>Ga0335070_10009046_pt1 | contig 11694 bp, 8 predicted proteins | sample Lox_Sample_13_FD_206722 | JGI IMG/M metagenome (GOLD analysis project Ga0335070, IMG submission 206722) | Soil microbial communities from Loxahatchee National Wildlife Refuge, Florida, United States - Lox_Sample_1.3 | ecosystem: Environmental > Terrestrial > Soil > Wetlands | place: USA: Florida...
GGACAATGTTACCGCTGGCCGCATCTATTCAGAGGTGATCGCCAAGGAGCGGCGCGGCGACTATCTCGGCGCGACCGTGCAGGTCATTCCGCACGTCACCGACGCGATCAAGGGCTTCATCACCGCCGACGTCGAGGGCACCGACTTCGTCATCGTCGAAATCGGCGGCACGGTCGGCGACATCGAGGGCCTGCCGTTCTTCGAGGCGATCCGCCAGCTCGGCAACGAGCTCGGCCGCGCGCGCGCCTGCTTCGCCCATCTGACGCTGCTCCCCTATATCCCGTCGGCGGGCGAGCTCAAGACCAAACCGACGCAGCACTCGGTCAAGGAGCTGCAGTCGCTCGGCATCCAGCCCGACCTGCTGCTCGCCCGCTGCGACCGCGAGATTCCGCGCGACGCGCGGCGTAAGATCGGCCTGTTCTGCAATCTCGACGAACGGCGCGTCATCCCGGCGCTCGACGCGCGCACCATCTACGAGGTGCCGATCCGCTATCACGAGCAGGGCTTCGACACCGAGATCGTGCGCTATTTCGGCCTCGAGTCCGAGGCGCCGCACCTGGCCGCCTGGCGGCGCGTGGTCGAGCGCATCCTGGAGCCCGACGGCGAGGTGACGATCGCGGTCGCCGGCAAGTACACCGAGCTCAAAGACGCCTACAAGTCATTGAGCGAGGCGCTGGCCCATGGCGGCATCGCCAACAACGCGCGCGTCAATTTGCGCTGGCTCGAGTCGGAGATCTTCGAGAACGACGGCGCGATCCATCAGCTCGAGGACGTCCACGGCATCCTGGTCCCGGGCGGCTTCGGCGAGCGCGGCGCCGAGGGCAAGGTGACCGCGGCGCGCTTCGCCCGCGAGCGCCAAGTGCCGTATTTCGGCATCTGCTTCGGCATGCAGATGGCGATCATCGAGGCGGCGCGCAATCTCGCCGGCATCCGCGGCGCCGGCTCGACCGAGTTCGGGCCGTGCGACGAGCCGGTCGTCGGTCTGCTCACCGAATGGATGAAGGGCGACCGCATCGAGCGGCGCAATGTCGGCGAGGATCTCGGCGGCACCATGCGGCTCGGCGCCTATCCCTGCGACATCAAGCCCGGCACGCTCGCCCACGACATCTACAACGCCGACCACATCAACGAGCGGCACCGCCACCGCTACGAGGTCAACATCAATTACAAGAAGCGGCTCGAGGATGTCGGCGTGGTGTTCTCCGGCATGTCGCCCGACGGCGAGCTGCCCGAGATCATCGAGCTCAAGGACCATCCCTGGTATATCGGCGTGCAGTTCCACCCCGAGCTCAAGTCGAAGCCCTTCGACCCGCACCCGCTGTTCACGTCCTTCATCAAGGCCGCGCTGGACCAGAGCCGGCTGGTGTAGGGCTTCCCCATTTTGATTTGTCACCCTCGGGTTTGACCCGCTCCCCGAGGCTCGTCATGCCCGGGCTTGACCCGGGCATCTTGTGCCGGCGAGCGAGACTGCCTTTCCGATTGCGGCTCGTCGGCGGGAGACCCCCGGGTCAAGCCCGAGGGTGACGAGTCAGGGGGCGGGCGCCGCGCGGTCGAACTTCCCCGCCAGCAGCGCGCCGTACTCGCGCGGCCGCTCCGCGATGCCGAGGGTGCGCAGCGCCAGCCACAGCAGCGCCTGGTTGCTGGCGACCACTGGGCGGCCGAACTCCCGCTCGATCTGGGCGAGCACCGGCGCGAGCTGGATGCCGGCGCAGCTGATCAAGAGGCCGTCGGCGTCCGAGGCCTTGAGCTTGCTCGCTTCCTCGATCCACACCTCCGGCCGGATCGAGCCCTGTTCGACCGGGGTCGCGCAGGGCCGGCCGCCCGAGGCGACGACCGCGAAACCCTGGCCGGCGAGATAGGCGATCTCGTGGTCGACCACCTCTTTCAGATAGGGCGTGAGCAGGGCGGGGCGCTTTATCCCCGCGGCGCGTAGCGCGGCGAGCACGCCCTCGATCGTGGTGATCGAGCGGATGCCGGTCGCCTCATGGATGCGCCGGTTGACGACGTCGGGCCCGGCGACCAGGCTCGCAGCCGTGCAGTTGAAGGCGATGAGATCGACGGACGCATCGGCGAGCAGGGCGGCGTGCGCCTCGATGTCCTTGATCAAGGCGATGTCGTCGGCGAGGCCGGTGCGGCGGAAGGCGAGGCGGGTGGTCAGGAACTGCACGCCGGCCGGCGCCATGAGCTGCGGCTCGTAGTCGCACAGGCCGCCCGAGGGATAGAGCTGGCCGATGCGCGCCGTCGATCCGAAGCCGAGACTCATGGCGAAGCCTTCTGTTGCCGATCCCGTCCACTCATAGGCCGGCGGGGCCGGGCCGGCCATCGAAATCGCGCCGATGCGCGCGCCGCGCCGCTCCTTTATAGTCGCCGGCCATGATCCGGCCGAGCCTTCTCCCGATCCTGGCCGCCGCGGGCCTCGCGCTCATGGCCGGCTGGACCGCGCCCGCCGCGGCGCGCGCGGTCAAGTACACGGCGCCGGCCCATGGCCGGGCCGAGGCGGAGAGCAAGGCGCCGGCCAGTGCCGAGGAATGCCACGAGACGCCGGCGGCGATTTTCCGCGCGGTCTCGCCGGCCGTGGTCTATATCGCGACGCGCACGATCATTCCCTATCGCACCGAGGACCGGGTCGAGCGCGCCATCGGCTCGGGCTTCATCTACGACAAGTCCGGCCTGATCCTGACCAACTCGCACGTCGTGCACGGCGCCCAGGACGTCACCGTGACGCTCGACACCGGCGAGACGCGCAAGGGCACGATCGTCGGCACCGACCCGATCTTCGACCTTGCGGTCGTGCGCATCCCGAAGGAGGCGCACGAGACCCTGCCGACGGTGACGCTCGGCGACTCGGCGTCGCTCGAGGTCGGCGATCCGGTGGTTGCCATCGGCAATCCCTTCGGCCTCGACCAGACGTTGACCCGCGGCATCGTCTCGGGGCTCAACCGCATCCTGCCCGAGCGGCCGCTGTCGCTGTCGCGGCCGATGATCCAGACCGACGCCGCGATCAATCCGGGCAATTCCGGCGGGCCGCTGCTCAACGAATGCGGCGAGGCGGTCGGCATCAACACCGCGATCATCCCCGAAGCGCAGAACATCGGCTTCGCCATCCCGATCGGCCTGGTGCGCTCGGTGCTGCCGGATCTCGTCGCCAAGGGCCGCGTCGTGCGGCCGTGGATCGGCTTTCACGGCCAGTACGTCGACGCGAAGCTCGGCGCGCAGCTCCATCTGCCGATCGTGCCGGGCATGCTGATCGAGGCGGTCGAGCCGGGCAGCCCGGCGGCCAAGGCCAAGCTGCATCCGGGCACGCTCGACGTCGTGATCGGCGGGCGCGAGTATCTGTTCGGCGGCGACATCGTCACCGAGATCAACGGCGTCAAGCTCGACTCGCCCGACGCGCTCGATCAGACGATGCAGGACCTCAAGGTCGGCGCGACGCTCCGGCTCAAGCTGACGCGCGAGGGCAAGACGGTCGCGGTCGACTACACCCTGCCCGAACGGCCGTTCCTGCCGGGCGATGCGCCGCAGCCGGGGTCGGAACAGTAGGCAGACTTGCATGGGCGGCGTGCGTGCTTCGTGACGCGATCTTTCAGATCGCTCCTCAGCATGTGGACTATCTTGACCTGCAATACTGGGCTTCATCCTGAGGAGCTTGCAACGCAAGCGTCTCGAAGGATGCGGCGCGAGTCTCCAGCCTTACGCCGGCTTCTGGATCAGGCAGCCGTACCAGCCGAGGCCCTTATAGGTCTCGTAGCCGGGCGTGAGCGCGAAGGCGACGACGGAGCCGTCGCTCTCGACATAGGTGCCGGTCGGCGCGCCGCCGGTGCGCAGCTCGACGCGCTCGGCGAGCGCGCCCTTGCGCTGGGAGCAGGCGAGGACGCGGAAATTGCGGTCGAGCAGCAGGACGCGGGTGCGCGCCTTTTCCTCTTCGGTGATGCGCACGCCGTCGACCACGGTCTGCGCCTGCGGGCCCCAGTTGAAGTGGACGCCGAGCACGCCGGTCGGACGGCCCTGCATCTCGGCGTTCTCGCGGATCGCCGCGGCGTAGGTCGCGACCGGCTGGTTGTCGAGCGCCGAGCAGACCGCGATGTCGGCGACCGCGAAATCGTCGCCGCTCTTCGTCGCCAGCGCCTCGCGGAACCAGCTTTCATTGGCGACCGAATGGCCGAGCGCTTGCGGATAGAGGTCGGGGCGGCCGGTGGCGATGACGCGGCCCTCGGTGTCGCAGACCCAGAGATCGAGATAGACCGTGTAGGCGCGCAGGATGACGCCGAGCCGGCTCGCGGCGTAGCGCGTCGCCTCGGCGTTGTGCGGCTCGGCCGCGCACTGCACCACCGCCGAGTCGGTCGCCCACCAGCGCGCATCGCAGGTGCGCTCGTAGAGATTCCGGTCGATGATCTCGATGGCGTTGAGCGCCAGGTCGATCATGCGCTGGCCGCGCAGCTGATCGATGATGGCGCCGCCGATGTTCTTGAGCTCGGTGAGGTCGGCGCTGACGTCGCCCTCGAGCGCGCTCGCGACCTTCTCGATCTCGGTCGAGACGTTGCGCACTTCGGACGCGACGACGGCGAAGCCGCGGCCGGCATCGCCCGCGCGCGACGCTTCGATGAGCGCGTTGAGCGCCAGCATCTTGGTCTGGCGCGTGATCGCGCCGATCTCGGCGATCTTGTCGGTCGCCGACGCATTGAGCCGGCTGACCAGCTCGAGAATGCGCTCGGGGCGCGCGGTGGAATTTCCGTTGTGCATGCGACGCGGCGGCGAAAAATTGCGTGATCAGATCGAATGCCTAGCATTTGAGTGATTAAGCAACGGTAATTGCGAGCCAGGTTTGATGCGGGTTTGTTGCGTCTGGCTCGCGCGGAGCAATCGTGCGCCTATCGCTTTGGTCATGATCGGTGCATTGACGATCGCGCGATCGGCACCTAGGCTCGTGGGTGATATCGCGATGCGCCGCCCCTCGCCGGGCGCATCGCCGCGTTTTTGCCCAAACAAGAGGCAGCAGTGATGCAAGAAGCGGCAATCGCGGAGATCGGGTCTCCTCGACATCGCTCCGGGCTGCGGCCCGCCTACCGCATCGACCGGAGCTTCGAATGGAATGCCGCCAACGGCCCCGCTATCGAGGGGCCGTGGCCGGCCGTGCCGGCGACGCCGGTCAAGGATTTCCTCGGCCTCAAGGTGCGCTCGCGCTTCGGCGTCGCCGCCAGCATCCTGACCGGCGTGCCCTGGGTCGAGGCCTATGCGCGGCTCGGCTTCGACATCCTGACTTACAAGACCGTGCGCAGCGTGCAGCGGCGCTGCTACGAGCCGCCCAACTGGCGTTTCCTCGATCCCAAGACCGTCCCGCTGCTCGATCGCGAAGACGTCGCGCAATGCGTCCTGCAGACCGTGCCGGACAATCCGCTCGACCTCACCGCGGTCGGCTCGTTCGGCATGCCGTCGCTCGCGCCCGAGTTCTGGGCCGCCGACATCGGCCGCTGCAAGGCGGTGCTCGAGCCGGGCCAGGTGCTGGTCGTCTCGGTCGTCGCGACGGTCGGCGCCGACACCACCGAGGCGGCGGTACTGCGCGAGTTCGAGGATCTGGCGCGGCGCGTGCGCGCGGTCGGCGCCGACGCGGTCGAGGCCAATCTTTCCTGCCCCAATGTCGGCAAGCGCGAGGGCGAGGTCTACCGCAACCCCGAGCTCGCCGGCCGCATCGCCGCGGCGGTGCGCGCCGGCGCCGGCGGCGCGCCGGTCACGGTCAAGATCGGCCACATCGCCGAGCCGGCGCTGCTCGCGGCGCTGCTGCGCGCGCTCGACGGCAAGGCCGACGGCGTGGTCATGGTCAACGGCGCGAGCCGCCACATCGTCGATCCCGGCGGCGCGGACGCTTTCGGCGCGGGGCGGGAGCAGGCCGGCGTCATCGGCGGCGCGCTGCACGAGCTGGCGCTCGCCAATGTGCGGACGGCGACCGAGATCGTCTACCGCGACGGCCTGGCGTTGAAGATCGTCGGCTGCGGCGGCGCGTCGTCGCCGGCGCGCATCCGGGCATTCCTCGACGCCGGCGCGGCCGCCGTCGAGAGCGCGTCGGGCGCCGTGTGGAACCCGCTGCTGGCGATCGAGGCCAAGGCGGCGCTGCCCGACCTCTGAGCCGGCGGCCGCTCAGCGCGCCGCCTTGATCCAAGCGGCGATCGCGTCGACCACCTTGTTTTCGATGCCGAGATAGCCGTGCTGGGCAAAGGCCTCGCACGGATCCGAGCGGGGCGGATCGCCGCCGTCGAAGGCCATGAACTGGCGCTTCGGGCTGTGCGTCAGCCGATCCATCAGCGCCTCGGCGCCGGCATAGGTCGAGGCGCGGCAGCCGTCGTGCTCGTGGTGCACGATCAGGACGGGCACCGCGATATCCTCGAGACGCACGGTCCTGACCGTTTCCTGGCTTCGGCGGGTGCTCTCGGTGACGCTCGAGGTCAGCACGATGCCGTCGGGCCCGCCGGTCTTGAGCCGCGCCGCCGCGTTCGCTGCCGACAAGGTGCCCATGCTGGTGCCGATCAGCCAGACCGGCGCCTTGGCCTCGGCGCGCAGGGCGGCGATCAGCGCTGCGATGTCGGCGGCATGCTCCGCGCCGGTGCGCCAGTCCCAGAGGCCGTCCGCATGGTCCGACGGCGCGTCGATCACCGCAACGAGCAGGCCGTTCTGTACGAACCGGTCCGCGCTCCGGAACAGGAAATTGCCGCCGCGATGGCCGGGCTGCCACGGCATCTTGAGGCCCGCCTTGCCCGGGCCGCCCACGAACAGGACGACGCTCGCGGCCGGGGCGGCGGGCGGGCGGATGATCAGGACATTCTCGGTGACGCCGGGACGGCTCGGGATGCTGAGGACCTGCTCGGCGGCGCTCGGAGGCGTTCCAAGGGATGCGAGCACTCCAGCGGACAGGCAGAGACGAATGATCCAGCGCGCCATGGACGTCCTCCTCGCGGCCCACCATGGCCGAGAGCGTCCCGCCGCACAAGGCCGCGCCGCTTTTCATCGCGGCCGCGACGTGCTTAACCAGGGAGGCCGGACGGCGCCGGCGGATTGGCCTTCGAGGGCGGCATATGGCAACCGACGCGACGATCACCGTACCCGCGACAACTCTCGCCCTGCCGGGCGGCGGCTGGCTGCATTTCCTGCGCCAGTTCTTCCGCCTGGCGGGCGGCTATTGGCGCGACGAAGGGAAGTGGCGGGCGCGCGGGCTGACGCTGCTGCTGGTCGTCCTGACGATCGCCCAGGTCGCGCTCGTGGTCGCCCTCAATCATTGGACGCAGGCGCTGTTCGACGCGCTCGAGCAGCGCGCGCTCGAGCGCTTCGTCGTGCTGACCGGCCTGCTCGGCTTGATCATCGTCGGCAATGTCGGCGTCGTCACGCTGCATCTGCGGGTGCGGCGGCGCATCCAGGTCGACTGGCGCGCCTGGCTCACCCGCAGCGTCGTCGATGAATGGATGCGCGCTGGCCGCCACTATCAGGTGACCCATTTGCCCGGCGACCACGACAATCCCGACGGCCGCATCGCCGAGGACGCGCGCATCTCGACCGAGTACGCGATCGATCTCGCGCATTCGCTGTTCTATTGCGTGGTCCTGCTGATCAGCTTCACGCAGATCCTGTGGGTGCTGTCCGAGGCCCTGCGCATCGGCCTCGACGGGCTCGATGTCCACGTGCCGGGCCTTTTGGTCTGGATTGCCTTGCTCTACTCGCTGACCGGCACGACCGTCGCCTTCATGCTCGGCCGGCCGCTGGTGCGCGCCGCCAACAACCGCCAGACCTGGGAAGCCAATTTCCGCTTCGGCCTGGTGCGCGGCCGGGAGCATGCGCTGGCGATCGCGCTGCTGCGCGGCGAGGGCGAGGAGCGGCGGCGCTTCCTGTCGCTGTTCGAGGGCGCGGTGCGCGCCTGGAACGGCCAGACGGTGGCGCTCACCAACATCTTCCTCTTCACCGGCAGCTGGTCGGTGCTGTCGCAGGTGTTCCCGATCCTGGTCGCGGCGCCGCACTACATCGCCGGCGTGATCACGCTCGGCGTGCTGATGCAGACGGCGCAGGCGTTCCAGCAGATGACCGCTGCGCTGGCCTGGCCGATCGACAATCTGGCCCACGCCGCCGATTGGCGCGCCTCGGTCGAGCGCGTGCACGGTCTGCACGACGCGCTCGCGCAGCTGCGCGAGGCCGAGGCGGCATCCGCCCAGCCGCATATCGATGTCGTCGAATCGGAGCGTCCCCTCATGGCCTTCGAGCACTGCGCCATCACGAGCCCGACGGGCGACACGCTGATTCACGCGTTCAGCGTCGACATCCGGCCCGGCGATCGCGTGCTCGTGTCGGGCGACGCGACGGCGATCGCGGCGCTGTTCAAGGCGATGGCCGGGCTCTGGCCGTGGGGCCACGGGCGCATCCTCGTGCCGCGCGGCGCGCGCCGCTTCTTCATGCCGCCCCGGACCTATCTGCCGATCGGCCCGCTGCACGATGCGATCTGCTATCCGGCGCCGCCCGAGTCGTTCGACGCCGGGGCGGTGCGCGACGCGCTGCTGCAGGCCGGGCTCGACCACCTGGCCGCGCGGCTCGCCGAGCTCGACAATTGGGATGCCGTGCTCACCGTCGACGAGCAGCAGCGCCTCGGCTTCGCCCGCATGCTGCTGCACCGGCCCGATTGGATCTTCCTGCAGGAAGCGACCGACGCGCTCGATACGCGCGGCGAGCAGGAGATGCTGCGCCTGCTCGATACGGCGTTCCCCAAGGCGACAGTCGTGACCACCGGCCGCAGCGCCGAGCTCGAGGCGTTCCACGCGCGGCGGCTGTCGGTCAAGCGCACCAACGGCACGGCCGTCGTGCGCGAGCTGCTGTCTAAGCCCGGACCGCACTCCTGATCAGCCGCGCGTACCAGGCGGCCGAGCTCTTCGGTATGCGCCGCTGGGTCGCGAAGTCGACGTAGTAGAGGCCGAAGCGCACGCCGTAGCCCGAGCCCCACTCGAAATTGTCGAGCAGCGACCAGACGAAATAGCCGCGCACGTCGGCGCCGGCCTGGATCGCCGCGTGCATCGCGCCGACATGGGCCTCGAGATAGGCGATGCGCTTGGGGTCGTCGACGCGGCCCCGGTCGTCCGGCTTGTCCTGGCCACCCGCGCCGTTCTCGGTGACGTAGATCGGCAGGCCGTAGATGCGCGTGAGCTCGATGAGCACATCGCGGAAGGCGTCGGGATAGATCGGCCAGCCGATCTCCGATTTCGGCGCATCGTCGGGTGCAGAGCCCCAGGCGAAGCCCCAGGTGGTGTCGGGATCGGCCTTGGCGAAGATCGGGCCGTAGTGGTTGAGGCCGAACCAGTCGATCGGACGCGCGATGCGCGCCATGTCGCCGGCCTGGACGTGGGGCTCGATGACGCGCGCGATCCGGTCGGGATAGCGGCCGAGCAGCTGCGGGTCGGGGAAGGCGCGGTTCCAATGGTCGCTGAGCAGCGCCGCGGCGGCCCGGTCCTCCGGCGTGTCGCGCTCGGGCCAGACCGGCTGGACGTTGTGAATCGCGCCGATCGAGGCGCCGGGAACCAGCGCGCGCAGCGCGTCGACGCCGGCGCCGTGCGCCAGGTTGACGTGGTGGATCGCCTTGAGATGCGCCGTGCGGTCGGTGATGCCGGGCGCGCCCCAGTCGATGGCGAAGCCGAACAGCGTGAACACCGAGAACTCGTTGAAGGTCGCGAAGCGCTTGACCCGGTCGCCATAACGGCGCGCGATCAATCCCGCGTAGTCGGCGAACCAGTGGGCGCTGTCGCGGCTGGCCCAGCCGCCCAGGTCCTGAAGCGCCTGCGGCAGATCCCAGTGATAGAGGCACAGCCAGGGCTCGAGGCCGGCCTCGAGCACCCTGTCGATCAGCCGGTCGTAGAAGTCGAGGCCGGGCTCGTTGGCCGCACCCTTGCCCTCGGGCAGGACGCGCGGCCAGGCGACGGAGAAGCGGTAGGCCTGGATGCCGAGGTCCTTCATCAGGGCGACGTCCTCGGCATAGCGGTGATAGTGGTCGCAGGCGACGTCGCCGGTGTCGCCATTGGCGACCTTGCCCGGGATCAGGCAGCGTGTGTCCCAGATGCTCGGTCCACGGCCGTCCTCGCGCGCCGCGCCCTCGATCTGATAGGCCGAGGTCGAGACGCCCCAGGTGAAGCCACGCGGCCAGATCAACTCGGCTGCTGCCATCCCGCCGGTCTCCAGGGTCGTTTCAGGCGGCGGCCGGCGCGGCGCGCCGCCGCGTCGCCGTGGGCCCGCCGATCATCAGCGCCAGCGCCGAAGCGAGCAGCGCCAGGCCGAGCGCCGCGACCCAGACGAAATCGTACTTCGCGAACATGTCGTAGAGATAGCCGCCGAGAAAGGCGCCGGCCGCTGCGCCCAGCGAGTGGCCGCCGAACAGGAGGCCGAGCGTCAGGCCCATGATGCGCACGCCGATGGTGTTGGCGACGATGTTGGCGACGACCGGCAGCGTCGCATAGTTGATCAGGCCGAACACGGCGGCGAAGGCGATGAGCAGCGGCAGGTCGCCCGCGACGTTCATCAGCACGAGGAACAGCGAGGCGCGCAACGCGAACATGGCGGCGAGCAGGAACGGCGCGTGCGTCTTGTCGGCGAGCCAGCCGAACAGGATCAGGCCGAGCAGATTGCCGACGCCGAGCACGCCATAGGCCAGCGTGCTCTCGACCAGCGGGAAGCCGCAGGACGCGGCATACGGCAGGAAGTGGACGTCGACCACGCCGGTCGTGGTCAGGCCACACAGGAAGAAGCAGCCGAGCAGCAGCAGGAAGACGCGGTCGCCGCCGAGGCCGCGCAGCCGGTCGAGAAAGCCGTCGCCGATGACCGTGAGGGCCGGCGGCGTGTGCGGCGCCGGCCGGCGGAACAAGAGCCACGCCAGCGGCGCCAATATCAGGATCATTGCGCCGAACACGAGATAGGTGCTGCGCCAGCCGACCGTCGAGAGCAGCACGCCGAGCACGGGCATGACCAGCAGCTGGCCGCCCGAGCCGCCGGCGAGCGCGATGCCGATCGCCAGGCCGCGGCGGCGCTCGAAATGGCCGGCGACGGCGGCCGAGACCAGCGGCATCGACATGCCGCCATTGCCGACGCCGCCCGCAATGCCGAACGCGACGAGCAGCAGCCAGGGCGTACTGGCCTGCGCGGTCGCCAGGATCGCGAGACCGACCAGGAGCAGCGCGCCGCTATAGGCGAGACGCGGGCCGTGGCGGTCGACGAGATTGCCGGCGAGCGGCGAGCCGAGGCCCATCAGGATCAACGCCGTGGCGCTGACCGTCGAGACGAAGGTGCGCGACCAGCCGGGATCGTGCTCCCAGACCGGCATCATCAGGCCGAGCGACGCGCGCGAGGCGAAGACCAGGCTGAGCGCGGCGAAGCTGAGCGCGACGACGAGCCAGCCCCGAAGCCCGGCGCCGGCCTTGCTGCGCCCCATGGTCGCGCTCTCGTGCATCCTTCGGCGTCGCTCCCCGGGCGCGGCCTTCTTGGAAGCGGGGCCGCGCCGCGCCTGTGATATACCGGGTCGGGATGGCGCCGGCCAAGCACCTTGGCCGCGCCGGACGCATGCGCCGGGCGCAGGGCCGCATCGGCCGCACCGCGGGTCGCGAGGCCGGGTGCGCGGCCCTATAGTCCCGGCCGGCGGGCCGCGGCAAGCGGCCGAAGGGAGGGGACCGTCGCGTGACGGAGCACAAA
>Ga0335070_10009047_pt1 | contig 11694 bp, 7 predicted proteins | sample Lox_Sample_13_FD_206722 | JGI IMG/M metagenome (GOLD analysis project Ga0335070, IMG submission 206722) | Soil microbial communities from Loxahatchee National Wildlife Refuge, Florida, United States - Lox_Sample_1.3 | ecosystem: Environmental > Terrestrial > Soil > Wetlands | place: USA: Florida...
TGCCCGAGAAGTCGAAGCCTTCCTCGGTGTAGGCGTCGGCGACGTTCACCGTCTTGTGCGTGAGCGCCGCGTAGGCCGCGATCATCGTGTAGTTGGGCTGGCCGTCCTTGTTGTGCAGCGGGATCGGGTAGAAAGGCACCGGGTTGCCCGAGGTGCCGCCCATGGCGATGCCGAGCGAGTCGGTGCGCAGGATCTCGAACTGCAGGCGGTCGTCCACCAGCCGGTAGAGCGTGCCCCCGTCGGCCCTCGTGAGGTTCTTCGCCGCGATGAGGATCGTCTCGAGGAGCTTGTTGATGTCGCGCTCCTGCGAGAGCGCGATGCCGATCGCGTTGAGGTACTCGAGCTTGGAGAGGAAGTGCGTCTCGAGGGAGCGCCGCAGGTCCTTCGCGGAGGTCCTCGCGCTTCGCGAGGCACCGGGCTGGATCCCCGCCGGCGCGGGGATGACGGCACTTTCCGATGCCTTGCGCGCCGTCACTTGATACAGACCGCCCGGACCTGCGCCATGTCGGTGACGCCCTGCAGGACCTTCTCCATGCCGTCCATCTTCAGCGTGAGCATGCCTTCGCTCAGTGCCGTGGCGAGGATCTCGGCCACGCGCGCGTGCTCCTGGATCAGCTTCTTCACGGGGTCCGTGCCCACCAGCATCTCGTGCAGGCCGCAACGGCCCTTGTAGCCGCTGCCGCCGCACGCATCGCATCCCTTCGGCTTGTACATCTTGTAGTCGGGCTTGCCGAAGCCGTAGTCCTTCTGGAAGCGCTCGAACACCTTCTTGTAGCTGCCCGGGGTGTCGGCCTTGAACTCGGGCGTGTTGAGCAGCTCCGTGCAGTACTCGGTCACGAAGTGCTTCACCTCGTCCTGGCTCGGCGTGTAGGCCTCCTTGCACTTGCACAGGCGCTTGGCGAGGCGCTGCGCGAGGATGCCCAGCAGCGCGTCGGCGAAGTTGAAGGGGTCCATTCCCATGTCCAGCAGGCGGATGATGGATTCCGGGGCGGAGTTCGTGTGCAGGGTGGCGAACACCAGGTGGCCCGTGAGCGAGGCCTCGATGCCGATGGACGTGGTGTCCTTGTCGCGCATCTCACCCACCATGATGATGTCCGGGTCCGCGCGCAGGAACGCCTTCATCGCCGTTGCGAACGTGAGCCCCGCCTTCGGGTTCATCTGGCACTGGCGAAGCCCCTTCTGCGTGATCTCGACCGGGTCCTCCGCGGTCCAGATCTTGGTGTCCACGGTGTTGAGCGAGCCCAGCACCGAGTGCAGGGTGGTCGTCTTGCCGGAACCCGTCGGGCCGCACACGAAGAACAGGCCATAGGGCTTGGTGATGCAGCTCTTCAGGCGCTCCATGTTGGTCGGCAGCACGCCCAGCTTGTCGAGCGGGATCGGCTCGCCCGCGGCGAGGATGCGCATCACCACGTCCTCGACGCCGCCGGCGGTGGGAATGGTCGCCACGCGCAGCTCGATGTCGAGGGGGCCGAACTTCTTGAACTTGATCTTGCCGTCCTGCGGCCGGCGCTTCTCCGAGATGTCGAGGTCGCACATGATCTTCAGGCGCGTCACCAGCGGCTGGCGGTACGCCGCCGGGACCTCGATGTAGTTCATGAGCGTCCCGTCCTTGCGGAAGCGGATGCCGGTCTTCTGCTTGCCGGGCAGCGGCTCCACGTGGATGTCGGAAGCGCCCTGCTGGTAGGCATCCACGATGATCTTGTTCACGAGCTTCACGAGCTCGTTGTCGGCCGCCGCCGAGACGTCGTCGGCGCCGCTGCCCTCGCCGAATTCGTCGTCGGTCTCGAGGCCGCCCAGCAGGTCGCCGATCGACTCGCTGCCCATGCTCCCCAGGCCGCTGTCGGCGCCGAAGAAATGGTCGAGCGTGAGCTTGAAGTCCTTCTCGGTGCAGACCTTGTAGACCACCTTGGAGCGCGGGAACACGTTCTCCACCATGCGCGAGTTGCGCACGCGCTCGGGGTCGGTGGACATCACGACGATGCCGTTCTTGGAATCCTCGAGCGGCACCCAGTGGTTGCCCTCGGCGTAGTCGCGCTTGATGTTCTTCAGCAGGTCCGGCGGCTTGATGCGGTCGGGCTTGAAGGGCTCGTACTCCACGCCGAAGAACTTGGCGAGCGCCGCGCCGATGGCCGGCGGCTTCACCTGGAACTCCTCGATGAGGACGTCCTCCACGTTCTTGTTCTTGCGGCGCGCGGCCTTGGTCGCGAGGTCGAGCTCGCCCGCGGCGATCACGTTGTCGATCACCAGGTACTCGAACTTCGACGAGATCGTGCCCGGCATCTGCTGGCGCACGCGGAAGGCGATCGCGAGCGTCTTGGACAGCTCCATCACGCCCTCGTCGTGCAGCGACGAGAAGGGCTGGCCGGCCAGGTTGTTGATGAGCTGGATCACGCCCATGAGTTCGGTGCCCGAGTCGCCGCCCAGGATCGGCGCGATCAGCATCTGCTTGGAGCGGTAGCCGGTGCGCTGGTCGACCGCCTTCAGGAACGTGAGGTTGGGCGAGTACTGCTTGAGCTCGGCGTCATCGTAGACGTCCTTGATGTTCATGTGCCGCTTGTTCAGCGCGGCGAACCCGGCGAGCGAGGACTCCGAGATGGGCAGCTTGATGTCCTTGAAGGAGTTCAGGCCCGTCTTCACCTTCGAGACGATCGACGAGCCGTCCTCGCTCGTCGTGTAGACCGTCATGCGATCGGCCTCGAAGAGCTGGCAGATGTCGCGCGACACGTCGAGGATGATCTCGTCGACGTTGTTGGTCGAGTGGATGCGGTTGGTCACGGCCTGCAGCTTCTTCGAGAACGCGAGCTTCACGCTCATGTCCGCGACGTTGCCGGAGGCTGGGATCTTGGTGTCGAGTACGGCGCTCATGGTCGAACCTGCCTTTGCTCCCCTACAGGGAGAATTCCTGGTTGTTCTCGAGCATGCGCGGGCGCCACCGCCCGGCCGCTTCGCCCACTTCCTTCATCGTGAGGGCCCCTTCGCCCGGCTTCAGGTGCGTGATGAACACCTCGGGCCTCACGCGCATCTTCTCCAGCTCCTCGGCCAGCATGCGCGGGCACAGGTGCTTGGAGGCCATCGCGATCTCGCGCTCCTTGTTGGAGAACGCGGTCTCGATGATGAGGTACTTCAGGTTGGCGATCCGGTTCACGACGTTCCAGAGGGCGTCGTTCACGGAGGTGTCGCCGCTGAAGACGAGGGAGGCCTTCGCGGCCTCCACCGAATAGCCTACCGCCGGCACCGTGTGGTTGGCGGGGATCGCCGTGAAGCGCCGCCCGCGCAGCTCCACGGGCTCGCCCACGCGGATCTCGCTGTAGACCATGAAGGGATTGTCGCCGTCCGGGATCTGCGTGAAGTCCGGCCAGATCTTCCAGTTGAAGAGGTGCGCGCGCAGGATGTCGAGCGTCTCCTTGATCCCGTAGACCTTGATCGGGTGCCGGCGCATCCAGCACACGGTGTCCACCAGGAAGGGAATGCTCGTCACGTGGTCCAGGTGCGAGTGGCTGATGAAGATGTGGTCGATCTTCGCGAGCTGCTCCAGGGAGAGGTCGCCCACGCCCGTTCCCGCGTCGATCAGGACGTCCTCGTCCACCAGGAACGACGTGGTGCGCAGGCTGCCGCCGATGCCGCCGCTGCAACCCAGCACCCGGATCTTGGCGGCCTGCGCCAGTGCGGTAACCGGTTCGCGTGGCTCTTCCGCGGCGTGGCTCCGATGGAGTACGGACTCTCGTCCCATTATCAGCCCACGTTATCACGCCCGCAGTGAGCGATTCCACAGAAAAAGCCGCAGTCGGCGAGTGAGGCGCGTCGGGCCCCGGGAGAGGCCGCGCGCCCCGGCGCCGCTCACGGCTTGTAGAAGAACTCCATCTTCACCCCGGCGATCTCGATCAGGTCGTGGTCGCCGAGCTGGCGGGCCTGGGCACCGAGCGAGGCGCCGTTGATGGTGGGATAGGTCGCGCCCTCGACGTGGGTGATGAAGTAGCCGTTGGGCCGCTTGGTGATGACCGCCACCTGCATGCCCGGCTTGCCGATCGTCGTGAGGTTCTTGGTGAGGTCGAGCGTGCGTCCGGCCGCGGCCCCCGAGAGGACCTGGATGGCGGCCTCGCGCAGCGGTGTCCCGCCGGCCGCGGGGGCGGCGGCGGGGGCGGGGGCGGCCGGCGCGGGCGCCGGGGCGGGAGCAGGCGCCGGCGCCGGGGCCGGCGCGGCCGGCTGGGGCGCGGGCGGCTGGGTCGCGGTGGCCGTGGGTGCCGGCGCGGGCTTGGGCGCCTCGGCGGCGAGCGGCTTCAGGTTGGTCTGCGTGTCGCCCATGGACTTTTCCGCGGGCGCGGGCGTCGGTGCCGCCTTGGCCGGGTTGCGGATGATCATGGTCTTCTCGAAGTCGGCCGCCGTCGCCGCGGTGGGCGCGTCGTTGAAGTACTTGAGCTTGTGCTTGCCGATCTCGACCACGTCGTTGTTCTGCAGGAAGTGCTTCTTGACCGGCTTGCCGTTCACCATGGTCCCGTTGGTGCTGCCCAGGTCCTCGATGAACGAGTCGTTCAGGATCGTGATGATGGCCGCGTGCTCGCCGCTCACCGCCAGGTTGTCGATCTGGATGTCGTTGTGCGGTTTTCGCCCGATCAGGGTGCGCTCCTTCGAGAGCTGGTACTCCTTGAGCACTTGCCCGTCGACGCTGAGGATGAGCTTGGCCATAGTCGTTTTTCCTTGGGTATTACCGGAAGAATGCCTTGAGGCGCGCGATCCAGCCGCGCGGCACGCCGAACGGCTCGCTTACGCGGATCAGCATCGCCGAGATGTTGTCGCGGCCGCCGTTGTCGTTGGCCGCCTGGACCAGCTGCTGCACCGTGAGGTTCGGGTTGGACTTGAGCGTGATGAGCGTGAGCCGGATCTCCTCGTCCTCCACCATGTCGGAGAGGCCATCCGAGCACAAGAGGAACGTGTCGTCGGGCTGCGTCTCGTAGACGTGGATCTCGGGCTCGACCGTGGGGTCGATGCCGAGCGCTCGGGTGACGAGGTTCTTGTTCTGCGAGAGCTTGGCTTCCTCGGGCGTGATGAGGCCGGAGTCGAGCTGCTCCTGCAGCAGCGAGTGGTCGCGCGTGACCTGCTCCATCGACTCGCCGCGCAGCCGGTACAGGCGAGAGTCGCCGATGTGGGCCACGGTGAGGAAGTTGTCGAAGAAGAGCGTCACGACCAGCGTCGTGCCCATGCCGGCGCACTCGGGGTTGTTCTGCGAAGTGGTGTAGATGGCGCTGTTGGCGCGCGCGATCTGCTCGCGCAGCAGCCGCTCGGACAGGGCCTTGGCCTCGTCGCGGCCCAGGCGCTCGACGTCGTGGGGATTCCAGGCATCCTGCAGGCCGTCGGAGATGAGGGACGTGGCCATGCCGCTCGCGACCTCGCCGGCGTTGTACCCGCCCATGCCGTCCGCGAGGACGAACAGCCCGATGTCCGGCCGCGACTCGATGCAGTCTTCATTGTGATCCCGGACGCGTCCCGGATCCGTGAGGCTCGCAGAGGCAAGCGCCTGCGTGAGGTTCATGCGCGTCCCCCGCAAGTGCCCGCCGAAACGTCCTCCCTTTTCCGGTGCGCCTGTTGTGTCATCCCGTTTCCGGTTTTTGTTGACGGCTCAGCCCGCAAAATCTCGGATTTATAATAACTTAAAAAGCTTTTTTGAGAAACAATCCCGCTTCGCGACCCAACTTCCTGATTTCTCGGGATAGTTTCCCCGCCCAAGTCAGGCCCCGGCGCGACGAAGCCAGTCATTATACGATTGGGTTTTCGCACCCCCGAGAGTGATTTTCATGGACCGTCTCCAGGACGTCGATCCGCTCGAGACCCGTGAATGGGTCGATTCATTGGACGCCGTGCTCGAGATCGAAGGGCCGGACCGCGCCCATTTCATCCTCGAGCAGCTGGTGGACAAGGCGCGCCGCTCCGGCGCGTACATCCCCTACTCCGCCAACACCGCCTATATCAACACGATTCCGCCGCACCTGGAGGAGCCGATCCCGGGCGACCAGGCGATCGAGTCGCGGCTGCGCTCGATGGTGCGCTGGAACGCGGTGGCGCTCGTGCTGCGCGCGGGCAAGAAGGACCTGGAGCTCGGCGGGCACATCGCGAGCTACGCCTCCGCGGCCACGCTCTACGACATCGGCTTCAACCATTTCTGGAACGCCCCCACCGACAAGCACGGCGGCGACCTCGTGTACATGCAGGGGCACTCCTCGCCCGGCGTGTACGCGCGCGCCTTCCTGGAGGGGCGCCTTACCGAGGCGCAACTGGACAACTTCCGCCAGGAGGTGGACGGCAAGGGCATCGCGTCGTATCCGCACCCCTGGCTCATGCCGGACTTCTGGCAATTCCCGACGGTGTCCATGGGCCTGGGGCCGATCCAGGCGATCTACCAGGCGCGCTTCCTGCACTACCTCGAGGACCGCGGGCACGCGAAGACCGAGGGCCGCCACGTGTGGGCCTTCATGGGCGACGGCGAGATGGACGAGCCCGAATCCATGGGCGCCATCGGCATGGCCGCGCGCGAGAACCTGGACAACCTCATATTCGTCGTGAACTGCAACCTGCAGCGCCTGGACGGCCCGGTGCGCGGCAACGGCAAGATCATCCAGGAGCTGGAAGCCGATTTCCGCGGCGCCGGCTGGAACGTGATCAAGGTGATCTGGGGCTCCTACTGGGACCCGCTGCTCTCGCACGACAAGGACGGCCTGCTGTTGAGGCGCATGGAGGAGGCGGTGGACGGCGAGTACCAGAAGTTCAAGAGCCGCGACGGCGCGTACGTGCGCGAGCATTTCTTCGGCAAGTACCCCGAGCTCAAGGCGCGCGTGGCCAACATGAGCGACGAGGACATCTGGCGCCTGAATCGCGGCGGGCACGACCCGCACAAGGTGTACTCGGCGTACGCCGCGGCCGTGAAGCACAAGGGCCAGCCCACCGTGATCCTCGCCAAGACGGTGAAGGGCTACGGCATGGGCGCGGTGGGCGAAGGCAAGAACATCGCGCACCAGCAGAAGAAGATGCCCATCGAGGCGCTGCGGCAGTTCCGCGACCGCTTCGCCATCCCGATTCCCGACGACAAGCTCGCCGAGCTGCCCTACTACCGGCCGCCCGAAAGCTCGCCGGAGATGAAGTACCTGAAGGAGCTGCGCGCGCAGCGCGGCGGCTCGCTTCCGCAGCGCCGGCGCAAGAGCACCAGGCTCGCCGTGCCCAAGCTCGAGGCCTTCAAGCCGCTGCTGGAAGCCACCGCCGAGGGACGCGAGATCTCCACCACCATGGCCTTCGTGCGCATGCTCACGCAGCTCGTGAAGGACAAGGGGGTGGGCAAGAACGTGGTGCCCATCGTGCCCGACGAGTCGCGCACCTTCGGCATGGAGGGGCTTTTCCGCCAGCTGGGCATCTACTCGCAGGTGGGCCAGCTCTACGAGCCCGAGGACAGCGACCAGCTGATGTTCTACAAGGAGGACAAGAACGGCCAGATCCTCCAGGAGGGGATCAACGAGGCGGGCGCCATGTGCTCGTGGATGGCCGCGGCGACGGCGTACTCGAACAGCGACGTGCCGATGATCCCCTTCTACATCTTCTACTCGATGTTCGGGCTGCAGCGCGTGGGCGACCTCGCATGGGCCTCGGGCGACATGCGCGCGCGCGGCTTCCTGCTGGGCGGCACCGCGGGGCGCACCACGCTGAACGGCGAGGGCCTGCAGCACGAGGACGGCCACAGCCACGTGCTCTCGTCCGTGATCCCGAACTGCATCTCCTACGACCCGACCTTCGCCTTCGAGGTCGCGGTGATCATCCAGGACGGGCTGCGCCGCATGGTGGAAGAGCAGGAGGACGTCTTCTACTACGTGACGCTGATGAACGAGAACTACCCGCACCCGGCGCTGCCCGCCGATGCGCGCGAGGGCATCCTCAAGGGGATGTACAAGTTGAGCGATGCGGGCGCGGCGAAGGGTCCGCGCGTGCAGCTGCTGGGCAGCGGCACGATCCTGCGCGAGGTGATGGCCGCCGCGCAGCTGCTGAAGAACGACTGGGGTGTCGCGGCCGACGTGTGGAGCTGCCCCAGCTTCACCGAGCTGCGCCGCGACGGGCTCGCCGCCGAGCGCTGGAACCTGCTGCATCCGGGCGAGAAGCCGCGCGCCTCCTACGTCTCGCAGTGCCTGGGCGCCACCCAGGGGCCGGTCGTCGCGTCGACCGACTACATCCGCGCCTTCGCCGACCAGATCCGCGAGTTCGTGCCGCGCCGCTACAAGGTGCTGGGTACCGACGGCTTCGGGCGCAGCGACTCGCGCGACAACCTGCGCCGCTTCTTCGAGGTGAACCGGCACTACGTCGTGCTGGCCGCGTTGAAGGCCCTCGCCGAGGAGGGTGCCCTTCCCGCCGCGAAGGCCTCCGAGGCGATCGCGAGGTACGGCATCGACGCGAACAAGCCCGCACCGTGGACGGTTTAATGCCTGGGCCGTTGAGCGGCGCTTGCGTCCGCTCCCACGGCCGCCCCGCTGCCAAGAAAAGAAAGGGAGTGTCTCTTGATTGAGGTAAAGGTTCCGGACATCGGGGACTTCAAGGACGTGCCCGTCATCGAGGTGCTGGTGAAGCCCGGCGACGCGGTGAAGAAGGACGACTCGCTCATCACGCTGGAGAGCGACAAGGCGACGATGGAAGTCCCCGCGCCCTCCTCCGGGACGGTGAAGGAAATCCGCGTGAAGGTGGGCGACAAGGTGAGCGAAGGCGTGGCCATCCTCACCATGGAGGGCGCCGCAGATGCAGCGAAGACGCCCGCGGCAAAGGGCGCCTCGCTGCCTGCGCCGGCTGCGCCTGCTCCTGCTCCTGCCGCATCGGCGGCTCCTGCCGCGAAGCCCGCGGCCGCGCCGGCCCCGGCTCCCGCGCCGGCCAAGCCCGTCGCCGCGACGCCGGAATCCTCCCCCGACGCGCTGCCGGCCCATGGCGTGCCGGCCCACGCGAGCCCGGGCGTGCGCCGCTTCGCGCGCGAGCTCGGCGTGGACGTCGCGCTCGTCAAGGGCTCGGGGCCCAAGGGACGCATCCTCAAGGAAGACGTGCAGGGCTTCGTGAAGGGCGCGCTCGCCGGGGGCGCGGCTCCCGCGGGCGCGAAGCCCGGCGGCGGCCTGGGCGACCTGGGCCTGCCTGCCTGGCCGAAGGTGGATTTCGCGAAGTTCGGCCCGGTGGAGGCGAAGCCGCTCTCGCGCATCCAGAAGATCTCGGGCCCGGCGCTGTCGCGCAACTGGGTGATGATCCCGCACGTCACGCAGTTCGACGAGGCCGACATCACCGACCTCGAGGCATTCCGCGCGAAGGTGAACGAGGAGAACGCCAAGTCGGGCGTGAAGGTCACGCCGCTCGCGTTCCTCATCAAGGCCGTGGTGGCCGCGCTCAAGAAGCACCCGACGTTGAACAGCTCGCTCGACGGCGACAACCTCGTCCTCAAGCACTACTGGAACATCGGCTTCGCCGCCGACACGCCCAACGGCCTCGTGGTGCCGGTGATCAAGGACGCCGACAAGAAAGGCGTGATCGAGATCGCGAGGGAGAGCTCGGAGCTCGCCGCCAAGGCGCGCGAAGGCAAGCTCGGCCCCGCGGACATGCAGGGCGGCACCTTCTCGATCTCCTCGCTGGGCGGCATCGGCGGCACCGCGTTCACGCCGATCGTGAACGCGCCCGAGGTCGCGATCCTCGGCGTCTCCAAGGCGTCGATGAAGCCCGTGTGGAACGGCAAGGAGTTCGCCCCGCGCCTCATCATGCCGCTCTCCCTCTCCTACGACCATCGCGTGGTGGACGGCGCGCTCGGCGCGCGCTTCACCTCCTACCTCGCCCAGGTGATCGCCGACCTGCGCCGCAGCGTCCTCTAGAAGAACAACCATGGCTACCGTAGAGATCAAGGTCCCGGACATCGGCGACTTCAAGGACGTCCCCGTCATCGAATTGCTGGTGAAGCCCGGCGACGCGGTGAAGAAGGAGGACTCGCTCATCACGCTGGAGAGCGACAAGGCGACCATGGAGGTCCCCTCCACGCACTCCGGCACCGTGAAGGAACTGCGCGTCAGGATCGGCGACAAGGTCTCCGAGGGCACGGTGATCGCGATCGTCGAGGCGAGTGACGCCGCGGGCAAGCCTGCCGCCCCCGTGGCGCCTGCTCCCGATCCCCAGCTCGCGAAGGCCATCGCCACCTCCGGCGCGCAGGCCGTGCGCGACGTCCTCAACTCCACGCTCGCGAGCCTCGATGCCGACCTGCACGCCGAAGTGCTCGTGCTTGGCGCGGGGCCCGGCGGATACACGGCGGCGTTCCGCGCCGCCGACCTCGGCAAGAAGGTCGTGCTGGTGGAGCGCTATCCCACGCTGGGCGGCGTTTGCCTCAACGTGGGCTGCATCCCGTCCAAGGCGCTGCTGCATGCCGCGCGCGTGATCGCGGATGCCGAGGAGATGGCCGCGTTCGGCGTCGAGTTCGGCCCGCCGAAGACGAGCATCGAGAAGCTCCGCGCCTGGAAGGACAGCGTTGTCGTCAAGCTCACGAAGGGCCTGTCGTCGCTCGCCAAGGCGCGCAAGGTGACGGTCGTCGAGGGCAAGGGACGCTTCTCTTCGACGCACACGATCGAGGTCGAGGGCAAGGACGGCAAGAAGACGGTCGTCTCGTTCGACCACTGCATCATCGCGGCCGGCTCCCAATCGGCCCGCATCCCCAGCTTCCCGTACGACGACCCGCGCCTCATGGATTCCACCGGCGCGCTCGAGCTGAAGGAAGTGCCCAGGCGCCTGCTCATCATCGGCGGCGGCATCATCGGCCTCGAGATGGCCACGGTGTACGACGCGCTCGGCAGCAAGGTGACGGTGGTCGAGTTCATGGACCGCCTCATCCCCGGCGCCGATCCCGACATCGTGAAGCCGCTCGCGAGGCGCATCGGCAAGCGCTACGAGAAGATCCTGCTCTCGACGAAGGTGGCGAAGCTCGAGGCCACGCCCGCGGGCCTGAAGGCCACGTTCGAAGCGGCATCCGGCGGCGAGGCGCCGCCCGCGGACACCTTCGACCGCGTGCTGCTCGCGGTAGGCCGGCGCCCCAACGGGCCCAACATCGGCGCGGACAAGGCGGGCGTGCAGGTGAACGAGCGCGGCTGGATTCCCGTGGATCGCCAGATGCGCACCAACGTGCCGCACATCTTCGCGATCGGCGACATCGTGGGCGAGCCCATGCTCGCGCACAAGGCCACGCACGAAGGCAAGCTCGCCGCCGAGGTGATCGCGGGCATGGCGCACCACGCGTGGGAAGCGCGCACGATCCCGAGCGTGGCGTACACGGATCCGGAAGTGGCCTGGATGGGATTGTCCGAGCCCGAGGCGAAGGCCCAGGGCGTCGAGTACGAGAAGGCGCTGTTCCCGTGGGCCGCGAGCGGCCGCGCGCTGGGCATGGGGCGCGACGAGGGCCTCACGAAGGTGCTCTACGAGAAGGGCAGCAAGCGAATCCTCGGCGCGGGCATCGTCGGCGTGAACGCGGGCGAGCTCATCGCCGAGACCGTGCTCGCGCTCGAGATGGGCGCGGACGCCGAGGACATCGGGCTCACCATCCACCCGCACCCGACGCTCTCCGAAACGGTGTTCTTCACGGCCGAGATGGCCGAGGGCTCGATCACCGACATGATGCCGCCCAAGCGCTGATGGGCGAGCGCTCCGCGTGGGAAGCCCAGGCGC
>Ga0335070_10009048_pt1 | contig 11694 bp, 11 predicted proteins | sample Lox_Sample_13_FD_206722 | JGI IMG/M metagenome (GOLD analysis project Ga0335070, IMG submission 206722) | Soil microbial communities from Loxahatchee National Wildlife Refuge, Florida, United States - Lox_Sample_1.3 | ecosystem: Environmental > Terrestrial > Soil > Wetlands | place: USA...
TCCTTCCGTGCTGCAGGTTCAGCCACCCACAGCATGACGGAAGTGACTTGGATGGACCACTCCCTTTACTGAACAACCTCGTGAGATTCCACAGCTAGCCCGGCTGGGGATGACCGCCGGACCGGACGAGCGGCGCCTCGCCGCTGTCGGACTGCTTGATGAACCCCGCGAGCGTGAGCGCCTCGAAGTCCTCGTTCCGGGGGACCGTCGCGGCCACTCCGGCCCGGTGCCGCACCTCGGCGACGGTGATCGCCTCGGGAGCCCGGGCGAGCCGCCACCCCGAGGTCCCGCCGGTCAGGATCGCGGGGGCGGCGGCGAGGCGCGCGAGCGTGTCGTCTCCCGCGTGGCCGAGCAGGCGGACGAGCGCGTCGGTGGAGAGGCTGCCCTGGCGGTGAACGGTGGCGAGCATGCCGAGGAGCCGCTGCATCCCGTCGCCGTGGGTCGTGGTCTGCGCGTGCCCGACCACCCACGACGCCTCCGCGCCCAGGAGGATCGCGAACCACAGGAGGAAGATCGAGAGCAGGAAGAAGAGGAGCATCGCGAACGAGCCGTAGATGACGTTGAGGTCGGAGGCGAGGCCCACGTACGTCTGGAACGCCAGGTGCAGGATGGTGAGAGCGACCGCCCCGACGCCGGCACCGGCGAACGCGGCTCGCCACCCCACCTTCGTGTGCGGGACCCACCGGTACAGCGAGGTGAGCACGATCGCCGCGAGCAGGGCGGGGAGCGGCCTGGTGAGCGGCGCGACGACCCGGTACCAGGGCTGCGACGAGAGCCAGTAGAGCGCGGAGAACAGCGCGGTGAGCAGCAGCGGCCCGGTCACGATCAGGGTTCCGATCGAGACCAGGCGGACCTCCCACCGGCGTCGCCTCGGCAGTCCCCAGATCGCGTTGATGACCTCCTCGATCTGCCAGAACGCGTTGAACGTCACGACGACGGAGATGACGACGGCCAGCCATCCGAGGGCCGCCGTGCGTTGAGCGAACGCCGCGAGCGTGGCCTGGACGCGCATCGGCGAGAACGGGAGCACGGTGGCGATCGCGCGCACCACGACCGCCGCGCGCTCGGGCTGGACGCGCCCGACGGTCACGAGCGCCACGGTGAGGAGGGGGACGATCGAGAGCAGCGTCGTGTAGGCGAGCGCCCCGGCCCTCAGCATGAGCTGGTCGCGGAACTGCGCGCGCACGAGCTCGGTGACGAAGCGCGTGAACTGGGAGAAGGGCCTGCTCACAGCGCGACCCTCTCCTCGAGCGACGGGATCACGCACCGCCACCCGAACGTCGCCGAGAAGCGGTCGGCGAGCGCCCGACTCGCGGCCGGCTCACCGTGCGTCACGAACACCGTGGACGGCGCGGTCGCGGGCCGGCCGGCCCAGATCGTGAGCTCGTCGGCGTCGGCGTGCGCCGACAGGGACGGGATCGAGCAGACCTGGGCCCCCACCGGCACCATCTCCCCGAAGATCTTCACCTCGCGCTCGCCGTCCAGGATCCTGCGCCCGCGCGTGCCCTCGGCCTGGAACCCCACGAACACGACGGTGGTGCTCGGGTCGGGGAGCCGGTGGCGTAGGTGGTGAAGGACCCGCCCCCCGGTGGCCATCCCCGACGCCGAGATGATGATCGCGGGGCCCGGCAGCGCGTTGAGCCGCTTGGACTCGTCCACACGCGCGACGATCTCGAGGGTGGGCGGCACAAGCGGATCGACCCCCTCGCGGACGAGCCACCTCATCTCCGCGTCGTGCTCCTGGGCGCAGGAGCGGTACGCCGCCGAGGCCTCGCGAGCCATCGGAGAGTCGAGGTAGATCGGAACCGGAGGGATCGCCGCGTCCTCGATGAGCTCGCGGAGGAGGTAGAGGACCTCCTGCGTGCGGTCGATGGCGAACGCGGGGACGAGGATGACGCCCTTGCGGTCGATCGCCTCGTTGAGCACGGCCGCGAGCTGGTCGCGGGGTTCGCCCGGGTCGTGAAGCCTGTCGCCGCACGTCGACTCCACGACGAGGAACGACGAGCCGGGGTACGGCTCGGGCTCCTTGAGGATCGGGACGTCGTAGCGCCCGACGTCGCCGGAGAAGTAGACCGTGACGTGCGCTCCTCCCGCGGTCTTGATGCGCATCTCCACCGCAGCCGCGCCGAGGATGTGCCCCTGCCTACGGTAGGAGAACTCGATCCCAGGCCTCAGCGTGAAGCGCTGGCCGAACGGGACGGACTTGAGCGTGGAGAGCGCGCGCTGGGCGTCGCGCACCGTGAACAGCGGGAGCGCCGGTGTGTGCTTCGACGACCCGACCTTGGTCGCGAACCGTGCCTCCTCCTCCTGGAGGTGCGCGGCGTCGGGGAGGACGGCGCGGAGGAGCTGCGACGTGGGGGGCGTCGCGAGGGTGGGTCCGTCGAACCCTCCGCGGACGAGCCTGGGGAGAAAGCCGGAGTGATCCACGTGGGCGTGCGTGAGAACGACGGCGTCGAGCGACGCAGACTCCACCGGGAACGGCGCCCAGTTCCTCAGCCGGAGCTCCTTCTTCCCCTGGAAAAGCCCCGCGTCGACCAGGATTCGCGCACCGTGGGCGTCCAGGAGGTAGCGCGATCCCGTGACGGTTCCCGTGGCACCGAGAAAGGTGAGAGAGACCATCGGGACCTTCTACCATACCCGTGCGGCGGCGGTGCGGCAAGCGCGGGCGGTCCATGTCGTTCGTGTCGCTCTCCTTGCGCGGCCCCGTCCCCGGGGCGTAGAATCGGGGCCATCTGGGATGACTGGGAGGTGCCCATGACCACGGCGAAGAAGCCTTCGGGAGTCGACGAGAAGATCGATCAACTGGAAGGCGCCGTCCACGACGTGCTCGAAGGTGCCAAGGAGTCCATCGCACGCGCCGAGGGTTCGATGGAGAAGGCGAAGGAGGCGATCGGCGAGGGGTACGGGAAGCTGCGGTCGCGCTCGTCGGAGGCGTACGGGAAGGCGAAGGTGTACCTGACCGAAGCGCGGGCCGCCCTCGAGACAGCCCGCGAGAAGATGGGCGAGCTCTACGGCCGGTCGCGGGAGGTCGCCGAAGAGGCGTACGAGAAGGCCAAGCAGAACTTCGAGAAGCTCAGCGCGGAGGTCAAGAAGGGGTACGCCAAGGTGAAGGCGAAGGTGCAGGAAGTGGACGTCAAGGAAGTCCGCGACGACGTGGTGGACTACATCCGGCGCAACCCCGGCAAGTCGGTCCTGATCGCGCTCGGGATCGGCTTCGCCGTCGGCTACCTGGTGCGCCGGCGGGAGCCGTGACGAATGGACGACGACAAGCCCCGCGACGCTGAGCACGACGGCGAGCTTCCGGAGCCGGACGAGGAGACGTACGAGCTGCACGACGAGGACGAGGGCGGTGCCCAGCGTCACCGGCTCAACGCCGATCTCCTCCTGGACAAGGTGATACCCGACGAGATCGACTGGCGCGACTTGGTCCGGCGCCACCCGATGCTCTCCGTGGGCGTGGCCGCCGGCCTCGGGTTCCTCATCGGCCGGTCGAAGGGCGCGGCGATCGTGGCGGGGGTGTCGGCGGCGGTGACCAGCGGCGTGATGCGGCAGCTCTCCGACGTCCTCGACGGCGAGGTGTTCGAGTTCTAGGGTGGTCACAGCGGCGACCGGGGGGGAAGATGCCGTGGTGTCCCGAGTGCGGCACTGAGTACCGCGAAGGTTTCACGCGCTGCTCCGAGTGCGGCGTCGATCTGGTTGACGCTCCGCCTCCGGCGTCGGCCGCCCCGCAGGCGCCCGGCCCGGCGTGGGTCGAAGTCGCGTCGTACGCGACCGCGGAGGAAGCGCGGCTCGCAGAGGGGCTGCTGGAGCAGAACGGCATCTCCGCCGAGGTGGTCGACAGGCACGTCGTGCTGAACCCGTTCCCGCAAGTGGACGAGGCCGAGGTCCTCCTCATGGTGAGCCCGGAGGACGCAGAGCGGGCCGACGCGCTGTTGGCGCAGGCCGACGCCGGGGAGGACTCCCTCCCTGCCGACGTCGAGGCCGACACCGACCCGCCGGGAGGCGCCGACCGGTGACGGTCCCGGCCTCGGTCGGGCGCTACACCGTCCTGGGCGAGCTCGGACGCGGCGCCATGGGCGTCGTGCTCCGGGCGCTCGATCCGGCCCTCGACCGGGCCGTCGCGGTCAAGCTCATCGCGCCCCGGTCCGAGCCTACGCCGGCCGGCGCGGAGCTCGAGGCGCGCTTCCTGCGGGAGGCCCGTGTCGCGGCGCGCATCAGCCACCCGAACGTGGTCACGGTCTACGACGCCGGCCGGGAGGGCAGCTCGCTCTACCTCGTGATGGAGCTGGTCGAGGGGGAGTCGCTGGGCGCACGGCTGGTCCGGGGCGAGTTCCCGTCCGCGCCCGACGCACTCGAGATGGCGGCCCAGGTCGCCGACGCCCTCGGCGCGGCGCACGCGCTCGGGGTCGTCCACCGCGACATCAAGCCCGGGAACATCATGGTCACGCGTTCGGGGCGCGTGAAGGTGGCCGACTTCGGGGTCGCCAAGGCCGTGGGGGAGGAAACCGACCTCACCCGGACCGGTACCGTCGTCGGGAGCCCGGCGTACATGGCGCCCGAGCAGGTGCGCGGCCAGGCGCTCGACGGGCGGGCGGACCTGTTCTCCCTCGCGGTCGTCCTGTACGAGCTGCTGATGCGCCGCAAGCCGTTTCCCGCCGACACCGTGACGACGTTGATCTACCAGATCCTCCACGAGGACCCTCTCGCCAACCCCGCGGTGTCCTCCACGCTCGGCGAGAGCACCGCGGCGTTCCTCCGGCGGTGCCTCGAGAAGTCGCCGGACAGGCGCATCCCGGACGCCGCGGCGTTCGCGGCCGGCGCGCGCGCCCTCGCCGCGAGCCTGGCCACCTCCCAGGCGGCCACCACCGCACCGACGGCCGCGATCGCGACCGGTCCGGTCCGCACGTCGCGCCGCGCCCTGGCGGTCGTGCCCACGGTACTGGTGGTCGTCACGGCGCTGGCGGTGTGGGGCGCTCTCGCCGCACGGCGGTCCCACCGGGTCGAGGTCGCGCCGACTTCCGCGCCGGCGGTCGCGACGCCCGCACAACCGACGGCGGTCGCGCAGGTCCCGCGGCCGAGGCCCGCCCGCGCCGCGGCGGCGGCCGTGAAGCCCTCGGCGAGGCCGTCGCCGCCGCCGCGCTCGACCCCGCTCCCGGTCGCTCCGACGTCGGCGCCCGCCCGTGAGCCCGCGTCGGCCCAACCGCCTGCACTGGTGGCGGCGGCAACGGCGCCGCCGGTCGTGGAGATCTTCTACTGCCAGCGCGGCGTGGACTTCAACGTGACCCCGGAGCAGGCGCTCGTGACCGTCGACGGGGCCCCGATCGGCCGGGCCGACAACAACGACCACGCCCGGCCCGACAGGAAGTACACCTTCTCGCACCCCGGCCGGCACTACGTGAAGCTCTCGGCGCCGGGGTTCCGGACCACGTGGGTGGCCGTCGTGGTCGACGCCGGCGCGGCCGACGAGTTCACCGAGATCGACACACCCCTGCCGCAGCAGTGACCACCCGCCGCGAGGCGGCCGTCACGACGTCGCGGGACCCGTCGGCCTCGCCCTTCGAAGCTCCTCGAGAGCGGCCCGCACCGGTTCGGGGACGAGACCCGAGACGTCCCCACCGAGGTGCCAGATCTCGCGCACGACCCGGCCCGACAGGTAGGTGAACTCCTCGTTGGGCGTCAGGAAGACGGTTTCGGCCGGGAGCCACAGCCGCCGGTTCATGAGCGCGATCTGGAACTCGTACTCGAAGTCGGAGACCGCCCGCATCCCGCGCAGGATGACGCGGGCGCGCGATGCCCGCATGAAGTCCACGAGGAGCCCGGAGAAGGCGGTCACCTCGACGCCCGGCATCCCCTCGAGCGTCGCGCGGATCAGCTCCACGCGTCGCTCCGGTGTCAGCAGCGGGGCCTTGTCGGTGTTGCGGAGCACGCCGACCACGACGCGCGGGAAGATCGTGACCGCCCGCCTCACGATGTCGAGGTGGCCGAGGTGAAACGGATCGAAGCTGCCGGGGTAGACGGCGGTGATCGCTTGCTCGCTCACGGCTTCTCCTCCACCGCCGCGGTGGCGCGGTTGTGGTGGTCGTCCACGGCGCGCACCGCGAGCACGTGGGCACCGGGTTTCGCGGGGATGCGGAACGTCTCATGCCTCCGGTCGAGGAGGCCGTCGTCGGGTTCCAGCGGCTCCCACTCCTCGGCGTCGCGGTTCCACTCGACACGTGCGACCGGCGAGAGCGCGTCGTCCACCGTCACGAGCCAGGCGTCGCCCTTGCGAGAGATCGCGATCGTCGGAGGCGTGTTGTCCACCACCACCCAGCTCGAGAGCATCTGCGCCGTCGCCGGCGCGGAAGGGTTCGCAGGGGCGTCGGTGGCGGTGAGGCGGAACCGGTACAACCCGTCGGCCAGCGCCTGCGTGTCGAACGCGAGGGAGACCGCCTCGATGTTCTCGCGGATCTTCCACCACGCGTCGCTTCCGGCCTTCTGCACCTCGAGCGTGAACCGCAGCGGGTCGCCGTTGGGATCCTCGACCTTCCACGACAGGGTCTGATACCCGACCCGGTAGTACCGCTTGCCGAGCCGGTCCTGGAACTCCTTGCCTTCGTCGTCGAGCGTCGTGAATATCCCCGAGAGGTCCGGGTGCTGGACCTCCACGATGCGGTCGGACGGCGGCGGCCCCTTGAGGAACACCTCGCCGGGATCGTGGACGACGAACTCCTTGATCTCGGGCGGAACGTTGATCTGCCGGTACGCGACCTCGACCCTGCCGACGCGCGGCGATGGCGCACCCACGGGCGGCTCCAGATCGACCCTCCACTGCAGGTAGCGGGCCGGGGGCGCGGTCACCTGGCCGCCGGGGCAGGCGAGCGGGGCGGACCAGGCGCTCCACGTGTCGTCCGGCGTCGCCGTGGCGCCGGAGCGGAACCGCAGCGTGCACCCGCCGGGCGGGAGCAGCTCGCCGGAGAGGTCGGCGTCGCCCCAGTGCGCCGGTTGGCCGGCGTCGAGCGGCGGCGACGCGAACGTGCCTCGCGGGTTGCCGGAGCGGTGGAGCAGCCGCGTGGGCGTCTGCGTGAGCACCCAGTCGCCGGCGGCCGCGACGCGGACGACCTGGGTGGCGTCGACCGTGTCGAGCATCGCCGCCGAGCCCTCAACGAGCTGCCACAGCTCGCCCTCGAGGCCCGTGCCGATCACCAGACCGGGTTGGCCCCACGCGAGCGTGTCGGCGATCTGTTTGGTGAACCGGTGCACGGTCGTCGCCGCACCCTCCGGCAGGATGCGGATGATCTCGGAGGTCGCCGGTCCCTTGGCGGTCGTGGGCGTCGTCGCGGCGCTCTCGCTCACGGAGACCGTCACGGTGGCCTCGCCGTCGTCCTTCGCCGGCGGCTTGCCGAGCGTGGGGTCACCGGTGAGCGCGGCGGCGTACGCCACGCCGTCGGGCGCGACAGCGAGCGCGGCGATCTCGGTGAACGTCGAGTCGAACACGACACCGGGGGCGCCCTCCCCAGTCCAGCGCATCACGAGCCCCTTCCCCGACGTGCCGACGAGGAGCGTGTCGCCGCTCACGGCGAGGCAGCGCGCGTGGCGATCCGGGATGGCAGCCGCGAGCTCGAGCCCCTTGGCGGTCAGCCGCATGAGCCGGCCCGGGTCGCCGGCCGCCACGACCAGTCCGCCCTTGAACCAGGCGAGGTCCCAGAGGCTCCCGTCGGCGAGGCGCGCGGCCTCCTCGACGGCTGCCTTGCCCTTGGGGGAGCGGAGGAGGAGGGCGGGGGCTGCGGTGGTCGCCCACACGGTGCCGTCAGGAGCGACCAGGAGCGAGGTGATCTGGTCCGCCTTCGCCTCCCCGAGGAGCTCCTTCTTGCCGTCGCGCACGCGGTACAGGCGGGCCGGGTGACCGGTCCCGACGAACGCGGTGCCGTCGGGCGCGACCGCCAGGGCGAGGCCGAGCGGCTCGTCGAACGCCGCGGCCTGCGCCAGCGGCGACAGCGGGCGCAGCGAGCCGTCGGGGAAGATCATGACGCCGTACGCCGTCGCGCCCGCGAGGGCGCGCGGGGTGTCGAGCGAGAACCAGCGGGTCTGCGAGGCGTCCGCCGGGACCGCCGCGAGCGCCGCGAGCAGGAGAGCGGCAGACGGTTTCATTGCACCTCCGTTCCGGGGCGAACCGTGAGCTGCACACGCACGGCGCCCTCGAGCGGGTACGGGCACGCGTGCCGTTCCGACGCGAGTACCGCGGTCGCGAGTCTCGTGAGCGCGCTCTTCCCGAGGCCGGCGGCGAGGGTGGCGGACCACGACGGCGGGAGGCCCGGCTGCGACACTCCGTCCATCGCCACGCCCCGCTCGTGCACCTCGAGGGCGGCGACTAGGTCCGTGCTGCTCACCAGCCGCTCGAGCTGGGCGAGCTGGCCCGCGAAGTCGGCCGGCACGATCGCGTCGGCCCGCAACCTGTACTCGCTCCAGCTCGCTCCGTCGGCCACGACGAGGTCGAGCGGGCCGGCCGGCACGCTCGGCGGCACGGTGATCGTGATCTCGCGGTGCTCGACCACGCGCTCGTGCTGCTGCAGCCGGACGTCCACCCGGAGCGACTCGCCCGGCCGTACGCTCGTGCGCGCCGGGATCGCCTCCAGCACCGCGGCGCCGCGCGGCTCCTCGTCGCGGTCGAGCACGAGGTCGACCGCGCTGACCGCGGGATGGGGGAACGGCGAGTTGGCGAGGAAGCTGACCGCCGTGCCGGCGAACAGCGACAGCCGGGCGAGGGCGTCGGTGCCGCGGAGCGCCTGCCTCACCGTCACGGTGCGGCCGTCGCTCGTCCGGACGGTTTCCGCGAGTCGCACGGACGCCTCTCCCGCACTCGCGCCGCGTGCGGTGAGGCACGCGTTGGCGAGGAACGTGACGAGGAGCGGTTGCAGGATCGGCATCGGAGTCACGCCGAACCGCCACGTCTTGTCGCCCGTGGCGTCGCGGACCCGCACCGTCACCGCCGTTCCCTCGGGCGATGGGCCGACCTTGGCGACCACGCCGGCGGGCCGGTCGGCCACCAGCGTCCCGAACGGCTTCCCGACCGAGAACACCTTGAACGGGCTCTGGTACGAGTCCTGAATGGCGAGGACGCGGGCGCGCGCGATCGGGAACTCGACGGCGCCGAGCCCGTACAGCGGGTGGCCGAACGCCCACACCCTGTCGCCCTCACACGCCGTCACGGTCCCGCCGGCGGCGAGCGAGGCGTCGCCCCAGACGAGCGGCACGGCGACCATGTCGCCGGGTTGCGGAGGCCCGGATGGGCCGGGGGACGTCCCCGCGGGGACGGGCTGCATTCCCATCCGCGCCAGGAGCTCGGTCGCGAGCCCGGGCGGCACCGAGAGGCCCGAGACGGCGAGCGTCTGCGGCGGGAGGTCGCGCCTGGACGGCAGCTCCGGGAGGACGGTCCACGGATCGATGGCACCGGTTGCGATGGCCGCGAGCTGGGTCACGGTCGGCCCCGGTGCAGCGGTGCCCGCGCCGGTGAGCGGGATCTCGTGCATCGCTGCGAACGGCGTCACCACACCCAGCGGCTCCCTCGCCCACGCGTACCCGAGAGCGAGCGCGCCGAGCAACTTGCCGTCGACGTACACCGGCGACCCGCTCATCCCGGCCACCACGCCGGTCCCGGCGAGCTGAGCGTCCTCGAGGCGCACCAGGACGCCCCGGCGATCCGGCCCCGTCGCGTCGAGCGTGCCCATAACGACGACCGGGATCTCGCGCCGCACGCCGCCGGTCCACTCCGTGACGCAGACCCCCTTTTGACCCGGCTGGACCGTCGTCGGGTCGAGCCACGAGAGCGCGGCGGAGAGTGCGAGCGGCAGGAGTGCGGGAGCCATCACGCCTCAGGCGCTCTTCCTGAGGGCTCGCGCCATGTGTCTCCCGGTCAGCGGGAGGAGCGCCGGGAGCTGGCGCATCAGCTGCGCCAGCTCGTCGGGGATGAGCGCCTGGGCGGCGTCGGACAGCGCCTGCGACGGCTCGTGGTGGACCTCGATCATGAGGCCGTCCGCTCCCACCGCCGCCGCGGCGCGCGCCATGGGGACCACCTTGTGGCGCTTCCCGGTGCCGTGCGACGGGTCCACGATGATCGGGAGGTGCGAGAGCCGCTGCACGGCCACGACCGCGGCGAGGTCCACGGTGTTGCGCGTGTGGTCCGTGAACGTACGGATCCCGCGCTCGCACAGGACGACCTGATAGTTGCCCTCGGCGAGGACGTACTCCGCGGCCATCAGGAGCTCCTCGACCGTGGCGGCCATCCCGCGCTTCACCAGGACCGGCTTCCTGGTCTGGCCCGCGAGGCGCAGCAGCGAGTAGTTCTGCATGTTCCGGGCGCCGATCTGGATCATGTCGCAGTACTCGGTCACGAGCTCGAGAGAGCGCTCGTCGAGCGCCTCCGACACGGTCGGCAGCCCCACCTCGCGGCTCACGTCGCGCAGGATCACGAGCCCCGGCTTCCCGAGCCCCTGGAACGCGTACGGCGAGGTGCGCGGCTTGAACGCCCCGCCGCGCAGAATCTGCGCCCCCGCGTTCCGCACCGCGCGCGCGATGGTCAGCGTCTGTTCAGGGGTCTCGACCGAGCAGGGACCCGCGAACACCGCGAAGTTGTCGCCTCCGACGGGGACGCCGCCGACCATCACGACGGTGTTCTCGGGTCTTGCCTCACGGCTCACGAGCTTGTACGGGTGCGACACGGGGATGACTTCAAGGACGCCCGCAAGGTTCTCGAACAGGGCCGGTTCGACCGCTCCCTGGTTGCCGGTGATCCCGATGGCGATGCGCTGCGCGCCCGGAATCGGGTGCGCCTTCAACCCGAGCGCCGCGATCCGGCCGATGACCTCTTCGACCTGCTGCGGGGTCGCCCCCGCCGTCATGACGATCAGCATCCGAGCTCCCTCAAGACAGCGGCTATACTAGCCGAGGCAGGGAGGTTGTCAAAGTGAAGAAGGCGGTGCTCTTCGGCGTCGTCCTCCTGCTGGCGTCCCAGCAGGCGTTCGCGGTCTACGTGCTGATCCTGCGCAACGGCGAGCGGGTGGTTGCCAAGGACAAGTACGTGGTCAAGGGCCCCAACGCCGTGTTCGCGACCAAGATCGGGGTCTGGACCTCGATCCCGCTCTCGCAGATCGACGTGGAGGCAACCGACCGGGTCAACAACCAGGGGCTCGGCGACGCGCAGCTCCTTGAGTGGGTGGACGCCAAGAAACCGATCCCGACCCCCACGCCGACGCCCGCCGTCGCGACGCTCGGCCGCCTCAAGAACGACGGGATGTTCAAGCCGGAGGGCGCCGCCGCGCGGCCGACCCCGACGCCGGGCGTGATGTTCCGCGAGAAGCGGTACAAGGACCCGCAGGTCGACGAGGCGTTCCAGCAGGGCCTCGAGAGCTACCACCTGTACCTGTACCGAACCAGCGTGGGAACCGAGCCGGGTTACCTCTTCATCGAGATCCAGGTCAACGGCCAGCCCGAGACGCTCAAGGCGCTCCAGGCGGTCGCCGCCACGTACGAGCTCCTCGTCCAGAAGGCCCCCGACCGCGCACCGGAACGGGTCGAGCTCCAGATGCTCAACGAGTCGGGGAAGGAGGCCGGCGTGTTCCGGCTCTCCGCGGCGGACGCGGCCGAGTTGGTCGGCGGCAAGGTGACGCCCGAGAACTTCTACATCCAGCACGTGATCTTCTAGTCGGGGGGTCCCGC
>Ga0335070_10009049_pt1 | contig 11694 bp, 11 predicted proteins | sample Lox_Sample_13_FD_206722 | JGI IMG/M metagenome (GOLD analysis project Ga0335070, IMG submission 206722) | Soil microbial communities from Loxahatchee National Wildlife Refuge, Florida, United States - Lox_Sample_1.3 | ecosystem: Environmental > Terrestrial > Soil > Wetlands | place: USA...
CCGCTGCAGACGATGGCCGAGCTCGTGGAGAACCATCCGCCGGCGGCCCGGCAGTTCATGGCCGTGATCATCGAGCGGCTGCGCAGCACCGACGAGATGCTCTCGCGCCTGAAGATCCGCAACGTGAACGAGATCGCCGACGAGAAGATGACCGTGGGCGAGCGCATCGCCGACATGGTGGCGAAGTTCGGCGGCTCGTGGACCTTCATCATCGCCTTCGGCGTGTTCCTCGCCGTGTGGATGGCGGTGAACACCGTGTGGCTGCTCACGCAGCCGCCGGACCCGTTTCCCTACATCTTCCTGAACCTGATCCTCTCCTGCCTCGCGGCGCTGCAGGCGCCCGTGATCATGATGAGCCAGAACCGGCAGGCCGCGAAGGACCGCCTGCAGGCCGACCAGGACTACCAGGTGAACGTGAAGGCCGAGTTCGCGATCCAGCAGCTGCACCGCAAGCTGGACGACATGCGCGCCAGCCTCGCGCAGCATCGCCGCGCGGAGGCCGAGCACTGGCGCAACCTGGAGAGGCCGAACTAGGCGATAAGCCCCTCCTCCTTCATCGCCTGCTTCACCGCGGGCCGCGCGGCGACGCGCTTCTGGAAGGCCTGGAGGTTCGGGAACTCGGAAAGATCGAGCTTCACGTGGTGCGCCCAGTTGGTCACCGTGAAGAGATACGCATCGGCCGCGGTGAAGTGGTCGCCGAACAGGTAGTCGTGGCCCGCGAGCTTGTCCTCGACGAACTTGTAGCGCTTCTTCAGGTAGGCCTTGCGCTCTTCCACGGTCGCGGGCGGAGTGGCGGAGTTGAAGAGCGGGCTGTACGTCTTGTGGATCTCGGAGTTGATGTAGCCCAGCATCTCCTGCTGGCGATAGCGCTGCATGCTGCCGGGAGGCGGAACGAGGTTCGACGCGGGCTTCTGGTCGGCGATGTACTGCACGATCGCGGGGCCTTCCGTGAGCACCTCGCCCGGCGAGATCTCGAGCGCGGGGACGTAGCCCTTCGGGTTCACGCCCAGGAAGTCGGCGCCTTCGGCCGTCTGCTTGTTGGCGATCTTGTCGAGCTGCAGGTCGACCCCGGCCTCGCGGGCGACGATGTGGGGCGAAAGGGAGCACGCTCCCGGTGCGTAGTAGAGCTTCATGGATTCCTCTGGTGTTCGTTGGCTGGGCTCCCGCCTTCGCGGGAGTGACGCGAAGGGCGGGAGTGACGGCGAGCAGGTTACCAAAAGAAAGTTACGTTTGTATAGCAGCTATGGTATTGTTAGCACAATTCTCCACTCACCGCGCGGTAACCGCCATGGCGCTCAAGGTGCGCAAGAGCAAGGCCCCGCCGCCGCCGAAAGGCTGCCCGATGGGCGCGTGCATGGCGCTCATCGGCGGCGCGTGGACCACCAACCTGGTGTGGCAGCTTTCGGGCGGGCCGCGCCGCTTCGGCGAGCTCACCAAGGACATACCGGGGATCTCGCCCAAGATGCTCACCACGAGGCTGCGCGAGCTCGAGGAAAAGGGCGTCGTGCACCGTGAAGTGGTCCCGACCTCGCCGCCTTCCGTCGAGTACTCGCTGTCCGAGCTCGGCCACGAGCTCGTGCCCGTGATCGATTCGATCGTGCGCGTGGGCACGCGCCTCATCGAGCGGCGCCGCTAGGGATGGCGCCGCGGCGCGACGCGGCCATCGACCTCGCGATCGTCCTCGCCGCGATCACCGTCGCGTGGGCGCTCACGCGATGGCTCGTGTATCCGGCACTCGCGATCCCCGACTACGCGCCGCTCGTCCCGCGCCCCGTCACGGGCTTCCTCGTCGCCTGGTTCGTGCTTCACTGGCGCGGCGCGCTCTGGGAATCGCTCGGCCTGCGCAGGCCCGCGTCATGGCCGCGCGCCATCGCCTTCGCCGTGGCGCTGTACGCGGTGGACTACGCGGTGTCCACGTGGCTGGTGCCGTGGGTCGCCTCGATCGTGCACCCCGTGCAGCGCCCGTCGTTCCTCGGCTACATCCGCGGCGACGTCGAAGGACTGGTCACGTGGCTCGCCATCGGATGGATCGTGGGAGGCCTGTGCGAAGAGTGCCTCTTCCGCGGCTTCCTCTTCGATCGCGTCGAGAAGATGCTGGGCGGCGGGACTGCGGCCATCGCGGTGGCCATCGTCGCGCAGGCGGTCCTCTTCGGGTCGCTGCACCTCTACGCGGGGACCTTCGCCTTCGTGTACGCCTCGCTCTTCGCCCTTACCCACGGAATCTTCTACGTGGCGGGCGGCCGCAATCTGTGGCCGCTCATCCTGGTGCACGGAACCTGGGACTCCGTGGGGATCTGGGGCGTGTACGCGAGCTGACCCCGGATCATCCCGTTCGGGATACGGGGCGCGCACCGCGTTGCGCGGCCTGCCCCTTGAACCGGCGAGGGTACGCCTCTACGTGTAGGGAATGCCGGTCGCGATCGTCCTTGCCACAATTCTCGTCGTCGCCTGGCTTGCGGGCGAGCCGCTGTGGACGGCGCGCCGCCGCAAGCGCCTTCGGCAGACCCCGCTGCCCGCCGAGTGGCGCGGCATCATCGAGCGCAACGTGCCTTACCTCGCGCGGCTGCCGGCCGGCCTGCGCGCACGCGTCGAGGGCCACGTGCAGGTCTTCATGCGTGAGAAGAATTTCGTGGGTTGCGACGGCCTCGTGATCACCGACGAGGTCCGCGTGACGATCGCCGCGCAGGCGTGCCTTCTCGTGGCGAACCGGGAGTCGTACTACTTCCCGCGCGTGCGCGACATCCTCGTCTATCCGAGCGCCTTCGTGGTCGAGCGCGTCACCGGCGGCCCGATGCTGCAGACCGATTCCACGAGAGTGCTGTCCGGAGAGTCGTGGACCCACGGACAGGTCGTGCTCTCATGGAGCGACGCCCTGCACGGCGCGGCGATCGACGACGACGGGCGCAATGTGGTGATCCACGAGTTCGCGCACCAGCTGGACCAGGAGAAGGGTTACGCCAACGGCGCGCCCTGGCTCGGACGGCGCGCGCGCTATCCGCGTTGGTCGCAGGTGATGAGCGCGGAGTTCGCGCGGCTGCAGTACAGCGCCGCCGCGGGAGAGCCCTCGCTGTTCAGCGCCTACGGAGCCACCGAGCCGGCGGAATTCTTCGCCGTCGTCTCCGAGGCGTTCTTCGAACGGCCGCGGATCTTCGCGGTGCTCCACCCGGCCCTCTACGAGGAGCTGCGTGGGGTGTATCGCGTCGATCCGCGTTCGTTCGATTGGAGCGATCAGCCTCAGGTCACTTGAACGAGTACGTCACCGAGCCCCACCAGAAACGGCCGCGGGGATCGGCCACCGAGTTCGCCCAGCCCGCGGCGTGCGAGCCGTAGGACGAGACGTCGGTGTACGGGGGCAGGCGATCCATCAGGTTGCGCACGCCCAGCTTCAACGCGAGTCCCTTGAATCCCAGGTAGCGCACCTGCGCGTTGATGCGCGAGGTGCTCGGGATGTCGTGGGTGCCGCCGCCCTGGAACGCCTCGACCCATCCGGCCGCGAACGTCTGCTCGAGCGTGCCCTGCCACGGCCCGTTGGCCATGTCGAGCGAAGCCACGTGCATCCAGCGCGGATAGGCGTTGCCGCCGTTGAAGCTGTTGCCCAGGTAGCTGATGAAGGGCAGGTCCGAGCCCGGCTGCAGCTTGTACGTGTCCACGTACGTGCCGTTGAACGACAGTGTCATCTTCGCGAACGGCGCGTTGAAGCTCATGCGCGCGTCCACGTCGAAGCCCGAGGTCTTGAGCTCGCCCAGGTTCTCGAGCGGCTGGTCGACGTAGAGCGTGATGCCCGAGGCGCTGCGGTGGAAGCGGTCGATGTAGCGGTTGTAGAGCGTGAGGTCGTCCGGGTTCGCGAGTATCGTGTCGGCGGTGATGCTGCCGATGGTGTCCTTCTTGTCGATGGACCAGTAGTCGATCGCGATCGACGACGCGTTGGTCGGCTCCCAGACGAAGCCCGCGCTCCACTGCGTCGAGGTCTCGGGCTTGAGGTTGGGGGAAGCGATGTTGCGCACGTTCAGCTGCGTTCCCACGCAGCGCGCGTCCTCGTCGGCGATCAAGTCCGCCGGGCAGCCGGGATCGTTCAGCGAGTTGGCCGAGTTGCCGAACGACGGCGGGCTGTGCAGGTCCCACAGCGAAGGCGCGCGGAAGCCCTTGCCGGCGGAAGCGCGAAGCAGCAGCTCCTTCTTCGGCTGCCAGCGGGCGCGGATCTGCGGGGTGCCCTTGGAGCCCACGTCGCTGTAGTGGTCCCAGCGCGCGGCGCCCGTCACCTCGAGCTCCTTGCTGATGGGAAGCGAAAGCTCCGCGAAGATCGCGCCCACGTTACGGCTCGCGTTGGTGTGGGGCACCGTGCCTTCGCCGCCGATGTCCTGGCCGTTCTCGTAGTCGGAGTTGAGCGGCTTGTCGTCGATTTCCTCGCGACGGAAGTCGGCGCCCAGCGCGACGGCCGCCATGCCGCCGGCCATGTTCCACATGTCCTTGCTGACCTTGCCATCCAGCTGAACGGAGGTGCTCGTGGACTTGCGCATGTCGCCTTCCATCTTCGCGCCGTCGAGCAACGCCTGGCCCTGCGCGTCGTTCGGGCCGAACGGGTTCAGGTCGCCCGTGGCGAGCGCCTGAACGAAACGCGTCTCCTGGATATAGCCCGAGAACGCGAGCTTGCTCGTGGTGGACGCGTACGTGAGCGCGGTGTCGTAGTCCCATCCGCCGACGAGGCCCTTCATGCCGCCCGAAAAGCGCGACGTGTCGGTTGTGACGTCGTTGATGCGGTTGCCCGCCGGCGCCGAACGATACGCGATCTCGAGGAAGCCCGGCGTGCCGACGTCGCTCGTGCTGTAGCCCAGGCGGTTGATGAGGGCGACCGGCGCGTAACGGCTCGTGAGCGGCAGGAGGATGTTGGCCTGCGTTCCGTCGGGCCGGATGTGCGCCGCGGTCTGGTCGATCGGCACCGGGGCGATGCGGCCGATGTTGTGGTTCAGCGAGTAGGACGCCTCGCCGAAGAACGTGTTGTTCGCATCCACGTTGTAGGTGACGCGCCCGAAGAGGTCGCCGCGGTGGTTGTCCGGGAGGTTGTCCAGGTACGCCGCGTAGATTCCGCGGCAGCGCAGCTTCGGATCGCCCGAGGGCGTGGTGCCCCCGTTCTGCACCACGGTGAAGTTCGGGTCGCACGCCGAGAAGTTCGGGTCGGTCTCGAGGCCTCCCACGTAGGCGCCCGGGCTGATGCCGAAGTCCATGATGCGCCCCGGGTTGCCCCGGAACGACGTGGGATAGGTGGCCCCGTCGATCTGGTTGGCGCGATCGTAGAGCTTCTGGTCGATGGCCTTGAGGCTCTTGAAGTACTGCACGCGCCCGGTGACGAGCAGGTTCCAGCCGTCCTTCGCGAGGTCGCCCGCGCCGTAGGCGCCGGTCGCACTCTGCTCGCTGCCTTCCCGGCCTTCCTGCGGCTGGCCGTAGTACACGGTCGCTTCGCCGCCGTGGTAGTCGCTGCGCGTGATGAAGTTGATCACGCCGCCCACCGCGTCCGTGCCGTACACGGCGGAGGCGCCGTCGCGCAGCACCTCGACGCGCTGGATCGCGCTGAAGGGAATGGTGTTGAGGTCCACCGCCTGGGGCGACGCGTTGAAGCCGCCGATGGAGCCGAAGGCCTGGTTGGCGAGGCGCCGGCCGTTCAACAGCACCAGCGTGGAGCTCGCGCCGAGGCCGCGCAGGTTCGCGTTCGAGACCGCGTAGCCCACGCCCTGCGTCGTGTCCGAATACATCGCGGTGTTCGCGGTGATGTGGCGCACGATGTCCTCGGTGCTCTGCGCGCCCATCTTCTCGATGTCGGCGCGCGTGATCACCGTGACGGGCAGCGCCGTTTCGCCCTCGATTCGCTTGATGTTGGAGCCGGTGACTTCGATCCGTTCCCGCGGCGCGGCCTGCTGCGCGAGAACCGGGTTTGCCATGAAAAACGCGATGCCCGCGCCCAATGCCGATGCGACGGCAAGACGCAACCTGCCGGTGTTGTCAGACATTTGTAAGCCCCCTTTTGGAATGGCCTTCTTAACAGCTTGTTACAGCTGGCAACAATCATAGCGAAATTCCGGAAGGGGGGTTGCCGGAATTCCGCTATCGCTTGCCCGGGGATTTCATTCGAGGGCGTAGAGGTTGCCGTCGTTGCTTCCCACGTAAACCTTGCCGTCCGCGACGAGCGGCGAGGAGAAGAACGACCCCACGCCCAGCTGCCACCAGATGCTCACGATCTCCGCCTCTCCGTTGTCGCCACGGGCGTGAAAGAGCATCGGGGTGTTGAAGCGGCGCTCGGAGGTGAGCGCCCACCCGCGGTTCTCGCGCGACGCCTCGGTCCGGAAATCCCAGAGGAGCGCGCCCGTGGAAAGGTCGCGCGCCTCGAGCGTGCCGTTGGTGACGCCCTGGTACACCACGTTTCCGGCGACGGCGGGCGAGCCGAACATGAAGGCCCTCGCGTCCTGTTTCGCGATGGACTTGCCGGTCGCCGCATCGACGATGTGGAATTGCGACGAGTCCGACGTCGCGAACACGACCTTGCCGTCGACGACCGCGGGCGAGGTGATGACCCAGCTGCCCGCGTTGTTGAACCTCCACTTCTCCTTGCCGGTCGCTGCATCGAGAGCGTAGAGGTTTGAATCGCGGCAGCCCACGTACACCGTGCCGTTCGCGACCGCCGCCGAGCTCTGGAATCCCACCTGGTTGTGGATCAGCGGGTCCTCCCCGCCGTGGAACCGCCACTTCTCGGCCCCGGTCTTCGCGTCCACCGCATAGAAGTAACTGTCCCAGCTTCCGAAGAAGAGGATGCCGTCGGCGTATGCGGGCGAGGCATGCACGACGTCGCCCGTCCTGAATTTCCAGCGCAGCGCGCCCGATCCCGCATCGAGCGCGTAGAGGTTGCCGTCCCCGCTGCCGAAGAAGACCGATCCGTCCGCGACCACGGGGCTCGAGAGGAAGAGGTCGAACGGATCGAAGTAGGTCTGGCCCGCCGGCGTCATGCCGTGCAAGCCCTTCGCTTCGAAGTGGCGCTCGCCGCCCGTTGCGAATTTCCACCGCAGGGCGCCCGTCCTCGCGTTCAACGCGTAGAAGTGGCCGTCGTAGCTCATGACGTAGAGGGTGTTGCGCGCGATGGCCGGGGTGGAAGCGACGGCCCCACGCGTCGAGTATTTCCAGAGCTGGCGCCCGTCGTCTGGGGCCACGGCGTACACGTTGCCGTCGTCGCTTCCGAAGTAGATGACGCCGTCCTGCATCACCGGCGAGGAAACGATGCGGCTTCCCGTGGGAAAGGTCCACTTCACGCGATGGAATTCGCGCGGGCCCTCGGTTTCATAGACGCCGGTGTGGGCGGCGCCGTTGCGGAACATGGCTTCGGCATTCGCGGCGGCGGGAAGCGCCGCGGCCATGAGCAGTGCGAGCGTGGCGTTCTTCACGAGGCTTTTCCTTCGCGGCGAAGCGTGAGCGGCAATTCGAACGGTCCGTTCTCGAACGTGCCGACGATGCGGCCCTGGGCCGGGTCGACACGGCCCTCGAACGTGATGCGATAGGCGCTCGACTCGAGGCGCAGCATTCCTTCGGCCTCGGAGACGAAATCCACCGGGACCTTCGTGGTCGCCTTGCCCACGACGACGAAGTCCACGCTCGCGGGCGCGCCCGCATGGTTCGCGATGTCCACCGTGACGTGGCGCGGGTATCCGTTCATCTCGTACTCGCCGATCCAACGCCCTTCGGTCTCGCGCGCCACCGCGGTGCTGCGCCGCGCGGGATCGACTTGCGCCGCCCCGGTGCGCGTGAGCGCGAAAGGCGCGGCGTTGCCCGCCTGGCGAAGCTCGCCCCGCATCGACGGCCCGTCGATCGTCGCGGTGAAGGTCGCGTTGTCGGGAGCGGCGCCCAGGGCGTCGCCCGCGTCGAACGAGAGCTTGTCGCCTTCGAGGCGAATGTTGCCGAGCGGCGCGCCCTTCACGTCGAACCCCGGAATGATCAGCGACCCGGTCCACGCGCCCTCGCCGTCCCTGGCGAGGTCGACGACGAGGCGGACCTCGCGGCCGGGGACCTGCGCGGCCCCGCTCCAGCGTCCGGTGGGATCGGCCGCCGCGCTCGGCAGGGTGGCCGCCGCCGCGACGAACAGCATGACGATTCTTCGCATGTTGCTTTCCTCCTTGGCGCGGAGCCTCGGTTGCGCCGACGGACAATAGGATGCAGTTACAACAATCGGCCGATGTGACGGATTGTCACCGGCGGCTCCTCGCGAAGGCGATGCGCGGAGGGCGATAGGCGGGCGAGTATCATCTCCCGCTGATGAACCTCATCTTCCGCCAGCTGGGCGATCCCACTTCGTCGACGTACACGTACCTGCTCGCCGACGCGGACACGCGCGAGGCGATACTCATCGATCCGGTGTTCGACCAGGCGCTGCGTGACGCGGCCCTCATCGACGAGCTGGGCTTGAGGCTCGGATGGACGCTGGAAACGCATGTGCACGCGGACCACGTGACCGGTGCGTGGCTGCTCAAGCATCGCGTCGGCAGCTCGATCGCCGTGGGGGCGAACTCCGGCGCGCAGGCCGCGGATCGCTACCTCGCGCATGGCGACAAGATCTCCTTCGGCAGCCGCCACCTCGAAGCGCGCGCCACGCCCGGCCACACCAACGGCTGCCTCACGTACGTGATGGGCGACCGCACGATGGCCTTCACGGGCGATTGCCTGCTCATCCGCGGCAGCGGCCGCACCGACTTCCAGCAGGGCGATCCGCGGGCGATGTGGCGCTCGGTGCACGAGCAGATCTTCAGCCTGCCCGGCGAGTGCCTCCTCTATCCGGGTCACGACTACCGCGGCCTCACGGTCACGAGCGTTGCCGAGGAGCGCCGCTTCAACCCGCGCCTAGCCGACTCCATCACGATTGAAGATTTCGTGGGCCAGATGAGCCACCTCGGATTGCCGCACCCGAGGCAGATCGACGTCGCGGTGCCCGCGAACCTGCGCTGCGGCCGTCCCGCCGAGGGCATGGGCGAGACACCCGTGCAATCGTGGGCGCCTCTCACGCTCACGTTCGCCGGCATCCACGAGATCCAGCCCGCGGTGCTCGAGGAGCGCTTGTCGCTCGCGGAGGTGATCGACGTGCGCGAGCCCGACGAGTGGGACGGCTCGCTCGGCCACATTCCCGGATCGAAGCTGATCCCGCTGGGCCTGCTCGCCGCGCGCGCCGAGGAGATCGGCAGGACGCGGCCCGTCGTCTTGGCGTGCCGTTCCGGCGCGCGTTCGGCGCAGGCGGTGGTGATCCTTCAGCGGCTCGGGTTCAGGAACGTCGTGAACCTGGCCGGCGGCCTCATTCGGTGGCGCGCGAGTGGGAGCGCGGTGGAGGGGGGGCGGGAGTAGCGTCGTCGCCGCCCGCGGGCCCGGGCCTCAGGCCCAGCAGCGAGCGCGCGATGTCGATCCCGAGGCGGTACTCGGAGCTCTTCGTCGGATCGACCTGGTAGGTGCCCGGGACCATGCCGTGCGCGATGAGGCTCAACGCCTTCTCGAGCGCATCGAGCCGCCGGCGCGCATTGTCGTAGCTGCGCTCGGCACGGGCATCCGAGCCCCTGCGAGGCTCGAGCGCGCGGCGTTCCCTCATGTCCTGTCCTGCCCCGGAAGGTCGATAGGCAATGATGCATCACCCGGAGGCGCAGCGCCACCTGCCGGAGTAATCTAGCCGCCATGGCCGATTCCAGGAACCTTCCCCCCGAAGTGGTCGCGGCGCTCAAGGCCGGCAACCGGATCGAGGCGATGAGGCTGCTGCGCGAGCGCATGGGCGTGGGCCTCGCGGAAGCCAGGATGCACGTGCAGGCCCACGAATCGCCGGCAGCATCCCCGGCCGACGTCGGCAACGACCGCATGCGCGCGCGCGCGCCGGCGAGAGCGGCGCCGGCGAGGATGACGCCGCCGGGCTACGTGAAGCGCGACGGCCTCTCACCCGGCGAAGTGCCACGGACGGGCGGCGGTGCGCAGGCGATGATCGTCGTGATCGCGATCCTCATCGCGCTCTGGGCCTACGCGAAGATCGGCTGAACCGCGAGGGGCCCGCGCGCGGCCTCGAACGCGTGCGCCATCTGCAGCACGCCGAAATCGTCGCGGTACCTTCCCACGATCTGCAGGCCGACCGGCAGGGGCTTGTCGTCGCCGGTGAAGCCCGCGGGCACCGAGATGGCCGGATGGCTCGTGCACGTGATGTGGTAGCAGCTCTTCATCCAGTCGATATATGTGGGCAGCCGCACGCCGTCGATGGCCGTCACGTAAGGCGTGGTGGCCGGAAATGGCGGGACCTGGCTCACCGGCAGGCACAGGAACTCATAGCTCTCCATGAACGACGACATGCGCTGGAAGATCGTCGTGCGCCGCGCGATGGCGCGCCCCACGTCGGGCCCGCTCAACGCGAGGCCCTTCTCGATGTTGCCGATCACCGTGTCCTTGATGTCGCCGCGGCGCTTCTCGAGCAGATCCTTGAAGCGCATCGCGAAGCTGTTGGCGCGCAGCGTGACGAAGACCTCGTCCGCGCCCGAGAGGTCCGGCTCCGCGTCCTCGACGACGCAACCCATGGACTCGAGCACACGGCGCTGCCGCGCGAGCACCTCGAGCACGCGCCGGTCCACCGGAAGGCCGCCGAGGTTCGCCGACCACGCCACGCGCACCTTCCTGAAATCGCGCGTGAGCGGCCTCGCGAAGCGCGCTCCGTCCTCGGTGATGCTGATGGGCGAACGGATGTCGGGGCCTGCCATCGCCGAGAAGAGGAACGCGGCGTCCTCGGCCGTGCGCGCGATCGGGCCCAGCACCGACATGGTGTTCCACGCATCCTGCGCGGGATACGAGGGCACGCGCCCCGGCGTGGGACGAAAGCCCACGACGCCGCAGAAGCTCGCGGGATTGCGAAGGCTGCCGCCCAGGTCGGAGCCGTCCGCGAAGGGCAGCATGCGGCACGCGACCGCGACCGCCGCGCCGCCCGAGGAGCCGCCGCACGTCTTGTCCAGGTCGTAGGGATTCACAGTCGTCCCGAACACCGGATTGAATGTCTGGCTGCCCGCGGCGAACTCGGGCGTGTTGGTCTTGCCGAGCGTGATGGCTCCGGCCGCGCGCAGCCGCTCGACGAGGAGCTGGTCGTACGCGGGCACGTTGTCGGCGAAAATGGGCGAGCCGTACGTCGTGCGGATGCCCTTCGTCTCGATCATGTCCTTGTAGGCGATTGGCAGCCCCGCGAGCGGGCCCACGGGCCTTGCGCCGCGCGCGGGCTTGCGATCGAGCTTCTTCGCCTCGGCGAGCGCCTGCTCGGGCAGGAACGTGACGATGGCGTTCACTTCCGGATTGACCGCTTCGATCCGCGCGATGAAGGCGCGCATCGCCTCGACGCGCGAGAGCTTGCGGGAGCGAAGCAGCCGCGCGAGCGTGCGCGCGGGCTTGGAGACGATGTCGTTCATCGTCCGATGATACCGAACGACGCTACGCGGCGAGCAGGATCGCGAGGGCGCCCGCGACGACCTTCGTCGCGCGGCGCAAGTCCTCCAGCACCAGGTTCTCGTCCGGCCGCTTGGCATTCGCCTCGAGGATCGTGCGCGGCCCGGCTCCGTAGAGCACGATCGGGACGCCGGCCGCGGCATAGTGGCGCGCATCGGTGTACAGGGGAACCCCTCCGGCGGGCGGCGTCGCGCCGAAGACGCGGCTCGCCTCCCGCTG
>Ga0335070_10009050_pt1 | contig 11694 bp, 11 predicted proteins | sample Lox_Sample_13_FD_206722 | JGI IMG/M metagenome (GOLD analysis project Ga0335070, IMG submission 206722) | Soil microbial communities from Loxahatchee National Wildlife Refuge, Florida, United States - Lox_Sample_1.3 | ecosystem: Environmental > Terrestrial > Soil > Wetlands | place: USA...
AGCGCTCCTGCACGATGTAGCCGGCCTCCACCATCTTCTTCACGTTGTAGGAGACGTTGGAGCCGAGGTAGCAGCCGCGCAGCGTCAACTCGCCGACCGTCATCTCGAGGTCGCCGATGTTGAACAAGATCATCGCCTGCACGTTGTTGATGTCGTGGACGCCCTGATTGTCGAGCTCGAGCTTGACCACCTCGAGGAACTGGCGGTGCAAGCGCTCGACCAGCGCGATGACGTCGAGATAGGCGGTGTCCATGTTGCCCTCAATCCAATGGCGACCGAGGGCATCCTAGAGGTTCAATGGTTAACGAAGCGTTTGCGTCGGAACTTCTTTGAAATCCTGGGCCAATTTATAGAAGATCATGTTTATTAAGAGGTTACCGAGATTCCGCGCGCCGCGTATTGGCGTCTCGAATGCCGCCAATATGTGGCAAAAAAGGGTTCCGCCGCCCTAGCGGGCGCCCTTGAGGAAGCGGTACATCACCGAGAAGTCCTTCGGCCCAAAGCCCGATCCCACCAGGAACTGGAAGAGAGCCGCGGCCTCGGCACCCATGGGCGTGACGGCGCCGACGCCCTGTGCCGCCTGCTGCGCGAGCTTCAGGTCCTTCAGCATCATGTCCGCGGTGAAGCCCGCCTGGTAGTCGCGGTTCGAGGGCGCCGTCGGCACCGGTCCCGGCGCCGGACAGTAGCTCGTCATCGCCCAGCTCTGCCCCGAGGATTTCGAGCTGATGTCGAAGAGCTTCTGGAGGTCGAGGCCGAGCTTCTCCGCGAGCTGGAAGCCCTCGCAGACGCCGATCATCGCGACCGCCATCATCATGTTGTTGCAGATCTTGGCGGCTTGACCGTTTCCGGCCGCGCCCGCGTGCACGATGGTCTTGCCCATCTTCTCGAGGATCGGCTTCGCGCGCTCGAAGGCTTGGGCGCTGCCGCCGCACATGAAGGTGAGCGTGCCCGCGGCCGCGCCGCCGACGCCGCCGGAGACCGGCGCGTCCAGCATGTCGAAGCCGTGCTCGGCCGCGGTCTTGGCGACGGCGCGCGCGGTCTCGACGTCGATGGTGGAGCTGTCGATGAGGAGCGCACCCTTGCGCGCGGAGGCGAGGATGCCGCCTTGAGCGGTATAGGCCTGCCGCACGTACGGGCCCGCGGGGAGCATGGTGACGACCACCTCGGCCTCCGCGACCGCGGCGGCGGCGCTCTTGGCGTGGCTCCCGCCCGCCTTGGCGAAACCCTCCATCGCCGCTGCCGCGAGGTCGAAGCCCGCGACCTGATGGCCCGCCTTGACGAGATTCGCCGCCATGGGGCCGCCCATGTTGCCGAGGCCGATGAATCCGATCCTGCTCATGCTTTTCTCCCTCATCTCATCCGAAGACGAGCTCGCGCTCGCCGAGACTCTCGAAATAGCGCGCGACCTCGGCCGCGCCCACCTCCGCGAGGGAGCGGTGCTCCCAGCGCGGCTTCTGATCCTTGTCGACGAGCAGCGCGCGGATGCCCTCGTAGAAATCGTGGGCGGCCATCACGTGCTGGGTCATGCGGTATTCGAGCGCCAAGGCGGCCTCGATGTCGAGGCCGCGCTCGCCGAGTTTCATCTGGTGAAAGGTGATCTCCAGCGAGATTGGCGAGGCGCGGTCGATGGCGGCCCGCGCCTCTCGCGCCCACTCGCCTTCCTCCGCCTCGAGCGCCTCGCGGATCGCCGCGACGCTCGCAAGCGAGAAGCAGCGGTCGATCGCCGGCCGGAGCGCCGCGAGCGGCGGCGGGCCCGGGTCCTCGTGAAATTCCGCGAGCAAGGTCTCGACCTGCGCCCGCTCCTCGCCGCTCCGCCAAGCCATGCCTCCCAGCGCCTGCACCAGCCTCTCGACCCGCTCGTGCCGGACGTAATGGGTCGCGAAGGCGCAATAGAGCATGTCCGCGGCTTTGACGCGCGCGCCGGTGAGCGCGAGATACATACCGATCTTGCCGGGACAGAGGTTGAGGTAGCGCGTGGCGCCCACGTCCGGGAAAAGCCCGATATGGACCTCGGGCATGGCGCAGAGGCTGCGCTCGGTCGCGACGCGGTGGGAGGCGTTCACCGAGACGCCCATGCCGCCGCCCATGGCGATCCCGTCCATGAGCGCGATGTAGGGCTTCGGGAACCGGTGCACGCGCTCGATGAGCCAGTACTCCTCGCGGAAGAAATCCGCCTTGTAGTCGCCAGCACCCTTGGGATGGTGGCGCGCGTCGTAGATCGCGCGGACGTCGCCGCCCGCGCAGAAGGCGCGGTCGCCCGCGCCGCGCACGACGATCGCGCGCACGGAGGGATCGCGGCCCCATTCCACGAGCTTCGGATCGAAGGTGCGGTACATGCCGAGGGTGAGCGTATTGAGCGCCTTCGGCCGGTTGAGCGTGACGATGCCGAGCCCGTCGCGCCGCTCCAGGAGCATCTCGGAGCTCTCGGTCATGTCAGCGGTTGCCGGCGCCGAGGAGGCGGCGGGCGATGATGACGCGCATGATCTCGTTGGTGCCCTCGAGGATCTGGTGGACGCGGACGTCGCGCAGGTAGCGCTCGATCGGATATTCCTTGATGTAGCCGTAGCCGCCGTGGAGCTGCAGCGCCTCGTTGCAGACGTGGAAGCCCGCGTCGGTGGCGAAGCGCTTGGCCATGGCGCAGTGGAGCGTCGCCTCGGGATCGGCGCGGTCGAGGCTCGCGGCCGCGCGATGCACCATGAGCCGCGCCGCATCGAGCTCCGTCGCCATGTCCGCGACCTTGAACTGCAGCGCCTGGAACTCGCCGAGCGTCTTCCCGAATTGCTTGCGGACGCCCATGTAGTCGCGCGCGGCCTCGAAGCAGGCGCGGGCGCCGCCGAGCGAGCAGGCGGAGACGTTGATGCGGCCGCCGTCGAGACCCGCCATCGCGATCTTGAAGCCGTCGCCTTCCTCGCCGAGGCGGTTCGCGACGGGGACGCGGCAGTTCTCGAAGATGACCATCGCCGTCGGCTGCGTGTTCCAGCCGAGCTTCTTCTCCTTCTTGCCGAAGGATAGGCCGCGCGTTCCCTTCTCGACGACGATGGTGGAGATGCCCTTCGGCCCCTCCTCACCCGTCCGCACCATGCAGACGTAGAGGTCGCTGGTACCCCCGCCGGAGATGAAGGCCTTGGCCCCGTCGATCACGTAGTGCTCGCCCTGCCGCAGCGCGCGCGTCTTCAAGGAGGCGGCGTCCGACCCCGAGCCGGGCTCGGTCAGGCAATAGCTCGCGAAATGCTCCATGCTCGCGAGCCTCGGTAGAAATCGTCGGCGCTGCTCGTCGCGGCCGAAGCGGTCGATCATCCAGGCGGCCATGTTGTGGATCGAGAGGTATGCCGCCGTCGAGACGCAGCCCGTCGCGAGCTCCTCGAAGATGAGGGCGGCATCGAGGCGCGAGAGCGCGGAGCCGCCGACCTCGTCCTTGACGTAGATCCCCGCGAAGCCCAGCGCCGCCGCCTTGCGCAGCGCCTCCACGGGGAAAATCTCCTTCGCGTCCCATTCCGCTGCGTGCGGGCGGAACTCGCGCGCCGCGAAATCCCGCGCCGTCTCCTGGATCGCGCGCTGCTCCGGCGTCAGCTCGAAGTCCATGAAATTCCTTCCGGTCCCGCGGCGAGGCCGCCCCTCCGCAAATTCGCCGCTGTGCCGCTCCCGCCGCTGTTCTAGGCGGCCGGGGCCACCTCTGGAGGCGGACCGTTCCAGATCAGAACATCCGGACAGAGGTCTGCCCCGTTCGGCCAGACGACGGTCCCGCCCTCGACCCGCACGCGCGCAAATTCCGCCGGATCGGTTCTGACCCGCTCGAAGATCGGCCCCCGGAGCAGCGCCGTCACGTCGCGCTCGATGGTCGAACCGTCGGTGAGCGTGAGCCGCAATCTCAGCCCCCCAAATGGCTTCGCATCGACAATTCGCAAGAGTTTCATGGCTGCACCTCGCGCCGCATCCTAATCCAGCGGCGCAATGGGAGCGAGCGTTTCACCTGCCCGAGCCCGCTGCCAGTCCTGCCGCACCTCCGCCCGGTGCTCCTCCGCCCACTCCAGCACCAAGGCGAACGCCGCCGTGGCAATGAGCCGCGCAACACCACAAGCGTCTCGATCGCGATCAGCGCCTCGTGCTCGCCGTAGACGGCATGAAAATGCGCTGGCTCGTGATCGGCATAGAACATCCGAATGATAATTCCGAAGAACCGGCTTATCTCCGGCATCGGACCGTTCCCACGAATGCATGACCTTGCTGCGCCATCTCCTGGATCGCGCGCTGCTCCGGCGTGAGCTCGAAGTCCATGAAATTCCTTCCGTCCCGGCGGCGGCGGATGATAGCGGCGCCCGCCTCCGCCAGCAACGCGCGGGCTGGCGCGCAACCGGCCGGGCCTCGTGGCGCTCCCTATCTGCTCGTATTGCACTTTGGATTTCTAGACATAATTGTAAGTGGTATCGTCAGGGGTCGCCGCGTTCATCGGAAGGGAGAGACCGATGTTCATCCGTCCTCGCCGTTTGCTGGATCAAGTGACGCTGCTGCACGGGCCGCAGGACCTTCTCGGCCGGTACTTCATCGCCGCGGACAACGCCGCGCGCGAGCGCGGCGCGCGCTTGCGGCTGCGCACCGACTTCGAGGCCCTGATCGCGCTCAACGAGCGTCACCGCGACAGCTGGCCCGCGCTCGCTCCGGTGTTCAATCCCGAGCTCAGCAATCTCCGCATCGACACCGCCTTCTGGATCGATGCCACCGACGAGGACGGCGAGACGGTCGCGACCCATGCCGCGCGCTTCTTCGACTGGCCAGAGACCACGCTCGCGGCGGAGCTGCGCTCGCTCCGCCCCTTCTACGAGGACCCGGCGCCACGGATCGCTTCGGGCGAGTCGATCGAGGTCGCGGCTCCCGCGGCCGACCGCATCCGGGGCCGCGTCATGTACGGCGGCGCGGTCTGGGTGCGGCCGGATTGGCGGCAGCGCGGTCTCGCAAGCCTCGTTCCCCGCATCTCCCGCGCCTACGGCTACACCCGCTGGAACACCGAATACACCTGGGCGCTGATCGAGCCGCGGACGCACGAGCTCGGCCTCGCGCGCGCGAACGGCCCCTACCGCGTGGAGGAGCGCATCGTGCTCAACCTCGGCTTCCGCGGCCACCTGCCGCTGCTGCTGATGTGGATGCCGCGCGAGGCGATGCTCGATGACGTCGCCGAGATCGTCGGTCAGGCGACGGTGGAGAGCTCGCGGCGCATGGAGACGCTGAGCACGAACTCGTCGCCGTCCCCGGTACGCCAGGGCATGAGAAGGCGGTCGTAGCGCACGCGGATCGTCGTCGCCTCGGAATTCTTGAGCGTGGCGCGGACGCCGTCGAGCCGGATGCGGCGCCCGGCGAGCGCGCGGGCGTAGCTGTCCGCGACCCAGTCGCCGTAGGCGCCGTCGGGGAGGTCGTTGAGATCGCGCCCGACCGCGAGCATTCCCTCGCAGGGCTTGAGCATCTTGATGCCCGCGCCGAAATGCTCGACCGTCATCCGCGAGGTCTTCCGGCGCTGCCGCACGAGCACCGAGCGGTGCAGGAGGTCGGCCTTCATGAGCGCCTGAGGGAGGTCGCCGGGCAGCGTGCCGCGCTGCTCCCGCCAGAGCCGCACCAGCGGCTGCAAGCGCTCGTAGGTCGGGGCCGCGAGGGAGGAAATGCTCCGCTCGGCGGCGAGCCAGGCCGGCCGGCGCACCACCGGCTCGCCCCCCGCGAGATCCTCGGCGCGCTCGGTGAAGGCGCCGATGCTGTTGAACATCTCGTAGGACCAGTCCTCGCCCCAGAACACCGCCAGCAGGATCCGCCGCGGCCGCAAATCCGCGAGCTTGAAGAGCGCCGAAGCCAGGCTCAGCAGGCTGTACCGGCTCGCGCGCAACGCCACGCGAACGCCGCCCTCGCGCAGCCCGATGTGAATGAAGCCGAGATTGCGGACGGCATAGCCGAGGACGTCGAAGTCGGCCTCGCGATAGCCCAGACGCGCTGCGAGCGCGCGCGGCTCGTCGACCCAGGCCTCGCCGCGATCGTCGATGACCACACCCGCTCGTCTAGGCACGCTCCGCGCCGCGCTCATGATAAATCCGCCGTCCCCCTTCGAGGGCTCGCCCGATTCACCCGCTCGCGCGCGGCCCCCACCCCCGAAGGCCCCGCCGCCCGGCCATCATATCAATTGAAAATTGAATTCGACAATGCCGGCGGCGTTCCCGATTTGAACGCTCGTTCAAGGGGCGCCGGCCTCGCTCACTCGGCGGCGCGCCCCTTGGCGCTCGCCTTGGCTGCGCGCTCGGCCGCGTGCTGCTCGAACATCTTCTTGGTCGCGGCCTCGCGCAGGCGCGTGAACTCGACCTCGTTCGCGAGCGCCCAGGACATGGACTCCCGGCGATGCGCGTTCGAGCCGCGGAAATGCGGCACCACGTGCCGCGCATAGAGCTCGTAGGATTTCTTGGTCGCCTCCCAATTCGCCCAATTGTGCGCGAGCTGGAGATAGCAGCCGAACCCGCCCTGCTTCTCCTTGAGGCGCTCGATCTGTGCGATCGCGTCGTCGGGCGTGCCGATCACTGCGCGGCGCGTCTCGACGAGCACCTCGACGGGATCGCGCCCCTCGAGATCGGAGAAGCGTGCGGGGTTGATCGCCTGGTAATAGGTCAAATACTTCTCGAGCCCGTAGCGCACGTTCGCGCGCGCCTGCTCCCGCGTCTCCGCGATGTGCATGGGGCCGACGAGGCGCAGCACCGCAGGGTCCATCACCCGCCCATCCTCGGCCGCGATCTCCTGCGCGATCTTCCAGTTGGCGCCGAGGACGTCGAAGGCGCCTTCCTGGGTCGCCGCGACGCAGAGCATGCCGAGCCCGTATTTGCCGGCGGCGCGGCCGCCCGAGGGCGAGACCATGCTGGCGACGCAGACCTCCGGATGGGGCCGCGTATAGGGCAAGAGGTGGAGGCGCGCCTCCTTGAGCGTGTACCAGTCGGTGGTCTCGGTCACGCTCTCGCCGCGGAAGAGGCGGAGAATCACGTCGAGCCCCTGCATCATCCGGTCGCGCTGCGTCGAGGGATCGATGCCGAGCATCATGGCATCGGTGGTGAGGAGGCCCGGCCCCGCCCCGAACATGACGCGTCCCATGGTCATGTGGTCGAGCTGCACGATCCGCTGCGCCACCATCAGGGGATTGTGATAGGGGAGCGACACGACCCCCGTGCCGAGCCGGATGCGCTTCGTGCGCTCCGCTGCAGCAGCGATGAAGAGCTCCGGCGAGGCGATGATCTCGTAGCCCGCGGAGTGATGCTCCCCGATCCACGCCTCCTCGTAGCCGAGCTTGTCGAGCCATTCGATGAGCTCGATGTCCCGCCGAAGCGCAAGCGTCGGGTCCTCGTCCACGGGATGGAACGGCGCGAGGAAGATGCCGCTGCGGAGCATTGGACCGGACATGGGTGAGTTCCCTTCCACTTCGTGCACGACCGCCTGCGACTATGACACGGTTAGGGTCGCAGATTGCAAGCGGTAGCATCTCAGTCTCGGCCGCCGCTCCTGGGGTCAGAGCTTCACTTCGCTTATTTGAATCGTCGGCTGCAGGTCTGTGTAGTTGGGGATATCCCCCAAGATCTCCTGGGCATGCGGAGCGAAGGCAGCCTGAAAGGCAGCAGCCGATTCGAAGAGCAGATGGCCCATGGCGATGAAGGCCGGCGGCGATCCCGCAGTACCGCCCGCGATGCCCTGCTCGACCGCGACGCCTTTGCAGGCGCCGCCGAGCTTCTGCTGCACCATCGGTATGTGCTTGGAGCAATAGTACCCCATGTCGAACCGCGCGCCGGGCCTGTTGGGGTAGAGCACGCTGACTTTGATCATTGTCGCTTCCTCCGGCTCAATCGGTTGAACCCGTTTTCCCTCGACGATAAAGCCCGATGGCCCCTTTGCGCATCATGGAATGCGAGCTACCTAGCCTCGGTCCAGCTCTCCGAGAAGGCGAGCGCGCAGGTGCTGAAGGGGCGGCCTTCGCGCTCGCGGGGCCAGGGGCGTCCGGCGGCTTGGGCGCCGTTCAGGGTGAGGCGCGCGCCGAGCGCGGGGATCAAGATGGTGCAGAGCCCGTATTGACGCCCCGGCACTTGGTTCGGCTGCGTGTGCAGGAGGAGCGGATCGCCGATGTCGTGCCAGGTGAGCGCGACCTCCTCGCCCCGTGCGCTCGCGCGCTCGGTCCAGAAATAGCGGGGATCTCCGCTCTTCGAGAATGCGGTCTCGGTCACGGGGATCGTCGTGTCCTTGAGCTCGGCGTTGAGCATGCCCTGGACGGTCGTCTGCAGCCAGCGCGCCATCGCGATGTTGTCGGAATAGATCCGCCAGCGCCCGTGCGTGAGCTCGCTCTTGAGATAGAGCACGTGGCCGGGGCCCGCGGGACAGAAGACGATGCGCCAGAAACTTGCATCCGTCGTGTTGGGATCGCCGTCTTTCTCGCTGAGGCGGATGAAGGGATTCTCGCCAGTCAGGATCGTGCGATTGGGGTCTGCGATGCTCATCTAGGGTACCTCCCTGCTGCAGCAGGGAGGATAGCGGGTCCGGAGAAAGCGCGGCAACCGCCGAGCGCGGCGGGCGCGCAGATGTGATGCCGCGCGCGGGTGCCGCAGCATTGTCAGGTCGCACCGGCGCTCTTATGATCCCGCTCCCCTTTTGCAGATCGAGACGAGCGTGCCCCGCCTACCCTCTCAGCCCCTCGGGGCCTTTCCGCGCCTCCGTCTGCGCCGCACCCGGCGCGACGAATGGACGCGGCGCATGGTCGCGGAGAACATCCTCACCGCAGCCGACCTCATCTGGCCCATCTTCGTGCAGGAGGGACCGGCCGCCCGCACGCCCGTCGCCTCGATGCCCCATGTCGACCGGCTCTCGGTTCCCGCGATCGTCGATGCCGTCGGCGAGGCGAAGGCGCTCGGCATCCCCTGCATCGCGCTCTTTCCGGCGACGCCCCTCGAGCGCAAGTCGCCGGATGGCGATGAGGCCGTCAATCCCGAGAACCTCGTCTGCCGCGCGACGCGCGCGATCAAGGAGGCGCATCGCGACATCGGCGTGCTCTGCGACGCGGCGCTCGATCCCTATACAACTCACGGCCACGACGGCGTGCTGCGCGACGGCTACGTCGCCAATGACGAGACCGTCGATATCCTGGTGCGGCAGTCGATCGTGCAGGCCGAGGCCGGCTGCGACGTCATAGCGCCCTCGGACATGATGGACGGGCGCATCGGCGCAATCCGCGACGCCCTCGACGAAGCCGGCTTCGAGCGCGTCAAGATCATGTCCTATGCCGCAAAATACGCCTCGGGCTTCTACGGCCCGTTCCGCGACGCGCTGGGCTCGAAATCGTCGCTCGGCAAGGCGGACAAGCGCACCTATCAGATGGATCCCGCCAATACCGACGAGGCGCTTCGCGAGGTCGCGCTCGATCTCGCGGAGGGCGCGGACATGGTGATGGTGAAGCCTGGCATGCCCTATCTCGATGTGGTGCGCCGCGTGAAGGAGCGCTTCGGCGTCCCCACCTTCGTCTATCAGGTCAGCGGCGAATACTCGATGCTGCACGCGGCGATCGAGCGCGGCTGGCTCGACGAGAGCGTGATCCCCGAGGCGCTCCTGGGCATGAAGCGTGCCGGCGCCGACGGCATCCTCACCTACAGCGCGCTCGCGGTCGCGCGCCTCCTCAAGAAGGGCTGAGCACCCGCTCGAAGAAGCGGAGGATCGCGCGGTCGTGCCACGTGCCGCCGCGGCGGTCGTGGAATCCCACATGGCCGCCGCGCGCGAGCAGCAGTGGAAGCAATTGTGGATTATCGCTCCAATCCCGCTCCCGGAACGGCCCGGCCGGCACGATCGGATCGTCCTCCGACTGGATGAGCAGCGTCGGCACCTCGATACCCTGAAGGAAACTCGCGCAAGATGAGCGGCGGTAGTAGTCGTCCGCGCCCGCGAAGCGGTTGCGCGGCGCGGTCACGCGGTCGTCGAACTCGCGGATGTCGCGCGCCGCGAGGATGGCCCGCCGCTCCTCCGGCGCGGGCGGCCCGCGCGCCGCAAGCGCCTCCGCGCGAAGCTCGCTCATGAAATAGCGATGATAGAGCGCGTTCCGAGGCGCCATCATGCTGGCGCAGGTCGAGGCGAGATCGAGCGGCGCCGAGACGGCGGCGGCCGCGGTCACGGGCGTGTCGCGGCCGCGCTCGCCGAGATACTTCAGGAGCACGTTGCCGCCGAGGGAATAACCGATGGCAAGCATCCCCTGCCCCCTTGCGCGCGGGGGCAATCCCGCGATCGCCCGCGCGAGATCCTCGCTGCGTCCGGCGTGATAGCGCTCCCGGCAGAGCAGGCGCGAGGAACCGGCGCCGCGCTGATTGAGCCGCAGCACCGGATATTCCGAGCGCAGCAGCGCCCTCGCCGTCGCGCGCACGTAGGCGCTGTCCTCGCAGCCCGTGAGGCCATGGATGAGGATCGCGAGCGGGCGGCGCCGCTGGCCCTTGGGCCAGTGCAGTGCCGCCGTCGTGCGGTCGCCGCCGGCTCCGTCCAGAGGCAACTCGATCCGTTCCGCCGCGAACTCCGACAGTTCGGCGCGGGGTCGGCGCAGAAAGTTCCGTAATGTCTGCAAATCGCCCCCGAGCCACGGCCAGCGCTCCTGGAATTGGGGCAGGTCGAGCGCGTCGATGGCGTCGGACGAGTGGGCGATCATGAGATTGATGTAGTGATCCCCTCGCGCCCGCGCCAAGCGGATCGAAAGACCCGAGGGCTCCGCGTCCAGGATTCGAGCTTGGATTTGGCCGTGAGAAGGAACAGGCCAACCCCGCTTCGCGCGACGCCTCGCTTGCGCGCGTGAACACCAACCGTTAAAAGGGCGAGTATAGGGGCATGAGCGTGACGGGTCATTCTGGAGGATGACCCCGGGGGGCCTTGCGTCGTGAGCAAGGATTGCGCGATTTCCGCTGAGACGGCTCGCCTCTTTCCCTGGAGCGAACGCCAGCGTTTCTTCGTCATCACTGCTGGGCGGACCGGCTCGACGTTGCTGGCATCGATCCTTGCGGATGCAGGGGCGAATTTCGGTATGCCACCGGCGACCCATTGGCTGGTTTCTCGCGGGGGCGACATGGAATTGCCAGACGCCCGGCGCGCCGCCAACCGCTTCCGCATCGCCTTCGAGCGCTCTCCCCGCAAGCCGGTGTCGATTGCCGCGAAGCACATCTGGATGCATCACGTATCCGCCGGCAAGCGCCACCTCGCGCACGCGCTGAAGAAGGCCCGATTCCTCAAGGCGGTGAATCTGGATTTGGCAGTGCCCCACGCAATCAAGCTCGGGTACTTCCCGAAGGTCATCGTCAGCTACCGTCCGTTTGGGGAGTACGCGGTGAGCTCATCGCAGATGCTGGGCTCACGGCCGGTTTCTGTCCTGCAGGAGGATTACGAGCGCACCTACTCGAACGCGCTCTTGCAGCTCTGCTGCTTCGGCGGCTGCGTCGTCAGCTACGATGATTTGGTCGCGCCGGATCGGCTCGAATGGGCGCGGAGCCTGGCAGAGGTGACGGGCCTCTCGGCGGAAGCGCTCCTCGCGAGCCGGGCCCGCCGGCTATCTTCCCGCGACGAGCCCGCATTCGGGCTTCCCAAGCTCTCGGAGCCGGCGACGCGAATCCACGCCGCGATCGAGCAATGCAAAGGCCGCGCGCTGCCGCCGAGCGCCCCCGCCCTGCGGAACTGGAT
>Ga0335070_10009051_pt1 | contig 11693 bp, 13 predicted proteins | sample Lox_Sample_13_FD_206722 | JGI IMG/M metagenome (GOLD analysis project Ga0335070, IMG submission 206722) | Soil microbial communities from Loxahatchee National Wildlife Refuge, Florida, United States - Lox_Sample_1.3 | ecosystem: Environmental > Terrestrial > Soil > Wetlands | place: USA...
ACCATGATGGTCACAATTCCACTAGTGGGACTGGCGTTCGACGTCGGCGTTCTCTACATGATCAGGGGCAAGCTCTACCAGGCGCTGGATGCGGGGGCTCTGGCTGGCGCCCGCGCGTTGGGGCAAGGGCCCGACAGCGGAACCCAGACATCCAATGCCCAAGCGGCAGCCGCGAAGTACTTCAACGCCAACTTTCCATCTGGCTTCTGGGGAACCATTAGTGTTAATTTTCCCACGCCGACGGTGGATAGCACTTCTACACCCAACTACCGCACGGTGACCACTAGCGCTACCATCACCGCTCCTCTTTACTTCCTGCGGATGCTCGGCCAGGACACCGCGACCATTGCCGGAGTTTCTCAGGCTGGCCGCCGCGACGCGCTGGTGATGCTCGTTCTGGACCGCTCGAGCTCCATGAACGGCGCATTTCAGGGCAGCACCTCCTGCGACGTCATGAAGTCGGACGCGGCCCAGTTCCTCAGCAATTTTGCCCAGGGCCGTGACATGGTGGGACTGGTGATTTTCGGTTCTTCCGCATTCACCGCTGCTCCCACTACGAGTTTCGGTAGCGTGATCGTCCCGTTGATTAACCAGATCAACTGCGGTGGCAACACCAACATGGCCGAAGGAGTTCACCAGGCCTACAGTCAGATTCAGGCAGTGAACTCCACCACCAGGGCCAACGTCATTGTTCTCATGACAGACGGCCGGCCCAACGGATTTACCGGGGATTACACGAATTATCGGACGAGCTCGGGTACCTGCGGCACTAGCAACCCTCCCTTCTGGGGTGTGTTTGCCCAGTGGTCCGGTGGACCAGTGACCACCCCGACCACCACAGCCGGCCTGATGCTGTGGCAAGCCTCCAGCGCGTCCTATGACACTGATGCCGTAACGCCGAGGGCAACGAGCACCTGCCATATGGGTGCGCCCAATACTACCGCTAACCTGACGAACGGGTATCTGGATATAACCCAGATGCCGCCGACCGATGTCTACAACAACTCCACCACCGGGCCGTACAGCGCCAATAACCCGAACTACCCGTACTACAATACGACCGCCATCTTGACCAAAAGCGGTTCGGTATTTCTTCCTAAGTGGGTCGAGGTGGCTGCTGCCAATGCTGTCGACAATCAGGGCACCGTCATCCGCAGCAATACGACGCTAAAGCCGGCTATCTACACCATCGCGCTGGAGGGCAATGGCGGGGCGAATGACGCGCCGGACACGCTCTTGCTGCGCAAACTGGCAAACGAACCAACGATGCAGAACGACTCGGATTCCACGACGAGGACCATGTGGGCCGGCCAAAACCCCGGCCAGACGGTGGGATTCTTCGTCGACGCTCCCGATCCTTCCCAACTGTGCGCGGCATTCAACCAGATCGCCACACAGATCGTCGTCCGCCTCGCTAAGTAACACCGCAATGCACAGGCAGGTTCGCCCCAGGGGCGAACCTGCTTTTGTCTTTGGCTTTCTGAGCCGCGACCAGAGGGAGCGGAATCTTCTAGGTTCTTAGTACGACCGTATCAAGGACCCGCGGAACTCCATTCCAATCAGAAACCTGGATTTCCGTTCCGTGCAGTGCCGTACAATGGCGTTGGCCATCAGGCGCATTTGCTTTGACTCGATGTACACCGCAGTTCCGGCCGGAATGGGTTCCCCCGCGCGAACCAGCGCACCCGCACTGCTCATATTCATGCCACGGCCTTCGGTGTGCCGTTTCTGCCCCCGCGTATCTTGCCATGACACGATAATGGAAGAACCGATCGGCGACCGAATGTACAGCCGGTCGTCTACCCGGCTGGCCCTGGCGGTCAGCCCACGGTCGGACCGTGCCTCGTGTTGCGTTCGTAAAACGAGACAGAAATGACGGGGTCTGAAGCTAATTTCGAGCAAGCCCATCCCGATGCCAGCCCGTTCTTAGTCAGCTTACGCCAGCGCCGGCCAGGATCGGATGCGACCATAACTTCAGTTGGTGTCAAGTTAGTAACTAAAGGTTGAGGCGTGACCGTAATTTGCCTCTGTTACATTTACAAGTCATTGAACCGGCAGGGAGTCCGCGGATCGTCCCGATCCAAAGATTGCAAACTGCGGACAATATACTCATGTCAGCATTGACGCCCACCGGTGTGGTAGATCACCATGGGTTGAGAGCTGTTCGTTTTGGATTTTAGGAGCGTATATGCTGACGTCTCCTCGAGCCACTTATTCATGCCGCTGGTGGTAACGCGGCGCAACGGAGCAGCCAAGCTTACGGAGGAACCAATGCTGAAACGATTCTTGCTGGATGAACAGGGTCAGGACTTGATTGAATACACCTTACTTGTGGCATTCGTATGCCTTGCCACCGCCGCGTTGTTTATCAATTCGGGCGGGAGCCTCTCAGGTATCTGGATCACTGCGAATAGCCGCCTCGGCGCCGCGAGCACATCCGCCAGCTAAATACGCCCAAGCGATAAAACCCGGGCCCACCGTATCGCCGGAATGATCGGAGACTACTTGGGCTCGGATCGTTCCACGACGATTGTGAATTTTGCTACCAGGGCGGAAATGGCGCCCAGCGCGGCCAGAACGGGAAGTGCAATCACGCCGACGGCGGCGACGTTGACGGGAATCTCGAGATAGGTGTTTCCCTTTTCATCTTTGATGATGACGCGATTCACGTTGCCTTCGTGAATCAAAACTTTCACTTTGTCCACCAGGTCCCGTCCCAGCACCTGGATCTCTTCTACGAAGTTTTCAATGCTCACAGGAATCCTCGCTCCATGATACGATCTCTCGCCCACGGAAGTTCCCGGAGCTGGGTCCATTACTCCATGAAGAGGATCACAAAGTAGAGAAGCGCGAAGACGGCGATGGCGACAGCCATAACGCCCGCCCATTCCAGCGATCGTTCCACGAACGACCGCGAGGCCTGTTCGTCGCGTTTCATTTGCTCGCTAAGTGTGTGGAACATAGTTCTCGCCTCCCTTTCTCACAGCTAACCCGGTTTGGGGTGCATGGTCTGGTGCGCCCGGAACAATGGCGCCGCCAGCCCCCAGACGAGTAAGAACACAAACACCGAACCGATCATGAGATCCCTGCCAGGAGTGCTCCATTCGAGAGGCACTGGAGTCAGCCCCAATGCCAGCGCCAGACCGATACTCAGCGCATGCCAGTACCAGGCTCGCGCGTGAAAGAAGTGCAGGAGTACGAGCGGCAGACCCGCCGCGCAAGCGTACCCGGCAAACACCCAGATGGAAGACATAGCAGTTCCTCCTTCCATTCACTTCGCTTGCTTTTCTTCAATATACCGGGCCAGGTTGTACACGCGAATCTGGCCCAGATCCTGGTCCCAGACGATCTGCGAGAACACCGGGCCCCAAACCGGCATTTCGCGCGTCCCGTGCCCGGCCGGGATCGGTACTTCGCTGGCGATGATCTTTTGTATGCGCGCCAGAGGAAAATGACCGCGGTTTTGTGCCGCGATGCGCGTCAAATCCGATGGGGCGACCTTTAGCGACTTGGCCATGGGGCCGCCCCCTTTGGCGTCCTGACCATGGCACACCGCGCAATGCGCCCGGTACAAGGCTGCTCCCTGCACCGGTTCCCGCATCTCGTTGGCGTCCGCCTTTTCGGCGCGAATGACAACCACCATCAGCGGCAATCCACATATCATCAACGTGCCTGCAATCCAGGCCTTCATCGATTTCTCCTCTCCAGCCCGAGGTCGATTCCCGGACTCATACGCGCACTACCGGGCAGGGAGACTCACGAATGATGGCGTACGCATTGGAACGCAGCCGCCCTAGCGTTTCGTGAATGCAACCCTGGCCGATCACCACGAGTTCCGCGGCCCTCTGCGCGGCGGCGGTGTTCACCGCCTGCGCGATCTTGCCGGCCTGGATGCAGACGGTTGCCGCGGTACCCGCCCGCTGCTGTAAGTCCGCGATGTACTCGCGAGCGCTGTCCACAAGATAGCTGCGGAAACGCATTTCGCTCGGCCGGGCGGGGCCGGCAAGGGCCGGGATCGCATGCACCAGCGTCAGTTCCGCGCCATAAGCAGCGGCAAAAGCCGAGGCCCATTGAAGGGCGGACACCATCTCATCCCTCAAGTCCACCGCGCAGATCACCGACTGGCAACCAAGCCGTGCAAACGAAATTTCATCGTGCACGTCGGTCCACACTGGGCACTCCGCATCATGCAGCACCTTGGCGGTTATCGAACCCAACAACATCCGTCGAAATGGTCCGTAACCATGGGTCGGCATCATGATCAGATGCGACCGGTCTTTGCGGGCGTGCTCTGCAATCGCGTGCGCCGGTTCCCCGCGGTCCACGATTCGCTCCACGTCCGGCAGATCCCGGAATTCTTGCTGTAGGTAGGCGCTGAGCATGACCTGCCGGTCTCTGATCAGTCTCTCGATGTCTATAAGGGCTTGCAGCTCCTCTGGGGGCAGATCACCGTACCAGACCCGAGGAGTGCGGATGACGTGCAGCAGGGTGATTTTTGCGTCGAACTTCCTCGCCATGGCTGCCACGTGAGACGCAGCGGCCGAGCACCGCTCCGAGAAGTCCACCGGGAACAGGATTCTCCGTACTTCGAGCATCGGAGCCGCTTTCTTCCTGCTGTTTTGTCCATGACGAGTGCAAGCGGCTTTCCACCGCATCAAGCCGCCCAAGTATCACGGTTGGAACACGATAGGGGCGCTCGGCTGTGCAATGCGCGGATTGGCGCAGCCAACCTGCGGAATACTACTCAAGACGCAAGGCGGCTCTAGTATCGGAGAATGGCCGCCACCGGAGCTTCGGCGCCCATGGCTGCCGCCGGAAGGGTACACACGGCGGCGCCGTTGCGAATGCTCAACACCACGGCAGCGTTCACCAGATCCTCCTGGCTGTCCGACTCGAGCGCTTCTAATGTGGCGCCGAATTCGGCTTCCTCAGCCAGAATGAGCTGCGCCACTCTGCCCTCCTCAGCCGCCTTGAGAACCGGCCGGACACCCGCTGCCGTCCGCCCCGATCCAGCGAATTCCCGAAGCTGCTGCAGCTGCTTCTGAGCTTTCCGCCGGGCGTGATTTTGAGCGCTGCGGTTAGCCAGGCGGGCAACTTCATCCGGAGTCAGGGTGTGGAGGTCTTTCTCGAGATCGCTCTCGAGCAAGCCCGCGTAAGTGGCTGCGCGCCGGTAAATCGCCACCTCGTGCCGGGCGCCCGCCACCAGCAGAGGCTGCCCTTTGAGGAAGGCGGCCAAGCCCGCATCCAACAGGCGAAAGAAGTCGTGAAGCCGCCGGTTGCTCTTTTCGCGCTCTGATCCCGTGCCGAATGAAACGCCGGACATGGAACCATTCGAGGTGCCGGCCGTGGAACGATTCCGCAGCGTGTGGTCGGGCACATCAAAAGCGCCGGCTTGTTCGACGCTCTGAGGCAAACCGGACGGAAGGGGCACCTCAACGCACGCGCTGTCCCGGTAACGCAACAGGCGAATGTGCTTCTGATTTAATTCCAGAATGTAGAATTCCAGATCCGCGCAGAGCTGATGGAGAAGCGGCGCCACGTGGAAGTAGCGTCCAACCACCGACCGGAAACGGACGGGACCGGGCAGATGGAACTGGAGGAAAAGGTTGGGCGAGCGGAAGATCACCATGTCGCCTCCGCTTTGATTCATTTCCGGATTGCCAGGCAGCTTGCGGAGAGGCTCCATGAGCCTTGCCGCTTCATCGAGAAAAGTTTGTTGGAACAGATCCTGCCGGACAGCCCGCAGCGCCTGTTTCAGTTGAACCGCATAGGGCAGCGCCAGCGCGCCCTGATGGAATGCAGGCAACGTGATCGTGATACACGGGGCGGGGGAGGCGCACAAAAGGTTCAAATGCTCCCAAGCGAGGTTCCCCGCTGACAGTTCTTTGACTGGAGACACTGGATTGCTCCTGAGATCGGCGACATCTTTTGAAACACGCTTTTCGTTACGCCGCTCTAAGCGACGAGAATCTCAGGACCTTGGGGTGCACCAGACGCGCAAAGTCTTCGTAAGCGAGCTGGATCAGCTCCTTGTGCGTTCCCGCATTGAAGGCAATCTCCCTGTCCCTGGTCAGACTCTCCTCCACAAACACCGGCATGCCGTAGAGGTTGCCGAATGGTGGCATAGCGCCGGTTTCACACTCCGGGAACTGCCCGCGAAATTCGGCTTCTGTGGATAAGGTGAGGCTGTTGGCTCCTACCACTGCGCGCAAAGCTGAGATATTGATCTGGTAGGAGGCAGGAAGAACCGCCATTGCCATTTTGCCATCGACCTTTACAATCACCGTCTTAGCTAGCTCGCGGCCTCGGATGTGGGTGATTGCCGCAATTTCCTGGGACGTATAGGCTGTTGAATGCGTAATGGTGGTGTACTTGACGTTGTTGGCGTCGAGGAATTCCATTAGCTTTCCTGCTGGCATGTTGGCCTCCTTGTAGGGTTTCGCGTTTTTCGCTGCATGCCGCATGCCAATTTCTGGATGAAATCCGGGTGGCCTTTCAAAGTCATTGACTTGCGCAGTTGGGCGATAGCGCGCAGTGAAAACACGGTTTCTCGCCGTCAGTCAACTCCGTAGAGGCGGGACGTCCCAGCCTCGGCAAGCAGATGGATTCCCCAGAGGGAGGTGTTCTCACGAAAGTCCGGAGCGGCGAATTCGCTATCCGGTACAAGGATGTAGTTGATGTGATTCCGCTTGAGTTCCTGGATGGCTGCCTTGCGGAGCTCCATCTTCTGCTGGGCCGCAGACTGAGGGGTGGCATTGAGGACCGTCCACTGCCCGGGATGTATTTCTCCTTCGAGTTGCCAGTGCAGGTAACCTTGATCTGGCGTGACGTGAAGCTCGACGGCGGTAATGACCTCTTCGGAGCCCAGTTCGACTTCGACGAACATTCCGGGCTTCATTGGTTCCCACGCTCTCCACTGGGTTGCCAAATTACCGTCGAAAGCCAGTTCCGCATCCCAAGGAAACGGACTGGCATGGATGCGCCAGCCGGGCTTGCGCGGCAACGGGCCTTGAGGACCTAAAATCACGATTTCACTGATCCCTGGGACGTCCGGCCGGCCCGAGGCCGTCTGAACAACGCGCAGGCGCCGGAAGCGATTCGGCTGAATCCGAAAGGTGAGTACGCTTAGGGGTTGCAGATCGGGATCAAAGCCGGCGTACAGAGTGTAGCGCAGCTGCTCATTCAGCGCGGCTTGAAACGAGACCAGAATTTCGCGCGCGCAATACGCTTCGGGGGGATTGTCGAACGAGAAGATGCGGCTGCCGGGCGGCGTTTCTTTTTCGATGCGCCTGGCGATGGCGTAGCCGTCATGATGGCGGGCCAAATACTCGTCCTCGGGCTCCAGACGGAAGGCGGCGCGAACCGGCGGGTCCTGGAGCCGGAAGGCGAACGGGTGACAGTAGCTGGCTACGTTGGTGGGCCAGGACAGCCAGGCGTGGACAAGAACCATGAGAACCGGCACTACCGGCCAGCCACTGAGGCCCATTACCAGCGCGGGCGCGATGAAGGCGGCGCTAGGCAACAAGAACCGTGTGCCGATGTTGGAAGGGTAGGGAAGCAAGAATGCGAGTGCGGCCAGCAGCAACTGGCGGCCCGCCGGGTAGCGCAGGGCGAGAAGAGCCAGCGGGGCCAGCAGGAAAACCGGTCCCAGCAAGCCCTGGAGTTTTTCCCCGCTCACCGTGATCTGCCAGGGGATCTCGCTAACGCTTTGGATGGCGCGATACGTGTGCTGCTGCTCACGATACTCATCCTCGAATGTCACATGCACATAGGGATTCGGGAACAGGCGGTTGAAGAAAGGGGATACGGGGTTGTGGACCACGATCGAGTTTTTAACCAGCGTGGGCAGAACCATTAGGGCCGCCGCGGCCGCCGTCAGAATGACCGGGCGCACGACGGAGGCACGCCAGCGCCAGCATTTGTAAGCCACGTAGGCGAGCGCATAGGGAATGGCGATAAATGCCGTGTACTTGATACCGAAAGCGAAGCCGGCCATGAGTCCGATTGGGATCAGGAGGGCGGAGTGGCGCTGCTCAACCCAGATCTGGAGAAGAACGAACAGGCTGAACACAACCGTCGTGACTGCTACGTCGTTATAGGCAGACGTTCCGGAGAGGCCTGCGATGGGCGACAAGAAGATCAGCAGTCCGCCGGCTACTCCCACAAGCGGCATCCCGATCCGTTTTCCGTAATTCAAGATCACGAGAGGCAACACGAGCAGGAACGTGCAGTGAACGAGTGCGGCCGCGGAATGGCGCCCGAAGAGGAAGGCGGAGAGAAACAGCATCTCCATTCCCTGGGACAGGCTGGCATAGAAGCTCGTGGTGATGGCGGGGAATCCGTGTTCGCGGACATAGCGGGCCACGAGGCCCAGGTGATAGGTGCTGCCATCGGGACTGGCCTCGGGAGCGAGAGCATAGATCAAATACAGGCCGGCGAATGGGAGGTAAATTTCCAGAAACAGCAATCGCCAGACTGCGCTCAGCACAGGAAGAGATTCTCCGCGCGGTTGCCAGACTCGCTGCCGGATGGCGAAGGCAATTAAGCCAAAGGCGAGGGCCAAGAACACGCCTTTGTAAACCAGATGGAGCGCCGTGAGGAGGAACACGGCTGTGCTCACACAGGCGGAGCCTACGACAAATGCCAGAACGCGCTCCTCCTGTTGATAGAGCCGCACCGAGAGGCGCCGCAGCAGCAGCATACCGGCACACCAGCAAGATGAGGCGGTAAGGAACCAGCCCAGGACAATGTAGATGAGCGGTTTCATCTCGAGGGTTGTTGCGTGCGCCGCGCCGGCGTCTGAGACATTTCTGGGGTTGACCTCAAGCTCATCCAAGTTATCAAACGGAGGACGCTTCGCGAAGTCAGCCGGCGAATTTTCCGAATGTGGGTCTGCCTGAGCCATTACCAGGCGGCCCAGAAGGTCACGACGGCGTGATTTGCGGCTCGGACCCAGCAAGACGCCGCGGCACGGCTGGCACTGTCGCGGGCCGCGGGAGTCGTTCGGGCCGGAAGTTGTGTACGCGACGGCACTGGGTGTGTATTGGCTGGCGACGGGATCGGAAAACAGAAATCCCAGCCGCCACCGGTTGGCGCGGTGGAGATTTCTCCGGTGAAAAAGCGTATAAATAAACAGATGGTTTGCAGATCAATCTGCGGCCGGCCTGGAACTTACGTAATGAGGTTGTTAGTTGACAAATACGGTCAGGGTGCGCTAACCGAAGCCCGATCACGGACCGAGCTTGCGACCAGACCTTTCTTGATTTTTTGGCTCCAGGGCTTGCTCCTATCGAACGGCATTCGAAACTGGTTCTGAACTTCGCACTCGGGAAACGCGACCAGGCCACCACGGACATTTTCATCGAAGGGCTGCGGCAAGCAACCGCACCCAAAACCTTCCAGATCACCACGGATGGATTCGTGCCCTACAAGTCAGCCATCGAAAACACACTCAGCGATCGCGTGGACTTCGCGCAACTCATCAAGGTCTATCGCGCCTCGGTAGCAGGCGAAGCCCGCTACTCACCGGCTGAGGTGGTTTCCACGGAGGTGGTCCCAGTCATCGGCGATCCCAATCCGGGCCGCATTTGCACCTCGCACGTCGAGCGTCAGAACCTCACGATGCGAATGCAGATTAGGCGCTTCACCCGCTTGACGAACGGCTTCAGCCGCAAGTTTGAGAACCACTGGGCTGCACTCGCGCTGTACTTCGCGTTTTACAATTTCTGCCGGATTCACAGTTCAATCCGAGTGACGCCCGCCATGGAAGCCGGTATCACGGAGCACGTTTGGGAGTTGTCGGAACTGTTCGCGTGAAGCGTATCTCATGCGCTACGCGACAGGAGCCTTTCAATGTGCTCCCGAGCATCAAGTTTCTTGTCCGTACCAGATCCGCAGAGCGTGCCTTGCGGGCGAAAAATATCCTGGAAGGCCGATATCAGATCACCGATAATATCGTTCGTCACCCATGCCTTCATTCGTAGCTGAAAAATCCAATCCAGCATGCGTGCGCTGTCCGTGATGCCATCAAGAGCAATCGAGTACGCCTCAATACCATGACCACGTTCGTCATCCAGCACCAAGCTATGCGTATCCGCCGCAAACCACCATAGACCCCACTGCGTACCGTCCTTCACCTTTTTCCGCATTATCCAATGGTATCGCGTTCACCGCACATTTCAGACACTACCTTCGATCTGGCCGCTTTCACTGGGAGAGCGGTATCCACTCGTCTGAATTATGGCTGGCCCAATTGGAGTTGTATCTGAGCCGTACCGAAAAGGAAGGGGAGTTGTTCAATATCCGATGGTTGGGTGCCGTCCACGCAGCGATCTTCCTGGCGGTAATCTTCGGCTTCCTGGCTATCCTGCGCCGATTGACTTTTTGGAAGGCCGTTCTTGTAGCCTCTGCCGCGGTTTGGATCTTTACGGATGTGCTTTATGTTGCTTACTTTAATTCATTCTACACGGATACGGCCGCGTTGCTGGGTCTTTTAGGGAGTACGGTCTCCCCCGGCCCAGGATTTCGTTGGACAGTGCATTGGGAACATTTTGTATGGAAAATGTTCTGAAGGAGAGAATGGCATGTCCAACCCCAAGAAACCCGATTCCGGGGCGTCCGAAGGAGCCCGTAGGGCGACTGAGGATGCCCCGGAATCGTCGGCCCGAGCGGGCGCCGGCCGATGGTCGGCCAAACGCAAAGTCTCGGTCGTCCTGGAACTGTTGCGAGGGGCCGACCTGGAGAGCACCTCTCGGAAATACCGAGTCACGGCAGCTACCCTCATCGAGTGGCGGGATCGTTTCCTGGCTGGCGGAGAAGGCAGTTTGAAGAGCCGCGAGGTCGACGTCGAAGACGAGGAGCGGAGGCGATTGAAATCCGTGGTCGCCAGCGTCAGCGTCGAAAACGAGTTGCTGCGGGAAAAGATCGCGCGCTTAGAGAACGGCCGCCCTTTGGCATTCTGGAAGTCGAAACCATGAGCCACACCATTTCGCCTTCCAGCAACCAGCCGTATGGTGTGGCGCGGGTGACTGCGGTGTGGAACCTGGCACGGTCCAGCTTTTACGCCGCTCGCCAGCGGGAGCAGCATCCGCGGGAACCGCAAAAGCGCGGCCCCAAGGTGCTTCCCGACGAGGAACTGGTCGCGGAGATTCGCGAGCTGCTGGCCCAGCCGATTTTCACCGGAGAAGGCTATCGCAAGATCTGGGCCCGGCTCCGTCACAAAGGCGTACGCACCTCGAAAGATCGCGTCCTGCGCTTGCTCCGGGAACATCAGTTGCTTTCCCCGTCGCGGCAGCCGGCACCAGTTCGCAGTAACCCACACGAGGGGACGATCGTCACCCCGGTGCCCGATCAGATGTGGGGCACCGACGCCACGGCCACTTTCACGGAGGCGGAGGGTAGTGTAACCGTCTTCGCCGCTGTCGATCACTGTACCGCCGATGGTGTGGGAATCCACGCCGTGAAAAAGGCCCCTCGCTTTGAGGCTCTTGAACCGATCCGCCAGGGCGTGAAGGAACACCGCCGGGCTTTTTCCGCCGGCGCCGCCGACGGTCTGAAGTTGCGTCACGACCACGGCAGCGTGTACATGAGCGACGATTTCCAAGCGGAGATCAAATTCCTAGGCATCGAGCCGTCCCCGGCTTTCGTCCGGCAGCCCGAAGGCAATGGGTGCATCGAGCGCTTCTTTCGCACCC
>Ga0335070_10009052_pt1 | contig 11693 bp, 10 predicted proteins | sample Lox_Sample_13_FD_206722 | JGI IMG/M metagenome (GOLD analysis project Ga0335070, IMG submission 206722) | Soil microbial communities from Loxahatchee National Wildlife Refuge, Florida, United States - Lox_Sample_1.3 | ecosystem: Environmental > Terrestrial > Soil > Wetlands | place: USA...
CCCCCAGATCGGCACCCAGGTTCTCGGATTCCTGGCGGTGCTCTGGATCCTCAGGGCGTTCGCCTGGAAGCCGCTGCTCAAGGTGCTGGAGGACCGCCGGCAGAAGATCGCCGACGACTTCGCGGCCGCGGGCCGGGCGCGCGCCGAGATGGAGGCCCTCAAGGCCGACTTCGAGGCGCGCATCCGGGAGATCGAGAGCACCGCCCGGCAGCGCATCACCGAAGCCGCGCGCGAGGGCGAGCGGCTGTCCTCCCAGATCGTGGAGGAGGGCCGCGAGCGGGCCCGCGAGCAGCTGGAGCGGGCCACCGCCGAGATCGTGCGTGAGAAGGAGAAGGCGCTGGCGGAGCTGCGGGAGCAGATGGTGAGGTCGGTCATCGCCGCCACCGAGCGGGTGGTCCAGCAGAAGCTGGACGACGCCGGCCACCGCAGCCTCATCGAGCGGTTCCTGTCGGAGGTGGAGGGGGTCCGGTGAAGCAGCCCGCCGCGGTCGCCCGCAAGTACGCCCTGGCCCTGTTCCGCGCGGCGCGCGAGCGCGGCGCGCTGGACGCGGTGGGCGGCGACTTGGCGGCGATCGGGGGCCTGCTGCGCTCCGACCCCGACTTCGCGCGGGTGCTGGAGATGCCCGACCTCCCGCAGTCGGAGAAGCGCGCCTTCGCCGGGCGGGTCCTGGCCGGGCGGGTCGGGCCGGTGGCCGTGGAGTTCCTGGAGCTGCTGCTGACCAAGGGCCGCTTCGGCCTGCTGGCGGCGGTCGTGGAGCGCTACCGCGAGCTGGTCGAGGAGGAGCGCGGCATCGTGCGCGCCCGCGCGGTGACCGCGGTGCGGCTCACCGACGCGGAGCGGGCGGGGCTGGTGGAGCGGCTGCAGCGGGTCACCGGCAAGCAGGTGCTCCTATCCGAGGTCGTGGACCCGGCCATCCTGGGGGGAGTGGTCGTCACCGTGGGCGACCGCATCATTGACGGCAGCGTGAGGAGCACCCTGAGGGAGCTGCGCGACAGCCTGCTCGCCGCGCCGCTCCCGTCGTGAGCGCGCGCCGCGGCCAGCGCCGCCCGCGCCGGGGATGCAAGGAGTCGTAGATGACGTTCCGTCCCGAAGAAGTCAGCACCATCATCCAGAAGGAACTCGAGAAGTTCGAGTCCAAGCTCGAGATGAAGAGCGTGGGCACCGTGCTCCAGGTGGGCGACGGCATCGCGCGGGTGTGGGGCCTGGAGGACGCCGCGGCCGGCGAGCTGCTGGAGTTCCCCGGGGACGTGCGCGGCATGGTGCTGAACCTCGAGGAGGACAACGTCGGGGTGGTCCTGTTCGGCTCCGACCAGATGATCAAGGAGGGCGACACCGTCCGCCGCACCGGCCGCATCGCGGAAGTGCCGGTGGGCGAGGCCCTGGTGGGCCGGGTGGTGAACTCGCTGGGCCGGCCGGTGGACGGCAAGGGCCCGGTGGTGACCCAGACCTACCGCCACATCGAGAGCCGGGCCCCGGGGGTGGTGTACCGCCAGCCGGTGAAGGAGCCGCTCCAGACCGGGCTCAAGGCCATCGACTCGATGATCCCCATCGGCCGCGGCCAGCGCGAACTCATCATCGGCGACCGCCAGACGGGCAAGACCGCGCTGGCGGTGGACACGGTGCTGAACCAGAAGGGCGCGGGGGAGATCTGCATCTACGTGGCCATCGGGCAGAAGGAGTCCACGGTGGCCCAGGTGGTGGACGTGTTCCGCAAGCACGGCGCCATGGACTACACCATCGTGGTGGTCGCGTCGGCCTCGGAGCCGGCGCCGCTGCAGTACATCGCGCCGTACGCCGGGGTGAGCATGGGCGAGTACTTCATGCTCAAGGGCCAGCACGCGGTGTGCATCTACGACGACCTGTCCAAGCACGCCGCCGCCTACCGCCAGCTGTCGCTCCTGCTGCGCCGGCCGCCGGGCCGCGAGGCCTACCCGGGCGACGTGTTCTACCTGCACTCGCGGCTGCTGGAGCGGGCCGCCAAGCTGGCCGACAACGCCGACCAGACGGTCGCGGGCTGCACCAAGGGCGGCGGCTCGCTGACCGCCCTGCCGGTCATCGAGACCCAGGCCGGGGACGTGTCGGCGTACATCCCGACCAACGTCATCTCGATCACCGACGGGCAGATCTTCCTGGAGTCCGACCTGTTCTACTCCGGCGTCCGGCCGGCGATCAACGTGGGCATCTCGGTGTCCCGCGTGGGCGGCCACGCGCAGACCAAGGCCATGAAGAAGGTGGCCGGGCGGCTGCGCCTGGACCTGGCCCAGTACCGCGAGCTGGCCGCCTTCGCCCAGATCGGCTCCGACCTGGACAAGGCCACCAAGGCCCAGCTCACCCGCGGCGAGCGGATGGTGGAAGTGCTCAAGCAGGGCCAGTTCGTGCCCATGGGCCTGGGCCGCCAGGTGATGATCATCTGGGTGGGGGGCCAGGGCATCCTGGACGACCTGCCGGTGGGCGCGGTCGCCCGGTTCGAGGTGGAGTTCTTCGAGTTCATGCGGCAGCGCTACCCGGAGGTGGAGCGGGCGATCGACTCCGAGAAGGACCTGAGCGACACCACCGTGGCCCGGCTGCAGCAGGCGACGGCGGAATTCAAGGCGCAGTTCCAGGCCTGAGGGCTGCATGGCGACCCTGCGCGACCTCAAGCGGCGCATCCGGAGCGTGCAGAGCACGCGCCAGATCACCAAGGCCATGGAGATGGTGGCGGCGGCCAAGCTGCGCAAGGCCCAGGTCCGCGCGCACCAGGCCCGGCCGTTCGCCGCGGGGATGGTCCAGGTGCTGGCGGCGTTCGCCGCGGCGCCCGAGGCCCAGGCGCACCCGTTGTTCCAGGCCCGCCCGGTGCGGCGGCGCGGGCTGATCGTGATCGCCGCCGAGCGCGGCCTGTGCGGGGCGTACAACTCGACCCTGCTGCGCGCCGCCGACCAGTACCTGCACGAGGCCGGGGTGCCGGTGGGCTTCCACCTGGTGGGCCGCAAGGCGATCGACTACATGACCCGCCGCAAGCGCGAGATCGACGAGCGCTACACCGACCTCCCGGCGCAGGCCGACTTCGCCACCGCCCGGACCGTGGCGCACGACGCCGTCCGCAGCTTCCTGTCGGGCCGGGTGGACGCGGTGGACCTGTTGTACACGCACTTCATCTCCACCCTGAATCGCAACGTGGTGGTCGAACCGTTCCTGCCCATCTCCAGCGAGGCGGCGGCCGGACCGGGGGCGGCCCGGACCCGGGACTTCATCCTGGAGCCCGACGTCCAGACCATCTTCGAGCACCTGCTGCCGCGCTACGCGCACACCCGGCTGTTCCTCGCCCTGGCCGAGGCCTACGCCTCCGAGCAGAGCGCGCGGATGGTGGCCATGGGCGCGGCCAACAACAACGCCGGAGAGATGATCGACTCGCTGACGCTGCTGCGGAACCGCCTGCGGCAGGCGGCCATCACCAGGGAGATCGCGGAGATCGTGGGCGGCGCCGAGGCGCTGGCCTAACACACAGGAGCCGTCTTCGATGCCAAACTACGGTGCAGTCGTGCAGGTGATCGGGCCCACGGTCGACCTCAGGTTCGACGCCGACAAGCTCCCGTCCATCCTCAACGCCATCCGGATCGAGGAGCCGGCGAAGGGCATCGACCTGACGGTCGAGGTGGCGCTGCACCTGGGGGACAACCTGGTCCGGTGCATCGCGCTGGCGTCCACCGACGGGCTGCAGCGCGGCATGCGGGCCGTGGACACCGGCTCGCCCATCCGCGTGCCGGTGGGGCCGGGCTGCCTGGGGCGCGTGTTCAACCTGCTCGGCAAGCCCATCGACGAGCGCGGCCCGCTCCAGGGCATGACCAAGGAGTACCCCATCCACCGCCCCAGCCCCGCGTTCGAGGACCAGGAGACCTCCGCCTCGGTGTTCGAGACCGGCATCAAGGTGGTGGACCTCATCGCGCCGTACGCCCGGGGCGGCAAGATCGGGCTGTTCGGCGGCGCCGGCGTGGGCAAGACGGTCATCATCCAGGAGCTGATCAACAACATCGCCACCCAGCACGGCGGCTACTCGGTGTTCGCCGGGGTGGGCGAGCGGACCCGCGAGGGGAACGACCTGTGGATCGAGATGAACGAGTCCGGGGTCATCTCCAAGACGGTGATGGTGTTCGGCCAGATGAACGAGCCCCCCGGGGCGCGGCTGCGCGTGGGGCTGACCGGCGTGACCGAGGCGGAGTACTTCCGGGACGAGGAAGGCCGGGACGTGCTGCTGTTCATCGACAACATCTTCCGCTTCACCCAGGCGGGCTCGGAGGTCTCGGCCCTCCTGGGCCGGATGCCCTCGGCGGTGGGCTACCAGCCCACGCTGGGCACCGAGATGGGCCAGCTCCAGGAGCGCATCACCTCCACCCGCAAGGGCTCCATCACCTCGGTGCAGGCCATCTACGTGCCGGCCGACGACCTCACCGACCCGGCGCCGGCCACCGCGTTCTCGCACCTGGACGCCACCACCGTGCTGGACCGGCGCATCGTGGAGCTGGGCATCTACCCGGCGGTGGACCCGCTGGCCTCCACCTCCCGCATCCTGGATCCGCGGGTGGTGGGCGAGGAGCACTACGAGGTGGCCCGCTCGGTGCAGCGGGTGCTGCAGCGCTACAAGGACCTGCAGGACATCATCGCCATCCTGGGGATCGACGAGCTGTCCGAGGACGACAAGGTGCTGGTGGCGCGCGCGCGCAAGATCCAGAAGTTCCTCTCGCAGCCGTTCTTCGTGGCCGAGGCCTTCACCGGCACGTCGGGCAAGTACGTCAAGCGTGAGGACACCATCCGGGGCTTCAAGCGGCTGGTCTCGGGCGAGCTGGACGACCTGCCGGAGCAGGCGTTCTACATGGTGGGCGGGGTGGAGGAAGCCATCGAAGCCGCCGATAAGATGCGCTAGAGGATCCGCATGGCAGAGCTGTTCCATCTGAGCGTCCTGACCCCCGAAGAGAAGGTGTTCGAGCAGGACGTGGTGTGCGTCACGGCGCCGGGCGCCCAGGGCTACCTGGGGGTGCTGGCGCACCACGCGGCGCTCATCACCCCGCTGGTGCCGGGCAAGCTCAGCATCCGGCTGGCCGACGGCGCGGTGGACGACTACGCCGTGAGCGGCGGGTTCCTCCAGGTGGGCGACAACCGGGCCACGGTGCTGGCGGACGCCTGCGAACACGTGGGGGACATTGACATGGCGCGGGCCCTGGAGGCGGAGAAGCGCGCCCGGCAGCTGCTGGAGGAGCGCGGCGAGCACTTCGACCGGGCGCGGGCCGAGGCGGCGCTCAGCCGGGCCATCAACCGGGTGCGCCTGGGGAACGGCCACAGCCAGGTGAGGTAGCGGCGGGCACCGCGGTGCAGGGTGCCCACTAGAGATTCAGAAAAATAGATTCGGCGGCGGGCTCAGCTGGGCGCGCCGCCGCGTTTCATTTCTATAGCATGATGGAATCCACGCTGCATGTGGATTCCGGCCCCGCCGGGAGTTGCGATCCGCTCGACTCCATGCCCGTATCCAGAACCAGAATTGACGTCTAACCGACAATTCCGGATCCCACTGAGGCCTCCATGGACAAATATTCGTTTCGTTGTGCATTTAGCGCCGACGGCCGCGCTTATCGAATTGAGTCCTATCGAATCATTTTCGTAGCTTTATATGTTGCTCCGTCTCCCGAGCCCTCCGGCAGATGGCATCCGCGCGGGGCTCCGGCAGTGCCGCCCACGGCGGCGCCGCCCCGATTGCCCGATTCGCGGCGAGCCGGTACGCTGTGTCGGCCATGAATCCCAGCCACGAGCCGGGCACCCCGGAGCTGAAGCTCACCGCGCTCCAGCGCGAGCTGCTGGAGCTGCGCGAATCCGTCCGTCACCTCACGGTGCTGAACGAGGTGGCGCTGGCCCTGTCCACCGCCCAGGACCTCAACGAGGTGCTGGCCAAGCTGGTGCAGATGACCATCACCGAGATGGAGGCCGAGCAGGGCGCCATCTGGCTGATGCGCGAGGGCCAGTCCGACCCGCTCCAGACGCTGGTGCGGAAGGCCGAAGGCCACGGCGCCTTTCCCATGCCGCTGCGCCTGAGCCTGGCGGGCTGGGTGAGCAAGCACCAGACCAGCCTCGTCGTGGACGACCTGACCACCGACCCCCGCTTCCAGGGCATCGCCGCGCACGTGGAGGGCATCCGCTCGGTGCTGGCGGCGCCGCTGCGCAGCCAGGACCGGCTCATCGGGGTGCTGGCCATGTTCAACAAGAGCGGCGGCGGGTTCAGCCACTCCGACGAGCGCCTGATCGCGATCCTGGGGGCGCAGTCCGCCCAGATCATCGAGAACGTCCAGCACTCCGAGCAGGAGCGGCTGCAGGAGGCGCTGCGGCGCGACCTCAAGCTGGCCAGCATCGTGCAGCAGGAGCTGCTGCCGCAGCGCAACCCGAGCTGGCCGGGCCTCGAGGTGGCGGGCCGGAACGTGCCGGCGCGCGAGGTGGGCGGGGACAGCTTCGAGTTCCTGGACGTGGGCGACGGGCGCGTCGGCCTGGCCATCGCCGACGTGTCCGGCAAGGGCGTGGCGGCGGCGCTGCTGATGGCCAGCCTGCACGCCATGCTGCGCTGCGTCTCGGGCGCGGTCGAGGGGCCGGCCGAGTGCGTGACCCGCCTCAACCAGATGCTCGCGGGCTCCACCGCCTCGGGCCGCTTCGCCACGCTTTTCTACGGCGTGCTGGACCTGTCCGCGCGCACCCTGCGGTACTGCAACGCGGGCCACAACTACCCGCTGCTGCTCCGGGCCGGCGGCCCGATGGAGCACCTCGAGAGCGGCGGGATCCCGGTGGGGGTGATGGGCGACTGGCGGTACGAGGAAGCGGCGGTGCGGCTGGGCTCCGGCGACCTGCTGGTGCTGTACTCCGACGGCGTGACCGAGGCCGAGAACCGGCGCGGGGAGCTGTTCGGCGAGGAGGCGCTGGAGACCGCGGTGCGGGGCCTGGCGGGGCTGCCGGCCGCGGACATCGTGAACCAGCTGCTGCGCCAGGTGGGCCGCTTTGCCGCGGGAACCTCCCAGTCCGACGACCAGACGCTGGTGGCGGTGCGGGTGCTGTGACCCGCGCCCCGGGTCCTCCGACCGCCCCCGGCCCGCCCGGCGCGCCGCGCGCCGCCCGAACCTCGCTCACCGTGCTGGGCATCGAGACCTCCTGCGACGACACCGCGGTGGGCGTGGTGCGCGGCCGCCAGGTGCTCTCCAACGTGACCTCGGCCCAGCCGGTGCACTGGGAGTACGGCGGGGTGGTGCCCGAGCTGGCCTCGCGCGCGCACCTGGAGCTGCTGCTGCCGGCCCTGGACGCCGCGCTGGCCCAGGCCCGCGCCGACTGGGCGGCGGTGGACGGCATCGCCGTGACCCGCGGGCCAGGCCTGGTGGGCAGCCTGATCGTGGGGGTGAGCACCGCCCGCGCCCTGGCGCTGGCCCACGGCAAGGACTGGCTGGGGGTCAACCACCTGGAGGGCCACGTGTGGTCGGTGTGGGGCACCGACCCCGGGTGGGCCGCGCCGTGCGTGTGCCTGGTGGCCTCCGGGGGACACACCGAGTTGCTGCACGTCCTCGGCTTCGGGCGCTACCGGCTGCTGGGCTCCACCCGGGACGACGCCGCCGGGGAGGCTTTCGACAAGGCCGCCCAGCTCCTGGACCTGCCCTACCCGGGGGGGCCGGAGGTGGACCGGCTGGCCCGGCAGGGCGACCCCCGCGCCGTGAACCTGCCGCGCGCGCTGCTGCGCGAGCCGGGCTTCGAAATGAGCTTCAGCGGGCTCAAGACCGCGCTCCGGCTGTTCCTGGAACGGAACCCGGGCCTCTCGGCGCAGGGCCGGGCCGACCTGGCGGCCAGCTTCGAGGCCGCGGTGGTGGACGTGCTGACCGCCAAGACCCTGGCGGCCGCGGCTCACGCCGGCGCTCCGCGGATCGCGGTGACCGGCGGGGTGAGCCTCAACACCGGCCTGCGCGAGGCGTTTGCGCGCCGGGCCGCCGCTCAGGGCCTCCAGCTGGCCTTCCCGCCGCCGGCGCTGTGCGGCGACAACGGCGCCATGATCGCGCTGGCGGGCGCCGAGCGGCTGGCCGCCGGCGAGCGCTCCGGCGACGCCACCTCCGTGGAACCCTCCCTGGACGAAATGGGCTTCTTCGAGCCGGTTTGAGCCCCGCGCCGCCCCGGCGCGGGGATCCGGCCCCCTCCAGCCCCTGTCCCACGGCCCTCCCCGCGGTAAAGGTGGCGCCTTCCGCGACCGATATTGCTTGGGAATGGAGCAACTTGCGCCGGAGGCCGGCCCCTCCCCCCGGCGGGCCCACGGCGTGGTCCGTTTCCCCCACGGAGGCACGGGTGCCTGACAGCATTCGAGAGACGGTCTTGGTGGTCGAGGACGACGACACTCTCCGCGAGATGCTGCGGCTGCACCTGCAGCACGAGGGCTACCGGGTGCTGACCGCCGCCGACGGCCCCGCGGGCCTGTCGGCCGCGCGCACCGCGGCGCCGGACCTGGTGCTGCTGGACGTCATGATGCCCGGCATGGACGGGTTCGAGGTGCTCCACAGCCTGCGCTCCTCGTTCCGCACCCGCTACCTCCCGGTGATCCTGCTCACCGCGCTGAGCCAGACCCGCGACCGCATCCGCGGGCTGGAGCTGGGCGCCAACGACTTCATCAGCAAGCCCTACGTCGCCAACGAGCTGGCGCTGCGGGTGCGGATCCTGCTGAACTGGACCCGCGGGGTGCGCGACATGAGCCCGCTCACCGGGCTGCCGGGCACCGCCTCCATCGAGCAGGAGGCCAGCCGGCGCATCGCGCGCGGCGAACACTTCGGCTACCTGTACATCGACCTCAACTCGTTCAAGGCGTTCAACGACTATTACGGCCACGCCCGCGGCGACCTGGCCATCCGGGCCACCGCCGAGGCGCTGGGCGCGGCGCTGGAGTCGCTGGGGCGGGAGTCGCACTTCCTCGGCCACGTGGGCGGCGACGACTTCGTGATCATCACCGATCCCGAGGTGGTGGAGCCCATGGGCGAGGCCGCGATCCGCGAGTTCGAGGCCCGCGTCCCGGCGCTGTACGACCCCGAGGACCGGGCCCGCGGCTACATCGAGGTGGCCAACCGGCGCGGCCAGATGGAGCGCTTCGACCTGCTCACCGTCACCGTCGTGGGCGTGTCCACCGACCAAGTCGAGGCGCGGCGCTACTCGGAACTCTCCGACCGCGTCGCCGAGCTGAAGCGCCACGGCAAGACCAAACAGACCAACGTGCTGGTGACCGAGCGCCGGCACGCGGAGGAGCTCGCCAACCGCGCGGCGAGCTGAGCGTCATGATCGCCCTTGGGGCCCTGGCCTTCCTGTTGCTCCTGGCGCTGGTCGCCACCCAGCTCAAGCTGCGCGCCCTGGGCGAGTCCTACAACACCGAGCGGGTGCGCGCCGACGCCCAGCGCGCCCAGTTCGAGCGCGACACCCAGGCGCTCAAGCGCGAGTGCGACGCGGCCAGCGCCGCGGCGGCGGCGCAGGCCGGGCGGTGGCAGGCGCTGTACCGCTCCGCGCTGGTGGTGGTGGGCGCGGCGGGGGACGACGCCTGGGCGCGGGTGGCGGAGCTGTTTGCCGCGGCCGGCCACTTCCGGGCGGTGTCGGTGCGGGTGCGCGACCCGCAGCTGCACAGCTACACGCTGCGCCACGCGGTGGGCGTGCCGGAGGAGGCGCTGGCGCGGCTGCGCGAGAGCCGCGTGCCCGAGCCGGTGCTCAAGGAGTGGAGCGACGCACGCAACGCGCTGGGCCCGGGCTTCGTGCTCCGCGCCCGCCCGGTGAAGGAGGGCCCGCCGCCGGCGCCGGGCTCGCCGCTGTCCCCCCAGGACGCGTGGTTCATCCCGTTCGCCGGCCCGGACGGCAAGGTCGCGGTGTACCTGTCGCTGGCCCAGCCCGATCCCTGCCGGCTCCCGCTGGCGGAGGAGCTGCCGCTGTACCAGGCGGCGGTGGAGCTGGTCCAGGCGCTGCTGCAGCGGCGCTCCGCGGAGGCCGAGCAGGACCTCGACCTGGTCGAGAAGATGCGCGAGCACCAGATGCGGGCGGCGGCCCTGGACATCTTCTGCGAGGGCTTGGAGCGACTCAGCGATCAAGTGCGCACCGGCCTGGGGCACGTGGAGGCTTACGCGCAGAGCCTGGCGGACTTCGGCGGCGACATGCCGCGCGAGGAGGAGCGGCGCCTGGCGGGGGTGATCGTGGCGCAGGCCCAGGATATGTGCGAGCAGGCGCTCATGGTCCGGGACCTGGCTGAGTTGACGAATTATGACGGGACCGAGATGCACCCCCCGGTGGAGTTCTCGGGCCTGTACGCCGAGTCGCTTCAGTTCCTGAGCCACCGTGCCGAGAACAAGGGAGTCGCGTTGAGCGGACCTCCGTTGCAGGGGGGCATCTGCCTGAACCACCCGGCCGGCGTGCTCAAGCGGCTCCTGGTGTTGGTGTCGAACGAGCTGCTGGCCCAATGCACCCGCGACAGCGAGATCTCGGTCACCGCGTGGCAGGACCAGGGCAACGTGAACATACACTGGCGGGCAGCGGGGCAGGCACTGCTGCCGATTGACCCCGAGACCCGTTCGCCGGGATGGATCGTGGCGCAAGCCATGGCCCAGGCGCTGGGTGGCGTGCTCCTGGAGAACGCCCCCGGGCCCGACAGCCGGGCGGTGAGCCTGGCCATCCCGCTGGGCCGCGCCGGTGCCAACGCCGAGCTGCGGGCGGCCTGAGGACCACTAGGAGGTGAGCGCATGAAGAAGGGTAAGATCCTGGTTGTGGACGATGAGGTGTACATCGTTCACATCCTGGATTTCAGCCTCGGCATGGAAGGCTACGAGGTGGTGACCGCGTTGAACGGAGAGGAGGCGCTCGCCAAGGCTGCGGAACACCGGCCCGACCTCGTGGTGCTCGACATCATGATGCCGAAGATGGACGGCTACGAAACGTGCCGCCGGCTGAAGGCCGAGGAGGCCACCCGCCACATCCCGGTGATCCTCCTGTCCGCCAAGGGCCGCAACGTGGACCAGAAGATGGGCTTCGACGTCGGCGCCGACGACTACATCACCAAGCCCTTCAGCCCGCGCAAGCTGGTGGACCGCATCAACGTGATCCTCACCCAGCACCGCGGGGAGATGCCGCGACAGGAAGCGGTGTAGGCCGGCTCCGCCAGCCGCCGGTTCCACGCCGCGCTCCGAGTGGCCCCGGGGAAACCCGGGGCCACGCGCTTTGGAGGGCGGGCGGCGGCGCCCCTGAAGCTCCGGCCGCGCCCGCGCGCGGGCCTCCGCGGGCCCGGGCGCCCCGCCGGTGCGCTCCCCTTCCCGTTCCCCTACAATCCGCGCATGCCGCTGATCCGCGCCGCCGTGCTCGCGCCCGCCGCGGGCCTGTTCACCTACCGGCTGCCCGACGAGCTGGCCCCCGCCGCGCGCCCGGGCTCGCGCCTGCGCCTGCCGTTCGGGCGCGCCGCGCGCGAGGGCTTCCTGGTGGACTTCGAGGGCCGCGAGAAGCCCGGCCTCAAGCCGGTGGCGGAGGTGCTGCCCGAGGATCTCTCCATCCCGCCCGAGCTGCTGGAGCTGACCCGCTGGGCCGCCGAGTACTACCCGGCGCCGTGGGGCGCGGTGCTGATGGCGGCGGTGCCGGCGGGCCTGGCCGCCCGGACGCGCCGCGCCCGCGCCGCGGCCGGCGCGGAGGAGGCCGGCGAAGCCCCG
>Ga0335070_10009053_pt1 | contig 11693 bp, 12 predicted proteins | sample Lox_Sample_13_FD_206722 | JGI IMG/M metagenome (GOLD analysis project Ga0335070, IMG submission 206722) | Soil microbial communities from Loxahatchee National Wildlife Refuge, Florida, United States - Lox_Sample_1.3 | ecosystem: Environmental > Terrestrial > Soil > Wetlands | place: USA...
CACAAGAGCGCCGACTACATCGTGCTCTGCCGCACCCGCGTAACGAAGTAACTTCGAACACCCGGCAAAAGCGGCAGCGCCTGCTGCCGCTTTTGCCGGGGCTCCGCAGAGCGCGCGCGGACGCAGCCCGTGGCGGGCGCCACTCCTCCCGCCTCCGCCAAAACCGCACGTCGCACAGCCGCGTCCGCCCTGGCAACTTTATCTCTTGATTGGGACAAGGTCGCTTGGCCACGGTGACGGCGACGCACCCCAGATGAGGCGCCCTCCACCCCCTCCGTTAGAATAGTTATTAGCTATAACTGTAACGATCCTTTCTTTAAGGGTCTGTTAGTGTAAAGCGGCGATGCTCGCGGCCTCTCGATAGGAGGACGCCATGAAACTCTGGTTCACATCGATTGCGTTCGTTTTCGCTTTGCTTGCGAGCTCGACCGGCATGACCGCGGAGCGGGGAACCCCGGACGATGCGAAGGCAATGGCCGTCAAAGCCGCCGCCTACCTGAAGGAGGCTGGGCCCGACAAGGCATTCGAAGCCTTCAACAAGGACCCGGCGTGGCATGACCGCGATCTGTATGTCTTCGTGCAGGACGACACGATCACGGTCCGCGCCCATGGCGCCCAGGCTGCCCTCATCGGCCGGAACTTCGCCAACCTCAAGGACGTGGACGGCAAGCCCTTCACGCAGGAGATGCAGGCGATCAAGAGCGAGGGATGGATCGACTACAAGTGGCAGGACCCTGTCACCAAAAAGGTCGAGCCGAAGAAGAGCTACGGCGTTCGCGTCGGCGAGTACGTCGTCGCCGTGGGTGCGTACGCCAACTAACCTTCAAAGGGGCGGGACCCGGCCGGCTCCCGCCCCGATGGGATGACTGATGCGCTGGCTCAATAACGCGTCGATCGCGCTAAAATCATTGGCCGCGCCAGTGGTCAGCTCGCTTGCGATGCTGGTGCTCCTGGCGCTGTTTTTCTCGGTCTTTGCCGACGTCCGGCGGACGAATGAACTGAAAGCGCAGGCGTCCGCCTTTGCGGCTGCGGCCGCGGACACGAGGTTGGGCTTTACCACGGCACACGCCGACTTATATCGGGCCATCGGCCTTAAGTCGCAGGGCGTCGAGGAAGGGATCATCCGCGATGCCGCCAACCATGCTCTGACCGCAGTCGCGTCTGCGATGAAATCGGCCGACGTGCTCCGCGGCAACGACCTATCCGATGCCGCGCTGGTCACGCGGGTGATCGATGGTCTCACCGTCTACCAAAAGGCGGCGAAGGACATGGTCGCTGTCGTCAACGAAGATCCGTTTGTCGCCGCGATGCTGATGAACGAAGCCCAGCAGCGCTATACGGCTGCGGAGAAAGACATTGCCGCCCTGGTCGCGCGCTCCGACGCCGTTCGGGTGGAAGTCGATGCAGCGGCGAAACAGACCCTTGTTCGCAGCGAGTTTCAAGCGATAGCTGCGGCGATCGTTGCCCTCGTCGTCTCCCTTGGCGCCGGATTGCTGTTGGCGCGGCTCCTGTCTCGGCCGATCCGAGCCATGACGGCGGTGATGGGACAGCTCGCCGGCGGCAATCTCAAAGTCGAACTTCCGGATGCGGACCGCGCCGACGAGGTGGGCGCCATGGCGAAGGCGGTCGTGGTCTTTCGCGACAACGCTGTCGAAGCCGCCCGTCTCGCCGAGGAGAAGTCCAAGGCCGATGCCGTCAAGGCGGCCCGTGCCGAGGCGCTCGAGCAGCTCATGCGCCGCTACGAACTGAAGGTCGGCGAAGTTATTCAGCGCCTGACCGGCGAAGCCGGGGCCATGCGCACGGTCGTGGAGAATCTGACGTCTACGGCCGTCCACGCGGACGAGCGCAGCGTGGCTGCGGCGTCCGCGTCGGAGGAGACGTCGGCAAATGTCCAGACGGTCGCGGCCGCTGCGGAAGAGCTCGCTGCATCGATCGCCGAAATCGGCCGCCAGATCCACCAGTCGGTGGAAGTCGCGCGCACCGCCGTCGACCGCAGCGCCAATGCATCCACCGTGATCGCCACGCTCGCGGCGAGCGCCGATAAAGTCGGCGAAGTCGTCGGCCTGATCAACGCGATCGCGTCGCAAACCAACCTGCTCGCTCTCAATGCCACCATCGAGGCCGCTCGTGCCGGCGAAGCGGGCAAAGGCTTTGCCGTGGTCGCCGGCGAGGTCAAGAGCCTGGCGGCCCAGACGGCGAAGGCAACCGAAGACATTGCGGCGCAGGTGAATGCGATCCAGGCCGCGGTGAAAGCCGCCGTAACGGCGATCGGCGAAACTTCGAAGATCGTGTCGAGCATTGACGAGATCTCGACGAGCATCGCCTCGGCGGTCGAGGAGCAGGATGCCGCGACCAAAGAGATTGCGCGCAATGTTCAGCAGGCGTCGGCCGGTACCCGTGACGTTTCGAACAACGTCGCGGCGATCAAATCAGCCGTCGCGGAAAGCCGGCAGCGGGTGGCGGACGTGCGGCAAACTGCAGACGCCGTGGCCGCTCAGTCAGCCGACCTCCGCAAGGAGTTCACCGAGTTCCGGGACGGTATCAAGGCCGCGTGAGCCGCAACCGCGCAGCGACGGCGCGGGTTAATGGTGGCTGCGGAGGGATTTGAACCCCCGACCAAGGGATTATGATTCCCCTGCTCTACCGCTGAGCTACGCAGCCGCCGGAGCCGGAGAATACTCCGGCCGGAGCGCGGGCATATAGAGGCTTAACCGGCGTCCGTCAACCCACGCCGAGGCCCCGCGCGGATACTCGTAAATCCTTACGCCGCCGCGGTGATCCAGCCGCCGCCCAACACCCGGTCGCCGCGATAGAAGACGCAGGCCTGGCCGGGGGCGACGCCGTATTCCGGGCTGTCCAACCGCACCTCGGCGCGGCCTGCCTCGGCAACGCGCAAGCTCGCCGGCAGCAGCCGGCTGGTCGAGCGCAGCTTCACGGTCACCGCCTCGCCTTCCGGCGCCGGAGCCATATCGCCAAGCCAGTTCAGGTCGCGCAGGCTGACCCGGGCGCGCGCCAGCGCCGCGCGCGGCCCGACGACCACCTGCCGCGTCTCAGGATCGAGCCGGATCACGTAGAGGGGCTCGCCCGTGCCGATGCCGAGACCTTTGCGCTGGCCGATGGTGAAATGAACGATGCCGTCGTGCCGGCCGAGAACAGTGCCGTCGACGTGGACGATGTCGCCCGGCTCGGCCGCACCCGGCCGCAGCTTCTCGACGACGCTCGCATACGAGCCGCTCGGGACGAAACAGATGTCCTGGCTGTCGGGCTTGTCGGCAACCTTGAGGCCGAAACGCTGCGCTGTGGCGCGCGTCTGGTCCTTGGGCATGCCGCCGAGCGGGAAACGCAGAAAGTCCAGCTGCGGCCGGGTGGTCGCGAACAGGAAATAGCTCTGGTCGCGGGCCGGGTCGGCGGCGCGATGGAGCTCGGCGCCGGCCGGGCCGGCCGCGCGCCGGACGTAGTGGCCGGTCGCCAAGGCCGCGGCTCCCAGCTCGCGGGCCGTCGTCACCAGGTCGCGGAACTTGACCGTGCGGTTGCACTCGACGCACGGGATGGGGGTTTCGCCGCGGACATAAGAGGCGGCGAACGAGTCGATGACCTCGGCCTTGAAGCGTTGCTCGTAATCCAGCACGTAATGCGCGATGCCGAGCCGGTCGGCGACGGCGCGCGCGTCGTAGATGTCCTGGCCGGCGCAACAGGCGCCCTTCCTGCCGACGGCGGCACCATGGTCGTAGAGCTGCAACGTCACGCCGACGACGTCGTAACCGGCCTCGACGAGCAGCGCCGCCGTGGCCGACGAATCGACCCCGCCCGACATGGCGACGACGATCCGGCTGCCGCGCGGCAGGTCATCGAAGAGAGGGCTGTCCGAAGTCATGCGGTCAATGTGCGGCACAGGCTCTGTCCGAGCCTCTGTGTCCTCGCTGTCTCGTGGTGAATATTTAGTCCATCTCCTCGAGCCAGGCGGCCTGGATCGCTTCGAGGATCTTCTCGTTCGACTTGTTCGGATCGTCCGCGAACTCGGGCAGCTCCTGGACCCACGTCCACAGGTCGGTGAAGCGCAAATTCACCACATCCGCATCGGGATGGGCGTCGGCCAGCTGGATCGCGATCTCGCGCACGTCGGTCCACTTGAGAGCCATCACGGAGCTCCTACTTGTCGACCATCATGTTGCGCGTGGCACTGGGCAGGGTCACGGTCAGGCCGTCCAGTTCCTCGGTCATGATGATCTGGCAGCCGAGCCGCGAAGTGTGCGTCAGGCCGAAGGCGAGGTCGAGCATGTCCTCCTCGTCCTCCGACGCCTCGGGCAGGCGCTCGTAATCTTCGGGGTTCACGATCACGTGGCAGGTCGAACAGGCGAGCGAGCCTTCGCACGCCCCCTCGAGCGAGACACCGTTGCGATGCGCGATCTCGAGCACCGACAGGCCGACCGGGGCTTCGACCTCCTTACGCGTCCCGTCGGGACTGATGAACGTCATCTTGGGCATCTTCTTCTTGGCTCTCGCCTCTCCTTGCCTAACGCTTTATCGCAGTTGATCGACATGCCGGCCGGCCAAAGCCGCCCGGATGCCGCGATCCATCCGCCGCTCGGCGAACGGACGCGTCACCTTCTCCAGTTCCTCGGCCGCAGCATGGATCGCGTCGCGATCGGCCCCCGAGATGGTCTTTTCGACCGCGGCGATGACGGCGTCAATGCCGGTGCGCTCGCCGTCGTCGAGCAATGCGCCGTCGGCCGCCAGCGCCGACTGCACGGCGTTGATCGCGCGCCGCGCCTCGACCCGCGCCTCGACCACGAGACGCCGCTCCATGTCCTCGCGGGCGTTCTCGATGCTGTCGCGCAGCATCGAGGCCATCTCGTCCTCCGAGAGGCCGTAGCTGGGCTTGACCTCGACGCGGGCCTCGACGCCGGTGGTCTTCTCGGCGGCGCTGACGGTCAGAAGGCCGTCGGCGTCGACCGCGAAGGTCACGCGGATGCGCGCCGCCCCCGCCACCATGGACGGGATCCCGCGCAGCTCGAACCGCGCCAACGACCGGCACTGGTCCACCAGCTCGCGCTCGCCTTGGACGACATGGATCGCCATGGCTGATTGACCGTCCTGATAGGTCGTAAATTCCTGCGCCTTGGCGACCGGGATCGGGGTGTTGCGCTCGATGATCTTTTCGACGATGCCGCCCATGGTCTCGAGACCGAGGGAGAGCGGGGTCACGTCGAGCAAGAGCGTGTCCGAGCCGACGGTCAGCGCTTCGGCCTGCAGGGCGGCGCCCACCGCCACGACCTCGTCGGGGTTGATGTCGGCCAAGGGCTCGCGGCCGAACAGCTCGGCGACCTTGCGGCGCACCAGCGGCGTGCGGGTGGTGCCGCCGACCAGCACGATGCCGTTCAGGCCGGTCGCCGGGACGTTGGCGTCCTCGAGCACGCCGCGGCAGATGGCGAGCGTGCGATCGACGAACGGCGCGATCAGGCTTTCCACCGTCGCGGTGTCCAGCTTGTGACGCGACGGCTTGCCGTCGAGATCGAGCGTGCCGGTCCATTCATCTTGCGTCGACAAACACTCCCGGGCGAGACGCGCGGTCACCAGCGCCTGTTTCACCTGGTCGGTCGTGAATTCCTTCTGGCCGCGCTCCTTGAGGAACCGCTCGGCCACGGCGTCGTCGAAATCGTCGCCGCCCAGCGCGGCGTCGCCGCCGGTCGCCAGGACCTGAAACACGCCCTTCTCGAGGCGCAGCAGCGAGAAATCGAACGTGCCGCCGCCGAGATCGTAAACCGCGTAGAGGCCTTCGGAGCCGCTGTCGAGGCCGTAGGCGAGTGCGGCCGCCGTCGGCTCGCTGACCAGGCGCAGGACGTCGAGCCCGGCGAGGCGCGCCGCGTCGCGTGTGGCCGTGCGCGCCGCGTCGTCGAAATAGGCCGGGACGGTGATGACCGCGCGGTCCACCGTCTGGCCGAGGGCGGCTTCGGCGCGCGCCTTGAGGGCGCGGAGAATATCGGCCGAGATCTCGACCGGCGAACGCGCCTGCCCGCCGATATTGACCCGCACCATGCCGCCCTGCGCGCCGGGTGCCACCGCATACGGCAAGGCGCCGGCGATGGTCTTCAGGTCTGCAAGGCCGCGGCCCATCAGGCGCTTGATCGAACTGACGACGATCTCCGGCCGGTCGAGCAGCTCGCGCCGCGCCTCTTCGCCGACGATGGTCTCGTGCTCACGATACGCCACCACCGACGGCACCAAGGTGCGACCGTCGGGATCGCTGACGACCTCGGTCTTGCCGCCGCGTGCGATCGCGACGACCGAATTGGTGGTGCCGAGGTCGATGCCCACCGCGAGACCGCGGTCCTGCTCGTGCGGCAGGGGCGTCTCGCCGGGCTCGTGGATTTGCAGAAGCGGCGTGCTCATGGATGTCGTGCCGCCGCCAGCTTCGCCTTGCGGGCACGCGCCTCCTCGACCAGCTTGACCAGATATTTGAGGCGCGTGGTCTCGGTACCGGCCTTGTCGAGATCGCCGGATGCGAACGCGCGGGCGATCGCCGCCTCGCTCTCGCGCACGTGCGACGCCGCCTCGCGGGCGATCTCAGCCGCCGCTTCCGGCGTCGCCGCCTCGTTCAAGGCCTCGCGGCGCTCCATCTGCTCCATGAGCAGGGTCGGATCGTTGACCGTATGACAGCCGTCCGGGTTGGCACTGACGCCCTTGAGGCCCAGAAGATACGTGGCGCGGGCGAGCGGGTCTTTCAGCGCTTCATAGGCCTCATTGAGGGCGACCGCCTGGCTCTGCGAGATCGCGCGCTCGCGCGGCGTCCTGGTGGCGAAGCGGTCGGGATGGAGCAGGCGTTGGGCCGCGAAATAGCGGCGATCGAGCTCGGCCGCGTCGACCGCGAAAGCGACGGGCAGGCCGAGGCGCGTGAAGTGGTCCACGGCGCGCGGCGGCTGCACCGCCTTGCACGTCGGGCAGAACAGCGCCGTCGCATCGACCGGGCCTTTGCACGACCAGCACGCGGTCGGCGCAACCGAAGCCCGGTTCGCAGGGGAGAAAGGTGTGAGTTCGTTCATACAGCGCTCAGAAACATCACGGCCGGCGCCCCCTTCCGAATCTGAAGGGGCCGTCGTCGGAGAGGGCCCCTTCCTAGATTCGGAATGGCGTCGGCGACCCGCCTTACGTCCTCAGACGTGGAAGGATTCGCCGCAACCGCACCGGCCTTTCTCGTTGGGATTGCGGAACACGAAGCCCGACTGGAGCTTGTCTTCGACGAAGTCCATTTCGGTCCCGAAGATGAACATCGACGCCTTGGGGTCGATGAAGATCGTCACACCCTCGACCTCGACCGCCTCGTCGGCGGGGCCTTTCGCATCGGCGTATTCGAGCGTGTAGCTCAAGCCCGAGCAGCCGCGCGAGCGCACGCCGACACGCACGCCGGCCGACGGCTTGCCGCGCTTGTCGAGCAGCGCCTTGACGCGTGCCACCGCGGCCGGAGTCACGGTGATCGCGGCCGGCCGCGCCCGCACCGGCCGCTTGGCGGCGGGCGCCGGCGCCCCTGCTCCAGGCCCGGGGGCGCTGGTGGTCTGCGTCGGAATGGATTCGCTCACGTTCGTCCTCGCAACTGTAGCGTTACTCGGCCGCCTTGGCGCCCGTCTTGGCCTTGTAGTCGGCGATCGCCGCCTTGATCGCATCCTCGGCCAGGACCGAGCAGTGGATCTTCACCGGCGGCAGCGCCAGGTGCTGCGCGATCTGCGTGTTCTTGATCTGCGCCGCTTCGTCGAGCGTCTTGCCCTTGACCCATTCGGTGACCAGCGAGCTCGACGCGATCGCCGAGCCGCAGCCGAAGGTCTTGAACTTCGCGTCCTGGATGACGCCTTCGGGGCTGACCTTGATCTGCAGCTTCATCACGTCGCCGCAGGCGGGCGCCCCGACCAGGCCGGTGCCGACGCCGGGATCGTTCTTGTCGAGCGACCCGATGTTGCGCGGGTTCTCGTAATGATCGACGACCTTTTCACTGTATGCCATAGCTCGTCTCCGTGTGAATTGGTGGGCTTATAGCACGCTCAGTGCGCAGCCCATTTGATCGATTTGATGTCGATGCCTTCCTGCGCCATCTCCCACAACGGGCTCATGTTGCGCAGCTTCTGCACCGCTTCGACGATGCGGTCCGCGGCGTAGTCGACCTCGTCCTCCGTGGTGAACCGGCCGAAGCCTATCCTGAGACTGGTGTGGGCCAGCTCCTCGTCGACGCCGAGCGCGCGCAGCACGTAGGACGGCTCCAGCGAGGCCGAGGTGCAGGCCGAGCCCGACGAGACCGACAGGTCCTTGATGCCCATCATCAGGCCTTCGCCCTCGACATAGGCGAAGCTGAGATTGAGGTTGCCCGGCAGGCGCTGCTTGAGATCGCCGTTGAGATAAACCTCCGGCAGGCGGTCGGTGATCCGCTTGTAGAAGCGGTCGCGCAGCTTGATCAGCCGCTGGTTGTCGGAGTCCATCTCGCGCCTGGCGATCTCGGCTGCGGCGCCGAGCCCGACGCAGAGCGGCGCCGGCAGGGTGCCGGAGCGGAAGCCGCGCTCCTGGCCGCCGCCGTGGATCAGCGGAACAAGACGCACGCGCGGCTTGCGGCGGACGTAGAGCGCGCCGATGCCCTTCGGCCCGTAGATCTTGTGACCCGAGATGCTCATCATATCGATCTTCATCTCGTTCACGTCGAGCGGAATCTTGCCGAAGGCCTGGGCGCAGTCGGTGTGGAAGAACACCCCGCGCGAGCGGCAGATCTCGCCGATCTCCTTGAGCGGCTGGATGACGCCGATCTCGTTGTGGGCGCCCATGACCGAGACCACCACCGTCTTGTCGGTGATCGCGCTCTTGAGCAGCTCGAGATCGACCAGGCCGTCCTTCTTCACAGGCAGGTACGTCACCTTGAAGCCCTGCAACTCGAGATGCCGGCAGGTGTCGAGCACGCATTTGTGCTCGGTCACCAGGGTGACGATGTGGTCCTTCTTGTCCTTGTAGAAGTTCGCGACACCCGAGATCGCGAGGTTGTTGGATTCCGTCGCCCCGGACGTAAACACGATCTCACGCTCGTCGGCGCCGATCAGGTCGGCCACCTGCTTGCGCGCATGCTCGACCGCCTCCTCCGCCTCCCAACCGTGCGGATGGTTGCGCGAATGCGGATTGCCGAACTTCTCCATAAAGTACGGCATCATCGCCTCGAGGACCCGCGGGTCCATCGGCGTGGTCGCCTGGTAATCGAGATAGATCGGCAGCTTCGGAGCGTTGCTCGCCGCCTTCGCAATCGCGGAGGCGATCGGAGCCGTGCTCTTGGTCGGCGTCGTCGATACGGTCGTCATTGCTACTCCTCACTTACGCTGCCGGAAGCGGCCGTCCGGCCGTACCGGTCGGAGAGACGCCGGCGCGCGCGTGCAGCGCCGCCCAGGCCTCTACCAGATGATCGATATCCCCAGCCTGGGTTCTCCAGCCGAGGCTGATGCGGATCGCATTGGCCGCGAGTTCCGGCGCCACACCCATGGCGCGGAGCACATGCGACGGCCGGATCTTCCCCGACGAACAGGCCGAGCCGGCGCTGACCGCGACGCCGGCGAGATCGAGCGCCATGACCTGGGTTTCGGCGCTCACGCGCGGCGAGGCGATGCAGCTCGTGTTCGGCAACCGTCCGGCCCCAGGCGCCATCACCACCGCATCGGGGGCCGCCCGCAGCAGCCGCGCCTCCATGTCGTCGCGCAAGGACGCCAGCGCCTGCATCTGCGGGAAATCCTCCGCGGCGAGCCGCACGGCCGCACCGAAGCCGCGGATGCCGACGACGTTTTCCGTCCCGGCGCGCCAGCCGCGTTCTTGACCGCCGCCCTTCAGCAGCGGGTTGATCTCGACGGTATCAGCGACGACCAGCGCGCCCACGCCCTGGGGTCCGCCGAGTTTGTGCGCCGACAGCGCCAGCGTATCGACGCCGAGGCGCGCGAAATCGATCGCCATCTTGCCGGCCGCCTGCACGGCATCGCAGTGCACGAGGGCTCCATGCGAGTGCGCGAGGTGCGCGACGAGCGCCACCGGCTGCGTGGCGCCGGTTTCGTTATTGGCCAGCATCACCGCCACGAGCGCCGGGCGCTCATCGCGCTCCAGCATCGCCTGCAGCGCGGCGAGGTCGACCTCACCCCGCGCGTCGACCGGCAGCAGTTCCGCATCGCGGGCGGCCTTCAGCACGGAGTCGTGCTCGACCGCCGAAACGAGCAAGCGGCGGCCGGCGCCGGCAGCCCGCATCGCGAGATTGTTGGCTTCGGTGCCACCGCTGGTGAAAACGACCTGCCGCGGCAGCGCGCCGACCAACGCAGCCACGTCTTCACGCGCGGTCTCGACCGCGCGGCGCGCGAGCCGGCCGAAGCGGTGCATGGACGAGGGATTGCCGACTTCCTTGAGCGCAGCCGTCATCGTTTCGATCACCGCCGGTTTCAGCGGGGCCGTTGCGTTGTAGTCGAGGTAGACAGGGCGCGTCATCGGAGGATGGACCTACTCCGCCGCACTCACCTGAGCCGGCATGTCGGCGTGGCCGTCGCCGTCACCGGCCGCACCGTTCCCCGCATGCGCGATCATGCCGCTCGTCCCGAGGATGCGGCGGTTGCAGATGTCGGCCAAGGTCACCGAGCTCAGATACAAGTGAATCTGATTGCCGAGCTCTTCCCAAAGGTCATGGGTGAGGCAGCGCGTCTTGTTGCTGCGGCAGCCGGCGGGAGAGCCGGGCGCGCAACGCGTGGCGCGGATCGGCTCGTCGACGGCGAGGATGATGTCCGAGATGCGCGATGCGTCGACCGCATGCGCCAGCAGATAACCGCCGCCGGGTCCGCGCACGCTCTTGACCAGGCCGCCCTTGCGCAGCTTGGCGAACAGCTGCTCGAGATACGACAGCGAGATCTCCTGCCGCTCGGCGATGTCGGCGAGCGCCACCGGCTGCCCTTTGCTGTTGCTCGCCAGGTCGACCATCGCCATCACGGCGTAGCGACCTTTGGTGCTGAGTTTCACTGTCCGTCTCCTTCCAATCCGATCAGCGCCAAATCCGATCAGCGCACATACTGCTTCGGCTCGACCTCGACTTTCGCGGTGCCGTCGAGCGACACCACCGGCTGGTTCGCCAGTTGCGCCTCGAGTTCCGCCACCCGCGCCCGCAAGGCCGCCAAGTCGCCGCACAACCCGTCGAGCGCCCGGGCCACGGGGTCCGGCAGGTCCGGGTCCTGGCCGTAGGCGCAGAAATCCGCACGATCCTTTTTCACCGGCATGCGCACCACCGCCCGCGCCGGCACGCCGACCATGGTGGCGCCGGCGGCGACGTCCTTGAGCACGACGGCATTCGAGCCGATGCGGGCCCCGTCGCCGATGACGACCGGACCGAGGATCTTGGCGCCGGCGCCGACGATCACGCCGCTCTCGATGGTCGGATGGCGCTTGCCTTGCGACAGCGACGTGCCGCCCAGGGTCACGCCGTGATACAGCATCACGTCGTCGCCGATCTCGGCGGTCTCGCCGATCACCACGCCCATGCCGTGGTCGATGAAGAAGCGATGGCCGATCGTGGCACCGGGATGGATCTCGATGCCGGTCACCGCGCGCGCGAATTGCGAGATCGCCCGCGCCAGGAAGATCCAGCCGCGGCGGTACAGCTTGTTGGCCAGCCGGTGCAGGGCGAGCGCGTGGACGCTCGAGTACAGCAGCACGAC
>Ga0335070_10009054_pt1 | contig 11693 bp, 10 predicted proteins | sample Lox_Sample_13_FD_206722 | JGI IMG/M metagenome (GOLD analysis project Ga0335070, IMG submission 206722) | Soil microbial communities from Loxahatchee National Wildlife Refuge, Florida, United States - Lox_Sample_1.3 | ecosystem: Environmental > Terrestrial > Soil > Wetlands | place: USA...
CACTGCTTCTCGAATACAGTCGACTACCGATGGGAGAAAAGCGCCTCCTCCAGTCACGATGATTTCGGTGAAGGCCGGGTCGAAACGATGCATGCCGACAGCTTTAATTGCTTCCCTTACAAAAACTCTGAGGCCATCCCTGATACCAAACAACGCTGCTTTGACGGGAAGCGAACTCTCCAGTTCCGACCTTTCCACAAGAATAGGCTCCGGAAGCATGGGTGACACATCGAGGGGGATCCCCTCATCTGACGTCATGATGTTTTCCTTGATCTCTCTGGCCTGTAGCTCGAGCCTTGCCTTGAAAAGCCTGAACTCGTTCACTTTCCTGCGGGTGGATGGGACCTCCCGGACACGATTGAAGAGAAGGGTTTTAAGGGCGTTGTCCCATACGCCCACACCTGTACCTACTCCTCCCCTGTAGACCACGTGGGCTGCCGCTTTCGAATCTCTCCCTTCGTCATACGCAACACTAAGGAGAGCGAAGTCGGTGAAACCAGCCCCGATGTTGATGGCGAGCAGCATCGAAGGCCGCGCCTTCTCGTAGGGCAGGCCGGCAAGGCGTGCATGCCCGGCTGCCGCCGACTCTGTCATTATTGAACCTACAAGTGCCTCCTCTATCTTGCTCTTGTGCTCGCGCGCCTCGTGCAGCGCTTTGCGGACGTCGGGCAGCCGTGCACCCCTTACAAGATCGTCTTTCAGCCATCGCTCCAGGCAATATGCGTACGCGGCAGCGCCTCTGAACAGGCGTTTAACATCTTCCCGGTACCTCTCTTCGATCCACGTCGGTATCGAGAAATTCCGGATTGTTGCATCCATATCCACCGCGTTCTTTCCTGTCTGTTTGCTGAGATAATGACGCGTGAGGCGCAGCAAGTAGGCAAGGTAGATCGCCAGGACACTCTGTGAATCGAGGCTTTCCGAAGCAGGAAAGAAATCGCTGTGTATTTGAAGATTTGCTCCCCCGCGCACGAGAAAGGTTTTCAGGCTCTGTATGGCAGGCCTGGGTTGTCCCGCTTCCGCTGCCTCCAGCGAAAGTTTCTTTGCTAGCGTTCCACAGTAGACGAATTCGTTCTGATCAAAATAGATCAACGATTCTTCGGCGTACTCGTTTGGACTTTCGAAGTGTCGCACGAGGTCGGCCTTGTGCAGAACTTCGTATGCCATCAGCGCCAGAGGAATCGGGGTAGCAGGTATGGTCTCACCGATTTTCAGCGCAACTTTACTGAAAGCCGCTCCGAAGTCTATACCCAGAAACGTTTGTCCGTTGGCTGCAACCTGTCCTATCGGTTCCCAGGGAAGAGGTTCCTCCGGAAGTGCAACCTCTTGGTCCGTCGTGACAAGTTCTCCTTCAGGAAAATCCAAGGCCTCTGCAGGCTCGGATTCATCGACAGGGGCCGAATCCCGCGGGACCAGCTCTGAAGGCGCATCTTCAGCACGCACTTCATCTGATGGCATTACTTCACCCTTGGGCTCCAGCGCCTCTTCCTGTTCAGGAACCCCTGCAGTTTTGGATGAGGTCTCAGCCTGCTCTGTCGGTGCGAGATCAGGCGCCGTCTCGGGTGGGCGTACAACGGCTTGCTCCGTCTCACTATCCTGCCGCTTTGTGGGCTCTGTAATTTGAGTCGCCACCGACTCGACCGCATGAGGGCCGGCTTGAGACATGAGGTCCTGCACTGGAAGCGCACCACAGTGTTTTTCCTCATCTCCGGCGCACGTTTCATCGGGTGCGACATCGCTACTCGTGATATCGTCTATGACTTTCTCCGTTGCCAGTTCTTCATTATGTACTGGGGGTGCGGCTTCATCCTCGACAGGTTGCTCGTGTTTAAATAGAACCCGTTGCTCTTCGGGAGTCGTTAAAGCCTCTGTAAGAGAATCTCCCTCCTGCTGGGACACTGCTTGATCCACTTCATCGTATTCAAGTTCCTGCATCAGTCCATCCACCGTAACATCGATGGTACCGGACCCGTTCACCGGCGGAGACATCAAGAGGGCCCGCTCGTCGACTTCCAGACCTTCGCTTGGCTCAGGTGTGAGTTCTTCGACGGGCGTGAGTTCAAGGGTGAGTTCCTGTGGTGTGATGCTTTGCGCGGCTGCCAGAGCAGCGGCGAGGTGAGCCTCAGTCTCATCTTTGAACACGATTTCAGATACTTTTGCCGGGAATTCGGGGAGCGGCTCATCATCACGAGCCCCCTTATGACCATTAACGCCATCTTGCCCTTCACCGGTCGCCTTGAGGTCTGGAATTACAGGCGCGATATCCTGCTGCAACGGCTGTTCGGCTGCCGCCGCTGTGTGCTCCCTGGCAAAGCCCTCTGTTGCCATTTCGAGACCATGGGTAATGTCGGAAGATTCCTGAGGCGTCTTCTCTTCAGGTGGATGCGTTGCCCGTTTCTTGTTCTTGAAAGCTATAGCGGGGATATTCCAGAATTTTGGCTGGTGCTGGTTGCCGGCCTCTTCCGCCTCTTTCTTTATTGGTCCGTTGTCAGAGTGTGCTTCTTCACGCTGGACCGTCTCGGGCTGCTCCGTGACAGTTGGTACGCGTGACATTGCTGTCAACGAGGTAAGATTGCAGAGCGTGTCCAGTTTTAGAGAAATGTTGTCCATTTTTCGGACAAGTAGCTCAATAAAGCATCTGCCCAGGGACCATCCAGGACATTCCCGACCCAGGCACTCACCCGGACCGAACGGACATTTCATAGCTGACCTCCATGCAAGGGTCTTGCGTACTTCTGCTTAAGCCTCGCGACGTGGTACCGGGGCTTAAGCGATCCGTCACCACCAACGAAAACGCTGCCATGGGAGGCGATTCGATATGCTTTGTGTAATCGCCTGCCAGCGTCAAATAGTATTATCGGTCGATTTGAAAAATACTGAATAAAATAAATTATCTGTTACTGAACTCTGAGCCTCATCCTTACGGTGGCAGAGAGAACCCAAAAGTAAAGATTCACCCGGGGAGAGGTGTATTATATTTTCTTGTAAGATCAGCACGCAAAATACAGGTCCGCTGGTAGCGGGAATGACATTTGAGTGGAGAGTGGCATGGAGCAGAAAAGAGATCAGTCGATGGAGAGTGTGGGCGCCTTTTTCCAGGAAAAAACAAAATACACGCCGGAGAGGCTGCGCGGCCATACCCTTGACTGGAGCAAATTTCCGGATACGTACAAGAGTTATGAGGCTCCTCTCGCACGGATCACTCTCCCGAAGCCCGAGGTAAAGGGGGAGACGACGCTCTGGCAGCTCTTGCAGAAACGAAGGTCAAGAAGGGCTTACAGAGTGGAGCAGACTATTACGAAGGGACTTCTCTCGGCGCTGCTCTGGGCAACCCAGGGGCTCACCGCTCGCCAGGGAAAGATGTACTTCAGAACTGCGCCCTCGGCGGGCGGGCTCTATCCAGTGGAGACGTATCTATCAGTGAGAGCCGTTGAAGGACTTGAGCCGGGCATCTATCATTTCAGGCCTCTGGAAGCTGACCTGGAGTTGCTGAAGAAGGGCAATTTCGGGAAAAGTTTGGCAAGGGCAGCATTGGGACAGCAACTGGTCAGCGATGCACAGGTTACCTTCATCTGGTCTGCCGTGATGGAACGGAGCACATGGAAGTATAGGGAGAGAGCCTATCGCTACATTTATATCGATGCGGGGCACATAGGGCAGAATCTTTACCTGGCAGCTGAAGCGTTGGGACTGGGGGCGTGCACGATCGGCGCTTTTCTTGATGACGATATAAATCAGATGATAGAGATCGACGGCGTCAGCGAAACAGTCATCTATCTTGGCTGTGTGGGATGGCCGTCTGGAGAGAAACACGAGTGACGGAGAAGATTGTTACGAGTTTCCAGTTAGGGTTAAAAACGGCAAAGAAATCCACCTGCATCTTCGTAGGGGGTCTAAAGCTCGCAACCCGTAACAGGCGCTGCAAAGCGCCTATGACGTTTATTTTTTCATCTCCTCGTCGTTTAGTTTCTTGAGAAAGGTAAGAATTTCTTCATAATTGGGAGACCCGTCTCTCATGTACCGCACAATGCCCTTCTTATCGACGATAATCGTGAGTCTTTCGAACACATACTGGCCGGGTTTCACAGCCCCGAAGTAGTCACCGGCATAGCCGCTGATATTGGAGAGGAGAGGGAAGGTAATGCGCAGATGCTTGGCCCAGTATTTCAAAGTAATAACATCATCACGACTGACGCCCACGACCCGGGCGTTGAGGGCCTGGTATGCGGAGAGATTCCGCATGTGGCCCTGCATCTCTCCCGTTCAGACCGGGGTAAACGCCGCCGGGAAAAAGGTCATGATCAGGTAATATTTTTCGTAATACTCGGGACCATAATTGATGAGGCGATCCTCCGTGGAGGCCAGAAACCAGCCTATAGTGGTCTTGCCGATCAGCTCGGTCTTCGCCGCTGCCTGCCCGTCCCGGGGGAGCACAAGCAGAAAACCAAGCAGCAAAAAAAGAATTGGAACCAGAAGCTTATTGCGCATAAGGACCTCCTTTACGTTTTCTTGCAGCAGAGAGCCTGTAGCCATTCTACCAGAAAAATAAGCACGAAAGAAGATAAACATAAGGGTTCATGGTTTGCCTAACTGAGATTCGCTCAAAATTTCTCATTTACACGGAGCAACGTCTGAGACAATAATTAAACGTGCATAAAGGATCGCGAGAAGTTGACATAGCGGGCGAGATCGCATAACGTTGCAAGAGGAGGAGGCTATGGATATAGGGATTCTGGAAAGGATGGAAGCATCTGAGTTGAGAAGCTACCTGGAGTTTCTGCTCTGGCACTACCGGGTAATCGATGCGTTCTGGTTCCTTTATGTTGCAGAACGTTTTGATCAACCGTCCGCAGAAAGGCTCAACGAAAAGGTCTGGTCGAAAGTTGCAGGGATGGCTGCCAAAGATCTCGCGCAGCGCTTCAACATCGAGGAGAAGGGCTTGAAGGGGTTCGCGAAGGCAATCAGATATTTTACGTGGACAATACTCGTCGGGTACGAGATCGAGGAAAGACCCGACGAAGTCATCATTTCAGTGCCTGAATGTCCCACTCAACAGGCACGGCTCCGGCGAGGACTTCAAGAGTTCTTCTGCAGGGACATGCACAAGGGAGAATTTGAGTCCTTTGCCCACCAGATCGATCCGGGCATCAAGGTTGCGTGCCTGTTTGCTCCTCCGGACCATCCCCAGGACATGTTTTGCAAATGGCGCTTCACCATGTGAGCTGAGGGCTGTCCAGTTATTGCCATAGCAAGTTCTTGACATGGAAATCACGCCGGAAGAAAGAGAGATGCTTCAAAAAATCCTGGACAACCAGTTTACTGGAGGTGCGTATAAACGCGCCACGTTCATCGAAAAGGTCTGCCGCACTAAGGCTGACAGGGCAACGCTCGAAGCGCTCTGCCGCATGGGTCTGGTTGAGAAGGGGTATGGTGGAACGGTCGCAGGCGACGTCTATGACGGCTGCTGGTTAACGGAAAAAGGCAGAGCAGCTCTGGGAGATAGCTCAGAAAAATGAAGAGCTGAGCCCGAGTGAGCCTTGCGCAGCCATAACCGTCGCACTGCTTCTCCCGAAATTGTATTCGAACCATTTCAGCCTTAAACTAGAGTCAAAAGGGGGTGAGTCTTCATGCCTGTTCCTGAAGATGTCAGGCGCATATCTGATACGATATGGGAAATTCCCGTCACGTATAAGGATGGCATGCGCGTTCCGGGTCGGATTTACGGTTCGGATAAGCTGATGAAAGAGATGGACGCCGGCGTCTTTGAGCAATTGTCGAATGTGGCGTGTCTCCCGGGCATTCTCAAGTACGCATACTGCATGCCGGATGGCCACTGGGGATACGGCTTTCCCATTGGAGGCATGGCAGCGATGGACCCGGAGACGGGGGTTATTTCTCCGGGCGGCATCGGCTTTGATATCAACTGCGGCATGAGACTGGTACTCACCAACCTTACGCTTGAAGAAGTAAGGCCGCACCTTCGCGAGCTGGTGGATGCTCTTTTCCGTAAGGTCCCGGCGGGTGTCGGTTCCACAGGTTTCATCAAGCTGTCGAAAGACGAATTCAAGACGGTTGCCGAAGAAGGTTCCCGCTGGTGTCTTCGGGAGGGCTATGCATGGCCTGAGGATCTTGAGAATACCGAAGAGGGTGGATGTTTCAGGGGTGCGGATGCGTCGAAGGTCAGCCGCAAGGCAATAGAGCGCGGATTCGACCAGATCGGCACCCTCGGCAGTGGAAATCATTATTGCGAACTGCAGGTGGCGAAGCCTGAAAACATTTTTGATGAAGCGACAGCGAAGGCATTCGGTTTTACGCTGCCGAACCAGATCGCCATCATGTTTCATTGCGGGAGCAGAGGTTTCGGGCACCAGGTCGCAACCGATTACCTGGAGCTTTTCCTGAGCGTGATGGAGAGAAAGTACGGTATCAAAGTGAACGACAGAGAGCTTTCCTGCGCGCCGTTCCGCTCAAGCGAAGGCCAGGACTACTTCGCGGCAATGACATGTGCAATCAACATGGCGTTCGCAAATCGGCAGGTGATTCTGCACCGGCTCCGGGAAGTCTTCTCAGACATATTCCACAAGGACCCCAGAGAACTGGCCATGCACATGATATACGATGTGGCGCACAACACGGCAAAACTTGAACAGCATGAGATCGACGGAAAAAAGCGGGAAGTGCTGATCCACCGGAAGGGAGCTACAAGGGCATTCGGGCCCGGCATGGATGGTCTGCCGGATCGCTACAAGAGCACAGGACAACCGGTCATCATCGGTGGCAGCATGGAGACAGGCTCCTATCTACTCGCCGGCGTGAAAAGCGGCGCAGACGCTTTTTACACCACGGCGCACGGGAGCGGCCGCACCATGAGCCGTCATCAGGCAAAGAAGATGATCCGGGGACAGTCGCTACAGAAGGAGATGGAGGGACGCGGCATCTATGTACGCACAGCCTCCTGGAGCGGGCTTGCGGAGGAAGCAGGAATCGCTTACAAGAACATAGATGAGGTTGTTGAGGCCACGGAACGTGCGGGCTTGAGCAAACGGGTAGTACGTCTTCTGCCACTCGGGAATATAAAAGGATAGTAAGGGTGCCATACCAATATCGCGATGACACAGCCATCGCCGACGTTGCGTTCGAGGCGTGGGGCGCGAGCGTGGAGGAAGTCTTTGTCTCTGCAGCAGATGCTACCATGAACGTGATGGTGGCTGACCTCGCCGCAATAGGACGGAAACTTGAGTTGACCATAGAAGTGGAACGGGAGCAGCTTGATCTTCTGCTCTTCGGATTTCTTAACGAGCTTATCTTTTTGAAAGATGCTCGCCAGCTGCTTCTCCGCGTGGACAGCCTCTCTATCGTGAAGGCTGATTCCCGGTTCGGTGTGAAAAGCACGCTGTACGGTGAAAGGATTGACCCGAATAAGCATCCACTCAACGTCGACGTCAAGGCTGTAACCCTGCACCAATTCAGTCTGCGCCAAAAAAACGGCCGCTGGGAAGCCTTCGTCATCCTCGACATCTGATCCTCCATTTCTGATCTTATCGTTTCAGCGGTTCTGTGATACTATACTCAAGATGATCCAGGTTGAGGCTCGCGCGTGAAGAGAAAATCGCTGCTTGTAGCCCTTGCCCTTCCTCTCTTTCTTCTGATGCTTGTCGCGGTGATCTGGCTTTCACTGCAGTCTGCCAACATGGTGAACGGCGCGGCCGCTCTTGCGGCGCCTTTCATAGGCTACCGCGTGCGGGTGGATAGCATCTCTCTTTCGCCCGGTCTTCAAGGAAGGGTTTCCGGCCTTTCGCTTGTTCCTCTCACTGCCAATGGCCTTTCATTGTCCCTCGCTGAACTTGAGATAAAAGGAAATCTGAAAAATGTCATCAGCGCCGAAGTCGAAAAGCTCGTTCTTAAGCGGCCCAAGCTCTTCTTTCGCCTCGGCGCGGCAGGAGGGAAGACCGACCTCTCCGCGCTTGAGAAACTCCCCCCCGTCCGCCTCCTCAGTATAGAAGATGGCGAAGTAGACGTTTCTTCAGGCACCACACACGTAAGACTCACGGGCCTCCGGGCAGACGTCAAGAACTTTTCAACAGCTAGCGGAGGCAGCGCACGTTTTGAGGCGGCAGTCGACGTGAGTTCACCGGGAGACTCAGGCCCGGCGGGCGTAGGCCGGTGCAGCGGAACTATCGACGCCGCAGGGCCCCTCGGCAAGGCGAGAGTCAAAGGTTCCGCCACACTGCTCCTTGACAGCGCGTCGTTCGGCTCACTATCGCTTAATGGCTTCTCCCTTTCATCAGCGTTGGAACTGGACTCAGGAAGAATCCTTCTCGATCCTGTGAGCGTCAATGTCGCTTCTCTCGTCGTGGCAGACCAGGAGAGAAAGGTGAGCGTCGAGGGATACGCTGTTGACGCGCGGGTTCTCTACGAAATTGATTCCGGAAAGATCGCACTGGAATCAGTCAGGGGCAAGGCGCCCGGCATAGGTTCCTTCACTGCTGCGTATCGAGGATCGGTCAAGGGAGATGTGCCCTGGAATGCTTCACTCGAAGCACCCGCTGTGAACTTCACGCAACTTTACTCGATGGCAAAACCGTTCCTGCCGGAGGATTACCGCACATGGTCGGTGCAGGGAACAGGTGCCCTGGACATGAAAGGCGAAGGCTCACCGGCCGGTATCTGGAAGGCGGACGTACAGTTAACCTTCCTGGAGGGAGGATTTAAGTCGGCTGACGCGTCCAAAGCCGGCCAGAGTATTACAGGCAACGTGACCCTGAAGCTCCGCTCGGGTCCGGAAAACAAGAAAACAACGTTCGATCTTACAATGGCCGCGGGCGACGGTGAACTCTTGTGGGGAACCTACTACAAGAACTTTAAAGGTGAATCGATTAGATTCGCTTCGCAGGGCAGCTACAATCCTGATAGTGTGCCGTTTCTCAGCGGATCGGGCAGCTGCGACCTCTTCGGGACGGGCGAGTACGAGTTCTCAGGGCAGATGGCTGCTGAGGAATCTTCTCTGAAGGTGAGCGGAAAAAACCTTGCTCACGACAGGCTCTTTTCAATACTGTTTAAGGAGTATGTAGGTCAGAGTCCGACGATGATATCCAACCTTGAGATTGCCGGCCGATCTGACTTCGATGTCGAGGCACGAGTGAAGGCAGGGCATACGTTTCTCCAGGGCATGCTGAAAGTCAACGATACTAGCCTCAACATTCGTGATCTTTTCTCGGTGAGCGGTCTTTCGCTTTCGTTACCTTTTGACCTTGTTTATCCCTGGTCTGCAGCCCCTGTGGAATCAAGACCAAGTGGGGAAGCGCTGCTCACCATCAGGAAACTGCAACAGGGAAGCCTCCTGATCGAGAACCTGGATGTCCCGTTCATCCTTTCCCGGAACAACCTGAGGCTGCTTAAAGGCATAGACGTTAAGCTCTACGGAGGCGATATTCGGGTGCCACGGTTAGAAGCAGATAATCTTCTTTCGGAACAGGCAACCCTTTCGTTGACCATGCTCCTTGAGCGCCTTGATCTTGGACTTCTGACCAGACAACTGGCGGGCACAGAAATAGCCGGCACGGTCAATGCCGATTTTTCCGGCATAACGTATCGGCGCGAGAAATGGGTAACAAGGGGCACTCTGCGTACTGATGTTTTCGGCGGTTCCGTGGAACTTACAAACCTGTTCGGGGAAAACCTTTTCTCTCAGGCAAGGAAAATTGGTTTCGATCTTTTCTTCCGCGATATAGATCTTGAGATGGTAACGCAAAAGGTTGCGCTCGGCAAAATGACGGGGATCATCCGGGGTTCGCTTGCCAATTTCGTCATGGAATATGGTCAGCCCGCGCGATTCTTTCTGGACATTGAGTCGGACCCGACAAAGAAGGCGCCGCAATTGATAAGCGTTACTGCTGTCGAGAACATCTCGGTGCTGGGTACAGGTTCCGGCGCGATTTCCTCCGTACTCAACAGCGGTGTCCACAGGTTCTTTAAGGAGTATCCGTACAGCAGGATCGGTATACTATGCAATCTGGAAAATGACACTTTTTCTGTCAGAGGGAAGATTCATGAGGGGGGCAAAGAATATCTCGTGCGCCGGGGATGGCTCCGGGGCATTGACGTAATCATACAGAATCCAGGTAACAGTAGCAGTTTTGCAGATATGGAGGAGCGTATCGGAAGAATCTTTCGTGCGAAGGAAAAGCAGGGAAAAGTTTCGCAGACGGTTGGGTAGTGATAGAATAGATCATGCTTTCACGACCCGCAACTCGCGGATTACTGATAACGGCCTTGAAGAGGAGGGAAGAATGAGGAAAGTGCGAAGAGTATGTATTATCTGCCTTGTGTTGCTCGCCGCGTGCGTGACGGTAAACATCTATTTTCCGGCGGCCGAAGTGCAAAAAGCCGCAGACAAGATCGTCGGCGATGTGACGGGCGATACAAAACCTCCGGCCCCTGCCAAACCTGGGGATTCCAGTTCTCTCCTTGGGTCCCTGCGAATGATCGCACGCATGTGCCTTGTCCCCGGGAGTGCTTATGCACAGGTGAATATCGACGTATCCACTCCTGCCATAAGGGCTCTTAAAGAATCGATGCGTACCGATTTTCAGCAATTGAAACCCTATTATGAAAAAGCTGCAGTGGGCGAAAACAGCAACGGCCTGGTTGAGGTCCGCGACACGGCCGGTCTCGACCTGAAGGAGCAGGCACAGGTAAAACAGCTGGTTGATCGCATGAACAAAGACAGGACAGACCTCTACAGGGAGATCCAGTCGGCCAACAAATACCCGCCTGAGGTGCTGCCGCAGATTCAGAAAATCTTCGCGAACAGCTGGCGCGAAAAATCACGCGCCGGCTGGTGGATACAGAACGACAACGGGCAGTGGGTAAAGAAGTAACACAGATTCTTTACCAGCCTTCTTTGGGGCTTTGTTGTATAAAGCAGGTTCCAGCGCCTTGAAGGAAGGCCGTAATTCCCTGTTCTACTTGATGAGCTTTCTGCCCATTTCCCAGGCTGGCCCTACATCTGCACCCAAACTCGAGTACATCTTGTGGGGCATCTGCAGGATCAATGGGTTTATCTTCCGCATGTCAGGAACGCCGTTAGTGAGGTATCGTTCCTCGGTATAAACTCCGATGATTTCCCCGATAAAGAGTTCCTCCGCAGGCAGCTCAACAGTTCGTACAAGTCTGCATTCCGCATTGAACGGGCACTCCCCGATCATAGGCGCGCTCTTGAGCTTGCCGTAGAATGTCTCGAACAGCTTTGACTTGTCGTATTTGCTTCCGGAAACAATCCCGCAATAATCGGTCACCTCGGCCATGTCCACAGAAGGTATGTTGACGCTGAACGTGCCATTCTGTTTTATGCCTCCATTCGTGTAGTGCACTTTGTTCATGGTGACCATCACGTAAGGCGGTTTAGGGTGGACCATGGTGAACCAAGCCACGGCAAGATAGTTCGGTTTGTCACCGACGTTTGCGCCTACCAGTGAACAGCCCATGGGGTAGTAGATGCGCTCGGGGGATATTTCGATCTTTTCCATCTCATCTCTCCTTTCTTCTTTTCATCTCGCAGTAAAGAAGCGAAACCTTTTCCATTGTAACACAATGCAGAACTAACGGTTGTTTTTACTACACAGCGGGATTATTGTTTATTCGTAATGGATAGCACTTCGTCGGAGCGAGGCAGGCCGAAGCACAACAAGACA
>Ga0335070_10009056_pt1 | contig 11692 bp, 9 predicted proteins | sample Lox_Sample_13_FD_206722 | JGI IMG/M metagenome (GOLD analysis project Ga0335070, IMG submission 206722) | Soil microbial communities from Loxahatchee National Wildlife Refuge, Florida, United States - Lox_Sample_1.3 | ecosystem: Environmental > Terrestrial > Soil > Wetlands | place: USA: Florida...
ACGCAATTCTCTCCACCGGAGAGGGGGATGACGCAGCCATTGGCCATCTTTACATGCTGGCCAAAACCTTCCGCCAGATGCTGATCATCAGCGAACGCAACGTCCGCGATACACGCATGCTCTGGGCAGCACTATGGCAGGGCTTTCGCGTGCCCCCGTTTGCCGCGGAGGACATCATCAAGCAGGCGCGACGATACAAGTCGAAGCGCGAACTCACCCATGCCATTCGTCTCATTGCCAAGACGGATCTGGCTCTTCGCTCTAATCCTCCCAGCAAGCGGATGGTTCTAGAAAAATTGGTTCTCGATTTAACCTCAGAACCCAAACCCGAAATCGCCGGCTGGCAACAGGAAGAGCTGCCGGTATAAGCAAAGCAGTGATTAGCACGTAGCACTTTAGCTCACATGCCTGAAGATCTCGCTCCTGACGATGTTCTGTCGTATTTGGAAATGTGTTCTCCCTTCCAGGTGAATCTACAAAGGGGAATGAATTTCCGTTTGCGCCAGGACTGCAGCGTGGTGCTCATGAGCACACGTGATGGTGCGCCCTACGAAGATGCCGTTCAGGAGAACGGAAAGATCATCATTTATGAAGGACACGATGCACCACGGAGGCGAACCGGTCCGGACCCAAAGAGCATCGATCAGCCCGAGTTTCAACCCAATGGCCGCAGGACACAGAATGGTCTCTTCATCGAGGCTGTGCGCGCATTCAAGGAAGGCCGGAGCCTACCCGAGAAGGTTAGAGTCTTTGAAAAGATTCGTGATGGCATCTGGGTTTACAACGGAATTTTCGAACTGATCGATGGTTGGGCGGAAAGATCCGGATCTCGAAGAATATTTAAGTTCAAATTCCGTGTTTCCGAGGATACTCCTATATCGCCAATCTCGCCATTCTCAATGGACTCCGACCGTGTCATTCCAAGCGTGGTTAAACTGGAAGTTTGGAAAAGAGACAAAGGCCGCTGCGTGAAATGCGGCAGTAATCAGAACCTCCATTTCGATCACATCATTCCGTACTCGCTTGGCGGTTCTTCAAAGGACGCTAAGAATATTCAGATTCTTTGTGCGAAACACAATCTAGAGAAGCACGACCGCGTCGAATGACCGGCAACGAGAATCATTCGACAGTCACCGACTTGGTCAAATTCCTCGGCCGATCCACATCCAGCCCGCGATGCACAGCCATGTAATAAGCGAATAGCTGCAGTGGAACAATCTCCAGCATAGGACCGATCAATTCTTCGGCAGCAGGAATGAAAATAGTGTGGTCCGCGACCTGGGATACCTTTTTATCACCTTCCGTGGCCACAGCGATGATGCGGCCGCCCTGCTTCTTGAATCCCTTGATATTGCTTAACGATTTTTGGTACCGAAGCACCGAGCCGGCGTCGTCTTTGTCACACGTGACGATGACTACAACAGGAAGTTTTTCGTCGATCAATGCATTGGGTCCATGTTTCGTTTCTCCAGTCGGATAGCCCTCCGCGTGGACATACGAAACTTCTTTAAGCTTCAATGCCCCATCCATGGCAATAGGATAATGCACAGCGCGGCCGAGAAAAAGGAAGTCCTCCACCGCGTGATAGCGTTTGGCGAGTACTTCGCATTGCGACCAGCATTCCAGCGTGCGCTCAATCCTCAGTGGTAGATCGAGTAACTCCTTGATCTTCGCACGCACCTGTGCCTTATTAAGCTTTCCTTGCGCCTGGGCCAAGTACAGCGCAAAGAGATACAAGACCGCCATCTGTGCCGTGAATGCCTTGGTGGAAGCGATACTGGTTTCCTTGCCCGCGCGGGTGTACAGCACGCCATCAGCTTCGCGCGCGATCGTAGATCCGACAACGTTCGAAATGGCGATGGTGCGCGAGCCTTTCTTCTTTGCTTCTCTCAATGCTCCGGTAGTATCGGCAGTCTCTCCAGACTGCGTGATCAGAATGGCGAGTTCATAAGGTCCGATCAGCGGATTCCTGTACTCGAATTCGCTGGCGTAGTCCACATCCACGGGCACGCAAGCCAACTCCTGAATCATGAACTGTCCGGCCATACCGGCGTGACGGCTCGTGCCCGAGGCAATGATGTTAATGCGATGCAGACTGCGGAGTTGTTCGGGGGTCAGCTTGCATTCGTCAAGGCGAACTTCGCCACGCTCAAGAGACACGCGAGGCGCGATCGTTTCGTGCAGCCCGTGCGGCTGCTCGAAAATCTCCTTGATCATGTGATGGCGGAATTCGGGCTTTTCGCTCATCCGTCCTCCTGGTTAGCTGCTTTCGGGGAATTAAGAATCTGTTCGGCCGCCCACGATGGTATGTATGACTTCGAAACTAGAATTCAAAACGACAATGTCAGCCCGGCAACCGGCGGCCAGCTTGCCTCGTTGTGCCGAGGTCCCACTTGCGACAGCGGGATTCAAGCTAGCCGCTCGCAGTGCCAGTTGCGGGCCAATGCTTCCAAACTGCATGGCGTTTCGCACCGCACGGTCGAGAGTCAGAACGCTCCCGGCCAGAGTATCTCCAGCCATACACTTCCCATCTTTAACCTGAATGTCGAATGCACCAAGGCGATAGCGACCGTCCGGCATGCCGGTCGCGGATAAGCCATCGGAAATCAAGACGGCCCGCTCCGCACCTTTCATTTTCAGGAACAATTTAGCGATGACAGGATCGACGTGGATTCCGTCCAGAATAATGTCTGCACTGAGATTGTCATCCGCAAGCACGAGGCCGAGAATGCCCGGATCGCGATGGCTCAGCGGACGCATGGCATTGAAGGTGTGGGTGGCGTGGCGCGCGCCGGCGGTAACTCCTGCGCGAGCCTGTTCGAACGTCGCATCCGAGTGGCCTATGGACACCGTCACCCCACGATTCGTCGCCTCCCTGATTACTTCCAGTGCTCCGTCAACTTCTGGAGCAATGGTGATCAACTTCACGTGGCCGCGCGCTGCTTGCCAGAGCCGGTCGAAGACCGCGATCGAGGGCCGAACGAGATTCTCGGGAGGATGCACGCCCCTGCGGGCGTGGCTCAGAAACGGACCCTCCAGGTGAATTCCGATTGGGTTGGCGCGTCCCTTGTTTGAGTTTCCATCCGCACGGTCAATCACGTCTGCCAGCCGCTCAAGGGCCGAAAGTGTGACATCCATCGGTGCAGTGACCGTGGTAGGGAAGTAGCTGGTTACTCCATGGCACGCTAGCACCGACTCCATCGCCGGCAGCCCTTCGCCGGGCGGCCTCATTACGTCATGACTGCCTGCACCGTGAATGTGGATATCCATAAAGCCGGGGGCGAGGATGGCGTCCCCGCAATCAATGATCTGCGCGTTGCGGGGAATGGTGTACGAAGATCGCGGCTGAATCTCGCTAATAAAGCCGTCATCCATGAGGACGACAGGATGCTCAATGCGCTCCACCGGACTAAACAGCACAGCGGCAGTTATGGCGATCATGTTAAGAAGTGCAACTATTCTAAATGGAAAGACGCGCTGTCGCGTGTGACAAGACCGCTGACTTGAAATCTTGGCCGGAATTCTGGCTGCGGATCTACACGGATCAGATCCATCGCAGTCCGTGCTAATCCGTGGCCGGGCTTGTGACGGGTTTAACTTGCGACGTCAGTTCTCAGTGTTAAGCGCCTGAATTGGCCGCAATTCCAGGCTGCCGCGCCATGCGCACCGCTTCGACCAGTTCCCTGGCCGCATTCGTAATCTTGCCTAAGTTTCCCTCCCGCAGTGCGGCGGTATCGACCAGGTCCGCTCCGATGCCTAAAGCGAATGCTCCCGCCTTGAAATAGTCAGCAGCATTGGCGGCATTCACACCGCCGGTAGGAATAAGAGCGGCATTCGGAAAAGGCGCTTTCAGCGACTTTAAGAACTTGGGCCCACCGAGATTCCCGCAGGGGAAAATTTTCACCAGCTTGGCGTCGTTCTCGATGGCAGTCATCAATTCCGTGGGTGTCATTGCGCCCGGGATGGCAAGTTTGCTGCTGGCTGCTGCCGTGGTGAGCACGGAATTGGCAAATCCGGGACTGACCAGAAATTCGGCGCCGGCATCCAGGCAGCGCTTGGCGTCGGCGGAACGGAGCACGGTTCCGGCGCCTGTCAAGACTTTGTCCCCGTACTCGCGAACAACCTGCCGGATAACCTCCGGTGCATCCGGGACCGTCATCGTGATCTCCACAATCGAGATGCCGCCCGCACAGATGGCCTCCACCGCGCGCCGAGCCTGGTCGAGGTTGGGAGCGCGCACTACCGGAATGATGCCGATCTCTTTAATCCGGCTAATTACTTGGTCTATGGTCATTTGCTTCTCTTTCTTGTCCCACACCAGCGTTCATCGGGCGATGCGTGCAGTTTGTGCCTTCATCACCTGCATGACTTCTTCTGCAGTTGCCATACTGGTGTCGCCCGGAGTGGTCATCGCGAGCGCGCCGTGTGCGGCGCCGCACTCCACCGCCCACTGCGGTTCCTGACCGCTGAGAAATCCGTAAATCAAGCCGGATGCGAAGGAATCCCCTCCTCCGACGCGATCATAGATCTCCAGGTTTTCGCGCGCTCGCGCTTCATAAAACTGTTGGTTGTAGTAGCAGACGGCGCCCCAGTCGTTCAGCGTGGCAGTCTTCGCGTGACGCAACGTGGTTGCGACGACAGCGATGTTCGGAAACTGTTGCAGCACCGTTCTGATCATCGTTTTGAAATTTGAAGGGTCGAGCGCGGAGTGGCTCTCATCCAGCCCCGCCACGGGAAAACCCAGCGCGGCAGTGAAGTCCTCTTCATTTCCGAGCATCACATCCACAAGAGGCGCGAGCATGCGGTTCACCTCTTGCGCGCGCGCCTTGCCGCCGCTCGATTTCCATAGGGATGCTCGATAGTTCAAGTCATAGGAGACGATTGTTCCGGCCCGCTTGGCCGCCTGCATAGCTTCTTTCGCCACCAAGGGGGTAGTCTCCGATAACGCTGCGAAAATTCCGCCAGTATGAAACCAGCGGGCGCCCTCGTTGTTAAAGAGGGTGTCCCAAGCGATGTCCCCGGCCTTCAGTTGCGACACCGCGGTATGGCCACGATCGGAACAGCCGAGAGCGGCTCGCACTCCGAAACCTCGCTCCGTGAAGTTCAAGCCGTTGCGAACTGTTCGGCCCACTCCGTCAAACGGCACCCAGCGGAGATACTTCAGATTCACTCCGCCCTGAAGCATCAAATCTTCGACCAGCTTTCCAACTGGATTGTCGGCCAGGGCGGTCACGACTGCGGTGTTCAAGCCAAAGCAGCGCCGTAGACCTCGGGCAACGTTGTACTCGCCTCCGCCTTCCCACGCGCGGAAGTGACGAGCTGTGGCGATACGCTCGTTGCCGGGATCGAGCCGCAACATGACTTCGCCGAGGGCAACGAGATCCCATTCACAGCGGTCCTTCGGCTTAATGGCTAGTGTTGTCATGACTGTACGTCCTTCATTGAGGTCACGGCGGCGAGTTTGGCGGGCGAAGCCGCTGGTAGCAGTTGTCTCTCGGGGTCGACGGCTAACCATGCTAGAGCTCCGACTACGCAAAGCGACGCCGCAACCAGGAATGATGCGGTCCAGCCAAAGTGTTTAGCGATCACCGGAGTCAGCGAAGACGTCACTGCGCCCCCAATCTGGTTGGCCATGTTCATGAAGCCGGAGATCGGGCCCGCGTGCCTTCCTGCGATGTCAACCGTTACCGACCAGAATGAACTCTGCGACAAGTACAGTGCTCCCGCCCCACCTGCAAGAACGATGCTTGCCACTCGTGCACTGCTTACTTCCGACCCGAAGGCAAGGAACGCCCCCGCGGCAAAAATGGCAACGCAGGCGAGCAACGAGCGCCCTACTCGCAACCCGCAACGTTTACTGAATCGGTCATTGAGAGTGCCGCCGATAAGGCAACACACGGCCATCGCGATGAATGGAAGCATGGCGTAGAGAGCACTGGCCTTCAGATTCAGACCGCGCGCTTGTGCCAGATAAATGTAGAACCACGAAAAGTAAATCCAGGCGACGTATCCGTAACAGAAGTAGCTCAGGCTTACCGCCAAAACCGTTTTGCTGGCGAGGACGGCTCGCCAGCTGAGCTTTTGCGATTCCCTTTCCTGCGTCGCGGGCAGACTCCGTCCAGCTTCGATTCGCGCCAGCTCTAGCGTGGAAACATGCGGATGTTCGCCGGGCATATCTCTGGCGAGCAGGTACCAGATGGTCCCAGCGATAAAACCGATAACCGCGCAGACCCAAAACGATGTGCGCCAGCCGTGGCGGATGATTATGTAGGTGACCAGTGGAGGCGCAAATCCTGCGCCTGCGCCTACGCCGGCGAAAATCCATCCATTCGCAATACCCCGTTCCTGCTTCGGAATCCATTGGGCGATGAATTGATTCGAGGCGGGATAAACGACGGCTTCGCCGGCACCGAGCAGAAAGCGCACCGCCATAAACAGGTAAAGAGCGCTGCCGATCCCAGCTGGAATTGACGCCGTGACTGCCGTGAAGATTCCCCACCAGAAGACGCCGCCTGCAAGCACGCGTCGTGGTCCGAATCTTTGCGCCAGATACCCCCCCACGGTCTGAAACAGAGCGTATCCGACCAGAAAAGCGCTGAAAATCCACCCCAGCTGGATATTCGACAGCCCATAGGTGCTTGCGATCGAGCTACCTGCAACGGAGATGTTCACGCGGTCGAGATAGGCGACCGCGCTCAGCAGGAACAGCCAGAAAATCAGGACCCAGCGCACGTTGCTACACGAAGCCGTCATGATGCGCAGACCTCGCTCGCTGGTATCATGGCTGGCTTGTTGCAGCGTCCGGCTGGTTGCGCACGCTGACGGTGGCGCTTGTTACCTAGGGGAGGACGTTGATGCGGCGAATCCTGAACGCTGCGGTATTGCTGGTTTTTGTAAGTTCTGCGGCAGCTCAGCTCGGACTTTTCTCGCGCGAGCAGAGGATCGCATTTACCCCAGAATGGCACGGCGACCGTTTCCCCGACGGCCGGCCGCAGGTTTCGGATGCGGTTTTGCAGCGACTGAAAACCGTAAGCGCGGAAGAAGCCTGGGATACATTGCAGGGCGCCGGTTTCCGTAACCAATTCGATGGTGCTTGGAAAATCATCAATCCCGGCGAGCGGCTCGTCGGCCGCGTGGTTACGGCAGTGTTCATGCCCCGCCGCCCGGATGTCGACTCCGTCGTGCGCGCGAATGGGAAAAAGGAAAACCGCGTTGGCGACGAAAACTCCTGGATCATCGATATTCTTCAGCCCGGAGACGTGCTGGTCGTCGATCTTTTTGGAAAGATTCGCTACGGCACCATCATCGGCGACAACTTGGGGACGGCGATTTACAGCAAGAGTCGCAACGGTCTCATCGTCGACGGCGCCATTCGCGATGAATCCGGAATCGAGGAGATCAAAGGTTTTCAATGCTATGTTCGCGGCGTTGATCCTTCGGCTCTGGAAAATGTGATGCTGACCGGCATTAATGTCCCCATTCGCATCGGCCAGGCGACGGTCATGCCCGGAGACATTGCGATTGGTGATCCCGAAGGCGTCACATTTGTGCCGCCACAGCTGGCCGAAAAAGTCGCTGCTGAAACCGAAATGACGCATTTCGTCGATGAGTGGGGGCACATGATGCTGCGGGAAGGGAAGTACACGCCCGGACAGATTGACGCGCCCTGGACCAGAAGCATGGTCGAGCAGTTCAATCAATGGCTGGCGCAAAAAGGCTCGAAGCTGCGCATGCCGCCGCCCTAGAGCTAACGTTGGTTGGCAGCGGCAGTTTCGCATCGATTTTTGCGAGGCCCATTTCATGTTGTCATTCCGAGCAAAGCGAGGCATGTGCAGTTCCGCCGCTCGTTACGCAGAATGGCTGCGGAATAATCGCACCATCTGCTCAGCCACGATCTTCTCTTCTCCCGGTTGCAGCTGGAACGAGTTCATCACAAGCCCCGGCCGTCCTTCGCTGCCTTCCTTGCCGCCGCCGATGACGATAGACGGCGTTCCCGCACGCAACTGACGCGACGCATCCTGCGGGGTCAGATGGATTCGATTCACATCCCAGGTAATGTTCATGTGAGGAACACGATTCGCGACCGGAGGCATAAAGTAGGTCGTGCTCACGCCCGGGACGTTGGTTATTTGTTGCGAGATGGTTTCCAGCCTCTGCTGCCACTCGCGCGCCAGTGCGTCGTGATCTTCAGCCAAATGAAGCTCCAGCGCTTTGACCATGGCCACGATTTCTTCTTTCCCAACTTTCTGGCTGCGGCCGATGGTGTCCTCGTAAGGGCTGTTATTCAGCAGGGCGTAGTGAATCAAATCTTCACGTCCGAGCAGTAAACCGGCGCATTGCGGCCCCCGAATCGCCTTGCCGCCGCTGAACGTTACCAGGTCGTATCCCATGTTGGCGTAATCCCAAAGATGAGAAACCGGAGGCGTGTCCGCGGCCGCGTCATTCATGCAGGGGACGTTGTACTGCTTGGCCAGCTTCACCCACTCGTCAACCTTGATCTTGCCCTCGGGATTGGCGAAGTTGGAGAAGTGCATCATCGCCGTGCGATCGCTAATAGCATGCCCCAACTGCTCACGCGTTTCGATCTCCACCAGCTTGATGCCAGTTGTGCGCAGTTGATGATCAAACGGATTACGGTGGGATTTCTGAATGATGACTTCTGACTTCATGCCGGTCAGATCCGGCAATTGCTTGATCAGCGTCTCGTTGTCTCCCGTAAGAATACCGGCAAGTCCCGATTGAATTGCCGCTGCTGCCCCAGACGTAACCAGCGCGCTATATCCTTGGGGCAATTTCAGCATCTGCGCGATTCGTTTGCCGGCGGCGACCTCCAGTTCCGGAATGCTCACATAATGGCGGGCCGCTTGCTCCATGACAGCCTGAATTTCGGGATGAGGCAGCGATCCGCCGAGCATGGTCATGGTGCCTTCACAATTGATGACGGTAGATACACCGAGTTCTTCGTAGACGTTGCCGCTAGAGCCAAATCCATTCACCCTCTGGGCTTGTATACCACCGCGACTCGCAGCCAAAGACCGCAGTGGGGCGGCCACAGCAGCGGCCATGGCCGCAACGCCTCCAATAAAACTGCGGCGGTTCCAGCGCGTACTTAGTGCCATGACAAACTCCTGCAGATTTCTTTCATTTGGAAGTTCCTTGCCCCACGTCATCAGGCCGGTTTGAACTTGCTAGTGTGAAGTTGAAGAGGTCACTGCCGGCGGCGATAGCAACGTACTGGCGACCTCCGACGGCGTAAGTCATCGGCGACGAATCGATGCTCTGGCCAGTATTGAAGTACCACAACGGTTGGCCGCTCTGTGCGTCCACGGCTTCCAGGGACTCAGCATCGTCGGCGAGGAATACGAGCCCGCCGGCCGTGGTCATCGTGCCTCCTGCGGACCAGCCATGGCTTACCTGCGGGTAGCGCCACGGGAATTTTCCAGTGCCAATATCGAAGGCCAGCAGGAATCGTTGCCTCTCCTCGCCAGGAATATGCTTCACTCCGGTGGAATAGTAGGTCTGCCCTTCCACAAATTTCTCTGGCTTGCGGAAGTAGGTCTGACATTCTTCCAACGATTTGAAATAGAACAGGTGCGTGATCTCGTTGTACGAAGGAGCAAACCAGTTGGTGCCGCCGGCGTACCCCGGACATACCCGCGTACCGGCCGCACCAGGCTCAACTTCGGCGCGGATGGGACGACCCTTTTCGTCGATGCCTGTTGCCCAATTCAACTTTTCCACGAAGCGGGTCGCAGACAAGAACTCCCCATTTTCGCGATCCAGAATGTAAAGGAAACCATTGCGATTCGCCTGTACCAGAAGCCTTCTCGGACGTCCCTGGTATATAGCATCGATGAGGACCGGGGTTTCCGTGGCATCGTAATCGAACAAGTCGTGCGGCGTGAACTGGAAGTACCACTTCAGTTTGCCGGAGTCCGGGTCGAGAGCGAGCAGGCAATCCGTATAAAGATCGTCGCCGGGACGCACGGCTCCATCGAAGTCTGGTGCAGGATTGCTTGTACCCCAATAAATCGTGTTGAGCGCCGCATCATACGTCCCCGGCATCCACGTGGTACCGCCGCCGTGCAGATACAGCTTGCCTGGCCAACTCGAAGAACCGCGCTCGCCAGGAGCCGGTATGGTCCAGAACCGCCAGGCTTCTTTACCACTCTCCGCGTTAATGGCCGCGACGAAGCCCCGTACGCCGTCATCACCGCCGGAAGTGCCAACCAGAACTTTATCTTTGACCACCAACGGCGCACTGGTCGCGCCATAGTTGCGATTCCCCGTCGCATAGGCAACATCCCAGAGTAAGTGCCCCGAGCGGGCATCCAGGCAGACGAGGTGGGCATTGTCGGTTTCCATGTAGACGCGCGAATGCCAGACACCAACGCCACGGCTGGTGTGCCGCGATGCGTCGTCAATCAGGCCTTCTGTGATCGGGCGCGAATAGTGCCACACTTGGCGGCCGGTGCGGGCGTCCAGCGCGAAAGCGTGGTTCGCTGCGCTGATGATCATCAGACCATCGACCACGATCGGTGTGACTTCGAGATGATTGGAGTTGCGCGCGTGAAATACCCATGCCGCGCGCAGTTGGTTCACGTTTCGTGCGTTGATTTCTTTCAGCGTACTGAAACGGCGCCCCGTGTAGTCGCCGTTGTAGGACGTCCAGTTCGCGCTCACGGGCTGAACTGCCAAATCAGACGGCTGCACATCGATGTTATTGGAAATAACCGGTGGGCTGTCGGCGAGCGCAGTAAGCAGCGAGCACGTGAACAGGGCAACCAGGTACGCTGCGCCTTTGTGCCAACGGTCGAGGTTGCGAGTTGTTGGTGGCCGCACGCCTGTTCCTAGATCGCTACTCTGCCCGGGTATGCCGACGTCCCGCCTGCCTTTGCGGCGATTGCGGCTGTATCGTTGGTTCTTTCCGGTTGATATCCGAGTTCACGCGAAATCCGGAGGCCTGCGCGCTGCACCAGTGGTGCGAGCTGGCGCAACCGCATGACCGACATCCGCACGGCTGGACCGGTGACGCTCAGCGCTGCGTTTACTGCTCCCGTGTGATCCCAGATCGGGGCCGCCACGCAGCGGATATGGGACTCGTTCTCTTCCAAATCACATGCGTAACCGCTACGACGCACTTTTTGCAAATGGGTCTCCATCTCCTGCAGGCTGCCAATCGAGCTTTGCGTGCGCCGCTTGAAGTCCAGATGGGGTAGTACGCTCGCAAGCTCGGCCTCCGGCATGTACGCCAGGATAACCTTGCCAACGGCGGTGCAATGCAAGGGAACAGCCGCTCCGATTCGCGAATAAATACGCAGCGGTTCGGGAGAATCGAGCTTTTCAATGTAAACAGCCGTTAATCCCTGGCGAATGGTCAGATGAACGGTCTCACGCGTCTGGGCGTTGAGTTCGTGGAGGTGAGGCAGGCTGAGCCGCCGGATGTCCAATTGCCCGAGCGCGGCATGGCCCAGCGAAAAACACGCGATGCCCAAATGATAAATTCCATTGTCCGCGCAATTCAGGTATCCGGCGCTTTGCAGATTCACCAGAAACCGGTGCACGGTGCTGACCGGAAGTCCTGAAAGTTTGGCGACCTGCGACGCGGCCAGGCCCTTCTCTGCCTTGGGAAACAGTTCCAGAATGCGCAGTCCCCGTTGCAGGGCGGTAATGTTATACGTGCGCTTCGGTG
>Ga0335070_10009058_pt1 | contig 11692 bp, 9 predicted proteins | sample Lox_Sample_13_FD_206722 | JGI IMG/M metagenome (GOLD analysis project Ga0335070, IMG submission 206722) | Soil microbial communities from Loxahatchee National Wildlife Refuge, Florida, United States - Lox_Sample_1.3 | ecosystem: Environmental > Terrestrial > Soil > Wetlands | place: USA: Florida...
TGCCTACTTCACCTACTCGGTGGTCAAGGGCATGGGCTTCGCCTGGCAGACCGCGCTGGGCGCGGTGTTCCTGTCGGGCATTCTGTTCCTGATCCTCAGCGTCCTGCCGGTCCGCGAGTATATCATCAACGCCATTCCCAAGAGCCTGAAGATGGCGATCTCGGCCGGCATCGGGCTCTTCCTCGCCATCATCGGCATGAAGGAGATGGGCGTCGTGGTCGCCGATCAGGCGACCTTCGTGACGCTGGGGCCGCTCACCAGTTGGCCGGTGATCCTGGGCTCGCTCGGCTTCGTGCTGATGGCGGCCCTCGACGCGCGGCGCGTACCGGGCGCCATCATCATCGCGATCCTGCTGATGACGGCGGCGGGTGTGGCGCTCGGCGTCAGTCCGGCGCAAGGCGTGTTCTCGATGCCGCCCAGCATCGCGCCCACCTTCCTGCAGATGGACATCGCGAGCGCCCTCAGCCTCGGCCTGGTCGCCATCGTCTTCACCTTCCTTTTCGTCGACCTGTTCGACAATACCGGCACGCTGATCGGCGTCGCCCATCGCGCAGGACTGCTCGACAAGGACGGCAAGCTGCCGCGCATCGGCAAGGCGCTGATCGTCGACAGCAGCTCGGCCATGGTGGGTGCGGCCCTCGGCACCTCGACCACGACCAGCTATATCGAGAGCGCGGCCGGCGTTCGCGCCGGCGGCCGCACCGGATTGACGGCCGTCGTTGTGGCGGTCCTGTTCCTGGCCGCCCTCTTCCTGTCGCCCCTGGCGGGAACGGTTCCCGCTTACGCCACGGCGCCGGCGCTGATCTTCGTCGCCTGCATCATGACCCGCGGGCTGACCGAGGTGGATTGGGAGGACGTCACGGAATATGCGCCCGCAGTGGTGACCGCCATCGCCATGCCGCTCACCTTCTCGATCGCCAACGGCATCGCCCTGGGCTTCATTACCTACTCCGCCATCAAGCTGGTGGCCGGCCGCTGGCGCGAGATCCATCCGGCCGTCGCCATTCTGGCGATTGCCTTCATCTTGAAGTTCGCCCTGATCTGAAACCGTCTGCGAAGCGGCCGGCGCCGCGGAAGGCGCCAGCCCGGTCTCGATACGGTGCCATTGGGTTCGTGCCACGGTGGAAGATTGGCGTTCGTTATCACGAAATCTGCGTGACGCCGGCGCAGAACCCCCATATATTTCAAATGTGGCCGCAGCGCCGGTGCAACCGGTGCGGCCCAGGTTCTGGGAGATGAGGGAGCGCTCAAGGCGCCCCGACGGTTTAAGCGTCACCCCCAAAGACGCGAACCGAATGGGAAGGCACAGGAACCGAAGGCGAGCCGGGTAACCTGCTCGCTTTTTTTTGCCTCCGGATCAAGCTCGAGTGAATTCTCCGAGACCGGGGGTAAGTAATTATGTTCACTATAATTTAAGGATTACGCGAATAGCCCCGTATTTTAAGTGTCTTTAAAGCCGGTAGCCCGATAGTGGGTTCGTCTTTCGCATTTGGACAGGCGACCCGATGAAGCCGGCGATCGAGCCCTGGAGCGAGACCGGGTCGGCGATTCCGGAGCCGAGCACCCCGCCTGGTTCCCCCCTTGCCGAATTGGTGCTGCGATGGCCTGGCCCCGCGGCCATCTTGACGGCAGCGGGCCGAGTTCTGAGCGCCAATGCAGGCGGCGAAGCTCTGCTCTCCATTCTGGCGCCGTCCGACAGCGACAAGATTGAGCTGGCTGCGACCAAGGCCGCCTCCGTCCTGGAGCCCCTCGTCCTGACCTTGGGTGCTGCCGCAGCGACCGTCGAACCCTGCATCGTCCCGCTCACGGATGGATTGCTGGTGGTCGGCCGCGATGTGACCCTTCCCACTCGGATCCGCGGGGCCTTGATCGAATCGCGCCAGCGCTACAAGGATCTGGTCGATATCTCGAGCGACTTCGCCTGGGAAACCGACTCGGCCGGGCGGTTCGTGTTCGTCTCTCCCCAGGGCGGCCTCGGCTACAACGCGCCGGCGCTGCTGGGCCGGGATCCAGCCTCGCTGGCGATCGAACCGGAAGGCGCCATTGCCTGCGAGCAGGTCTTCGCCGCGCGCGAGCGCGTCGAGGCCCGGGAAATGTGGCTGCGGCGCGCCGACGGCACGCCCGCCCGCGTCGCGATCTCGTCCCTGCCCTTGATCGGCGCCGATGGCGAGATATCGGGGGTGCGCGGGCTCTGCCGCGATATCACTGCCGCTCACGCGCAGGAGGCGGCGCTGATCGAGGCCCGCCATCACGAGCGCCTTCTTGCCTACATCGCCCGGACGATTCGCGACGAGGTCGAGCCCGACGCCCTGCTCAGCAAGGCCGCCAGCACGCTTGCCCATGCGCTCGGAGCCGAGCTCGGCTGCGTCTGGCGCTGTGAGAATGGGCCGCCTCGCCTGGTCGCGCAGAGCGGCGCACTCGATGTCCCGCCGATGAATTTGGCGGAGCTGCTGCAGGGCTGGTCCCAGGCCGACCGCCACACCGTCGAGGACCCTCGTCCCTGCGATACGGATGGATTGCGCGGCTTGGCCCTGGTCACGAGCTATCGCCGGAAGGCCAATGGTGTGGTCGCGATCTGGCGCAGCTGTGACTATGGGGCCGATTGGAGCCCATCCGATCATGCGCTGATGCGAGAGATCGCGGGTCATCTCGGGATTGCGCTGGCCCAGCTCGGTCAGCATGACGCGCTCGCGGCTCTGGCCAACACCGACGCCCTGACGGGACTCCTCAACCGGCGCAGCTTTGCCGCCGAACTGAGCCGAAGGCTGCAGCATGCGCGCCGAACCGGTCGCGGCGGCACCCTGCTCTATCTCGATCTGGACAACTTCAAACCGGTCAATGACCGCTTCGGCCATGAACGTGGCGATGCGATCCTGGTGCAGTTGGCCGAACGCTTGCGCCGCGGCTCGAGGGCGGGTGACCTGGCCGCGCGCCTTGGCGGCGACGAATTCGCGCTCTGGGTCGAGGAAACGGATGAAGCGGGCGCGCTTGCGAAGGCGCAGGGACTGGTTGCGGCAGTCCGAGAGCATGCCGCGCATCTGGCCGCCCCCGACCGCCCACTCGGCATATCGATCGGGATCGCCCATTTCGAACCGACAACGGCCGAATCGCTAGATAGCCTGGTGGCCCGGGCCGACGACGCCATGTATCGGGCCAAGCGCGCCGGCAAGAATCGCTGCGAGCTGGCCCTGCCGGCGAGGGCCGCATGAGCGCGGTTGTTGCCAACGGTCCGAAGGACGCGGCGGCTTACGAGCAGGAAAAGAGCCGCGCCGCCCACGCCGACGATGCGGTGCGCCGCGACTTGGCGCGCGAGCAGGATGCGCGCCCCGAGATCCTCTATTACCTGGCGAGCGACCGTGCTGCCGTGGTGCGGCGCGAGATCGCCGCCAACCCGCAGACGCCCTACCAGGCGGATCTGCTGCTGTTGAAGGATCCCAACGAGGATGTCCGCGGCGACCTGGCGCTGAAGGTCGCGCGGCTCCTGCCCAACTTGGGGCCCGAGGCCCAGAGCCAGGTCCGCGATCGGGTCGTTGAGATGGTCAGGGTCCTGGCTCGCGACCAGGTCGCCCGAATTCGCGCCATCGTCGCCGAAGCCCTGAAAGAGTTCGCCGACGCGCCGCCCGACGTCATTCGCTCCCTGGCCCGCGACGTCGAGTTGATGGTCTGCGAGCCGGTCTTGCGGTTCTCGCCGCTCCTGACCGACGACGATCTGCTGGCTATCATTGCGGTTCCACCGGCGAAAGGCGCGCGGCGCGCGGTCGCCCAGCGCGACGGGCTCAGCACCGCATTGTCCGACGCCATCGCCGATGTGGGCGATGAGGCCGCGATCGCCGCGCTGCTGGCCAACCCTTCGGCGCAGATCCGGGAAGAGACGCTGGACCTGCTCGTGGACCGGGCGCCAGCCCATCCCTCCTGGCATCCGCCTCTCGTGGACAGGCCAGCCCTGCCTGTCGGCATCGTCACCCGGATCGCCGCCTTCGTCGCAGCGACGCTGCTTCGGCGCCTCGAGCAGCGTCAGGATCTCGACCCTGCCGCCCGCAAGGCCGTCGCGACGGCAGTCGCGCGGCGGCTGGCCGAGCCGGAAATGGCGGCCGAAGCGAAGACTGCGGCATCGCAGGAGACCTCCGAAGAGCGGGCCCTGCGGCTCAAGAAGGCGGGCAAGCTTGACGCCGCCGCCGTGGCGGGAGCCCTCGACAGCGGCGACCGCGCCTTCGCGATCGCGGCGCTGGGCGTATTGAGCGGGCTCGGCGGCGCCATGGCCGGCAAGATCCTGTCCGCACGCGGCCCCAAGGGCATCGTCGCGCTGGCTTGGAAGGCTGGCCTCAACCCGCGGCTCGCGGCGCAGATTCAATTGAGGCTCGCCGGGATCCCGCCCAAGCAGCTGCTGCAGCCGCGCGCCGGCAATGCGTGGCCGATGAACACGGACGAGATGACATGGCATCTCGACTTCTTCCGCAACTGACGCGAAGCCTCGGTTAGCGGACCCTTGCCCAGGCAGGCTTGAGCTTGACGATCCGCTTGTAGACCGGACAGTCGGGCCGGTGGGCGCCGGGCAGATATCCCAGGCTCATCAGGAACTCGCCCACGATCTCGCCGCCGGTGAAACGGAAGGTCTTGCGGAACAGCTTGACCCATTCCTCCTTGCTCAAGGGATGATGAGCATCGATCCACCGGGCGAAAGAGCCATGGCTCTCGCGCAACGATTGGATGCGTTGCGCGTTCTCGATCGCCGCCTCGATCTTGAGCCGGTTGCGGATGATGCCGGCATCCTTGAGCAGCCGCGCCTTGTCGCGTGCCTTGAAGGTCGCGACCCGATCGACGTCGAAGCCTGCGTAAGCTGCCTTGAAGGCCTCGCGCTTCTTCAGGATCGTCAACCAGGAAAGCCCCGCCTGGTTGATCTCCAGCACCAGCCGCTCGAACAGGGCGTTCTCGTCGGCGTTCGGGAAGCCGTATTCGTTCTCGTGATAGGGCCCGTGGTACGGATGGCCGGGAGCGATATCGCAGTAGCTGCTCATGAGGGCACTCGCGAAAGGGTTTCAGGCGATTTTCAGTTGACCCGGAACGAGATCAGATTCGAGCGCTGTAGGAGATAAAACCCGACCCAGATCACCGCGGCAATGACGGTGGTGGCGATCGCCTTCCGGAGCAAGTGGGGGTGGGCGGGCGCGCTGTCGGCATGACCGGGCTCGGTCTCCTCGGGCACATGCACCTTCCAGGGCAGCACAGCGAACAGCACCGTCCACCAGATGATCAAGTAGACGACGATGCCGGTAACCCAGTTCATACCTGCTCCAGCTCGATCAAGGTTCCGACGAAATCCTTGGGATGGAGGAACAGCACCGGCTTGCCATGGGCGCCGATCTTGGGATTGCCGTCGCCCAGGACCCGCGCGCCTTGCGACTTGAGCCGGTCCCGGGCCGCCAGGATGTCCTCCACCTCGAAGCACATATGGTGCATGCCGCCCGAGGGATTCCGCTCGAGAAAGGACGCGATCGGCGACGCATCCCCCAGCGGATGCAGCAGCTCGATCTTGGTGTTGGGAAGCTCCACGAACACAACCGTGACGCCATGAGCCGGCTCCGCCTGGGGTGCCGACACTTTCGCGCCGAGGGTTTCGCGATAGGTCTTGGCGGCCGTGTCCAGGTCGGGCACGGCGATGGCCACATGGTTGAGGCGTCCGATCACGGCGATGGTTCCTGTTTCAAGCGTCTGTTAGGAGTCTGCCCGAAGCTCTGATTGCGTCCAAGTGACCTGGAACAAGATTGGATCAGCTAGGCTCAAGCGGATCCGTGAATCTTGCTCTGATTCAAATGGCTAGAGCCGCACCAGATGGACCTCCGTCAGGGGCTTCTTGCCATGGAGGCTCTGCAAGGATTTCCGGATCGCCAGGCGAGCGGCTTCCTTGACCGCCCCATCGAGCCTTCGGTCGGCCGGCTTCAGCTTTGCGAGCGCGGTCCGCACGGCGTCGGCGGCGTCTTCCCGTGCCTCCGCCATCTCGTCGGGCTCGAGCAGGCCCTGGATGGAAATCTGCGGTTCGGCGGCGAGGAGCCCTGTGTCGTCGAGGACCAAAGTTGCGACCGCGGTGCCGTTATGGAGCATCCGGTGGCGCAGGCGCATGGCTTCGCCATCGAGCGACATCAGCACCTTGCCGTCGAGGCCGAGCCGCCCGGCATGGACCTCGCCCACCTTCTGGGCCGGACCCGGCGCCAAGCGGATCACGTCCCCGTTGCCTGACACCACGGATTGCGGCACCTGGCAGTCATGGGCGAGGCGCGCATGCGCCATGAGATGCCGATACTCCCCATGCACCGGCACCGCGATGCGCGGGCGCACCCATTGATACATCGCGATCAGCTCGTCGCGGGCCGGATGGCCGGACACATGGATGGCGTTGTCGCGCTCGGTCACGATCTCGACCCCGAGCTTGGCCAAGTCGTTCTGCAGCCGTCCGATCGCGCGGTCGTTGCCGGGGATGACGCGCGACGAAAAGAGCACGGCATCGCCGGCCTCGAGCACCACCGCCGGGTGCTCGCCCCGGGCGATGCGGGAGAGCGCCGAGCGCGGCTCGCCCTGGCTGCCGGTGCAGAGCAGCACCACTTTGTCGCGGGGCAGGAAGCCCGCATCATGCTCGCTCACGAAATCGGGCAGATCGGCCAGATAGCCGGTGTCGCGCGCCGCGCGATTGATGCGCCAGAGCGAGCGCCCTACCAGGGCGGCGTGGCGGTCGTGATGGGCCGCAGCCCGCGCGACGCTCTCCAGCCGCGCCACGTTCGAGGCGAAGCAGGCGACGGCGATCCGCCCCTGGAAGCGACCCATCATCTCGGTCAGGTTGGCCCGCACCAGGGCCTCCGACCCCGAATGACCGGGCACCAGAGCGTTGGTGGAATCGCAGATCATCGCCAGCACGCCCTCGGCGCCGAGCGTCTTGAGGGCGGCCTCGTCGGTGACCTCGCCCACCAGCGGATCGGGATCGAGCTTCCAATCGCCGGTATGGAGCACGGTGCCGCAAGGGGTACGGATCGCGATCGCATTGGGCTCCGGGATCGAATGGGTGAGCGTGATGAACTCTAGATCGAAAGGCCCGATTTTGAAGCGGCCGGAGAGCGGGATCTCCGTGATCTCGATCTCCTCGTCGATCTCGGATTCGATCAGCTTGCGCCGCAGGACCGCCGCGGTGAAGGGGGTCGCATAGATCGGGCAGCGCAGGCTGGGCCACAGATAGGGCACGGCGCCGATATGGTCCTCATGGGCATGCGTCAACACCAGTCCCGCCAGCTGGTCGCTGTTCTCCTCGATGAATGTCGGGTCGGGCATGATGACCTCGATGCCCGGCGTCGAATCGTCGCCGAAGGTGACCCCGAGATCGATCATGAGCCACTGGCCGTCATGGCCATAAAGGCTCAGATTCATCCCGATCTCCCCTGCCCCGCCCAGGGGCAGGAACAGGAGCTCGTCGGCGCGCGGCGGATCGATCATCGGTGCACGGCGTTGCGGCGATAGATCTCGACCAGGCCGCGCATGGTGATCTCGGGCTCGAGCCGCTCGATCGTCGGCGTGTTGCCGGCGAAGAGCGGCGCCAGCCCGCCGGTGGCGATCACCCGCATGCTCTTGCCCCATTCCTCGCAGATGCGAGCCACGACGCCCTCGATCAGGCTGATATAGCCCCAATAGATGCCGGATTGCATCGCGCCCAGCGTATCCTTGCCGATAACGCGCGGCGGCTTCTCGACGGCGATGCGCGGCAGCTTGGCGGTGGCCCCATGTAGCGCCTCGAGGCTGAGATTGATGCCGGGCGCGATCACGCCGCCGCAATAATCGCCCGATTCCGCGATCACGTCGAAAGTGGTGGCGGTGCCGAAATCGACCACGATCACGGCCTCGCCTGGAAACAGTAAATGGCCGCCCACCGCATTGGCGAGCCGGTCGGCGCCGACCTCTTGCGGGCGGTCCATGAGGATCTTGATGCCGAGATCCACGCCCGGCTCGCCGACGATGACCGGCTTGGTGTGGAAATGCTTGTCGCAGAGCTGGCGCAGGTTGAAGAGCGTCGGCGGCACCACCGTCGCGATCACCGTCCCGTCGATATCCTTGATGTCGAGGCCCGAGAGCCCCATCAGCTGATTGAGCCAGACCAGATATTCGTCGGCCGTCCGCGCCGGGCTGGTGTGGAGCCGCCAGTCGCCGCGCAGCGTCTCGCCGTCATAGACGGCAAATTTCACATTGGTGTTGTTGGCATTGACGGCGAGCAGCATGGCATCCTCGTCAGGATGGGCGGTTCAGAGGCCCGGAAAGAACACATCGCCGGCGGTGAAGCCGCGCCGGCTGCCATCGGCAAGCTCGAGCCATAGCCGGCCTTCCTCGTCGAGCGTCGAGAAACGTCCTGTCACCGTCTCCCGTTCCAGCCTTACCACGATGGCCTGGCTGATACCCGCCGCCCGGCTCATCCAGGCCGCCCGGATCGGTCCAAATCCGTTCCGGCGGAAGGAGTCGTAACATTCCGGGAAGCGCTGGGCAAAACCAGCCAGCAGCAGAGCCGGGTCCGAGGGGCCGCCGACGGCCTGGAGAGAGGTGGCCGGGTAAGGCGTATCGGATGGAAAGCTCCTGACATTGACGCCGATGCCGAGGATGACCCAGGAGAGCCGCCCGTCCGGACCGGGCTGGCCTTCCAGCAGGATGCCGCCGGTCTTGGCACCGTCGATCAGCAGATCATTGGGCCATTTCAGCCGCACGCGCTCCTCGCCGTCGGGCAAGAGCGCCGCCAACGCGCCGCCCATGGCGAGCGCCGCCACGAAGCCGAGCTTGGCCCCGTCGGCGGGCGGCAAACCCGGGCGCAGCAGCAGGGAGAGGTAGAGATTGCCCGGTGGCGAGGCCCAGCCCCGTCCCCGCCGTCCGCGACCGGCGGTTTGCTCTTCCGCCCAGACCAGGCTGCCCTCAGGGGCGCCCTCGCCGGCCAGCCGCCGGCATTCCTCCATCGTGCTGCCGATGGTCTCGTGGGCATGGAGGCGGAAAAAATCGGGGAGTGCCGGAGCGACCAGCGTCATCCGTGGAACAGCGCGGCCGCGGCCGTGTCGGCACCGACGAGCAATGACGAGGGCACGATGAAGAACAGAAGAATGATCAGCGCGCTCACCGTCAGGATGCCCGCCAGTTCCCACTCCATCGGCTTGTCGAAGCCTTCGCGCGGCTCGTCGAAATACATGACCTTGACGATGCGCAGGTAATAGAAGGCGCCTACCACGCTCGCCAGCACGCCCAGGACCGCCAGCGTATAGAGGCCCGAGTTGATGGCGGCGCGGAACACGAAAAGCTTTCCGAAGAAGCCCGCCATGGGCGGAATGCCGGTGAGCGAGAACATGAAGATCGCGAGCGACGCCGCCATCAGCGGCCGGGTCTTACCCAGGCCGGCCAGATCCGCAATGCCTTCGACCATGCGGCCCTGCTGGCGCATGGCGAGGATGATGGCGAAGGTTCCGGCATTCATGACGACGTAGAGCGCCATATAGACCAGCATGCCGCTCAAGCCCTCCGGCGTGCCGGCCGCCAGGCCGACCAGGGCATAGCCGACATTGGCGATCGAGCTGTAGGCCATCAGCCGCTTGATGTTGTTCTGGTTGATGGCGGCGACGGCGCCAAACGCCATCGAGGCGAAGGCGATGAAGCTCACGATCTGCTGCCAGTCGGTGACCATCGAGCCGAACGGGCCGACCAGAACCCGGCCGAAGAGGCCGATCGCGGCGACCTTGGGGGCCATGGCGAAGAAGGCTGTGACCGGCGTGGGCGACCCCTCATAGACGTCGGGCGTCCACATATGGAAAGGCACGGCCGAGACCTTGAAGGCCAGGCCCGCGATCAGGAAGACGAGGCCGACGATCAGGCCCAGCGATGGGGCCGTGCCCGTGCCGGCGAGGCCCGTCAACAAGGTGGCCAGGCCGTCGAACTTCGTCGTGCCGGCGAAGCCGTAGATGAGCGAGCTGCCATAGAGCAGCATGCCCGAGCTGAGTGCGCCGAGAACGAAATATTTGAGGCCCGCCTCAGTCGAACGGATGGTATCGCGGCGGAAGGCCGCCACGACATAGAGCGCCAAGCTTTGCAGCTCGAGGCCGACATAGAGCGCGATCAGATCGTTGGCCGAAATCATCAGCATCATGCCGAGCGTGGCGAGGAGGAGCAGCACCGGGAACTCGAAGCGGGCCATCTGCTCGCGCTCGATATAGCCCAGCGACATCACCATGGCGGCTGCCGCTGCGAGCAGCACCAGCACCTTCACGAATCCGGCATAGGAATCGGTGACGAATAGCCCGCCGAAGGCATGACCCGTCGTCGATGGCGCGTTCAGCACGAGGATGGCGGCAAGGACCAGCACGGCCACCGCGAGCCAGGAGACGATGCGCGTGGACTCGCCCCGGCGATAGACGCCGAACATCAGGAGAAGCAGGCCCGCGGCGGCGATGACGATTTCCGGCAGTGCCAGGAGAAGCGATTGATTCATGGTCAGCGTCTTCCCCTTCAGTCCAACGCCATGGTCAAGGTCTTCCAGGATCCCTGGATCATGTCCGCCAGGCCGGGCGCCGGCGGGTGCGACAGCGAAGCTTGATGCTGTGCCAGCAGCTTCTCGACCGTGGGCGACATGAATTCCAGGAACGAGGCCGGATAGATGCCCATCCACAAGACCAGGACCGCCAACGGGGCGAAGACCGCGACCTCGCGCCAGTTCAGGTCCAGGATCGACTGGAGATCGGGCTTCTCCAGCTTGCCGAAGATGATGCGCCGGTAGAGCCAGAGCATATAGGCCGCACCCAGGATCATGCCGGTGGCGATCAGGAAGGCGACCCAGTTGTTGGCCTGGAAGGCCCCGACCATGACCAGGAATTCGCCGATGAAGCCGCTGGTGCCCGGCAGCCCGACCGAGGCCAGCATGAACAGCATGAAGGCCGCCGCATAAAGCGGCATGCGATGCACCAGCCCGCCATAGCGCGCGATCTCGCGGCTATGCATGCGATCATAGACCACGCCGACGCAGAGGAAGAGCGCGCCCGAGACGACGCCATGGCTCAGCATCTGGAACAAGGCGCCCTCGATCCCTTGCTGGGTCAGGGTGAAGATGCCGACCGTGACGAAGCCCATATGCGCGACCGAGGAATAGGCGATCAGCTTCTTCATGTCCTCCTGGGCCAGCGCCACCAGCGAGGTGTAGATCACGGCCACGATCGAGAGCGTGTAGATCAGCGGGGTGAAGAAGGCCGAGCCGTCGGGCAGCATCGGCACCGAGAAACGGATGAAGCCGTATGCGCCCATCTTCAGCAGCACGCCGGCCAGGATGACCGAGCCCGCGGTGGGCGCCTCGACGTGGGCGTCGGGCAGCCAGGTATGGACCGGCCACATCGGCACCTTGACCGCGAAGGAAGCGAAGAAGGCGAGCCACAACCAGGTCTGGAGGCCGGGCGCGAACTGGTGCGTCAGGGCGGTCGGAATATCGGTGGTGTGCAGCTCGAAATAGATGGCGAGGATCGCCAGCAGCATCAACACCGAGCCCAACAGCGTATAAAGGAAGAACTTGAAGGCGGCATAGACGCGCCTTGAGCCACCCCAGACGCCAATGATCAGGAACATCGGGATCAGCACGCCCTCGAAGAACATGTAGAAGACGACGAAATCGAGGGCGCAGAACATGCCCACCATCAGCGTCTCGAGC
>Ga0335070_10009060_pt1 | contig 11691 bp, 11 predicted proteins | sample Lox_Sample_13_FD_206722 | JGI IMG/M metagenome (GOLD analysis project Ga0335070, IMG submission 206722) | Soil microbial communities from Loxahatchee National Wildlife Refuge, Florida, United States - Lox_Sample_1.3 | ecosystem: Environmental > Terrestrial > Soil > Wetlands | place: USA...
CCTGACGGAGTGCACCGTATCTTGAAGGCACGTACGGCGATGGGCGGCATGTCCTTGTCCGATTACTTGTTATCGGAGACCAGGGAAATCACGGACCGCCCGACATTGGCGGAAATGCGAGCCCGCCTACAGCAGCGCGAACCGATTTCGATTCCGCTCGACACGGCACGCTTGGTGCGCGATGAGCGAGATTCGCGTTGATTGTCCTCGACGCCTCTGCCGCCTTCGACTGGCTCAAGCAAAGCCCGGCGGGACTTCTCATCGAACAACGAATCTATTCGCGGAAAGAACGCTGCACGCGCCTCACCTGCTAGACATCGAAGTGGCACAGGTCCTGCGGCGGCTCGTAAGGCAGAAGATCATTTCAGAGCAGAGGGCTGATATAGCGATTGAAGATCTGCTTCAGCTCCAGCTTGTGAGATATCCTCATTTCATTCTTGTTCCACGAATCTGGGAATTCCATGTACATCTATCCGCTTACGATACTGCTTACGTCGCCTTGGCAGAACGCTCGGGGCTGCGTTGGTTACCCGGGACAAACGACTAACTTCCGCTTGTAGCCGCTGGGTAGCCGCTGAGGTGTTTTGATCTCAGGGTCCAGGGCGGCGACCAGAAGTAAACCGTGACAGGAGTCCTAGAGGAGGTTCAGGCTTACAAGAGGTTCTTCGCTTCGCTCAGGATGAGAGTCTAAATTGCCTTCGACAATACCGGGCGGGCGCCTTCAAAATGCACTACTCGGCGCTGGTGAAGCATAGTTCCACCACGGTGCAATCGTCGCTGAGAGGATTGCCGGCACAAAATTCCGAGACGGCCGCGAAGATTCCTTCCAGGGTAGGTGACTTTGCCGCCGCGGCTTCCAAACGCGAGTCTTCAAAGAAGTCGCCCATGGCATTTTCCGCCTCAGTGACCCCGTCGGTTACAAGGATGAATCGGTCGCCGGATTTCATCTGGCAACTGGAGCTTTCGAAGGACGCATCGGCGAGGAGCCCGACCGGAACATTGCCGTGCGGTGGGCGGATCACTTCTCCGCGGCAAACCAAAAGCGGGGGAACGTGGCCGCAGTTTACATACTCCAGTTCGCCGTCGCGGCGCAGCCGAGCCAGCAAAACCGTTGCGTATTTCTCTCCGCCCATTTTCTCGGTGAAGAACCGGTTCACGGCAGTCACAACATGGAGCAGGGACATACCCGCGATCAGGTGCGAATAGATCATTCCCTGCAACGTGGAAGCCAGCAGCGCCGCGGAAACACCTTTTCCGCTGACATCAGCCAGCACTACGGCCAGGCCTTCCTTGGTGATAACTGCGTCGAAGAAGTCGCCTCCGATTTCTTTGCAAGACTGATTCTTTCCGCGCAGGCGCGCGAAAGGCACTTCAGGAATCTTCACCTGCATGAGCCGCTGCTGGATGCTGGCGGCAATGCTTAACTCCTGCTGGTAGCGGCGAGCCTCTTCTTCGGCCTGCACCAGGCGCGCATTCTCGATAAGCGAGGCCGCTTCGGTGGCGATCACATGAAGGATTTTCTGGTCCACGCCGCTGATATCGCGCGAAGCAAAACGGGAATCCACGTACAGCACGCCCATGGCCTCGGCAGCCGCGGCAGACGGTGTGGGAGTAAGCGCGTCGCGGGTCGCCTGGACCTGCATCTTGCGCAGCGGAATGCACAGGACGGTCCGCAGATCGTAGGCCACGATGCTTTGCCGCCCGGCGAGATCCAGCGACTGGCTGGTATCCGTTAGAAGAAATTCGGAATTCGAGCGCAGAGACTCTTCCAGGATGGAATGAGAGATGGTTTTGTCGTCGAGCAGCGGCTCCTTTTTGTGGTTCCGTTCAGCCGCAGCTTTCCGTCTTCATCTTTCAGGAAGACGTAGCCGCGCTCGGCCCGCGTCAACTGCAACGTGACGTCAAGCATCGTGATCAGGATCTCGTCCAGAACGCCCGCGGTGTTGAGCTTTCGGGCGGCATCGAGGAACAGCGTGAGCTTCTCCAGTTCCGTCGCTTCAGGCTTAATGCCGATGGACGAGATCTGGCTGAGAAACTCGCGCGCGGTGTTGGAAGTGGCATGCGCCGGGTTGAACAAAAGGTACGCAGAATCGCGAGCTCCGAATTCCAGGCGGTCTCCGCGCTCGAGTTTCTGCCGCTGGATGCGTTCCCCGTTGACGAAGGTTCCGTGTTTGCTGCCGAGGTCAACGAGGAAAAAGTCCTGGCCTTCCTGCATGATCTGGGCGTGATCGCGGGAGACGCGCGGGTCGGCGATGACGAGATCCTTGTCCACTTTCCGGCCGACGCTGAACGGAGTGCGGTTGAGAACGATGTTCTTCTGCTCGCTGCCCTGCACGAAGACAAGGGCGGGAAACACCCCGGAACCGGAGCTGTGTGTGATGGGATTCAGGGCCATGCTGCTGGGCAAATGCTAAACCGCGGGCCTTCCGCCTATTCGGCGAGGGGCCATCGCCGCGAAGACTGCTGGAACAGACTACTCTGCTTCCGCGCCGCGTCGCAAGCTGTCAGGGTTACGTCGATTTTGGATTGCCCTGGATTTCAGGGCTCGATTCTTTCAGTTCTCCGATGCCATTTCTTCCCGATCAGCAGGAGTCCAAGGGGGAGCGTGGGGATGGCGAAATTTGTGGCCAGGGGCCAGACCCATGCGCGCCGAACTTCCGTGTCCGGGAGAAACATCAGCGCGAGAACGAGGGCAGCGGCGCTGAGCCATGGCCAGACGATGAAGCCGCCAGTCAGTATCAGCAACCATCGGGGGATCCGCCCTGCGTTCCAGATGGTTCGTGCCGCGAGGGCAATCACCATCAACGCAGGAATTAACAACAGCTGGTTATACGGGGCGAACATCGGGATGACCATGAGCGTGGTAGCCATGATGAGCCCAAGAACCCAATTGAAGTCTGGAGTGTGAACCTGCGCTTTTCTCCAACGCCAACAACTCGCAAACAGAAACATGATCAGTGCCGCGGCTACGAGCCGTCCCCATAATGGGCTGAGCTCAACGTCAAGCACAGACCTGCCACCGCCAGTGTAACGCCAGTACTCGGCTGAGGAGCGGCGGAATTCTGAAACCCATCCCGGAAGCAGGATCTCGCCTCCTCCAATTAAAGCGAGCATGGCGAGCCCGAACCCCCAGAAGAAACGCTGCCGCTGTCTCCAGTTTCCGAGAACCCAGAGGCACAGACAGGCAGCCGGCAAAGCGACGAGCTGCGGTTTGATGCTGGCAAACGCCATGAAGATCCCGGCCAGCAGCGGAAATCCGGCGGCAAGCAAGCTGAATGACGCAGCGATCAATCCGGCGACCAGCAAGGAGAGTTGCTGGAGCTTGAATCCCTGGATGGCCGGGAATGATCCGAGCGTAAGGAGAATCCAAACGACGCTCGTCGAACGCGAGACCCGCCAATCCAGGGCTCGGAACCAGAGTGGAACCGAGCATGCCGTCAAAACCACGAAGAAGCCCAGAAGGATTCGTTGCACGAGAGGAAACGGCAACCGCACCGTGGGCGCCAGAAGGAACACGACGTATATCGGATAGGCAAACGCCTGCTGATCTTTCGGATCATTCGGCCGCGAGGAATCGAGCGGGCGGCCGTAGTATCCGGCCTGAATCTCGCGCGTGAGATCAGAACCGTAGGGGTCGCGCCCGTGTAAAAGCAACTCGCGAGCACCCAACCAACGGGGATAAAGGTCCGACAAATTGCCCCGCGGGATGCTCTGGGCGATGGCCAGTTGCTGCTGATGCGGGATCGCAATCCTCTGCACCCAAAGCCACATGGCAAAGCCCAGAGCGCCCGCTGCCGCAATGGCACTGAGCTTCTTGAGCATCAACTGTGATTCCGTCGAGTATCCGTCAGGGCGCATCATCCCACACCTTGAGGGTTCAGACGAGCACTCTCCGGCGGCGGGTAAACCGTTTCGCTCCGTATTGGGGATTGGCTCCAGGCGCGAGTCTCGCGCCAAATGACATAGATCCAACATAATAGTGGAATAGCCATCAGGTTGGTTCGGCCCCACCAAAGCCACAGGAAGAACCATAAAGGGCTGATGAGCAACGGCAGTGCGGGGAGGAACAGTGCTTTCAGCGTTCGCGCAGAATTTGCAGAGCAGAGAGCATGGTCCACGCACACCGCAATCGGCACAAGCAGCAAAGATAAGTCATAAGTATTTGTGTTGTAGCAGGCTACCAGGCACGCTATCACCGCACATGACAGGCACAGATTGAAGGAGCGCTGGTCGCGAACGAGGCCTTGCATTCTTGCAACGAAGACGAGAAGAAGTATAGAAGTAATGCTCGCAACGATTCGCAGCGGCCAGCCGATGTTTTCCAGAACCGGCCAGCCGTTGATTAGTCCAGTGAGGTTCGGTATGAACCGATAGGGGATACCTCCCAGCGAGGGAGTGGATACAACCCGCCACGCATACGCCGGATACTCGAGCGCAGCCCTCCACCCCACGAGCGTGACTGATAGCACCGAAACTCCAGAACCGACGGCAACCGCTCCCGAAACCAGCCGTTTGCCCCTCCAGAAAGCCAGGATCAGTGCGAGCGGCACCAGGAACTGAAACTTGAAGAACCCCAAACCCAGCCAGCAGCCTGCGGCAAAGTCGGCATTACAGGAAAGGGCGCGGAAACTCAGGGTAAGGGTCAGGAGTAGCAGGAGCGCATCCTGTCCCTGGTGAAACGTGGCGAAGACCGGATAGAAGGCCAGGCAAGCCAGAATGCAATCGACTAGTGGGATTCGTTGCAAGGAAGCGAATACACGTCGCAAAAGGATGCACACCCAAATCAGAATGCCTGCATTCACCACATTCCAAGCGACGTATGCCCTCGTGTAGGGCAGAAATGTCAGGGGTACAAAGATCAGAGCCTCATAGGGTGGATGAATATAAGGAAGCGGTGCGCGCCGCGCTCTCGCAACGGCCGCGAACTGCTGCTGAGTGTTCCTCTGCGCCTCTGGATTGTAGAGTTTCCTTCCAACCCCCTGACGCAGCATGTTCGCGGCGGTGAAATAAACGGTGAAGTCCGGGTCACCCCGTGCGACGAATTCTCGGATGTTCCACAGAAAAACCAGGTGAGCTGCCAAAAACGAGGCGATCAAGAGCCGGGCGATCCTGATTTTGAGTCTGGCCGGTGAGGATGAGCTTCCGATTACACCCATGTCGTTGCTTGTACACCTTTTATTGAGAGGCGCAGAACCTCTGGCCTTTTAGACTAGCGCTTATGGGTAGGCGCTATGCGGCAAAACGAACTTTCGAACCAAGGGTGTTATACTCTCGGGCGGTGGTGAACCATGATATTTCTCTGCCGTTTAAGGTGGAGAATGTCCATTCGGCAGGCCGCAAGCGGTGCCCTTAGTAACCTACGGGTTGCAAGATTTTACACTTTCCAGCCGGTTATCGGTATCATTGCCGTACGATCACGAAAGATCATAGGCGTCTTGCCGGACAAAGCAGTCTTTGTTCGGCTAAACGCTTTTCCTGCAGTATGAAGCAAAGTAGTTGGAGGACCGATATGCCCACGAAACTCCGTGAGCTATGGAACGAGGAACAGGGACAGGACATTGCCGAGTATGCCGTCATGCTCGCGGTGATCCTGGTAATCGTGGTTGGAACGATTCGTCTGATCGGTTCCAACTCCAATAATGTCTTCTCGAACGCAGCAAGTTCCATTCAGTAGCAGTAAACGCCTGCGGCTCGACCGGTTCCCAGTCTGGCGGGTTGCGCTGTCAGGCCAGAGAAAGCCCTAACCGGCATCGCCATCGCGAGTGTGCGGATTCGGCAGCGAATATCCCACACCGGCCGTGGCGAAGGACAATTCGGGACCATTCAGATCCGGTTGTGCCCAAGTTCCAGAATCGAACCGGGAAACAGCCCGGTGTAGTCAAGGGGGCCCATGGATTTCATAGGTAGATTTTGGACGGAAGAGAGCGGCCAGGACATTGCAGAGTATGCGGTTATGCTCGCGGTAATCCTGGTTATCGTGGTTGGGACGATCCGATTGATCGGAACGAATGCCAACAACGTGTTCTCCAACGTTGCCAGCGCCATCCAGTAGTGGAGAAGCTCCTTTCATAACTGGCCGGGCCGTCAGGCCGGGTTGGGAGTCTTCGTTTCCAAGGGAGTCCGATGAACCGCACACGCATGCTGATGATTGGAGCGCTTGCCCTGGCCTTGGGCTTTCTGACAAGCATCGAGGTCTACAAGCGCATGCAATCGAAAACCGGAGCTCCAGCCGAGCCCGGAGTTCAAGTGATCGTGGCTGCCAATGATCTACAGGTGGGTGCCCGTATCGAAGAGCACGACATCAAGATCATCACAATCCCGGCTAATGCTCTCCCGCCGAATACGCCCCGAAAGAAATCTGACGTAATTGGCCGGGGAGTGATCATTCCGATTACGCAGGGTGAATTCATTCTTTCCACGAAGCTTGCGGGCGAAAACGCGGGGGCGGGCTTGCCCTCCTTGATACCTCCTGGCATGCGTGCCGTTTCCGTACGCGTGAACGACGTTGTTTCCGTAGCCGGCTTTGTCACTCCGGGAACGCGCGTCGATGTACTGCTCACCGGTACTCCGACCGGGGGCGCGGAGCAGCAGACGACGACCGTGTTGCAGAACATTGCAGTGCTGGCGTCTGGACGTACGCTGGAACGGACGTCAACTGGAGAAGCACAGAATACGCCCGTGATCACCTTGTTGGTGACTCCGGATGATGCCCAGAAGCTGACGCTGGCCGCGACGGAAGGGCACATTCAACTGTCTTTGCGAAATCCGCTGGATACAAAAGCGTCCGACGTCGCAGCATCCAGCGCCCGAGGTCTTTATAAGGGGATGCCGGCGCCACCGACCCCGCACCCGGTGGTTCGTCCGATTAAGGCGACCCCTAAGTCCACCGCTCCGGAGAAGCCTTCCGGCGTGAGTGTCGAGGTATGGCAGGGCAGCAAGAAAGACGAAGTGAAGTGTACGGAGGATGGTTGCGGGACCAAGTAAAAGTCAGCATTCGATCTCGGCAATGGGTTGCCCCCCCGACTGATTGCCGTATAGGGAAGAGATATCGGGAAATGAAATTCCGCACTGTTTTAGGGTGGGTTTTCTTACTCGCAACTTTCGTTTTTCCCGCGTTTTCCGAAAACGTACAACAGTCCGACACGACGCCTCAGGCGCAGGCTCCGGCGACTCCGAGCACGAATCTTCCGCCCGCCCAAGCACAGACTTCGGCGCCCTTACGCGTCATGGTGGGCAAGTCGATCCTGGTGAATACCAACGAGCGGCTGCGCCGCATCTCCGTCACCGACCCCACGATCGCCAGTGCCCTACCAGTCACCCCGACGCAGATTCTGATTCATGGCATCAAGCCGGGCGAAGTATCCCTGCTGATTTGGGACGAACTGGAACGGTCGCGAAGTTTCGACCTGCGGGTGGACGTGGACGTTAGTGCCTGTGCAGAAGAAGAACACCGGGTATTTCCCGACGAACAGATTACGGTGAGTCCTTCCCGTGCGGCGATCGTGCTTTCCGGGCATGTCTCCACGGAGGAGGTCTCGAAACGCGCCGAGGCACTGGCAACCGCTTACTCACCGAAGGTTGTGAATGTACTGACGTTTGGTCCTGTCGGGGCGCAGGAAGTGTTGCTGCAGGTAAAGTTCGCCGAGGTGGACCGGACCGCGCTGACGCAGTTGGGCGTGAATTTCGTTTCCACAGGCGCCGGAAATACGACAGGCACGATCGGTACCGGCCAGTTTGGGGGCTTTGGTGCGCCGTCTGTGACAGCGGGAACTCCGCCGACTACCACCACGGTAACCACCCTCAACCCGGGGGGCGGCAATCCATCCGTCTCGCAGATCACCAGCGGCGGTACCAAGCCGACCGTCAGCGCGCCTACGATCAGCAATGTCCTGAACCTGTTTCTCTTCCGTCCCGACCTCAACTTCGGTGCAGTCATCGAGGCTCTCCAGACCAAGAATCTTCTGCAGATTCTGGCCGAGCCGAACCTGATTGCTGTGAACGGAAAAGAGGCGAGTTTCCTGGCGGGTGGCCAGTTCCCTTTTCCGATTGTTCAACCCGGGCAGGGCTTCACTGCGGTTACAATCTCATTCAAGGAATTTGGAGTGCGGTTGCAATTCACCCCGGTGATCACGCCCAACGGAAATATCCATCTGAAGGTTGCGCCAGAGGTCAGTACGCTCGACTTCGCGAACGCGCTGACCATCTCTGGATTTACCGTTCCCGCTCTGAGTACGCGGCGGGCGGAGACCGAATTTGAATTGCAGGATGGGCAAAGCTTCGTGATCGCGGGCCTGATGGATAACCGCGTTACGGACATCTACAACAAGATTCCGGGGCTTGGCGACATCCCGATCCTGGGAAATTTCTTTAAGAGCAAGAGCCTCCAGAAAAGCAATTCGGAATTGATGGTTCTGTGCACGGTCAAGCGAGTGTCGCCGTCGACGGAGACACCGACGCTACCCCAAATCGGGAAGCCTTACATGGATAAGGGACAGTTCGACAAGCACGATAAGTAAGAACAGCATTCAGCTCGGGCTTTTCGAACCGGGCAAGTTGATTGCGGTCCTGGGGAACCGCAGGTTGGCCATGCCGGAACTTTCAGTCGTCATTGTCGCTACGGACAACGAACAGCGGGCCGTGCTGCAGGTATTGGTTGATGGCACGAGCGTGGCGCGTACGGTACAGACCTGCGCCAGTTTCCCGGTGGCGGCCTCGGATCCCATTGCCCGGCGCGTTCGCGCGGCGAATCCTGACGTAACGCTGATCGACATCCCCGTGGAGAATCCTACACCGGCACTGCGCGCGATTGAACTGCTGCACCAGGAAATGCCCGACGTGGCGATTTTCGCGATCGGTGTACTCAACCAGCCCCAGGTGATCGTCAATGCGATGCGGGCTGGCGCGCGCGAGTATGTAGAGCGCCCTACCAATACAACCGACTTGCTGGAAGCCTTTGTGCGGCTCACGACGGCGCAGCGGCGCGTGCGGTCGGAAGGCATTCGCGGCAAGGTTTTCTCGGTCATCAATGCCAAAGGCGGCAATGGAGCGACTACCGTAGCTGTGAATCTTGCTCTGGCGCTGCAAAGTTCGCATGGACAGACTGCACTCGTGGACCTGGCTCCGCTGGGGCATGCCGCCCTGCACATGAATCTCAAGCCGGTGTTTAATGTCGCAGATGCGACGCGAAACCTGCACCGCATGGATTCATCGCTTCTGGAAAGCTTTATGACGCGTCACAGCGGCGGACTGCATCTGCTGGCAGGATCGACGGTCCCCGCTGCGATTGATCCTTCCACTGCCGAATTTGTTCGCCTGTTCGACATGCTGGTGACGCATTACCGGTACGTGGTCGTGGATGCTTCTTCGCGCTTTGATTCGGCAAGCCGCCTGATCGCGAACTTGTCGGAAACCGTTTTACTGGTCGCCTGTACGGATGTAGCCTCATTGTGGAGCGCGGCGCGAATCCAGCAGTATCTGGGAGAAACGGGCAGCCGGGAACGGGTGCGGCTGGTGCTCAACCGGTTCCGCAAGGTTCCGGGATTCAGCGAGGCCGATGCCGAGGCGGCGGTGGGCGCGAAGCTGTTGTGGCGGGTGCCGAACCAGTACTTCGCGGTATCGACTGCCATCGATCGCGGAACGCCGATAATGGATCAGCGGGGCAGCGAAATTGCGCGTTGCTTCGCAGGGCTGGCGCAGGAACTCACGCGGAACGATCTCAACACCAAGCGCGAGGCTTGGTCGATGTTTAAATCGGTGTAGGATTTAGGGTTTTATGGCCAATCTGCAAACGTTCGAGCGCGCCGATTACCAGCAGGTCAAGTCGGACCTGCATCGCAAGATTCTGGACCGCCTCGACCTGGAGAAGCTCGGGAAGACCTCCGGCGACTCCGCCCGTGATGAAGTTCTTGTCATTATCCGGAGCGCGGTAAACAGCGAGGTCGTTCCCCTCAGCTTTGCCGAGCGCGAACGCCTGTCTCGCGAAATTCTCGATGAGATTTTCGGACTCGGTCCACTCGAACCGCTCCTCAAAGATCCCACAGTGTCCGACATTTTGGTCAATCGCTTTGATCGGGTTTACATCGAGCGCGCGGGCAAACTCGAGATGACCGCGTTCTCCTTCAAAGACAACACGCACCTGATGCAGATCATTGAGCGCATCGTCTCGCGAGTAGGGCGACGCGTCGACGAGTCGTCGCCCATGGTCGATGCCCGACTGGCCGATGGTTCCCGTGTGAACGCCATTATTCCTCCTCTGGCCATTGATGGCCCGTGCCTGTCAATCCGGCGTTTCGGACGCGATCCGATCACGGCGCGGCAGATGATCGAGAACCAAACCCTGACCGAGCCAATGCTGGAACTGCTCTCGGCCATGGTAAAAGGACGGCTGAACATTCTGGTGTCGGGCGGTACCGGCGCCGGCAAGACAACTCTGCTCAACGTGCTCTCGGGATACATCCCGAACTCGGACCGCATTGTCACGATCGAAGACGCGGCGGAACTTCAACTGAAGCAGGAGCACGTGGTGCGGCTGGAAACGCGCCCGCCGAACATCGAAGGCAAAGGCGCGGTACGTCAGCGGCAACTGGTCATCAACAGCCTGCGTATGCGGCCCGACCGCATCGTGGTGGGCGAGGTGCGCGGCGAGGAAGCGTTTGACATGTTGCAGGCCATGAATACCGGTCACGAGGGCTCGCTGACGACGGTGCACGCGAACTCTCCCCGTGATGCCCTGGCGCGTATTGAGAACATGGTCTCGATGGCGAACCTGAACATTCCGGAGCGGGCGGTGCGCAGCCAGATGGCGTCGGCCGTACACGCCGTCGTTCAGATTGCCCGTCTTTCCGATGGAACGCGCAAGGTCATTACAGTCTCCGAGATCACGGGCATGGATGGGGACAGCGTTTCCATGCAGGACATCTTCTCCTTCGATCGCACTGGCATCGACGAGAACGGCAAAGTTCGCGGCGCATTCCGCGCCACGGGGGTTCGTCCCAAGTTCGCCGACCGGTTGGCGACGGCCGGGGCTCGTCTGCGCCCCGCGCTGTTTGATGCCAAGGTTGAGGTCTGATTCATGGTTTCCGCCACACTCATTGCGTTGCTGGTGTTCGTTCTGGTCGCAGCCATCATTTTCGCGATTGGCTCGCTCTATGACCAGCGCAGCGCCCGGGCGCGATTAATCCGCGACCGTCTGGCCGAAGAACGCAAGGCGCCGGAGCGCACTGCCGAAGAAGAACTGGCGCTGATGCGCGACGAGCAGTTGAGCCGCATCCCCGCTCTCGACAGCCTGCTGCGCCGCTCCGCTCGCGTTTCTGAGGTTCAGAAGATGCTGCAGCAAGCCGGACTCGAAGTCCGCGCGGGGAACTTCCTTGGCCTGTGCTGCCTGGTGGGAATCGCTGCCGCCATCCTGGCCTTTATTCTCAGCAAGCACATCGAGATCGCTTGGGCCGCGCTAGTGGTGGGTTTCTTCCTGCCCTATTCTTTCGCGTCCATGAAACGTCACAAGCGATTCACGAAATTCGACGAACTTTTCCCGGAAGCGATCGACACGCTGGCTCGCGCGGTTCGCGCCGGGCATGCCTTCACCACTGCCCTCGAGATGATTACCAGCGAAATCAATGAGCCGGTGGCCGGCGAATTCCGGCAACTTTACGAAGAACAGAAATTCGGCATGCCGGTCCGCGACGCGCTGTT
>Ga0335070_10009061_pt1 | contig 11689 bp, 8 predicted proteins | sample Lox_Sample_13_FD_206722 | JGI IMG/M metagenome (GOLD analysis project Ga0335070, IMG submission 206722) | Soil microbial communities from Loxahatchee National Wildlife Refuge, Florida, United States - Lox_Sample_1.3 | ecosystem: Environmental > Terrestrial > Soil > Wetlands | place: USA: Florida...
CTGGAGAGCCTTATCGCCGCGGCGTGCGCAATTTGTTAGTTGGCATTCGCGGCCGTCAGCCGCGGTGTGCTCAGTTGGCTACAATAGTCGGCGTGGCGGAGGCGAAGAATAACTCTGACGAGATCCTGAAGCGGGTTCCGATTTTTTCGGGACTCGACCCGAGTGAACTCAGTTTCCTGGCGCAACGTACGGCTCAGCGGCGATTCGGGGCAGGCGAAACAGTCTTTACGGAAGGAGATCCGTGCACCGGGCTTTATGTCGTCGCAGCCGGACACGTGCGGATCTTTAAGAGTTCCGCTGTGGGACGCGAGCATGTTCTCGCTATTGAGGGTCCGGGCAGCTCTGTGGCGGAACTTCCCGTATTTGACGGCGGGAGTTATCCTGCATCGGTTTCAGCCGTCGACGATGCCACACTTCTGTTCGTTAGCAAGCAGGATTTCCGGGCGCTTTGCCTGGAGCATCCTCAGGTCGCGTTGAAAGTATTGCGCGTCGTTGGAGCGCGGCTGCGGCGGCTCGTGGGGATCATTGAGGAACTCTCGTTTACCACCGTGCGGCATCGGTTGGCGGCATTCCTGTTGAGGCTGGCGAAAACTTCCGCAACGCACTCTGAGAGCGTGCTCGAGCTGACCTTGCCCGCGAACAATCAGGAACTGGCGTCACAGATCGGCACCGTGCGCGAACTCATCTCAAGAAACCTGTCGCGTTTTCAAGCGGAAGGGATGATCAAGATCGAGGGGCGCCATGTCTGGATCACCGATAGGAAGGCACTTGAAGCGGAACTGGAATCGGCAGAATAGGCGCTGGACTGGAAAAAACGACGGCAGCGCCGAGAGCTCAGAAGCTCAGGTGTCCAAAGCAGCGTCAAAGGGCACGAATGGCATCCACGGGTTCGACACGCGTCGCCTTGAGCGCGGGAAAAAAGCATGCAGAGATTGCCGCGAAGGCCAGCAACACCGTGACGGTAACCATCGTGAGCGGGTCGGTCGGACTGATCCCGTAGAGCAGGCCGGCAATGAAGCGTGTCAAGGCAAGCGCCAATAAGAGCCCGAAAAACAGTCCGACCGCTGCGAGTCGCAATCCCGTATAGAGCACAAGGCGCAGCACGTTGGAGCGCGAGGCACCAAGCGCAACACGGACGCCGATCTCGTGCGTGCGAAGCTGGGTGCGATAGGCTACGACAGCGTAGATGCCCATCACCGCCAGCACGAGAGCGATGATGGCGAAGGCCCCCGCGACGGTGCTCTGCATGACGGCGAAGGAGCCCGAGACATGAACCGTTTCCCGCAGCGAGCGGATATCGGAAACGGGAAGCTGAGCATTGACTTGATGGATTGCGTCCTCGAGGGTGGGAACCATGGTGGTTGGATTGCCCTTGGTCCGGAGCATCACCGTTGTCTCGTACGAGTTCTGGAAATAGCTCAGATAAACCATCGGTTCCGGGCGCTCGTTTATAAACTGGTGCTTGGAATTCCGCACAACGCCGATCACCCTGAAGAGTTGGCCCCCTATGCGGAGCCGGTGCCCGATCGGATCAGCCCCGGGGAAATAGTGGGCCGCTGCAGTCTGATCGACGATGACAACGCGGGGCGCGGTTTCGCTGTCATCGTGAGTAAAATCACGGCCCGCGAGAATAGGGATTCCCATGGCAGAAAAGAATCCCGGGGTCACATCGGCACGTCTCACCTCATGCGACTCATGCAACTGAGGAAGATAGTTTTCGGGATAGACGTCGGCGCTTCTGCCATTAAAACTGAGCGGCAACCAGTCGGTAAGCGCGGCGTTTTCGACTCCCGGCAGCGTCGAAACGCGATCGAGAATCTTGTGCTGCATGGCATTTTGTTCGCTGGGTGAATAGCCGGCAATTCCCAGACCAACGGAAGCGGTGAGCACATGATCCTGCTCGAAGCCCGGGTCGGCGTTGTTCACATTCCTGAGCGTGCGCAGCAGCAGACCGGACGAGACGAGCAAAGCAAGGGAGAGAGTGATCTGGGTCACGACGAGCCCGCTTAGCATGAGCCGATTATGCCCACCGCCGGAGAGGGTGATTGACTCATCTTTGAGCACTTCCGCGGCGTTGGTACGGGAAGAACGCCACGCAGGCAAGGCGCCACAGATGGCGCTGGCCAGGATCGCGAGCAGCAGGATGCCGAAAACAACGTTGAGATCGACGCTGCCGTTGACCACGATGGGATTCTGGTTCGGCGGGACGAAGTCGCCCAGGCGCTTTGCTGTCCACGAGGTGACGAGGAGCGCTACGGCGCCACCGGCGAGCGAAACGATGAGGCCTTCGAAGATCATCTGGCGCATGAGCTGAATTCTTCCGGCGCCGAGCGATTGGCGGATGGCGATTTCACGCCCCCGCGACACGAACCGGACGAGCGCAAGCGTGGCAACGTTGGCGCAGGTAAGCAGAAGAACAAATCCGGCAATCGCAAGCAAAATGGGAAGGAACATGGCCAGGTATACATTGGCGCCAAATGGTGAGCGCCACATGGGATCGAGGGTGATGGTATTGACGCCGGGATGCTGATTGGGGAATTCGGCGACAAGCTGGTGCATGATCTTCTCAAGATCTGCGGTGGCGCGCTGGCGGCTGACTCCTCGCTTTAGGCGGCCGAGCACATTGAGGTAGGTCGCGCTGCGATCCGTCATGTGGGGTCTGTCTGTGCCAAGCGGGTCGAGTGCCAGCCAGGCATCCTGCCGAACGCCGGGCATGGCAGCGATGAATCCTTGCGGCGCAATGCCGATCACGGTGACAGGGTGGCGAGCAAGTTCGATGGACTTGCCGATGATCGCGGGATCGGCAGCAAACCGCGTCTGCCACAGCGAATAACTCAGCACAACGTAGGGAACGCCACCCTCGCGCGCCTCTTCCTCGGGCAGAAAGAACCGGCCGAGCGCCGGCCTGATGTTTAGTACATCGAAGTAGTTCGAGCTTACGTTGGCCACGTAGATGCGCTCGGGAGTATCGGCGCCCGTAAGCGTCAACCAGTCGTGATGGTAGGCCAGCAACCCGGTAAAAGTCTGATTTCGCTCCCGCAAATCGCGATAGTCGGAATACGAAAACGGTGTGGGGGGCGTTATGCTCCACTGTCCCCGCATCACGCTGACAAGGTCTGCCGTATCTTTTGCTGCCGGAATCGGATGCAGCATGGTGCCGTTGATCCAACTGAAGATGGTGCTGTTCGCGCTGATGCCGAGGGCCAGCATCAAAATGGCGATAACGGTGAATCCGGGGCTCTTACGAAGCTGCCGCAATGCATAGCGGACATCATCGAGCAGTCCAGCCATACAACGCCTTCTTTCTAACTGATGTTATGCCTCATTCAAGGCATCTGGCCTGCCAAAACCGATTCTTGCGTAAGCTCAATTCCTGGATGCACATACGATCAAACGACAGGTGCGACAAAGCGATCGTCGTGTGCGGATATGAAACCGGTTGTCCGCATTCGCACACCCGAAGATCTGCGGAGCAGGTCACCATATCGAGGACTCTAAGTGAGAGTCTGGGGAAACGGTGTGCGTGCAGTCACAAAACCTGTTTTCTTTAGTTTGCGGAGAGAGTGACAACCATGTAGTGGTCGATTTGTCCCAGCGTGAACTCGGCGACTGTTCCGTGCAAAGCGAGGCCTGTGAACTGCGGACGGGCCGTATCCGGGGAAAGAACTTTCAACTCCCAGCCGCTTAGGTCCTGCAGTAGTCCACTCAAATCCACTCTGACTTTTATATTCTCAGCGGGGGCCTGATCGTAGTTGAGCAGGTGAAGGATGAAGGTGCGGCCGTCGGGCTTCCGAGTCAAGTGGCCGAGCACGTAGCCGCGTGGCTCCAGGGTCACGCGGGCGCCTGCCGCGGCAGCCTCCGCACGGGCCGCGAGTCTCTGCTCCGACTTTCCGGCCTTGATGATGACGCCGCCTCGGGTGGTGAACGCCGCGAGTCGCGCTTCTTGCTGGGGGGTGAGCTTGCGCAAGTCAGACGGCATCACCAGCACCTTGAACCGTTCCAGTGGGGATCCCTTGTCGAGGTGCGCGAGGACTTTGGTCTCGAAGAAAACGCTCTGCTTGAGGAATTCGTTAGCAATCGGATTGTGTGGTTCGGACGAGAGCACTGCGATGCGCGCCGCCGGCGCGGTCTGGTGATACAGTTCGCTGTGCTCGCGAACGAAGCGATTGTACTGCGCGATCGCGGCCCAGGCTTCCCGAGCCTCGGGTTCGTCCCGGATCAGCGCGGCCAGGAAACGGCCCTCGATGTTGCGGGAGGTGGCGGCGCCAAACGCGTAGGCCTCCGCGATTGAGAGCTTCTGCTCGGTAGGGGTGGGGATGCAGCGCTCGCGTGGGCCACAGTGATAAATGTCGTTTTCATACTTAAGAGGCTGCCAAAGCTGCTTCTCGCCATTGAGGAACTTGATATTGCGCGCGTTGTCGACCTGCCATTTACCGTGCCAAACGCCCGGAGTGTCCTTGCCGTCCTCTTCCCAGATCACCTCGTTGCTGTCGTTTAGAGCAAAGCGGTCGGGCGCGATGTGAATGTTTGCTTCCACCATGACCTTGGGGCGTCCAGTCTCGAGTGCCTTGCGCTCCGCCATCCGCTGGGCATCGTCGAGCAACTGAGCGAGCCCATCGTTGTAGCCAATCATGTTGTCAAACATGATTGCGTCGACTCCCGCGTCCACTGCCATCTCGGCTTTGTTCAAGACGTAGGCGCGCCACCCGGGTTTACGGGTGTCGGCGAGCCGGCGATCCCAGGAAATCTGCAGATGGGTCCGGTTTGGGCCGGCGTAGAACATGGGCATGCCGTGCATCCACAGGCTGTACTTCCTGGTTTCCTGGTCGTCCCGGTAGGCACTGCTGCGGAACATGTTAGAAGCTGTGATATAGGCTGAGACGTGGATGCCGTTCTCATGACAGCGGGCGATGATTCTCTTCAGGTTCTCGCGATTGTCGTTTTCGTCTTTCAGCGACCAGCCGCTGCTCCACGTGACCCAGATCCAGTTGAACTCCGCCTGCTTGAGAAGACCAAGCATCTTGTCGAAGTGGCGGTCGTAGATGTGGGCCAGCACGTCTTTCTCTTCTGGGCTGAATTTCTTGCCCCACCAGGTTCGTTCGGCTTTCCAGCTCTCGATTTGACCGCCGTCGAGGCGGATGAAGCGGAAATTTCCCTGCTCGGCCCACGATGGAATGTCCTCGGCCTTGGCGCGATATTGTTTCGGCGAGGGCTGAAAGGACTTGGCGGAGCAGAGCAGCAGAGACGCAGCGAGGAAGCCCATCAGGCGAATTCGTGTCGCGATTCGTGGACGCTGCATGCAAATGTGCCTATCTTTCCAGCATATGCTGGATGCGCGCTTATGTCGCGGCGCGGAGTGTTTTTCAGCCAGTTCTCAGTTGTCAGTTTTCAGTTCTCAGTAAAGACTTTTTAGAGCATGGGCATCTGCGTACTTGCGCCAACGGTTCGTGCGTCTATCCACGGGCAAGCACATGGGGACACCCATGTTCGTGCTATTCCGAATTGCGACGTTCGGGAATAATGTTGCGTGGGAAGTTCACCAGGGGGAGTTCATGGAGTGCCAAACGAAGGAAGAACTGGAGCAACACCTTTCCGACATTCGCAGGCTGTCGGCGCGCCGCGATCTTACGACTGAACAACGGGAATCCGCGGTGCGTGCCGAGCAGTTCGCGATCCGGCTGGTGAGGGAACACGATTCATCGGGACACGAGGGGAAGAGGTGCCCATTTGCAACGCAGATCTGGCCACCACGGTGAAATGAGGGGAATGGGTGTAAAACGGGGTCTGCGGATGATTCGAGGAGCGAATGATGAACTATCGTGTTCGGGTCTGTGCGCTCATCGCGTGGATCGCGATTGCGAGCGTGATTCTGAGCGGGCAGGAGGCTGGGCAAAACAAACCAACCGTAGCTTTGCGGGCCGCGCGTCTGATTGACGGCAAGAGCGACAGCGTCGTGAAAAATGCGGTCGTGCTGGTCACAGGCGAAAAGATTGCCGCTGTCGGTTCGGGGCTCGCCATTCCCGCGAACGCGAAAGTCATCGACTTGGGAGATGCGACGCTTCTTCCTGGCTTGATTGACGTTCATACCCACCTGCTGACGGAGATGGATGGATCGAACCTGACATTGCAGGATGTGGAGATGTTGCGGGTTGTGGCCACGCAGAGCACCGCGGAGCGAGCGTTGCTCGGGGCGAAATTGGGCAGAGAAGATCTGGAGGCGGGGATTACGACCGTACGCGACGTTGGGAATTCCGGAGTGAATGGGGATGTGGCGCTGCGGCGGGCGATTGAGCGCGGCTGGGTGCTGGGCCCGCGGATGGTGACGTCCACACGCGCGCTGGCTGCGCAAGGAGGACAGTTCGGGACACTCACTCCGCCGGCTCAGAGTTTGATCGAAGAGGAGTACGTGACGGTTCACGGTGCAGAGAGCGCGCGGCAGGCTGTGCGTCAGGCTCTGTACGACGGAGCGGGCTGTATCAAGGTCATTGTGAATGGGACCCCGGCGAACGTCACGCTGGATGAGATGAAGGCCATCGTGTCGGAAGCGCATACAGCGGGCGTGAAAGTAGCGGCGCACGCGATCGGAGATAAAGCCACCCGCATCGCGGCGGAGGCGGGAGTCGATTCCATCGAGCACGCGTACGTCGTGCCGGACGACGTCTTGAAGATGATGGCGGAAAAACATATCTTTCTGGTGCCGACCGATGGGACGGTGAAGACGTTTGTGGACATGAGTTTCGGCACACGTCAACCGACCGAGAGCGAACGAGCCGAGCGCGAAAAGCAACTTGCGCCATATGTCAAGCAGGCGCAGGAGCGCCTAAGGCGAGCGATGAAGATGGGCGTTCCGATTGCGGCTGGTTCCGACATGTACTTGAGTATGCCCCGGATGAACCGCGGAGAGGCGAGTCTACTGGTTTACGAGTCTTATGCGGAAGCGGGCATGACACCCATGGAGATCATTCATGCCGCGACGCGCGACGCTGCGGAGTTGCTCGGCATGCAGGATCGCATTGGAACCCTGGAGCCGGAAAAGCTGGCGGACATCATCGCGGTCCCGGGTGATCCGTTGAAAGACATTCGCGCGCTGGAACATGCGAAATTCGTGATGAAAGCGGGCGCAGTAGTGGCGAGCAAGAACTGAGCCACTATTCTGTCTCTCTCAAAATTCGGCACAGCCACATAGCGTAGCAATCGCTTTTTCGAGGCTACCTCGAGCCGCCAACCAATTCCTTTAACACGTCGTCCTAAGTATCATTTGCATAGAGACGTAGGTTCATCTTCCAGCCCAGCCGGGGTCCGCGAACGCCCGCGGTCACACGTACCGCGCGAACCGCTGGAATGAGCCAGGGGGCATTATGAAAGCTCATAATCTGCGCACACGCATTCTTGCCTGCATCTTGGCGTTGCTGCTTACGGGCGTGTTTCCCTCCGGAGCGGTGACCGCAGGTCCGGAGCTGCCCGATCCCGGGCGGCCGGGCATGAGCAAAGAGGAGCAGGAGCAGCTTGGACTCAAGGCGGCGGCGCAGGTCTACAAGCAAATGCCGGTGCTTCCCGATTCGGATCCAATAGCCCGTTACGTGCAAGACCTTGGCAAGCGAATGGTCACGGTGATTCCTGGGCAATACTCCTGGCCGTATCAGTTCCACGTGATCCAGCAGAAGGAGATCAACGCTTTTGCGCTTCCCGGTGGGCCGATTTTCGTCAACGTGGGCACGATTACTGCCGCAGATAACGAGGCGCAGCTGGCCGGCGTCATGGCCCACGAAATGTCGCACGTTTACATGCAGCACAGCGCTAAGGCTGCGCCAAAACAAACGTTCGGCGAGATGCTCGGCGCTCTGGGCGGCATGCTGGGCGGAGGAGTGGGGTCGCTGGCACGTCTGGGGATTCAACTTGGGGCCGGCTCGCTGTTGCTGAAGTACTCGCGCGGCGATGAAGCGCAGGCTGATACTGTGGGCGCCATCATCATGTATAAGGCGGGGTACGATCCACGGGCCATGGCGCAATTTTTCCAGAAGATCGAGCAGCAGGCGGGATCGAGTGGACCGCAGTTTCTGAGCGATCACCCGAATCCAGGAAATCGTGTGGAGGCCGTTGACAAGGAAATAGCGGACTGGCCTCACAAGAATTTTCTGCAGCCCAACCCGGAATTCGCGCAGATTAAACAATCCGCTGCAAAGGTAAGGGCGTACACAGCACAGCAAATTTCCGATGGCGCGAAGGAAGGCTTGTGGGCGCGACAAAATGCCCAGAGCGGCGCGACACCTCCCAATCTTCCGGTGGAGGAGGGCGAGAATAGTCCGGCAGGCTCCGGCGGGCAGCTTTCGAACGTCTCCTACAGCCAGGTTCAGCCGAGCGGAAATTTCAAGAACGTGCGACAGAATGCATTCGCCATTGCCGCACCCGAGAACTGGCAGGTGCGCACCAACTCGCAAGATGGGGTGCTGATTGCTCCGGCGGCAGGCGCTGCGGCGGGGGCCATCGGGTATGGCGTTATCGTAAACACGATCCGATCCAACTCTGCTTCGCTCGATGACGCGACCAAGCAGATGATTCAGAGCTTGCAGCAATCCAACCCGGATCTGCAGCCGACCGAGGTTGTGCGCGAGATCAAGGTGAACGGAGTGTCTGGGCGCTCAGCACATTTGACTGGCACGTCGCCCGTCGAAGAACAGGGACAAGCGGTAAGAGAACACGACTGGCTCGTGACCGTACCCTCACGGGGAGGAGATTTGGTGTACCTGATCTTTATCTCGCCCGAAAGGGATTTTTCGCAACTGAGGCCCACGTTCGAGAGGATGCTGAACAGCCTGCAACTACAGTAGCGCTGCAATAGCGTGATCCAATGCGAATCAGCCCCCTGAAGTGAACATCGTCAGGGTGATAGGAACGAACAGAAGGCCCGTCTCCCCATCTGTTCCGGTCTTCGACGCTGCACCTGATATCCATACATCGCTAGTCCCAGGGAGAGAGAAGACTGCATTCAACTGCTGCGCTACTCCTTTGCCGGGAGCTTTCACGAAGGTCCACCTCGTACCGTCAAAATGCATGATCAGCCCGCGTTGATTGCCGAGGGTGGACGAGTTTGCAAAGAATCCGACGGCGTACAGATCACTTCCATTCACGGCTGTCACACTGCGCAGTGTGTTGAATGCTCCCAGCGCCGTGCTCTTGTTGGGAGTGGGGACAACCTTCCAGGACGTGCCGTCCCAGTGCTGTGCCAGGGTGAGTTCCGTCTGGTTGGCGAGCGTGAATCCCACTGCGGTGACGTCATCGGGCGCAACGGCGACGACTGAGGTGAGCACGTTCTGATCGAGATCGCTGCCGCTGACAGGATTTGGCGTTGGAACTACCGACCACGCATTACCGTCGAAGTGGAGTGCCAGAGTTCTGACCGGGACATTCGGTGCCACCTTGTCTCCCACGGCCCAGATGTCGTTGGGCGAAGTCGCAGAGATGCTAAACAGCACGTTCCCCGTGGAATTGGCGTTCGGAGTTGGCACAACCCTCCATACCGAGCCGTTCCAGTGCTCGACCAGGGTCAGGACGGCTCCATTCTTAGCCGGCTGATAGCCGACCGCGTAGATGTTGTCGGAGGCGAAGACCAGGATTCCATTAAAGGCGGCATTGTCATTCGTGTTCAGTTGCGGGGTGGAAACAACGCTCCACTGCGTTCCGTCCCAATGAAGTGCCATTGGGGTCAGGAGCGCATTGCACGTGAAGGAGAATCCGACGGCCCAAACATCATCTGAGCTGACCGCCGCAACGCCATTCAGAACGTTGCCGGTGTTGCTGTTGCGGCATGACGGCGTCGTCCCCGGATTCGGACTCTTGATGGCACTCCACGCGGTCCCATTCCAATGCTCGGTAAGGGTGCGGGAGTCGTTCAAGTTGTTGTCGTTTTGATATCCCACTACCCAGGCGTCAGCGGGAGAAATCGCTGCAACGGCGTTCAAGGTGTTCCCATGCACGTTGGGACTGGGAGTTTGTTGCACTGTGAAGACGGGATTTTGCGAGAACGCCGACACGGACAGACTAAACACCAACAACAATACAGAGCGATACTGATCACAGTTTTTGCTGAACATAGCTTCTCCGGCGCCGCGGATTAAACCGCCCGTTCGAATTGCACTTACTCGCGCTCTATCCAATGCCGCTCTTTTCAAGGGCATCCACATCGTGTGCAATTCTTGGGAATCCTAGAGAAGAAGCAGATCGGTGTTGTCTTGGAAATGTAAAAAGATGCCGCCGGTTCGTCACTGGCTGCGGAAGGCGATACTCGCGGGCAAGATAGACCGCGCCCATGCCGCCGCCCCAGGGGAAACTAAATCTTCTATGAACCTAGTTTGCGCCGCTGAGAGGCATGAGTGGATGATCCCAAAAGGGGCGGTTGGAAGACCGCCCCTTTCTGCGCTCGAGAGGGCTACTTGGCTGATGATGGTCTAGCGTCCAGCGGCGGCTGAAGCAGCGGCTGCCTGCGGCATCATTCCGGCGATGCGCATCGTTTCGATGCGCTTCAGCACGTTTTCCATGCTGGTGCCTGTATCAACACAGGCATCGACGTACGGATGGCGGCTGCCATCGGCGTGCATGACGAGCACGCTGGTTTCGGCGTTCGCCTTTTTCACCATGTAGGGCAGATGGTGGCGGTCATTGCGGGTCAGAGTCGACCCAAGGACTACCAAATCAAAGCTAGACTTCTTCAAGTTCTCTTCCATACTCTTGCGGCCTACGACTTTCTGCACCACGTGCCCGGCCTTCTCGAAGGCCGATGCTTGCTCGGCCAGAACGTCCGCCTCGGCTTCGCCATAAAGAATTCTCAGTTTCGCTTTTGCCATTGACTCCATCCTCGTCTGGCACTCGACGCACTCGTGCCTGCAGTGACGGTAGCAACGACGGAGCCGGGGTAAAACGTAACTGAAGGTCCAAGACGAAGGAGACTGAAGCCGGGGCGGGCCCAATGGCCGAAGCGCCAAGGTGGGCAGGCGTTCTAAATTGCTTCCACAAATACCCCGTCCGGCGCTACACTTTTGCGCTGGAGGGTCCCGCATGTCGGCCACGATCGTCTGGAGAGCGGTACTCATATCGTTTTTGTTGGTTCCGTACCTCGCCGCACAATCGAGTGGCAATCAATCCACGACTACCTGCAGTCTTGAGGATGGCAGGCAGGTACAGCTTCGCTACACTCCCGTGTCGACGAAGCAAGAAAAGATTTCGAATGGGAAGCCCTGGTCCCCTGGTGGTACACCGATGACGCTGTTCACAGACGCGCAATTGACGCTCGGCAGTTCCACGATTCCCATTGGAGCCTACACCGTGTATCCGATACCTGCACGCGGCAACTGGACACTGGCGGTGAACAAGAATGTGACTGCCGGCGCACCCTACGATGAGAAGCAGGACATCGCCCGCACGACGATGGAAACGGCGCAGGTGGAGTCGCCTTCCGAACAATTGGAAGTTGCGTTCGCACACGTCGGGAACCGGTGCAGTATTCGGATTTACATCGGCAAGACGGCGTCGTTTGCGGACTTCAACGCGAAATAGGCGCTTACGCTGATTTGCCCGTGGCGCGCCGGGCCTTTTGCAGGCTGAGAGCATACAATCGCTCGATATGCGTTGCGGATTCGCTTTTTTTCTTCTCCTCTTTTCAATATTTGCTGCTGCTCAATCCGGCCCGCGAATC
>Ga0335070_10009063_pt1 | contig 11689 bp, 6 predicted proteins | sample Lox_Sample_13_FD_206722 | JGI IMG/M metagenome (GOLD analysis project Ga0335070, IMG submission 206722) | Soil microbial communities from Loxahatchee National Wildlife Refuge, Florida, United States - Lox_Sample_1.3 | ecosystem: Environmental > Terrestrial > Soil > Wetlands | place: USA: Florida...
AGATGATTGCTGCGCTCTGTCGCCCCAATTCCATTAGGGTTGAATTACAGGCAATATGGCTATTTCAGTCTCTCTTGAAATTACGGTTTTCACGGGCGCCGCGAGGGCGCGGCGTCTCCATCATACTGGAGCCAGGACGCCCTCGTCCCGTTCCCCAGCATTTTCATCGACCGTGTTGACCCAAAAAGGTCATGGGGCGCTCTCTTAAGGATTCTCCTCACCTAACATGATCGCTACCCCTTTGTGGACGTAGTAGCGAAGAAAGGTCGAGTTTATGTATTGCACGAATTGTGGTGCGACCATTTCTGAGGCGGGGCGCTTTTGCAGCCGTTGTGGGGCGCAGATTCAACCTCCATCCACTCCAACTTCTCTGACGCCAGTCAAGCCTGCGATCGATGAAAGTATGGGAACTCATTTCAAGGTGCTGAGCTGGCTATACCTGGTGTTCGGTGCTCTCGGCGCAATTGCCGGAGTTTCAGTATTCGCGTTTTTCTCTTCCATCGGATACGGATTGGCCGGCCTGCATTTAGAAGGTCTGCCCTTCCGGTTTCCCCATCTGGCCTCAGGCATTGGGTTTCTGATTGCTATGGTCCTGCTGATTTTCTCTGTGCCCGGGATGATCGCTGGATACGGGCTGTTGAATTTTCGGAATTGGGCCAAGCCACTGACCATCGTTCTGAGTGTACTAAACTTGATTCATCCTCCATTCGGGACACTCCTCGGTATTTATGGCTTATGGGTGTTGCTGTCCAGGCGCGGAGAATTGTATTTTCAGGAGAAAATGGCTACGGCGCAACCCTAGTCCATGAATTCAGTCCATGCCAGAAACGATTCGCGGCCAGGTCATCATCGTCACCGGGGCCTCTGCAGGTATCGGTGATGCAACAGCGAGGCTTCTAGCAAGTCAGGGCGCTCATTTGGTTCTTGTAGCGCGACGTACCGAGAGACTGGTGGCATTGAAAAAGGAGTTGCAGGATCAAAACCCACCGGGAAGGGGCGAGACGACAAGACCACCAGTTCTCCTGATCCCCGCCGATATCACCTCCGAGGCCGACCGACAACGAATAGTTCATGAAACGTTAGACACTTTTCAGCGTATCGATGCCTTGGTCAACAATGCAGGTTACGGACAACGTGGGCCTATCGAGATCGTGTCCCTGGAAGCCATCCGTGCCAATTTCGAAGTCAATTTGTTTGGGCTCATTGGACTGACGCAACTGGTGGCCCCCGTTATGCGAACACAGGGTAAGGGGAGGATCATCAATGTCAGCTCCGTGGCCGGCCGCATCGCCCGGCCCTACTCTTCCATCTACGATGCTACCAAGCATGCTTTAGAAGCGATTTCAGACGGGTTAAGAGGGGAGTTATCGGCCTTCGGAATCAAGGTAGTCCTGATCGAGCCCGGCCTGATCCTCACGGAATTCATGCAAGCAGCCGACCAAATGTCGGCCTCGCTCTGGACGAATCCTGGGCCTTATGCACCCGTATTACAGCACCTCAATAAGAACCAGGCTCGGGCTCGCCGGATCGCTGCCCAACCTGAAGTGATCGCACGGCTTATCCTAAGAGGTCTCACAGATCGAAAGCCGAGGCTCCGCTACGTCGCACCATTCCACGCCAAGATCTTTTTGGCTCTGAAGTGGATGTTACCTGACCGCGTCTTCGATTCCTTGGTCAAACGCGTTCTGGATGTGAAGCCGACCCAAGACGGCAGTTGATCCAAAGGTAGCACACCACCCCTGATAAGATTCTGTTCCTCTGCTAACGAAACTCACCAATGTGAGGGAAGTACAGTCACCACCGCGATGGTAGTGCGAGCCGGATGAGCGGACTCACGCTTGCTGAAAAGCAACACAATTGCGTTACTCATTCAGACCCCATGTTGGACGCCTCGACCCTCCCTCGGCCTTGGAAGACATGAGAGGCTTTCATGAAAATGCGGTTCTAATGTGGGAGCAGCACTCCTGCGCGGCGACCTCCGAATCTAAACTTATCGCCGCTCGGAGATCGGCTCCCACACTCCCCCCAAGACCAGCATTTTCGTCGCCGGTGGTGAACATGAAAAGCTCATCCGGCACTTTCATGCAAATCGAGTTTTGCTAGCCACGGTTACCGCGCTCTTGGCAGTTGCCGTGGGCATTCGAGCCCTTTTGAAAAGCCCACGCTTGATTCAAGAACTGAATCAAGTGTGGTAACACCTGCTCAATTTCGACCACAGATTCTAGCCGACATGAGGGCACGCGGCACTCCAGGGTTGGAGGAATTATTCCCTCTTTGATACCAGATCTCCAAAAGGTCCCAATAGATCATACTTGTTGAGCCACGTGGTATAGAGGATTCCGCAGGCGCCCGGCGTATTGTCCAGAGCCTCCAGCCATCCTTTCGGGTTGTCAAGATTATCTCCATCATAGTAGGAGCCGGCCATCGTTCGAAAACCCAAGCTGGAGAAGTGCTTGAGACTGGGGACCCGCATTTCGTAGTACCAGCACACAATGTTCATCCCCTTGGGGATATACTTCCACGAATCGACATAGGTCCCTTCGGCGAGGTAGTACCACTTTTGATCAGGACCAGCGTTATGATTGGGATCGAGCATGTCCGACCAGACAAAGATTTCAGCCTTCGGATTCGCTTCCTTTAGTAGATTGAATTGCTTGGTCAACGTATCGCCTAGAATCTGTCCCATTGTCATATTCCGTCTCTTGCAGGCTTCGCAGGAACCGCCTGTCCGGATCTCGTCCATATTGAGCATATAGTATTTAGGTGAGAGGGCCTGCTGCACTAGACGGGCTTGCTTCCTCCAGATTTCATAAAGCTTGGGCTCTGACATGCAAATGGGCGTCTGGTCGTTGTAAATGAAAGTCCCATGGTAAAAACTAACCCGAAGCCGTTCGCCTTCCGGAATCCGGCTTCCGGCTACGATTTCGATTGGCGGCCCCTCGTGGTCGTAGCGAAAATTCATTATGGGATCCAAAACTTTTACAAAATCGCGGCCCTCCTGGTAGGTCATCCCGCTGGACTCACCTCTGACCGTTATGGGTGTCCCCGGCCGCCTGAGGACGTTGATCAGCCCAACCTCATCGAGATTGAGGTCATCAATCCAGAATTTACCGTTCCCTCCTCCGGAAACCGAGGGCATAATCCGTACCTTGTCATAATTCCACGTGTTAAACCCGACGGTGACTTTGTGCCAGTCATCCGTCGGTGAGAGCTTGGGATTTTCATACTGCAAGGGACGTTGTTCGTCTCCGCCCAGGACCTTCAATTGAAAGTTGCTGTCTCCAAACGGATCCGACGGTTTCAGGTTCTCCGCTTTCACCCAACAGCTCAACCGATAATGACGATAAGGATGAACCTGGACATCCTGATCGATGTTGACGGTTTCGTCCGGGGCATTCCGAAAGTTATCAAACCGCAACGAAGCCTTCCCTTCCTTGAACGTGTTAGTATCTACAGACACAAACTGTCCGAGTTTGCCTGATAGTAGAAAACCGTCCAGCCCATCTTGGGACGATTTCTCAAATCCTCCATTAACCAATCGTACCGGGGGGTCGGCAGTCAATCTCGCCTCGCTGTTCTCTACTATAAAAAGTGCATCCTTCACCGGTAGCCCTGCCGCCAGGTTTTTGTCATGAGCCAGGACCGCTCCTCCGTAACCAACCGACATAAAAGAGGGAATGATCTCCAGACCAAAAGACGCACCGAGCTCCTTGACTTTCTGCAGTCTCTGGTAGAATTCGGAAGGTTGCAGGTCCATCGTATCCAGCCCCGACGACAGAAGAATGCCATTCAGCCCGTGTTGGGAGGCAGTCTGGGCAATTTGCCGAATTTTCTCGACATCTTTATCTGACCGAAGACCACTTCCCACTCGAACCCAGCGATAAGGGTATACCTTTTTGTTATCGCCGCCGGAACTCCCGATAAGAACGAAAAGAATAACTAATGCTAAGAACAGATACCGCTTCATATCTACTCCTCCTGAGAATAAAATGAGATAATCCAGGGAACAAGTTAATACCCGGGTGCAATCCCACGCGTCCGGGGCAATTTCAGCATTTTTAAACAGTACAAGAACTTCTCTGGAATGGTACGATTTGGCATTTCAATTCAGATCTTGAGTCTTGCGGGTTTCGCCGACCCGACATCTGACCCGGATCTCGCCGGAGCGAATGCAAAGATTAGCAATTTCTACATGAGCCTGGGAAGATATTCCGGTCTCTTGTTGCTTTAAACAGATTTCAAAAAGGGGGCTGCACTCGTGGAAATCAAAACAATCCTGTGTCCAGTTGACGTTTATCGTACAACAGATCAGGAGCTCCAATTCGCAACATTGGTTTGCAGGCATTTTGGTGCCCGGCTGATCCTGCAATGTAACCTCGAGACTGCACCGCCCAGCAGTCTGGGCATGAATTGGATGTATGCAGAAGAGCATAGGGACCAAGGGAAGCAGGACGAGGCAGCCGCAGAACTGAAGCTAAGAGACTGTTTTTCCAAGCTACCCCCGGAAATTTCCGTGGAAGGGAAAATTACCCATGCTCCTAGAGATGTTGCCATTATTGCCCTTTCGAAAGAATGTAGCTCCGATCTGATCTTCATGGTTCGACATGACCCGGCTGATTCTGACCTCGTGTCTGCGGCCGAACGGGTACTAGTCGAGTCACCATGCCCTGTCTTGATGGTCCAGCCGAACCCGACAGCTAGGGACTTCCTGGGCGCTGCAACAAATCAGCCTGTAATCGTCCCTGTAGACTTTACTCAACATTCGATGAGGACGCTGAATTACGCCTTCGGTCTTGCTCGCCACTTCCCCATTACCCTCCAGTTGCTCCATATGGAACAGCCAGCCGGGTGGAAGGACCTTCGTGTAATGCCCTTCCGAAGACAGGATGAGAGAGAGCGCCAATTGGTGGAGTGCAAAGATCGCCTGCTTGGGATGATACCTGCCGATTTGAAGGAACGAGTCCGAGTTCACCTGCGGGGCGGAGCGGTAGTCGAGGGAATCCTGCGCTCCATTCAGGAGCTTCAGGCAGATCTGGTCGTGATGGGAGCCCACCCAAAGGGCTTTTTCAAAAAGGCGATAACCGGCTCCACGGCCTGTGAAATCTTGCGCCGCAGCCCCCGTCCGGTTTGGTTTGTACCTTCAACGGGTGGCGTAACGGCATGGAAGGAAGAACCCCTCGCTGCCGCCGGGACCTAGGCTGAACACGACAGGTATTGTTCCCACTCGCTTCTCAGTCGCGCTTTGTCCGATTTACTGCAGGGGATCTCGGGCTCTTTTTCTTGTGACTTGGTGCTTGGGATGAAATGGGTTGAAACCCTGCCCCAGGGCGGCGCTCGGAGGGACGGCGGTTCCGAACTCCTGCCCCTCGTTGGCTTTGGGCTACAATTCTGTCGCCTGGGCTCTGGAAGGAACCAGCGGCATCCTGCCGCTGGACTTCTCGAAAAGTGTCCAAACTCCAGGACAAGCCTTCTTTCCTGTCGAGAGGCACCCTACAGGCAAGAATACCTGCGCTTACTTCTGGCCTGAAATTTAGGAGGGAACTAATGGTGCCAAAAACCTAGACATAGCTTCTCAGTGCCTTCATGTAGTTGGCTCGCTCGAAGGCAGCCGGCTGAGCACAGGACTTTTGGCTCATGCTACCCTTCATTTGGTTGACTGACTCGTATTCATGGATTTCCATCCACTGCAGCATCCCTTTAGTGATTTCACTAATTCTCCCCACGCCATGCTTGAGTAAAGCGGAGCAAACCATGGTTACATCGGCTCCTGCCATGACCAACTTCAGAACGTCCTCAGCCGTGTGGATCCCCGAGGTTCCGGCCATACTGCAATCCACACGCCCGTAAAGAATGGCGATCCAGCGCATCGGCAATCGCATCTCCTGTTGGGTGCTAAGTACCAAATTGGGAACGACTTCAAGCTGCTCTATATCCAGGTCCGGTTGATAGAAGCGGTTGAATAAGACCAAAGCGTCCGCCCCGGCCTTGGCCAATCGTTTGGCCATATTGGCCATCGAACTGAAGTAAGGTCCCAGTTTAATGGCCACAGGAATCTTCACACTCTGCTTGACAGCCTTGAGCACATTCAGATACATCTGTTCTACTTCAACTCCGGAGAGATCGGGATCGGTCGGGATATAGTAAACGTTTAGTTCCAGTGCATCTATACCTGTTTGTTCCATTTTCTTGGCCCAATCGATCCAGCCCCCCACGGAGATCCCGTTGAGGCTGCCAATTACCGGGATGTCCACTGCCTGTTTGGCATCGGAGAGATGTTGCAAGTAAATTTCCGGATCCCGGAATTCATAATTCCCATGATAGTATGTCAGGGCTTCCGCAAAACTCTCAGTCCCATGTGTCAAGTAGTAATCCAGCTCCTGCGATTCGTGCAGGATCTCTTCTTCAAAAAGAGAGTACATGACAATAGCTGAAGCGCCGGCATCTTCCATAGCACGGATTTTCCCCAGGTCACGGGTGAGCGGCCCACAGGCCGACGGTACCAGCGGATTCTTCAACTTGAGTCCCATATAGGTTGTCGTTAAATCCATCTTTTTCTTCCTCACGCTAGACTGTTATTGTGATTTGAGAAACCCGGGAGGCCAAACACCTTCCGAGCAAAAAAAGCTTCAACTAACTGCTTTTGACTACTCCTGGAGTGTGGCTATAGTCCATGCCAGCCAGCTGCTCATAGAGCCTCCAGCGCTCATCCGCATCTTTTTGGGCGAGGTCGATCAGGTGCTTGGCCGCCTCCGGATTTGACTTCGTAAGCATTTTGTATCGGGTTTCCATATACGCATATTCTTCAATTTTGATCTTGGGTTTCTTGTAATCAAGCTGCAAGGGGTTCTTCCCTTCCTTGGCAAGTTCCGGATCATACCGGTATAAAGCCCAATGACCGGAGTTGACGGCAGCTTTCTGGTTATCCATTGCTGTGGTCATATTGATACCATGGGCAATGCAGTGACTGTAGGCAATAATCAGAGATGGCCCGTCATAGGCTTCCGCCTCGGCAAAAGCTTTGACGGTTTGAAGATCACTGGATCCCATGGCGACCTGGGCCACGTAAACGTTTCCATAACTCATCGCATGCAGTCCCAGATCCTTCTTGGGAGTTCCTTTTCCCCCTGCTGCAAATTTCGCCACTGCGGCGCGGGGTGTTGACTTTGAGGCTTGCCCTCCGGTATTGGAATAGACCTCGGTGTCCAGGACCAGTACATTTACATTACGGCCTGCCGCCAGGACATGATCCAGTCCGCCATAGCCGATATCGTAAGCCCAACCATCCCCGCCAACAATCCAGACTGACTTTTTCACCAAGAAATCCGCCAACGACAGGAGGTTCTTAGCCTCTGGAGAGGCGATTTTTTCCAAAAGGCTCTTTACTTCCCCGACCCGTTGCCGCTGTTCGTAGATTTCAGCCTCATCTTTTTGTGGGCACCCCAGGATCTCTTTCACCAGGTTCTCTCCAAGGGCAGGAGCGAGTCTTTTCAGCAACTCGGATGCCTGTTCTGTCTGCTTGTCGATGGTCAATCGATATCCCAGACCGAACTCAGCGTTATCTTCAAAAAGCGAGTTTGACCAGGCAGGCCCCCTTCCTTGTTTGTTTTGAGCGTATGGCGTTGTGGGCAGATTCCCGCCATAAATCGAGGAACAACCTGTTGCGTTTGCCACTATCATCCGGTCCCCGAACATCTGGCTAATTAGCTTCAAATACGGGGTTTCTCCACACCCCGAACAGGCCCCGGAATACTCGAACAAGGGCTGCAATACCTGGGAGCCTTTAATCGTCCCAACCTTCACCAAGCGGCGATCGTATTCAGGAAGGTTGAGGAAGAACTCGTAGTTTTGGGCTTCACGCTTTCGGATAGGAGGCTGTGGAACCATGTTGATCGCCTTAAGCCGGACCTCTTTCTTATTCTTTGCCGGACAAACATAAACACATAACCCGCATCCAGTGCAGTCTTCGGGCGCCACTTGGTATGTGAGCTTCATGCCCGAGAATTCCGATCCTTTGTAGTCAGTGGACTTAAATGAAGCCGGAGCCCCGGCCAAATCACGCGAATCATAAACCTTCACGCGAATGGTGGCATGCGGGCAAACCATAGCGCACTTGGCGCACTGGATGCAGACATCAGGATCCCATTCCGGAATCTCCAGCGCAATGTTTCGTCTTTCCCACTGCGCGGTTCCCGTCGGGAAAGTCCCGTCACAAGGCATCACACTCACGGGGAGATCATCCCCCCGGCTGGCGATGATTGAAGCCGTGACACGGTGCACAAATTCAGGAGCCTCTTCCGGAACAGCCGGATGCATCCGCAATTGACTGGTCGCGACACTCGGCACCTTGACTTCAAACAGGTTTGCCAGAGTCTTGTCGACCGCTTCATAATTCTTCTGTACCACCGCATCGCCTTTGCTGCCATACGTTTTCTTAATGGAATCCTTGATCTGTGCAATGGCCTCTTCCCTCGGAAGAACCCCAGCGACAGCAAAGAAGCACGTCTGCATAATCGTGTTGATTCGTCCTCCCATTCCCGTTTCCCTGGCGACTTTCACGGCGTCGACTACGTAGAATTTGAGTTTCTTCTCAATGATTTGCCTCTGGACTTCCTGGGGTAGGTGATCCCAGACATCCTCCTGACCGTAGGGGCTGTTCAACAAGAAGGTAGCCCCCGGAATGGCGTTCTTGAGCATGTCATACCGCTCCAGAAAGACGAACTGATGGCAAGCCACAAAATTCGCCGAGTCGATCAAATAGGTGGAATGGATGGGATCGGGCCCAAAACGAAGGTGTGAGACCGTAATGGATCCAGACTTCTTGGAGTCGTAGACAAAGTACCCCTGGGCATAGTTGTCAGTCTCTTCACCGATAATTTTGATTGAGTTCTTGTTTGCGCTTACTGTACCGTCTGCACCCAACCCATAAAAAAGGCCACGTAACACTGTGCTGGGCTCAATGGAAAAAGTCCGATCAAAATCCAAACTGGTGTGGGTCACATCATCGACAATCCCGATGGTGAAATGATTCTTCGGTTGGGGCTTTTTCAACTCTTCAAAGACTCGAACGGCCATGGAGGCGGTAAATTCCTTGGACGAGAGCCCGAACCTGCCGCCAATGACCTTAGGCATCCGCCCCATCGGCAGACTCCCTTCAGATAGAGACTCACTGAGTGCCGTTACCACATCTTGATAAAGTGGCTCCCCGATGGTGCCAGGCTCCTTGGTACGGTCCAACGCTGCAATTGCTTTTACCGATGGCGGGAGGCTTTTGATGAAATGAGGCACAGAGAAGGGCCGGAATAACCGTACTTTGAGCAAGCCAACCTTCTCCCCCTTCTTGGTTAGGAAATCCACAGTTTCCTGGACTGTTTCTGCACCTGAACCCATTACCACGATAACCCGTTCGGCGTCTGGAGCCCCGAAATAGTCGAACAACCGATACCGGCGTCCGACTAGAAAAGCAAATTTATCCATTGCCTTTTGCACTATTCCCGGGCAGGCCGCATAGAAGGGGTTGCAGGTTTCCCGAGCCTGGAAGAAAACGTCGGGGTTTTGAGCCGAACCTCTAAGCACGGGATGTTCTGGAGATAGAGCCCGGGAGCGGTGAGCATAGACCATTTCGTCATTGATCATGCTGCGAATATCGTCCTCGGTCAGCTCCTCGATCTTCATCACCTCATGCGAAGTACGAAATCCGTCGAAGAAATGCACAAAAGGAACGCGAGCTTCCAGAGTTGCTGCCTGGGCGATAAGAGCAAAGTCCATTACTTCCTGGACAGAATTGGACGCCAGCATGGCCCATCCTGTAGTACGTGCGGCCATCACGTCGCTGTGGTCGCCAAAGATGGACAGAGCGTGGGTGGCAACAGTGCGAGCGCTGATGTGGAATACTGTCGGAGTCAGCTCGCCTGCAATCTTAAACATGTTGGGAAGCATCAGCAGGAGCCCTTGAGAAGCTGTGAAGGTTGTTGTCAAGGCACCGGTCTGCAGAGCTCCGTGGACCGCTCCGGCTGCTCCCCCTTCACTTTGCATTTCCTGCACGACAGGTACAGTTCCCCAAATGTTCTTAACCCCTTCTGATGCCCATGCATCCGCCCACTCCCCCATGGGAGAAGAGGGGGTAATCGGGTAAATCGCTATGACCTCATTGGTTCGGTATGCAACGTAAGCGGCGGCTTCGTTGCCGTCAATAGTTACCTTGCGACGTTTCATCAAGTTCCTCCAGCAGAATCTGCCACAGTAATATTTTTGGATGAGACCGACGGGAAAAAAACGGCTCTAACCCGTCAAACATCCCGGTGGCTAAGGCACATGCGATGCCAAAGGAAAATCGTTGAAGACATTTGAGTTACAACAAACATCAGTCGATCCTTCATGGGGCATATAGCGCAGTTGGGGCATTATGTGATGACAGATTAAACACAGCACACCCTTCAATCTCATGTCATGAGAACCCATCCAGGAGTTCCTCTCTAACGGAGACTGCAGGCGAAGACGATTGCTTTGCCAAGCCGGATGCGCAACATAGGCTGTCGGTTTGGTTTCATTCCATTCCAGGTTAGCTTGTGTTTACCTGCCGCATCAAATCTCCTTAGACTCTGGTACACTTCTTGCTCGACCAGTTCGGCTGTTGGTGGTCGAATTCAAAATGATCCAAAAGAGATCCAAAAGAAAGGAAGAACCAGCATGGCAAACGTAGTGAAGACGGCATTTGACATGGCCATGGACAATTTCGATTTGGCTGCAGACGTCTTGGGGTTGGAGGACGACCTTCGTGTGAAGATCAAGTATCCGGAGCGTTGCCTCATTGTGTCGGTCCCGATTCGGATGGATAACGGCAGGGTGGCAAGGTTCGAGGGCTACCGGGTTCAGCACAACACCTCGAGGGGACCTGCAAAGGGGGGTATACGCTTTCATCCCAACGTGACTCTGGATGAGGTCAAAGCTTTGGCCACCTGGATGACCCTGAAATGCGCAATCGTCGGCATTCCTTTTGGGGGTGGCAAAGGCGGTGTAGCGTGTGATCCCAAGAAGATGTCGTTGACTGAGTTAGAAAGACTCACCCGTCGCTATACCAGTGAGATTCTGCCACTTATCGGACCCGAAAGAGACATCCCTGCCCCGGATGTGTATACCAACCCGCAGGTCATGGCCTGGATCATGGATACCTACAGCATGAACAGAGGTTATTGTGTTCCCGGAGTGGTAACCGGCAAGCCCGTGGAACTGGGGGGATCCCTGGGGAGGAACGAGGCCACGGGAAGAGGTGTATTTTATACGGTCCAGTCAGCAGTGACTCATTTAAACATGAAACTGGAAGGGCTTAAGGTCGTTGTCCAGGGATTTGGAAATGCCGGCTCTGTGGCCGCCCACCTCTTCGATAGTGCCAAGACCTACGTCATCGCTGTCAGCGATTCCAAGGGCTGTGTTTATAACAAAAATGGCCTGGATATACCCAAGCTTATCCTGTTTAAGGAGAAGAATGGTACCGTCGTCGGTTATCCGGGTTCTGAACAGATCTCGCCTGAAGATTTGCTCGGAATGCCCTGTGACGTTTTGATACCGGCAGCCCTGGAGAATGTAATTACCCGGGAAAATGCGCCCTCGATCAAGACAAAGATCCTGGCCGAAGCTGCCAACGGCCCGACGACTCCCGATGCCGACCGCATTCTAGAAGACAAAGGCGTAT
>Ga0335070_10009064_pt1 | contig 11689 bp, 12 predicted proteins | sample Lox_Sample_13_FD_206722 | JGI IMG/M metagenome (GOLD analysis project Ga0335070, IMG submission 206722) | Soil microbial communities from Loxahatchee National Wildlife Refuge, Florida, United States - Lox_Sample_1.3 | ecosystem: Environmental > Terrestrial > Soil > Wetlands | place: USA...
GGAGCGGGCGGAAAGACTGGCACCGCGACTGCTTAACGCCTGAGTAGGGGTCAGTCGTGTTTTTCGGGCGCATCTTGATTTTCGCGAAAAACTCAGTAGGATGATTGTGGTACCTTCGTAGACAGGGAAACGATCACCTGAGCACGACAACGGGATAAAAGGAGCGCGTCAATGACCAAAAACTTTCTGGTGTTCCTCTTCGGGCTCTTCCTGCTGATGGCGTTCAGCTTCCTCTTCGCCTACGTGGCGATTTATAGCGAGAACCTTCCGGCAGGCATCATCTCCATCGTCGGGTTCCTCGCCTGCCTCCTCATCTCGATCATGATCGGCATCTGGAGCAGGGACGAGGGAGGCGCGCTGTACGTGTACTATTTTGTCATCGCGGGCGTTAGTGCGGTCGTTTTTATCTGGTACCTCTCCCGCGCGGGTACTCTCCTGAAGGTCTGGTAGGGGGCTTCGCGAAAGAGCAGGACCCCTGGCGTATGCCAGGGGTTTTTTCATTGGACCTCGGACGGGCATGCTTTTTCTTTCCGAAGAGGCCAGCTGCCGGAGAGCGTCCTTCGGACGCTTTTCATATGAGATCCGCAAGCTCCGCATCAGCCGCGCGGCACAGGTCAGCAGGTGACAGGATCACCTGCATGCCGCGTGTCCCGGCGTTCACATAGATCCTCTCATACGCTGAGGCCATCTCGTCGATCCACGTCCTCAGCTTCTTCTTCATGCCCACCGGCGAGCACCCGCCCCTCTGGTAGCCGGTGACCGGCGTGAGCTCGGCGAGCGGAAGCATCTCCACTTTTCGGGCTCCGGCGGTCTTCGCCGCCTTCTTCAGGTCGAGCTCGGCCGGCCCGGGGATGCAGAACACGAGCGCCTCGTTCCTTTCCGTGCGGGCGACGAGAGTCTTGAAAACAATCTCGGGGCTCACGCCGAGCTCCCGCGCCACGGCAACGGCGTCCTTGTGCCCGGCGCCCGGCTCGTAGGCGGCCGTCTCGAAGGCGATCCCGAGGGAGTCCAGGATCCGCAGGGCGTTCGTACGCGTCACACTGACACTTCCACGGCTTTTCGGTATCTTATGCGTCATGAATGCGAGGGTCGAGAGGGACGGACAGTGCTTCTGCTGCGGGTCGCAGAACGAGAAAGGTCTGCATCTTACCATCACCTACCCCGAGAAGGGGTCCGCGGAGACGAGCCTGGAGGTCCCTTCCTGGTTCACGGGGTGGAAGAAGATGACGCACGGCGGGTTCCTCGCGACGATCCTCGATGAGATCATGGCGCACGCGTGCGTGGGAATCTCCCAGAGGGCCGTGACCGCGGAGATCACGGTGCGCTACCAGAAGACCGTGGAGACAGGCTCCCGCATCAGGGCCGTGGGAAAGGTCCAGGAGGCCCGGGGACGCGTCCTGAACACGCGTGGGTGGATCTACGACGAAGAAGGAAGCGTGGCCGCAGAAGCTTCCGCGCGCTTCATCGCCACGGCGCAGATATAGCGCGGGCGTGGCCCCTGCTGATCAGTTCTTCCGTTCGACCTCTTCGGAGCCGATGATGAGTCCGACCACCTCGTCCGGGGTGGTCTCCTTCGTGTTGCGCTCCGCCACCTTCTTTCCCCGGCGCATGATGACGAGCCGGTCTGTCACGGAGAAAATGTCGTACATCTGGTGGCTGATGATGATCACCGGGATGTTCTGCCCGCGGAGGACCCGCACGAGGTCCAGCACCTTGCGTTGCTCCGCGACGCCGAGCGCCGCGGTGGGCTCGTCCATGATGAGGAGCTTGGCGTTCCAGTAGATGGAGCGGGAGATGGCCACGGCCTGGCGCTGCCCTCCAGAGAGGTTCTTGATCTGGCTGCGCAGTGACGGGATCTCGATCTCCAGGCGCTTGAGCACCTTGCTCGACTCCGCGTGCATGGTGTCATGATCCAGGACCTTGATGAAACCAAGGAACGGCTTTGTCATCTCCCGGCCGAGGAAAATATTGGCGTAGACGTTGAGGTTCTCCGCCAGGGCGAGGTCCTGGTAGAGCGTCTCGATCCCCAGGTTCAGGGCATCCATGGGGCTCCCCATCTTCGCTTCCTTCCCGTGAAAGAAGATCTGACCGTCGTCGGGATGGTAGACGCCGGAGATCATCTTGATCAGGGTTGATTTGCCCGCGCCGTTGTCTCCCAGGAGGCCCACCACCTCCCCGGGGCGCACCTCCAGGTCCACGTGATCAACGGCCGTCAGTCCGCCGAAGCGTTTGGTCAGCCCCCGCACCTGAAGCATGGCATCCGCCATCACTCCCCCCTTCCGACCAGCTCGGGGAAGAACTGGTCGATCAAAACTGCAAGAACAAGGATCAAGCCGATCGCGATATAGCGGAAGTGGTACGGTACGCCGAGGTTCACCATGCCGGTCTCCAGCGTGGCGATGATCAGCGCGCCGATGATCGTTCCCTTGACCGTCCCGGTCCCTCCGTAGAGGCTCGCGCCTCCGATGACCACGGCAACCACGGAGTCCAGCATCCGCGCGCTTCCCGCGTCCGCGCGCCCGGTGACGTACTTCAGGGCATACATGACGCCGGAGAGGGATGCGAAGAAAGCGGAGATCACGTACACCCACGTGAGGTGGCGGGGCACATTGATTCCGGCGCGGACTGCCGCGTCCTGGCTCCCGCCAATTGCGTAGTTGTGCTGGCCGAAGCGCGTGCGCCGGAGGATGAAGGCGAAAATGGCGACGAAGACAGCCGCGATGATCACGATGATGGGGAAGATGGACAGCATGACCTTCAGGTCTTCCGGACCCAGGTGGTCCGGCTTGATGAACGTGACGAGCTTCCGGGGAATGATGTACAGGAAATATTCATTCCCGATGAAACCCGCCTCCGCCGGCAGGCCCGAGATCGGGGTGTTCGATGAAACGATCTCGGAAACTCCGTACGCGATCCCGTACATCCCGAACGTTGCGAGGAAGGCCGGCACCTTCAGCCGGGCGACGAGGACCCCGTTCACGAAGCCCGGCACGAGCCCGACGACGAGGCAGATCAGCGCTGCCAGCGGGATCGAGGCGGACGGGGGAAGACCTGCTGCCTGGAGCAGAACCATGAACTTTGCGCAGATCACCGCGCCGAAGCCCATGACGAACCCGACGGACAAATCGATGCCGCCGGTGATGATGACGAATGTCTCTCCCATTCCGAGGAGGAGAACGGGCAGGCACGCCACGAAGATGTTCTGGATGTTTTCCAGGGACTGGAAGTTCCTTCCGAGGAGGATAAACGCGGCAAGCTCGATGAGGAGGAACAGCAGGGCCCAGTTGCGTCCCATCCAGCGCGTGGCTCCGCCCGCGCGTCTTGCGGCCAGCACGGTTTCAGACAAAGCTGGACCTCCTCTCCAGGGCGAACTGGTCGATCATCACGGCAGCGATAAGGATCAGGCCCGTGGCGATGTACCGGAAAAAGGCCTGGATTCCAACGATGTTCAGCCCGTTCTCCAACGTCATGAGGATCAGCGTGCCGATCAGCGCGCCGCCAATGCTTCCCTTGCCGCCCATGAGGCTGGCCCCGCCGATAACGACTCCCGCGATTGCGAAGAGTTCGTACGAGGAATTGAAGGTCGTAAAATTCCCGAGCCCGATCCGGAACACGTAAATGATCCCGGCGAGGGATGCGAACACGGAGGAGAGAACGTAGATCCACGTCAGGTGGCGCGGGACGTTGATCCCGGACCGCAGGGCGGCATCCTTGCTCCCGCCGATGGCGTAGGTGTGCTGCCCGAACCTCGTCCGCTTCAGGACGAACCACGAAATGAGGAGGATGACCGCGGCGACGAGCACTGTACCGGGAACAATGCCGACAAGCGCGCGGATCTCATCCGGCTTGAGATCCGGCGGCCGTTGGAAAAACGTGAGAGGACGTCCCGGAACCGCGTACGCGATGAAGCTGTTTCCGATCTGCTGGACCCGGGGCGGAAGAAAGTAGATCGGAAATCCCTGAGAGAGAGCAAGCGCAACCCCGTTTGCCACGCCATACATGCCGAGGGTGGCAATAAAGGGGGGGACTCGGAGGCGGGCCACGAGGAATCCGTTCACGAGCCCGGGCAGAATCCCGACTGCCAGGCCGACGAGCGTGCCCACGACCATGCAGACCGCCTGGGAATAGTGAGCGGCGAACATGTCCCGCATGACGATGGCCGAGCTGACGCCGACGAATCCCATGACGAAGCCGACGGACAGGTCGATACCGCCGGTCACGATCACGAACGTCTCTCCGGCGGAGAGCAGCGCGTACGTCGTGGCGAAATACAGGATGTTGGAAAAATTCTTGATGGAGAAAAAGTTGCGGCCCACGAGGCTGAAAACGACGAGCAGGAGGAGGAGGAAAAAGGCGGCCCACCGTTCTCCGAGGTATGCAAGAACCGCCTGACCGTTCGCCTTGCTGGGCATCGTACTTTCCTCCCGCTTGAAAAGACTTCTGTGATGCAGCCGCCTAGAAAAACGCGCAGGCAGCGGTTCCGCCGCCTGCGCGTATGAAATCAATTGCCCTCTGCGAGCGTGCCTACTGATAGATCCACTGCTGCATGTCGGGGTCGTCCACGTTGTCCTTCGTGAAGAAGACGAACGTCGGCCTCAGCATCTTGTTGGGAATGGGAGTCTTCTTTGTCAGATACTTGTACCCCCACTCCACGGCGAGCTGGCCGATCTCGAACGGCTTCTGGGCGAGCGTGAAGTCGATCTGGCCCGCCTTGAGCGCCGCGATCTGGTCCTTGCCCGCGTCCCACGATGCTACCTTCACCGCGCCGGTGAGACCAGCGTTGACCACCGCGCGATACGCGCCCTGGGCGCTGAACAGGTTGGTGCCGAAGACGCCCTTGAGGTCCGGGTTGGCCTGCAGCACTGCCGCGGTCTGGGACTGGGCCTTGTCCTGGTTGTCCAGGTTGTAGTCGATGCCGACCACCGTGATGTTCGGGTATTCCTTCATGGCCCTCAGGAACCCGTCACGCCGGCCGGTGACGCTGGATGCGTCAGGGTTCGTGCTGTTGATGTACAGCTTGCCGGACCCGCCGACCATGTCCGCCAGCTTCTTCCCGACCGCGTAGCCGCCCGCCTCGTTGTCCGTCCCGATGTACGCCAGCGGGAAGGAGTAGTTGGACGCCTTCTTGTAGTCTCCGTCCCCGAGGAACGTGTCACAGGTGATCATGGGGATGCCCTTGTCCGAGATCTTCTTCAGGGGGGCAATCAGGGCCTGGTTCGACGTCGGCACGACCATGAGGAAGTCGAAGCCTCCCCGGGCGGCCAGCGCCTCCAGAATGGGAACCTGGATATCCGGTCCCCACGCCTTGGGATATTCGGCCGTGATGAGATCCACACCGAGCTCTTGCGCCTTTGCGCGCGCGCCCTTTTCAATCATCTGCATGAAGGGATCAAGGATTCCCGACATGTAGGCGAAGGTATACTTCTTTGGCGCGGCAAAACCCACGAGGGTGACCGCGAACACAAGAAGCACGACGATGCTCAAGACTCTCTTCATAGACGCCTCCTTACATCGACCGGCTGGTAAAAGACCTTTCGCAACTATCAACCAACTCCCCCGAGCTGTCAAGTTTTTTTTGGCCGTCGCGTTGCGTGCCCCCTTGGCGCGCGCGCAAATTTATCTATTATCTTCAAAGAGTGCTCTCTCTGAAAAAATTTCACCTTCCCCGGATCACGCGGCCGCTCGCATGGCATCTCAACCGCGCGTGCGGTCCGCTCAGCCTGCGGCGTCTCTCGGGCCTGAAGTGGTTCTGGCTGGACGGCGCGTTCAGCCAGGCGCAGGAGAGCTGCTCCACGGACTACATCCCGCTGTTCGCGCTGGCTGCCGGTGCTTCCGCCGGAGCCATCGGCGTCCTCGCCGCTGCGGCGAACCTCCTCAGCATCGGGGGGTTTCTTGCCGGGGCTGCCGTCGCCTCGCGCCTGCGTCGGCGAAAGCCGTTCGTGATCATCGCCGGCGGCGGCGCGAGCCGTTTTCTGCTCGTCCTTCTCGCGCTGTCGCCGCTCGTCGCCGGCCACGGCGCGCTCCTCGTGGCTCTGCTCATTGCGATCAACGCGGCGCGCATCATGCTCGGCAGCTTCGCGAATCCGCCGTGGACCGCCATGGTCGCGGACCTCGTTCCCCCCGATGTCCGCGGCAGGTACTTCGCGAGCCGCAATACGGCCATCGGCGTGGTCGCCCTCGTCATGTCCCCGTGTGCCGGCTGGTTCGCGCGCACCATCAACACGCGCACCTCTCACGACCTGCTGGGCTACCAGGCCACGCTTCTCCTCGCTTTTGCCTGCGGGATGATCTCCACGTACTCCTTCTCCCGGATCCCCGAGCCGCCGGTGGCAGTGCCGGCGCGCCTGCGCCGGCGCACGCGAAATGTCCTGGACCTGATGCGGCGCAATCCCGCCTTCAGCTGGCTGGCGGCGAGCAGCTTCGTGTGGGGGCTTTCGCTGAACCTCGCCTCGCCTTTCTTCAATGTCTACCTCGTGACGGGCCTCGGCGGTACGGCGGCGAACGTGGGGATCGCCACCGGGGTCACGGCGCTCACCGGCCTCGCGGGGCAGGCCCTGTTCGGCAGGTTGAGCGATCAGCGCGGCAACCGCGCGGTGCTGATGTTCACGGGGATCCTCATCCCGATCCTGCCCATCCTCTGGGCCTTCGCGCTCGTGCCCTGGCACGTGTACCTGATCAACCTGGCGGCCGGCGTCCTGTGGGCCGGATACAACCTGGCGAGCTTCAACATGCTGCTCGAGCTCAGTCCGCAGGAGGACCGCGAGTCTGGCGTGGCTCTCTACCAGAGCGCGGTGTCCGCGAGCGCGGTTCTGGGACCGCTGGCCGGCGGCCTGCTCATCGCGACGGTCGGATACCACGCCGTCTTCATCCTCAGCGGCTCGGGAAGGCTCGTGGGATCGATCCTGTTCGTGCTGTTTGTGCGGCCCAGCGCTGCCGGAGGCAGCGCGCAGGGGCCCCCGGGCGGCAGCGGTTTGCACGGCAAACCGCGGGAGCCCTGGGGAGAGGCGTAGACTAGTCCACCACCGCGTTGCGCTTGAGAAACGCTTCCAGCCGGGCCACGGCGTCCGGCATGTTGCGCCGGCCGAAACCGATGCGAAAGTGATTCGCGCTGTCGTCATACACGGTCCCGGGCAGGAGAAGGACCCCGCTGGTGCGCGCGAGCGCGGCGCAGAAGTTGCCCACCTCTCCGCCGATGAGGCGCGGGAACGCGACGGGTCCGGCTTTCGGCGCCTGCCACGAGAAGCGGTCCGCATGCCGGGCGAAAAACCCGGTGAGCACGGCAAGGTTTTCCGCGATGATGCCGCGGTTGCGCGCGGCTAGGGAATCCCCGTGGCGGAGGGCAAGCTCGGCGAGCAGCTCGCTCGGCGCGCTCCCGCAGATGGTGGTGTAGTCCTTGAGCGTCTCCATGCGGGCAATCACGTCGGCGTTGCGCGTGGCCACCCATCCGATGCGCAGCCCGGCCAGGCCGTAGGTCTTCGACATTCCTCCCAGGGACACGGCGCGCTCGCTCACGTCACACGCGGCGGGCAGGCGGTCCGCGTCGCGGTGCTCGAGGCCCCGATAGACCTCGTCGGAGAACAGGATCACGCCGTGCTTGTCCGCGATCTTCACGACCTCCTGGAAGACGTCCGGCGGCATGTGCCAGCCGGTGGGGTTGTGGGGAGAGTTGAGGACGACGACCCGCGTGTCGTGACGGATGTGGCGCTCCAGCTCGCGCGGATCCAGCGTCCAGCCGTCCTCTTCCCGCGCCATCCACTGCGTGAGCCGGCAGCCGATGCCCCGGGCCAGCTCGTGGAGAGACTGGTAGCAGGGCCAGTGGACGACAATGTGGTCTCCTCGCTCCAGGAGTCCGTACATGAACAGGAGGATCCCCTCCTCCGCGCTCGTGTGAACGAGCACGTTGTCGGGGCCCATGGAGGAATACAGCCGGGCGATCTGCTGGCGCAGAGAGGGCCGGCCTCTTGTTTCGGTGTATCCGAGGCGCATCCCGAGGAGCCGGTCAGAAGCACCCGGTTCCAGGGCAAGGAGCTCCTGGACGGCGAGGGTTTCGCAGTCGGATGCGCAGAGATTGATCTCGGTGCTGAACTCGTGCTGCGCGAAGTAGCGCTCGAGCGTGAAAGGCGGCAGCCGCATGCGTCCACCGTACGAGTTTTGCCGAATCGAGGCAAGAGCGGCTGCGGCCCGGCGGACTAGGTCACCGCTGAAATCGCCATCTTCGCCAGGGCGGCTTCTTCCTGTTCGTCAAGCCCGCTGATGCCGATGGCGCCCACGACCTTCCCGTCGTGCATGACGGGAAACCCGCCGGCCCAGCCCGTGTAGCGCAGCGTGCCATAGTTCGTCATGGGGAACGGACCGGTACGGGAGGAGGCGCCCACCTCGCCGGAGGGCTTGCGCTCCCGGGCCGCGGTGTACGCCTTGTTGATGGCGATGTACAGGGGCGGGAGATGGCATCCGTCCATGCGGAGGAACGCGATCAGCTCTCCGTGGGAATCCGTCACGGCGACGGCGGCGGCCTTCTTCTCCGCTTCCACCTTCTTCTGGACCACGGCGATCATCGCCTGCGCCTCGGCGTGAGAGAGATTCATTGTCTGGTACATGGGTGATCCTCCTGGATCGAATCCTCAGTCGTGAAAGAAGCGGTACCGGGTCCTCTCCGAGTATGTCTGGCCCGGCCGCAGGACCACGCTCGGGAACGCCGGCCGGTTGATGGCATCCGGAAATCCTTCGGTCTCCAGGGCGAGCGCGGAGAACTTTCCGTACGACGCACCCCCGCGCCCGGTCAGGGCCGGAAACATCTGGCCCGAGTAGAAGTGGACACCCGGCTGCGTGGCGAACACCTCCACTCCCCGGCCGCTTGCGGGGTCCCGCACTCTGCCGACCTTCCGCCAGCCGTCCGCCGGCGCTCCGAGAACGAAGCAGGAGTCGTACCCGCCTCCGGCCGCTTCGATGTCGCGCCCGATCGGCTTCTCCCGGCGGAAATCGTACGCCGTGCCGTCCACGGCCTTGATCTCACCCGTGGGAATGAGCTCGGAGTCGGAGGGCAGGTATCGCTCCGCCTCCAGCGTGAGGAGGTGGCTCTTGATGTCGCCTCTGCCGGGGCCCGCGAGATTCCAGTATACGTGATTGGTGAGATTGACGATGGTCGGCTTGTCAGCGCGGGCTTCCCAGGCGACCAGGAGGGAGCCGGAGTCTTCCAGGGTGTACGTCACGTGGACGTCCAGGCTGCCCGGGTAGCCTTCCTCACCGTCAGGAGAGAGGTAGGAGAAGTGCACACCCGCCTCGTGCTCCCTCTGGAACCCCGCTGAAGACCAGACCATGCGGTCGAATCCCTTCTTCCCGCCGTGGAGATGGTTCCTTCCATTATTGCAGAACAGACTGTACGTCTTCCCGTCCAGGGTGAAACGGCCCCGGGCAATTCTGTTTGCGAACCGGCCGACCGTGGCTCCCAGGTAGGGATGGGGATTCAGGTACCCTTCGAGGGTGTCGAAACCGGGCGTGACTTCATCCACCTTCCCGGTGCGGTCAGGGATCTTCACGGATGAAAGAGTGGCGCCGTAGCTCAGGAGCTGCACCGAGACAGGTCCGGCCTCCAGCGTGAACTGGACGATCTCGTCCCCTTCCTGCGTTCGTCCGAAGACTCTCTGCGCGAGGGTAACCATGGGCTCCTCCTACCGACGGAACGCGGCGAGCTTGTCCGCCACCGCGTTCATGGCAGCGAGGTCCTCGGCGGAGAGCTCGAGGCGCCCTCCTCCCGCGTTCTCGCGCGCCTGGGCGGCGTCACGGGCCCCGACGAGGACGTGCGTGATTCCCTTCTGGAGGGCGGTCAGTGCGATGACGATCTGTGAGACCGTGGCGTTGTATTTTCGCGCGAAGGGCCGCAGCTGGAACACGATGTCATTGACGCTCGCGATGCTCTGTGGAGAGAACAACGGGTTGGTCTTGCGCGTATCCCCGTCCTTGAACGTTCTCCCCGGCTCGATGGAGCCGGTCAGGAGGCCCTGCTCCAGGGAGAAGTAGCTCAGAATGGAGATGCCGTGCGACACGCAGTAGTCAACGAGGCCTTTCTGGACGATGCCCCGGTCGATCAGGGTGAATCTCTCCTGCGCGGAGGCGACATCGCCGTAGCGTTTCAACTGCTCCACGGAGACGTTGGAAACCCCGATGGCGCGGATCTTGCCTTCCGCCTTCAGCTTCTCGAGCGCTTCCATCGTCACCTCGATGGGCGTCGTGGGCTCCTGCCAATGCGTCTGGTACAGGTCGATGTAGTCCGTGCCGAGCCGCTTCAGGCTCTGCTCCACCTCGTAGCGGATCCCATCCGGACCGAGGTACTTGTGAATCTTGTACTTGGCAGGCTCCTTCGACGGTGATTTGTCGTCGGCATATCCGTCGAACTGGCCCTTGTCGGTGTCCCAGCGCAGGCCGACCTTCGTCGCGATGACGGCCTTGTCCCGCCGGCCCTTGAGCGCCTTGCCCACGATCTTTTCCGCCGTGCCGAACCCGTAGATCGGCGCGGTGTCGATGAGGTTCACGCCCTCGTCGAGGCTCGCCTGGATGGCCTGGATGGATTTCTTCTCGTCCGTTCCTCCCCAGAACCATCCGCCGATGGCGAAGGTCCCCAGGCCGACCACCGACGCCTGGATCCCCGTGTTCCCCAGCGGCCTCATCTTCATGCTTCCTGCCATGGACTGGTACTCCTTTCCTCCGCTTTCCCACGCCGGCCTCACGCAGAGCGGAATGTGAGGCGCCTCGTGAAGAAGTCCGAGATGACGAATGCGGAGCCGCCGATGACGCCGCGCTCCTCCCCGAGACGGGAATACTCGATGCGCACGCGCTTCTCCACGTCCGGGAGCCCGATGCGGGCGATGCCGGTCCGCAGCCGCTCCATGAAGCTCCGGCCCGCCTTCACGTATTGCCCCTGGATGACGATCAGCTCGGGATCGTTCACCATGATGATGTTCCCCAGCCCGACGATGAACCACCGTGCCACATCATCGATGATTGAAAGGCAGAAAGGATCTCCCGCCTCGGCCAGCTCGCAGACCTCGTCCAGAGTGGAGGTGTCCGGCATCCCGTTGCGGAAGAGCGCGGACTGGACTCCGCGGCCGCACGCTTCGCTGATCAGCTCGCGGATTCGTTTTGCCGAAACCATGGCCTCGAAGCAGCCGCGGTTGCCGCAGATGCACGGCGGGCCGTCGATGGGGTTCACCGTCATGTGCCCGATCTCCCCGGACAGGCTCTGCGCGCCCTGCATGAGCTCCCCGTGCGTCACGATGCCCGCTCCGAGCCCCTCGATCAGGGCGTCCACGATGATGAAGTTCGTTGTGCCGACGGCGACTCCCTTCTCCTGCTCGGCGATGGCCTGATAGCGGTTCACGTTCTCGATGAAGATCGGGGCTTCAATCCCCGTCCCGAGGGTCTGCCGGAGGAGATCGTTGAACGGAACGTTCCGTCCCCACGACGGATAGTGGGGGGAGTAGATGGAGATCCCGCGGGCGGAATCGACGAGCCCGGGCAGGGCGATGACGATTCCGACCAGCTTCTCGCCGGCCGCCGTCTTCGTCGCGGTGAAGCCGCGGATCACGTCGACGAGCTGGCTGAGGATGAACGAGAGGCTTCGCTCGGTTGTCACGGCGAGCTTCTTGGAATAGGTTATATCGGCGTTGAGGTCCGTGATGACTGAGATGATGGA
>Ga0335070_10009065_pt1 | contig 11688 bp, 9 predicted proteins | sample Lox_Sample_13_FD_206722 | JGI IMG/M metagenome (GOLD analysis project Ga0335070, IMG submission 206722) | Soil microbial communities from Loxahatchee National Wildlife Refuge, Florida, United States - Lox_Sample_1.3 | ecosystem: Environmental > Terrestrial > Soil > Wetlands | place: USA: Florida...
GGCGGGTTGGAGAAGCTTTAGGGCGGCTACCTTTTAAGCGATCTCGGGAAAAAGTCCCTGACCCTTATCCAGTTCTGTTTCTTGACACCGAGGCCGTTTCATCCAACCTCCAATCATAGCCGCGTCCTAAAGGTTCGGAAACCCGCCTCTCTGTGCCAATAGCTATTGTGTACATTTAAGAAAAACTGGGGGTGGGCGAGCGAAACGATCGAATTAATAAAAGCGATGCAATGGTCCCGATGGATTTGTTGATTTGAGGCGACTGGAAATTTGGACTCTTCAGTTTAGGGAAATGGGAGGATACATTCCTTCATTTACGATCTCATTCACGGCTCAACGGACTCTCTTCCTTTTTCTTCTCACCGTATAATCAAAATAAAGAAGATTGATCACTCCTATAAGAGTTAGGGAGAGGAACATGATCGGATAATTGGTCCACTCAAGGATCATGCCGACGATCATCGGACCGATCCCCGCTCCCAGATCAGCGAGTGCCGTGAAGGTGCCCATCGCAGGACCTCTGGCGGATCCGGAGCTTTCAACGGCGTAAACGACCAGGGAGGGGTAGAGAAAGGCCCACCCCGTCCCAAAAATGATCGCCACGAGAATAAACATGGGGAGGGTGGTGGAAAAGGTAAGGACAACAACGGAAGTAATGATCCCTATGAAACAAGGGATGATCACTTTCTCCCTCGCGTACATATCCAATATTCTTCCACCCAAAGACCGGCCCACGATCAGAGTGATAGCGATGAACGCAAAAAAGATTCCAGGGTTGGAGACGCCATGCCGCAAAGCATACAAGGGAAAAAAGGCGCCTAAACTCCCCCAGATGATATTGAGCAAAAAAGCCATGATCGCTGACGGAAGCACGTCACGGTTTAAGATGGGCTGGTTTTGTGTGGGTTTGGTTTCCACTGGAACGCCCTGGGTTTTCTTCAATTTGAGAGTGATGAATAGAGTGCATAAAGATAACGCAGTGCAGATTAAAAAGAGGGCAGCGAAGCCAAATTGGTTGATAAGGAGCATCCCGAAATACGGAGCGAGAGCGAAAGCGAAATTATACGACAAGAAATAATAACTGATGATTTGGCCGCGGCGGCTTTCAGAAGTGGAATTAGCGATCAACGCGACCGAGGCCGTCGAAAAGAAGGCCAATCCAATCCCTTGAAAAATTCTCACAATCAAAAATGGCCAAAAGGGAGGGGCTAAGAGATAGGAGATCGATGAGAGGATATAGAGGATCGCTCCTGCAATCATAAATTTTCTTTCGGGGATCCTCGATAGGGCTCTTCCTATGAAGGGCCTGGGAATCAATGAGAAGACGCTTAAAATCCCGATCAGGAAACCAATCTCCCCGGCTTTGGCTTCGAATCTTGAAAGATAGACCGGAAGGGTCGGAACGAGCACAAAGGAAACAAACGAGAAAGCAAATTGAGTAAGAAAATTGAGGACAAAATCACGGGTGAGTATTTTCTGCGTCGTCATCTTTTCTATTTATGTATTTTAATTTTTCGGATTTGTAAAGGCGTGGACTACGATTTCAAATGCGTTGTGATAGGAAGAGGATGGCGGATGTGCGTGGTTCTTCGACTCATCGCGCGGTCTGGGGGTGGGAGCCTGTTCCGGATTGGGCCAAGGGATGAAGCCTCTGCCCTTGTATGAAAGGTTTTCATCCCACTTCGTCTGGCTCGGCCAGCCGCAGCCTACCATGTAAGGATCGTCATTTGACCACGCGCATCAATATTGTTGGGGCTCCCAACGAAAGGCTTATTGCCCACTCCTTCCGTCAGATTATAACTTTCCCTCGAATCGTACAGTTCTTTTCGTTGTTCCGGCGTCATCGGTGTACATCCGATGAACATCAACATGAGCATAAGAGCCACTGGAATAGAGATGAATTTCTTCACCGGTTCCTCCTTCACCGGCCCGTGAGAGGCTCACTTCAGGCCCGCTTTGCGCAAAGCGGTCACGAGGCTGTTTGTTATCTTTTGATCCTTGAATGGAAGGGCCTTTGCAAAGTATTCGAGGGAGAATTTTGGATTTATCTTGAGAACTTCTGCAGCTTCGGCGCGGGCCTCTTTATCACGGCCCATCTTACTGTACGTCGTTGCCAGGAGAACATGAGCGAGCAAATTATCAGGAGAGCGCTGAAGCGCCTTCTTGTACGACGAAACTGCCTCTTCATACCGCCCCGTAATGAGAAGGGCATTTCCAAAGTTAAAAAAGTACCAGGCCGGGCCGAAAGGGTTAAGTCGGATTGCTTTTTGAAACAATAAAACGGCTTCTCCCGGCCTCTCTGCAAAGGTCAGACTAATGGCGTACCAGGCATAAACATCCGCGCCGTTAGGATCAAGGGCCACCGCCTTTTCTGCCTCAGCAAGCGCTTTCTCATGCTCCTTCTCTATGGAATAGAGGAAGCTCAACAGGCCGTGAGGGCTAGCGTAGGCATCATCCAGTGCAACGGCTTTTTGTGCCAATTCAAGCGCTTTCTCAATAGACTCCTGAGGCGACTTGCCTGACCCAAGCCAGTAATCCATCATGTAGGTGGTAGCCAGGAGCTGATAGGCTAATGAAGACTCTGGACAGGCCACAAGAGCCTCTTCTCCCATCCGTCGGGCCAAGTGGTTGCCCTCGATATCGTCCCGATTCGAGTAATTTTGCCCTTCCAACAGCTTCAAATAGCAATTAAGATTTCGTATCCCCTTGTCGCGATGCAGGGCCTGCTCGCCTTCCGTAATTTTCACCTGCATCGCCGTAAGTATGTTGCGAGTAACTTCATCCTGCAAGGCAAAAATGTCTTTCAGCTCGCGATCGTAGCGCTCAGCCCAAATATGATGCCCTGTAAGGGCGTCGATCAACTGGGCTGTGATACGAACGCGACTATCAGACCTCTGAATACTTCCTTCCAGTACGTACTGAACCCCTAGTTCTTCGCTGATCTGCTTGACATTCACCGATTTCCCCTTGTAAGTGAACGTCGAATTGCGGGCAATGACAAACAGCATAGGTACCTTGGAAAGGGCGGTGATGATGTCCTCGGTGATCCCGTCGCTGAAAAACTCCTGCTTCGGGTCTGCGCTCATGTTGACGAATGGCAAAACAGCAATGGAGGGCTTATCCGGCAGGGCGAGAGCCGTTTTTTCTTTGGGGACGCCCTCAACAGACGGTCGAGAAGGGCGCAGGTGCGGGTAAAACTGCCAGAGGACATTGGCCGCTGCGACCAAAGCGATCAGGATCTTAAAAGCCGGGTGTACCCGCTCCCAATAATTCAGCCCAGCCCTCTTCCATCGGCTCGCTACCGAACCCAATGTCTCAGGCTCGATCATCACCCGATACACCTTAACGGGCCCGACGATGTTCTTAACTTTTTGCTTCCCAAGGTACTCGTACCGCAAGGTCAATTTGCTTTTGATATGCTCATAGACCGTCCCGGAGATACAGAGGCTTCCTCCATCTGCCAGACTCTGCACACGGGTGGCAATGTTCACGCCATCTCCAAATATTTTATCTTCCTCCTCAACCACGTCCCCGATGTTCACCCCGATGCGAAACTCCATCTTGCGGGGTAAAGGCAATTTATCATTTCGAACCTTGAGTTCCTTTTGAATCTCCACCCCACACTCCACTGCATCCACGACACTGGTAAACTCAGCCAGAAGGTTATCTCCCGTGGCGTCCACGACCCGGCCATGATGATCCCGGATGAGGTTGGCCATCACCTCTTTATAAGTGTTGAGGGTTTGGAGGGTTCCGGCATCATCTTTGGCAATAAGGCGGCGATAGCCCTTCACATCGGCACTGAGGATCGCAGTGAGTTTACGTTTAACTTCTTGGGTGGTCATGGTGTCCCCAAAAGGTTACCAGAGAAGTTGATTTCTAAAAGGAATGTTATTTGATACAAGAATTACTCATTCCGATTGGAAAAGTCAACAAGGAATATCGATCGTCAATGATTACCCGGCAGCAGTCCGCCTCCGGCCGGAGGGCCATGAATGAATGCGCTCACTTTTCGAATGTTTTCAAATGGAATCTGAATGCGACCTTTGGCTGGAAGGACTATAGCGACGTTCCAAATTCAAACGCTTTCGTCAGGGCTTTTTGATTTTTTTTAATTTCGCCTCTTTCGTACGCCGTGGCTAAAACTTTTCCCGCAAATTTCATTCCCAAATAATCACACGACAGGCGGAGCATTTCGACCAGAAGTCTGCAGGAATGAGGACCTTCGGCGGATGGCGACACAATGGCCCATTTCTTGTCCTTCAGTTTCCTGTTTTCAACGAAGGGCCTCATTCGATCGATCAGAAGTTTCATCTTTCCGGTAGGGCCATACCAATAATTGGGTGTACCAAAGATGATGAGATCGGCTTTCTCCATCTTCGGGTAAATCTTTCGCATTCCGTCTTTCAAGGGGCATACGAAATTTCCCTTCTTGCAGACGCGGCAGTCAACGCAGGGAAGAATTTCATAATCGTAGAGGTAAAGTTTTTTGCTTGTATGATTCGCTTTGTTACTCCCCTCCAGAATTTGATCGACCAATTGATCGGTATTGCTTCGTTTCCTGGGGGTTCCAATCAACGCCAAGATTTCCATGGAAAATCTCTCTTTTCCTTACAACCCGAAATAGGCGGACTTCACATCGGGGTTGTCCACTAACTCCTGGTAGGAACCTTCCAGAACGGCGCCTCCGTTTTCAAGGATATACCCGTGATGAATGATCGGTAAAATAGGACGGGCATACTGTTCTGAGATAAGGATGGTAATCCCCGTCTGCAGATTGATATCGCGGACAGATCGGGCAAGCATCCCCTCCATCATCGGACTCAGTCCGAGTAACGGTTCATCGAGGAGGAGCAATTTCGGCTGGGCCATCAACGCTCTTCCAATGGCCAGCATTTGTTGTTCCCCGCCGCTAAGAAATCCTCCTTCTCTTTTCCTCAGATTTCCCAGGGGTGGGAAAATGGTAAAAACAAATTCCAAAGTTTTTTTAGCCTGAGCTTTTGTGGCGAGATAGCCTCCAATTTTCAAATTCTCTAGCGTGCTGCTTTCAGCGAAGATCCTTCGCCTCTCAGGGCAGAGGACGATCCCTTTCCTGGCCCTTTCACTCGGCTTCATGGAGGTGATGTCCGTTCCTTCAAACGCGATATGGCCCAGGACGGTGATCCTTTCTCCCCCTCTCATCTCTTCCTTCTTCTTCACATCCAATATGATTCCAGAGATGGTATACATCAGCGTCGACTTGCCTGCGCTGTTGGCCCCAAAAACGCCCGTAACCTTTCCGCCCTGGCATTGCATATTGATATTGTTGATGGCGATGGCGTTCTCGTAAAAAACCATCAGGTTTTTGATCTCCAGCATGTTCTACCCTTGTCCTTTTTCCTTGGAAATTTTTCTACGTTCTTCCGCCCTGATTTCGCGTCTCAGGAGTTTTCCCACCTTTGACTTCGGCAGCATGTCCCGGAACTCGATGTATTGTGGAATCTTATAGGGGGCAAGCCTTTCCCGGCACCATCGGATCAGTTCCGAGGCGTCCACGCCTCTTGCATCTTCCTTCAGGACGACCATGGCTTTAATTCGTTCTCCCACTTTCGCATCGGGAACTCCGACCACACATGCACCGATGACGGTAGGGTGGTCTTGCAACACCGCCTCAATCTCAGAGGCAGAAACCCGAAAAGCTTTGAACTTTATAATGTCGGCGGATCTCTCAACATAGATGAACTCTCCTTTTTCATCCTGTTTCACATAGTCTCCCATTCGGTAGTAAATTCTCCCATCTAGCTCTATATAAGAACGGCTGGTTTCTTCGGGCTTGTTCAAATAGCTCTTCACCGTGTAGTCGGAAGTCACCACAAGTTCTCCGATCTCACCGACAGGAACGGATTCCAACCTATCCGGATCAATCACTTTGCACTGTCTCGTCTTAAGTGGAAGGCCAATGGACATGACGCTTGGCTCTGTATTTAATCGGGAATAGGTGACATGGCCCGCTTCCGTTGATCCATAGACTTGGTAGATATTCAGTCCAAAAAGCTCTTTCCATCGCTTAGCGACCTCAATGGGGAGGGCGTCTCCTCCACAGTAGCAGTATTTCAGCGAGCTCATGTTGTATTGGTCCAAACGGTCGTTTTCAAGGATCATACGATAAAGAGCGGGAACCCCCAGAATCCATCTCACCTTATATTTTTGTATTGAATACAAAATGGCATCGACCTGGGGAACCGGCATGATGACCGTTGTATTGCCGAAGTTTAGACCAATGGCGACAAAGAGTCCGAGAGCCATGATGTGGAAAAGAGGATTAATCGCAATATAGACATCTTTCCCTTCCTCGATATAGGGTCCCGCCACGTCCTCCATGACGTCCCTGACATAGGAAATCATGCCCATATGATTGCCAGGAACTCCTTTGGGAAACCCCGTTGTCCCGCCGGTATAGAGAATATAGGAAAAGTCATTCCAGGGGTCGATCTTTACATTTAGCTTTTCGGGTTTTTGTTTGAGGAGGTCTTTGAAGAAATAAACTTTCTCACCCTTTTTAACGATCCCTCTTGGAATTTTATCGAAAAGGAGGCCAACGGTACGTTTCCAAATCGGAAGGAGATCAACGAGGTTTGTCACAATAACCCTTTTTAAGACGGTCTTAGAAAAAATTTCCTGTACATACCCAAAATTGGTGTCGAGACAAATGACCGTCTCTACCCCCGCATCCTTGATCATATATTCAATTTCAAAAGAAGTGTAAATGGGGGCAACCGGAACCACCACCGCCCCGATCTTTTGGATTGCGAAGAAGGAGATGACCCATTGGGCAGAGTTCGTGATATAGAGCATGACCTTATCGCCTTTTCTTACCCCCAAGCGATTCAGAGCTGTAGCAAATCGATCGATGAGATCTCGCAATCTGGCATAGGTAAACTTCTCGCCCAGAAAAATGATGGCCGGTCGATGAGGATACTCCTCGCACACGTGATCAAATTGGGTAAAGGTAAGTTCGTCCTTCATATGTCTTGAATGCGACTTCCGAATTATTAGCAAACTGCTGAAAAACGCCCTTCTGCGGCGTTGCCCTCACCCTTCGTCGTTGCGATGTACATCCGAGTACGCCTCACTCCTCAGGATCTCGGGCGCCTTGCATCTGGGCATTTTTGAGCAGTCTGAGAAAAGTAACTTCTTCAGCAAACTTTGAGGCTCTAACTCGGAATGCGAGATTCCTTCGCTTCGCCTATCAGGCTTCAAATATATAATCGAGCAGCTTCTCCGATCCCAGGTAAGCTTCCTTTACCTTCTCGTTTGCCATCACTTCTTCAGGAATGCCCTCTGTCAATTTTTCTCCAAAATTTAACACCATGACCCGACTGGCCACCCGGAAAAGCTCCCTTAATCGGTGCTCGATCATGATCAAGGTAATTCCGTCCATCTGCAACTTTTCGATGAGTGGGACCATGCTCGCAATCTCACTCATGCTGAGTCCGGAGAAGACCTCATCACAGAGAATGAGATCAGGTCCCAAAGCAAGACATCGGGCGAGTTCAAGACGCTTCAGATAGCCTGTTGGAAGACTGGAAGCCAGCTTATAAGGGACATAGGAATCTCTCTCGAAACCAATTTCTTCCAAAATGTCGATGCTCACCGTGTCGCGGTCCCCCAGCTTGCCTCCTCCCCGCCATCCACCTTTCCGTCTTGCTCTCGGGGAAAAGAGGGGAATAATAAGATTCTTATACGCGGGAAGGCTATAGTAGGGCCTCATGATCTGAAAGGTTCTTGTGAGTCCAAGATTGGCAATCTGATTGGGTGCCCTGTTGCTGATCTCTTTACCTTTATAGAAAACCTTACCAGAGTTCATCTTGATGAAACCGGTGATGCAATTAATCAGGGTCGTCTTCCCTGATCCATTGGGACCGATGATTCCAAAGACCTCGCCCTTCTGAACACTGAAACTGACATTCAGCAATGCCTGAACCCCTCCGAAGGCTTTGCAAACATCGGTTACTTGAAGAATGGTCTCTTCACTCATACCTTGACCCACCTCTCAAACTGATGGTATTTCCGCTGGGCGTAGACCATGATCCCCTCGCTTCGAAACATGATGAAGATCATTAAGATGATGGCATAAATCACGATTCTCAGCGTTCCGAAGGTACGCAAGAACTCAGAGAGGGGAACAAGGATAAAACAACCGAGTAAAGGTCCTACGAGGGTGCCTCCTCCTCCGATCACTGTGGCCGCAATGGGAATGACGGAGAAATCGAGAGCGAACTGTGAAATACCCGCCCACATGTATATATGCGATAGGTAAGCCCCTCCGAGAGAACCCAGTCCGGAAGCAATGAAGACGGCGATAGCCTTGTAACGGGTGATGCTTAACCCGGAGGCTCTAACCGCCTGATCATTATCCTTGACGCCACGAAAGACGAGTCCAAGATCCTGGTTCACCAATCTCCTCAACCCGAAGAGGGCAAAGATGACGATCAAAAGAATGAGATACTGTTCAACCCATCGATTGGGAAAACTGGCAACACCGAGAATGCCGTCTGTTCCGCCGAGGATATTTAATGCTTCAATAACTCTTGCGAGAGCTAAGGGATACATGAGGGTTACGATGGCGAAATAAACTCCCCTGAGGGGGAGGGCAGGAAGGAGGAGAAGCGTGCAAATGATAGCTCCTCCAAGGGTGGCCATGGGAATGGTCAGTACCGGCGGTAGCCCGAGGAATTTATTGAGAATGGCCGCGGTGTATCCACCCACCCCTATAAAAAAAGCGCCTCCCAGGGAAACCAGCCCAACGAAATGGGCCAAGAAATCGAATCCGAGCGCGAGCAGGACATATATCCCGACAATGGAGATGACCCGATTCCAGTAGAGAGATGGCATGAGGAAAGGAAGAAGGAGGATTCCGACGATGAGAACCAGTCTCGGAAGAACGAGATAGGTGACTTCCTGCCATGAAGAAACGGCGTAGATTCCTTCCGTCCGGACCTTGATGCCACGATCGATCCTTTCTTTGCGCCGCTCTGCTGTCTCCAAACTTCTTTCCTTTAGATACTATCGCTAAATATTGAATGTTTGCTAAATCCAAAATTCGAATAACGAAACTCGAAACAAAGCCCAAAACCGAATCACCGAAGTTCCAAACGAGTTTAGAACATTTGGATTTACAATTTTGAATTTGTTCGTGCTTCGAGATTTTACTTTTATACGCGTTCTTCCAACTCCTTTTGTCTACCAAAGAGGCCTGAAGGCCTCAAGATAAGAGTGATGATAATCGCCAAAAGAGCCACGACCATATGAAAATGCGATTGGATGTATTTAACGGTTATGATTTGGAGGAATCCAATCATAAAGGCCGCAATAATCGCACCCACCCAACTACCCAGACCGCCCACGATACAAACGGCGATTGAGAGAATCAATACGTTGTAGCCCGCCTCCACGACAATATTGCCCAAAGGAAGCAAAGCCACGGCCGAGAGCCCAGCCAGAACAGACCCCATGGCCATGGCAATGACCGCCATCCAGTCAGAATCTATTCCCAGCATCATGGCGGCATGTTCATCCTGAGCCATTCCCCTTAATGCCAAACCGGTTTTATTGAAATGGGTAAAGAGCCACATAAAAGAGACCACCACAATCCCAATGCCGATGACGATGATTCGTTGAAAGTCGACTGGAATACCACCGATATTGATGCTGCCTTCAATGAAGACAGGAAGCGTATAAGTCATCCCCTTGAATCCTGCCCAGCGCAGGAACTCAAGAATGGCCAGTCCCAGGGCATAGGTGGCGATGATTTCAGACGTGGCCATTCCTCTCACCCGAATGAGAACGAACCGATAAATGGCTGCTCCGACCAACCCCATGACGACAAGCGCCAGGATAATCGAAAGGATGTAGTTTAGTTTTAGGAGGTGGATGAGACTCCAGACAAGAAACCCCGTGACCACGTACAACGCGCCGTGGGCGAAGTTGGGGAGCCGGCTGATCCCGTAGACCAACGTGAAACCGATGGCCATCAACGCCAGCGAAAAACTATTGATGATTCCGTAGATAAGAATGTCCATAGATAATAAAATCGGACGAATGGGCGAAAATTCTGATTGGGTGATGGGGAGACACGGAGATGGGGAGAAAAATCTTATCCTTCTCCGTGTCTCTGAGTCCCCGTTTCTCCGTGTCTTGTTCTTACTTCTTCATCCAGGGGGGAAGTTTAACCTCACCCATGGCAATCTTGGGTGGGAAAACCACAACCCTCTTCTCTTTTTGCCACTGGAAGATTGTTCCGACAGCGCCCTCGTTCGGATCAACGCTTGGGATGACCTGATGAGTCTTAGGGTTAAACCTTATTTTTCCGTAGACACCCATCAAATCCGTCTTCTCAAGAGCTGCCACCACAGCATTAGAATCGAGAGAGCCTGCACGCTCAATCGCATCCTTCAACGTATAGACCGCCATATAGCTTGACGAAGTCCCATAACCTTCCGGTTCGACTTTCCATTTCTTTTGGTATGCCTCCACGAACTTCATCGTCCACGGGGTGGCTTTGGACGGAGCGTTGCCTGCGTTGACCACGCTCGCCATGCAATATTCCCCTTTTCCTTCGGTGGCCTTCCAAAATCCGGGCTCCTCAGCGGCAGAAATAATCGTGCCATAGGGAATGGCAGGGACTTTCATATCATACCACTGCTTCAGGAGGATGGAGGTCTCGGGCATATCCATCCAGATCAGGATGACCTGGGCATTTTCTCTCTTGGCTTTGAGGAGTCCGACAGAGTAATCCGTGGTTCCTGTCGGATAGACTTCCTTCCCCAGGACCTCCCATCCCTTCTCTGTAGCCAATTTTGAGACGAGGTCTCCTCCTGCGCGTGCGTGGGCGACATCCTGGATCATGATGAAGAGTTTGTTGAAGTTATATTTCGCTTTAATGTCCATCAGACACGGGATGAATTCTCCAACCACCATCCAGCCCACTTCGCCGGAGATCCGGAAGCAATACTTGAACTTATCGTACTCGGTCTCCACCCGCTTGTGATAAGCCGGGGTCAAGGCCCCAGTCGTTAATATGGATACCTTCTTATATTTCGAGAGTAGATCCATGGCTGCGAGAGCCGCTTCGGAACGAACAGGACCACCGATGATAAAATCAGCATTTTTCTCCAGGATCAGCTTCTCTACCACCAGGAGGGCATCACTGGTGGGGACGCCGGGTTCGAGATCCCGGGTATCCATGACTTCCACTTTAAACGGTCTCTTTTCGTTACCGACCTTGACGCCTCCTTGGGCATTGATTTCCTCGACAGCGAGCTTGATGGCCCTTTCAGCATCCCAGCCGTAGAGAAAAGCCGTCGCCAGAGGGGCTCCGATCACAATCGGTTTTTCTGCCGCATAAGCCGAATGCCCCAAAAAAGGCAACCCTGCCAAACCCAGCGCCAGAAGGAATACACCTACCCACCGTTTCGCTTTTTCCATAATTTTCCTCCTTGAAGATTCCATTTCCCCACCCTCCGGGATGATTAAACTACATCCTTCTGATAAAAAGAGATGTTCCATTTTTACAGCGGGGAAATCTTTTTGTCAAGACAAATCCTGCATCCGCCTACGTCAAGGCTTGTGTGTAAAAAGGAGAGAGGGTAGCTCTTGGCCTTTAGAATTGTAATGAAAGAATACAGCATAGAGAATCCTTTCCATACT
>Ga0335070_10009066_pt1 | contig 11688 bp, 8 predicted proteins | sample Lox_Sample_13_FD_206722 | JGI IMG/M metagenome (GOLD analysis project Ga0335070, IMG submission 206722) | Soil microbial communities from Loxahatchee National Wildlife Refuge, Florida, United States - Lox_Sample_1.3 | ecosystem: Environmental > Terrestrial > Soil > Wetlands | place: USA: Florida...
CCGCACTTCCACTCAAGCTTTAGCCTACTGGTCTGCAACCTTCAAGCTGACCTGATCGCGAAAGACCTCCCGAACATTTTCAAATTGAAAGGCATAGACAACTTAACTGAAATAGATATTGTGATGGCAAAGTTCTTCAAGTCTCTGAACACATCACAGATAGGCCAAAGAAGAGCATGCATTGGCGTCATCTCAGACGCACTACTGGAGCATCACGCATTAATAACCAGAAAATGGCTGGGCAGTTTTCTCCTAAGTCTCAAGTCCAAAGGCTTTACTGTTCTAGCATTTGTTGACCCTCAAATGCACCCGCTTCATGACCTGCAGGCTGTCCTCAGCGTTTTCGACGGAGAAATACGAATAACCGAGAGAGAGACACCAGAGGGCGTCAAGCAGACACTTAGGATTAAGAGACTTATCAATCAGAGATTCTCAGACAAAGAGATAACACTAAACAGAGAAGCATTGACTGATTAGTTCTCGCTCGCCAGAAAAACTGAAACTGGCATCAAACTGATTGGAAATCAAAAGCCTTTTCAATATTGGTCAACCTCATTGTTGATATGGGCTAGCGGAACTAATTTTAATCCAAAGCCCAAACCAGTTGAGTGGTTTTTCATTTTCGAAATATCATTTTTCCAAAATGCTCCGTTGGTTGTTTATTGATGTCTATTCTCTTGAATATTCTTCTCTGCGTGATTTCGATTCCAGAGTTTTTGCATTTTGCAGCCTAAGCAAATTTTAAATATGATAACTAAACAAAAAGGAGAATGCGCGGGAAGGGAGAGACTGGATGTTTGATTCTGAGGCGTTAACAAAAGTTCAATCAGCCATATTAATCGCAATAATTGCCGTGGCCGCAGTAGGTGGAAGCGCAACATACTATCTATTCGTTGGAAACACGTCGGCGAAAGAAAGCATCAAGATTGGCGTCTGCAGCGACCTCGACATGAACTACGGTAAAGCCGTTTATCAGGGTGTATTGCTGGCAGCTGAACAGATCAACAGTCAAGGAGGCATCTTAGGTAGAAACCTCACTGTGGTTGCGGAAGACGATGATAGCGAGACCCCTCCTGGAGATATTGCAGTTGCAACCGCCGCACTGACCAAGCTATTGACTGTTGACAAAGCGGATTATGTTATTTCCGCTGCAGGATACGTGCAGGTATATCAGGACATTTGTTCTCAACATCAGAAAATCTTTTTCAGCACTGGTTCATTAAGCGATAATGACTCCCAACGGGTGCTGGACAACTATGACAAATACAAGTATTTCTTCCGGCCTCAAACCAATGCTTCTGCTGCCATTGCCGGTGGCATCGGCGGCTTGCTAGTTTTGAAGAACTACACGGGCTTTAACAAAGTCGCCTTTTTGACAGAAGATCTTTCATTCTACAGCCAATGGGCGGAAGGATTGAAAGTTTTGCTCCCTAAATTTGGTTTTGAAGTGGTCTACAGTAGGCTGTTTCCTCCAGGAACCAAGGATTTCACCAGCTACCTTTCTGCCATCGAAGCGTCAGGAGCCCAGATACTGGATTCTGCGGTTCTTTCGGAATCTGGCTTTTCCTTGGTTGAGGAGTATGCTGAACGTCAGTCACCCTTTGTTATGTGGGGCCACATTGGGTTAGCTGCAGGCAGTAATTTTTGGGCGCTAACTGGAGGAAAATGCGACTCTATATCGACGGTGGGGTACCCTGTTACTGCAGGTTATGCGTTGACCAACAAGACGTTGGCTACTCGGGACGCGTACATGCAGCGGTGGGGAGAAGTGCCTAACATGGTGGCAACCAATTTCTATGACATTGTGCGTTTTGTCTTGCCGGATGCAATCAAACGGGCTGGAACAACGGAAACAGAGGCTGTAATCAAAACATTAGAAACTACCAATGTCGAAACGTCTTCGGCGAGGCACTTTGTCTTCACTTCTTCGCATGACGGTTATGTTGCATGGGCTGCCCCTAATGTTATGAGCACGGATTTTCTGTTCTATTGCACATATCAGTGGCAAAATGGGTCGCAGGTACCAGTTTCCCCTAAGCAGTTATCGTTGGAGGCAGGAACCACCTACGAGTATCCTTCTTGGAAGGGACCTTGGAGCAAATAGTAACTTTCTCAACAATTCGCTTCCGGTGGTGGACTCATGAAAAGCCTTTTCAGCACTCGTTTCTATAAATAACCCCGACAAAGGCGCCTGATGTTCCGCTCTAGGGCAGGACACACAAGAAATTGAAACCAAACATATTGGCAGAGCCCAATTTGGTGGGAAGAGAATATGAACTTGAACTGTTAGAGTCGAATCTTAGGGTCGCGGCTGAAGGAAAAGGAACCACTGTTTTCGTCTCAGGTGAGGCAGGCAGTGGGAAGTCAAAACTTGCCCGAGAATTCTTGGAATCTGCAAAGAATAGGGGCATAACGGTTCTTGCAGGTTGGTGCCTAAGCGATGCTGCGGTTCCATATTTCCCTTTCATTGAAGCGTTCAATGCATACTTCGGGACAATTGAGGAAGCACCGTTCGCGAGTTTTCAGCGAAATGATGCTAAGACTGGACAAACTGCACAGAGTGGAATCGACCAGCGAGAAGTAGCTTCTTGGTTGTCTGGTACGAGACCATTCGAGAAAAGGGCAGGCGTCGAACCTCTATCACCTCAGGTGTGGAAGGACCAGGCGTTTGATCGCGTTGCCAAAACGCTTTTAACAATGTCAGTTGAAAAGCCTCTGGTTCTCTTTTTGGAAGATGTTCAGTGGGCAGATACTGCTTCACTTGCCCTCATGCATTATATTTCGCGTGTCGTTAGCAACTCCGAAAAAATTCTGGTTTTGGCGACTTTCAGAAGCGAGGAGGTCACTGCTGACGCTGAGGGGCGCTCACATCCGCTTGCAGAGGAAATGCAAGCGATGAGCCGAGAAGACCTTTTTTCAGAAATTAAACTGTCAAATCTTAACAAGGCTAACTTTTTAACGATTGCTCAAAATATGCTGGGGGGTTTGGTCCAACAAGACCTCATCGAAAAGATAGCAAGAGAAGGTAATGGCAATGCTCTGTTTTTGGTTGAATCGTTGAGGATGCTTGTTGAACGAAATGTGCTTGCTGAGGTAAATAGCGAATGGCGATTGTCAGTGGATGACTTTGGCATTCCGTCGAAGATCAGGGACATTATTTTGCGCAGATTGGGGACGTTAAACCATGTGCAGAGGAGAGTTCTTGACGCTGCTTCGGTTATCGGAGAAAAATTTAACGTCGAATTGCTTGCCTCAGTTCTTAAGCAAGACAGCCTGGACGTTCTGGATATTTTGGATTTTATAGCCCGGTCGACTGCTCTTGTGAGTGATGAGGGGGTATTTTACAGGTTTGACCATGCTCGGTCAAGGGAAGTAGTATACGAGACGCTCTCTTCGTCTATGAGGGCTGGGTATCATTCAAGGATTGCCGAAAGATTAGAGAGCGTTGGTAGTAGCGGAAAGCTCCCCTTTGCTGATTTGGCCTACCACTATGCTCGCGCTGGCAACGATGAAAGAGCAGTGAAGTATTCGCTCGAAGCTGGACAGGAGGCATTAGCGAGATTTAGCAATGGAGAAGCAATAAAAAACTTCCAGTACGTCATCAACAAAGTTGCAGACAATGGGTCAGGTCTAGCCGAGAAGACAGCTGCCCTAGAAGGATTGGGAGATGCACTCTATGCAAGCAACGATTTCAGTCAAGCAAGGGAAGCTTTCGAAAAGCTTGCCCGACTTCAAAAAGACGCAGCAAAACTACGTGCACTCAGAAAAGCCATTGTCGCCACATTTTACGAGTTCAATCCATCTAAGATAAAAGAGCTCACGCATATGGCGGAGGAATACGCTTCGGCAGATCGCGTGGAAGCGGCAAGAGTTCTCTCTCATAAAGCCCGTGTCAGATCGGTTGAGGGGAAATATGTTGAATGCTACCCATTTCTGGAGCAAGCGATCGGTGTTTATGAGGAAGAGTATTGTTTGTCGGATGTGGCTTGGGATCTCTTTGCAATGAGCAATGTTTACACTTGGTCAGGCGAACTGGAAAAGGGAGTTGCTTCGGCGCTAAGATCTATTGCGTTGCAAGATGAACTTGGCGACATTCATGCTCAACTTGAGGCGTACCTCTATGCAGGGCATTGTTTTGTTTATTGTGCATTGGTAGAAGAGGCTATTAAATTCTATAAGAGAATAATTGAAATTGACAGTACCTTCAAAGTCAATGATTACATAAGATTAGTTCCGGCCTGCAATGTAATGGGCTTGCTTTCACTCTGGTCGGGTAACCTGAAGGAAGCCAAAATGCTATTTTTGAGGGCCCTAGACTACTGTAATAAAACGGATTCCGTTTACCGCAGGTCAATTGGGTCAGTCTACGCGCTTTTGGCGTTAGTCAGTATTTTGGAGGGAGATACTGCCTCGGGAGACGAGTATTATGGGAAATTTATGAAATTGCCTCCGGAAATTCAAATGACCCGTCTTAGCATGGCAAACGTCTATCAAATGAAAGCCGTTTACTTCGCAAGCAAAAGACAGTTCGACGAAGCAAACGAGTCTATTGAGAAACTTCTTGACTTTTATCGTCGATTCATGCCATGCCCTGGTTTGGAAGCAACGGCCAAGATGAGGCGGGCTTGGATTCTGGAAAAACAGGGCAGATTTGAAGAAAGCAGAGCGGTAAATGAACAGGCCCAGCAACTGTTTAAGCGAGCGCAGGAAAAGTTCTCTAACGCTAACGTTTTCACAGGACTTATAACTTTCACACATCCCGAGGTCAACCAGCCGTTTGAACTTAGGCTCGACGTGGTTAATGCCTCTAAACGCGAGGGCTCAATACTCAAAATTGAGGACCTACTGGTTCCGTCGCTCAAAGTAATTGAAGTGTCCCCGAACTGCGTTTTGAAGGACGGACAGGTTGAGTTTTTGGACAAAAAGATCGAGCAATTCTCTGCCAAAACCATTAAGTTAACGGCAATGGCAACGAGACCTGAAAGCTTCAATTTGACTCCAACTGTTAGTTACATGGATGATTTGGGGCAAACCAAGACCGCCAGCACCCGCACGTTCCAGATTAATGTCCAGCCCAAATTTAAGGAAGCACAAGTTGCTGGAAAGATAACTACAGGTTATTATGAACTCGATCAGTTGCTTCAGGGCGGAATCCCTGAAGGATATGCAGTCGCGCTTACTGCTCCTTCTTCTAACGAACGATCAATCTTGATCGAGCGTTATGTTAAGGCTGGCGCAGAAAACGGGCAGATAACTTTCTATTTGACTGATGAATTGAGTAAAGGAAATGCATTGGCAATAGAATTCCCTTCAAACCTGTTGCTTTTCGTTTGTAGCCCAAGAGTCAACTTGGCGACAAATGATTTTTCTAATATTTTCATGCTTAAGGGTGTCGAGAACTTAACTGCAATTGATATTGCTTTCTCGAAGGTGTTGAGACAATTAGCCCCGTCAATAACAGGCCCGAAACGTGCATGCGTAGAAATAACCTCAGACGTTCTGCTTCAGCACCATGCACTTGCCACTCGCAAATGGCTCAGCGGCCTGATTCACGACCTAAAGTCAAACGGCTTTACAATCCTGGCTGTAGTTGACCCAGCTATGCATGCCGCTGAAGAGTTGAAGGCGATCGTGAGCATTTTCGATGGGGAAATATGGGTTACCGAGAAAGAGATGCCTGAAGGCACCAAGCAGACACTAAAGATTAGGAAGCTGATAAACCAGAAATATTCTGACAAAGAGATAGTCCTGGACAGAGAGGCATTGAGCAACTAGGGCGGTCTGCGTCTCGGCTGACTTTTGGGTTTGACAAGTTTTATATTTTTACTGTGGACAAATAGTAAAATTTGTGGGAATTGTCGTGTTTGATTCTATGGGATTAGCCAAGATTGAGGCAGTGATACTGGTTGCGGTCATCGGCTTAGCTGCTACAGCGGGAGCTGTTGCCTACTTCGTCTCCAACCAAAAAATGATACCTGCTGCAACACCAACGCCACTTTTCACACCAACTTTTTCGCCAACTCCCACCATATCATTGGCGCCGTCAACGGCTTCAGCGACTGCGCCGACATCAACGACGTTCTACACTGCTGAAACGTTGGCACCCACGCAGTCACCAACCCCAACCTTAACCCTTGCACCCACGCAGCAACCTACTTTTTCAACAACCCCAACGCCCACCACACGAATGACCCCTACGACTCAACCAACTCCAACACCCACCCCACAGCCCAAAGACCCCTATCGAGTTGGTGTCTGCGCAGACCTAGATACAACAGGCGGAACAGCAATGTTCCGAGGTGCCACGCTGGCGGTTGAGCAAATCAATGCAGCTGGGGGACTCTTAGGAAGGAACCTCACGGTCGTAGCGGAAGACGACGACAGCGTAACGTCCCCATACGACGTTGCAGTTGCCACCAACGCCCTAAATAGGCTAATAGCAGTAGACAAAGCCGACTGCGTCATTTCGACCGTTGGATATGCCAACTTAGGCATAGTATATCAAGATATTTGCAGCACACAGAGGAAAATCCAATTCTCAGTCTACGACCCTGTGGAAAACCTTACGCAGCGCGTAATGGACAACTATGACAAATACAAGTACTCTTTCAGGTGCGAGGCTTATCCTAACTCAACAACACTGGACATTGCCCATGTTCAACAGCTTGCTGCTTTGAAGAACGCCACTGGCTTCACCAAAGTCGGCTACATGTTGGCTGATGCCCCTGCGACAAGAGGACAGACTATGCCCTATTTTGAAAGCGAACTGCCAAAGTACGGGCTACAAATAGTCTACCGCAGCCTTTTCCCCCTAAAAACCATGGACTTCACAAGCTACCTTGCACAGGCAGAAGCCGCAAATACACAGATACTCTTCTGCATATCTAGCGGCTTCCGATGGGCGCAGCTGTAGTTAACGAGTGGCACAATCGCCAGTCGCCCATGCTGCTGTGTGGCGACATGGGGGGTGTTTCCGACTGGAGTTTCTGGAATGTCACTTCAGGAAACTCTGAGTTCGCGCTTTGTAAAAATCTTGGATTGACGCTAAATTACTCTGTCACTGGCCAAACTGGACCCGCGAAAGAGGCGTTTCAAGATAGGTGGGGCGTGCCAATACAGGGCTTATCAGCTGCAGCCTATGACGTGGTGAAGTTCTTGCTCGCCGATTCCATTACGAGGGCAGGATCGACAGACACTGACGCAGTGATCAAAGCGTTGGAAACCACTAGAATCGACACTGTTCTAGCCAATGACTTCAGGTTTACATCTAACCACGACATCTTCGTCGACACAACAGGCATGATGAACCTCTCCCAAACTACTATGCTCTACATCGTGGTGCAATGGCAGAACGGCGTACAGGTCCCCATCTTTCCGGATTATCTGCGAAAAGCGGCCGGTGCAACCCTGAAGTACCCATCATGGCCCGGACCCTGGAGCAAATAGCAGCGTTACTTCGACTAGACTATAGCTAAGCGTGCTCCTTGCGACACTCAAGTCGAAAGGCTTTACCATTCTCGCAGCAATTGACCCTCAGATGCATCCTCCTGAAGAGTTGCAGGTTGTGCTGGGCGTTTTCGATGGGGAATACGTGCCTATGAGAAAGAGACGCTTGAAGCATCAAGCAGACACAGGATTAAGAGACTCATCAATCAGAGATTCTCAGACAAAGAGATAACCCAAAACAAGGAAGCATTTACTGATTAGTTACTGATCAAGTTTCTAGGATTTGTGACAACAACCATTTTCCCACGATTCTTTATGGGAATGCGCCATACAACAAAAACAGAGGAGAGAACATCAAGAAATTCCTAAGTACGCTTCTTTCACCCGTGGGCTGGAAATCAAATAGTCCCTGCTTCCCTGCATGTACACCGTTCCCTGCTCAAACACATAGCCGCGGTCAGCGACACTCAATGCTAAGCCTACGTCTTGTTCAACCATCAGAATTGTAATCCCCATTTTTCTAATTTCCAGCAGGGCGTCAGTCAATTTCTCTCTCATTATAGGTGCCAAACCAAGCGACGGTTCATCCATGATCAAAAGTTTAGGATCCGACATAAGCGCTCTTGCGAGCGTAAGCATTTGTTGTTCTCCTCCACTTAGAGTTCTAGCCTCCTGCTTCTCTCTCTCTTCAAGCAGAGGAAACAAGGACAGAATGCGCCCCATGTCTCGAGCAACTTGGCTCCTATCTCTTCTAAGGTATGCACCTAGTTCGATGTTTTCCATGACAGTCATCTGAGGAAAAAGCTTCTGCCTCTCGGGACAATGAGCAATCCCCTTTTTCACTATCTCATACGGTCGAAGCCCCACTATGTTTTCGCCAAGAAACTCTATGCTGCCTTCCGCTGGCTTCAACAAGCCAGAGATGGTGCGCAGCAGCACCGTTTTCCCCGTTCCGTTCGGACCGAGAATGGCAGCGATCTCCAACTTATTAACGGTCAAATTCACGTCGTGCAAGATTTGCGCTTTTCCAATGTTCACGGCTAGGTTTGAGATTTCAAGCAAACAGCTTTCCTCCTTCTCTTCCAAGATACGCTTCGCACACCCTTTGGTTTGCAGCGATTTCCCTAGGCGTGCCATCCGCAATCTTTTCGCCAAAGTGCATGACCACAGCTCTCTGGACGAGTTTCATGAGTTCCCGCATCTTATGCTCTATTATGACTATTGTGAGTCCCTCTTCATGCAACCTCTGAATAACATCTGTCATGATGGTCATTTCTATGTTGCCAAGACCTCCAAAGGGCTCATCCAGCAAGAGAACGTCGGGCTCCAAAACCAACGCGCGCGCTATATCCAGACGTTTAGTTTGACCGTGGGATAGCTCGCCGCCTAGCTTGAACAAATTGGACTCCGGAGGAACGAGGTTAACTCTGCGCAAGACCTCAAGAGGCTTAGAAAGAGGATCCTCGTGATCTTTCCTTCTGCTTCTTGCCCTGTCCGAGTAGTATCCGACGGCCACGTTTTCGATTGCCAGTAGTCGCTTGAAGGGCTTGGTCTGCTGCCATGTCCTGGTTAAACCCATGTTTGCAATCCGATGTGGTTTCCACTTCGTTATCTTTTTGCCTTTAAAAAATACGTTTCCCGAATCAGGTTTGAGGAAGCCAGTTATGATGTTAAACAGTGTGGTTTTTCCCGCGCCGTTAGGTCCAATTAAGCCTAGTATTTCACCCTCCATCACCTGTAGGTCAAAATTGCTTACTGCAACTATTCCCCCGAAACGTCTGTTCAGGTTGCTGGTTTCAAGAATTGGTTGCGTCTATTTTTTCCCTCTTCAGTTTTTTCACTGCACTCCAGGTGCCGAAACGAAAGTTATACCGTCTTGTGATTCTTCTAATCAACCCTTCGGGAAGGAAACGAAAAACAAGTATCATCACGATTGCCGAGATCAAAACCCTGAACTGAACCAGGCTTCGAAGCGACTCATTCAGAAAAGCCGTCAGGTAGGCTCCTGCGAGCGAGCCAAAAATGGTTCCCACCCCGCCGAGGCTTGCGCTCAGAATGGCTGTGAAAGAATATGAGGTGTTGAATACGAAGGGGCTTATCGACATTAACTGATGAGCTTGAAAGCCACCTGCGATTCCTGCGAAGAAGCCACTAATGGCAAAGGACAAGAACTTGTATCTGGTCGTGTTGATTCCTGAAGCTTCGGCAGTGTCTTCGTCGTCGCGAATTGATTTAAATATCAACCCAATCCTTGAACTGACAAGCCTCACCAGTAATAGTATCGAAGCAAGAGCAAGAATAGTAGAAGCATAGTAGGTCACGATAATATCGGCGGAAATTGGCGTTAGACCGTAAAGTCCAGCGTCCCCCCCTGTGATTGCAGGGTACATGTATATTACTCCTGCCAGAATGCCTGGAAAAACAAGCGAAATGATCGCGAAATATGGACCCTTGAGCCTTAGGCTCGGAATGGCTGCAACTAGGCCAACTAGCACCCCGAAAGCTCCACCCACTGGAATCGTGACAATCGGAGGTAGACCGAAGAAAAGATTTAGCCCTGCCGACATGTAGGCGGCGACGCCAAAGAACAAAACCTGACCAAAACTGAAGATGCCAGTGATCCCACCCAAGATGTCCCAGCTCGCGCCGAAAATCGCATAAATGTTAGCAAACACTAGCACAGACAAGATGTAGTAGTCTCGCGTGAAAACGGGGATTACGAGTAGAATGATAGAGACTGCCAAGGCATACTTGTGTTCAGCCAGGTTCTGGGTCAATACGGATTGGCTTGTCGTCACTTTGTCTATCTCTCCCTCATGACAGGCTTTCCAAACAATCCCGTCGGCTTCACAAGCAGAACCACGAGCATTATGACGAAGGTAACTGTCTGCATCAAGAAGCCCCCGCCAATCGTGAACTCAACAGTCTTCTCTATGAAAGCAATCAGGAAGGACGCGATCATACTTCCCTTAAGACTACCCAAACCGCCGAGAACGATTACGGGAAAGAACTGAAACAGGACCGTCCATTCTGTTGGCGACAAAACCGAAAGCGGCGCAAAAAAAACCGCTGCCAATCCGGCTAGCAACCCAGAAATAGCCATTGTCACCATCAAGACCGTTGAAACGTTGATTCCCACGAGCCTTGCTACTTCGATGTTCTGAGTCACCGCACGCGTTGCTTTTCCACTCTTTGTAAACCTGATGAACAAAAACAAACCTGCAACACACACTATCGAGGCAAACAACGCTACAAGCTTTTGTGTTACCACCCGAACCCCCATAATGGTAACGTATCCAGTAATAACGTACGGTATGCTCTTGTAGTCGGGACCCCAAATGAGCTTTACTCCTTCTTGGATAATAAGAGCTAGCGCCAGCGTAACTAGTGCAGCCTCGGCTTCTTTTTCGCGCAAAGGCCCGACAAGTAACTTGTAAACGACGAGGCTAATCACGATAATTAGCGCTACGGAAACTATGATTGCAGGTCCTTGTCCCCATGAAAGAGCAGAGTAGATAAGGTAGGCTGCCAGCATGTAGAAAGCGCCGTGTGCAAAATTCATAATTCTTGCTACGCCCGTTATCAATGAAAACCCGAGTGACAGTAGAGCGTACAGACCGCCGAGAATTAGTGCGCTTATCACTATTTCTTCGATCAAGTCAACAAACTCTATTCCCTTTCTGAGTTTTCAGTTTATAAGATTTGCTAGGTTCACAAGATGATGACAGTAAATATGAGAATAAAGGCCTAGAAATGATGTTTTTGCAAAGATAACTGCGTAATCACCCTTTGTGAAGTTTGGTTTGAATTTTCCTCGAACAAATTTTATAAGCAGCTTTAGGAGAAATAGTAAAACTTGCGGGGGTTACCGTGTTGAATTCTGTGGGGCTAGCCAAGATTCAGACGGTGGCGCTCATTGCCGTTTTGGGTTTGGCCATAATCAGTGGCTCAGTCGCTTATTTCCTCTCTGACAAATCCCCAGCGTCAACTTCCGAGGGCACACCAAACCCTACGTTAACCTTATCCCCTGCGTCGTCGCTGACGCTTGCGCCTGCGCCAACTTTCACGGCATTTTTGTCCGCTTCAGCGGCTCCTACTATGCCTACAAACTCGCCATCCCTAATGCCAACAGCTACTTTGCCCGCAATGTCCTCTTCACCTATTCCAACACCTATTTCCTCCTCAACTTTCTTTTCGATGCCTACTGCCGCGCCGACGTTTACACCTACGCCTGTTCCCACT
>Ga0335070_10009067_pt1 | contig 11687 bp, 14 predicted proteins | sample Lox_Sample_13_FD_206722 | JGI IMG/M metagenome (GOLD analysis project Ga0335070, IMG submission 206722) | Soil microbial communities from Loxahatchee National Wildlife Refuge, Florida, United States - Lox_Sample_1.3 | ecosystem: Environmental > Terrestrial > Soil > Wetlands | place: USA...
ATTCGGAATCCAACCATTCCGACCCGGCCGCGCACAAACGGCGGCCTCATGTTCCCCAGCAATCTTGAATAAGGAGTTTTTGATGGCAACAACCACGGTCGAAACCACCAAGCAGCTGGTCGATTACCGAACGGAAGCGGGCGTGGCGGTGATCACCATGACCGATCCGCCGGCGAACACCTACACCTACGAAATGAACCGTCAGCTCGATGATGCGATCCTGAAAGCGCGCATGGACAACGACGTGCACGTCATCGTCCTAACCGGTGCGGGTGACAAGTTCTTCTCGGCCGGCGCGAACATCAAGATGCTGGCCTCGGTCGATCCGACCTTCAAGTATTACTTCTGCCTGCATGCCAACGAAACCCTGCTGCGTCTCGAACACACGCCGAAGCTCGTCATCGCCGCCCTGAACGGCCACACCGTCGGCGGCGGACTCGAAATCGCCATGGCATGTGACTTGCGCATCGCCCGTCAGGATGCCGGCAAAATCGGGCTTCCTGAAGTCAACCTGGGTGTGCTACCCGGAACCGGCGGCACACAGCGGCTCTCGCGACTGGTAGGGAAGTCGAAAGCGATCGAGTTGATGATCACCGGCAACACGTTCTCCTTCGAAGAAGCCAAAGAGATGGGCATCGTGAACGAAATCTTCGAGCGCGACAACTTTATGGACAGCGTCATAGAGTACGCACGCCAGTTCTGTCCGCCGAACAAGGCCGCCAAGGCCGTGGGCCACATCAAGCGCTCGGTACAGACGGGATGGGAAATTCCAATGGAGAGCGCGCTCGCAGTCGAACGCGAACTGCAGGCGCTGCTATTCAACTCGCAAGATGCGAAAGAGGGGCTGAACGCGTACGTCGATAAGCGTCCAGCAACGTTTACGGCGAAATGACCGCGTTTGCGAGGCGTCTGAGCCTCCCGCGGTCATCCTGAGGCGAAGCCGAAGGATCTAGCAAAGGAAAACACGGATTCTCGAGTACACGGCGTGCACAGAGAGTTTTCGAAATCGAAACACTCCGTGAACTCAGCGAACTTCGTCCTCCGTGTTTTCAGTTTCTGCTGCGTGGGGCAGCAAAGGTGGGGAAAACAATGCCCGGCAAAGTAATGCGCATCGGTACGTTCAGCGACTGGCAAGGCCTGTTCGAGGAATGGCGAAAGGAGATCGGCGTCAACCGCGACGAGATCGCCAGCTTCAATTTCGACACGCTCTTCGGCCAGATCGAAACCGACGAAATCCAGTTCGGCCATTACAAAGGCAAGAAGAAGTGGGAGAACCTGCGCCAGATGCCGACGCAGCAGATGCGCGACGCGCTGCTGAACATGATCGTCTATCAGGGCGACACCGAGTTCGCGAGCGTCGAACAGCAGCGCTGGCTCTTTGAGACCGCGCCTACCGATTGGGATCGTCGTGCCCTAACGCGCGTGATGATCGAAGAGATGCGCCATGGATGGCAGATGTGTGCGCTCTTGGTGGAATTCTTCGGCTACTCCGGCAAGGTTGAAGCCCAGAAGATGCTCGAGCGCCGCGCGTTCGAAAACAAGCGCCTGTTGGGCGCTTTTAACGTCGATGTCGACAACTGGATGGACTTCTTTACCTACACCGATTTCGTGGACCGCGACGGCAAATTCCAGCTCCAGATGCTGAAGTACTCGGCCTTCGCGCCGCTTGGACGCTCGATGTCGTATATGCTGCGCGAGGAGGCCTTCCACATGGGCACCGGCAACGATGGACTACGCCGCGTGGTCGAAGCTGGCAAGATTCCAAGTTGGCTTATCCAGAAGTACCTCAATAAATGGATTTCAACTTCGTACGATCTCTTCGGCACCGACCACTCTTCGTCGGCGCATTGGGCGTACGTGTGGGGCATCAAGGGACGCTACGATGAGCCGCAGAACGATCGCGAGGCCGATCTTGACGACCTCAACGACTACAACCGCAATCTATATCGCAACGAAGTCGCGGGGCTGATTGAGCGTTTCAATAAGGTCGTGAAGCCGGGACATGAGCCGCTCTTTGCGCCCGATATCAAGTTCAATCGCGCCATCGGCAAGTACGCCAATCAGAAGTTTCACGTAAAGTCCGGCGAGCCTCTCGGCGATCGTGAGTACGAACAGCACTTTGCTCAAGTGATGCCGAACGCCGAGGACAAGAAGCTGCTGCTCGATATCATCAACAACGACAAGAGCTGGATTGTGCCGAAGGCCGGAGCGAAAGATCCGCTGGAGACCATCGGGGAAGTAAGGAAGTCGGCAATCAACATTTAGTTGGCAGTTCATCAGTATCTCAGTTCGTCCGGAATCGGCTTCACGCAACGCGCCATGAACTGAAATACTGTTGAACTGAAGAACTGACGGACTATGTCTAACTACTCCCGGCTGATGGTATCGTTGCAGTCCCCTGTCACCCGCGTCATTCTGGCTAACCCTCCCGTTAATGTCATCGACCTCGCCCTGATGGACGAACTGCTAGCCACCCTCACTGAACTCGAACAGCGCCCCGACATCGTCGGGCTGGTATTCGCTGGCAGCGACCGGGCATTCTCCGCCGGTGTGGACATCGCCATCCATACCCCCGACCAGGCCCGCGGCATGTTGGAGAAGTTTCATTCGGTGATCAAAGCAGTTGTCGCGTCCAAGAAGGTGACCGTCGCGGCAGTTCGCGGAACTTGCCTTGGTGGCGGCGCCGAACTGGCCGCCGTCTGCGACATGGTCTTCACTGCCGATTCCGCTAACTGGGGATTTCCCGAGATTTCCATCGGCCATTTTCCTCCGGTAGCTTGCGCCATGCTCAGCGGAATCATCGGCCAGAAACATGCAGCGGAGCTGATCCTAACGGGACGCCAGATCTCCGGTGAAGACGCAATGCGCATCGGCCTCGCCAACGAGGCGCTTCCCGAAGATGAACTGGCTGAAATCGTGGACGACACGTGCGATCGGCTGTCGCAGTTGAGCCCGGCCGCGCTGCGCATCGCCAAGAAAGCTCTTTATGCGTGGGACGCGATGCACTTCGACAAAGGTCTCGCCAAAGCCGAGCAGATCTATTTCGACGAGCTGATCAAGACCGAAGACGCTGCCGAAGGCGTGAGAGCATTTCTGGAAAAGCGCACGCCAAAGTGGACAGGGAGGTGAGCATGCTCGAAAAGCTCAAACATCGCATCGAGCGTCTAACAAATTCGGAATGGCGTCGAGCCATCAGGGCTCACGAGGCAACAAAGAAAGTCATGCCGTCAGAAATACTGAACGCGCATAAGCATTGCAGTAAGCACCGTGAAGAGCTAATACGCAGTGACAGTTGCGGGTGCTTCTATTGTCTTAAGATTTTTGCGCCAGACGAGATTGCTGAGTGGATTGACGAAGGTCAGACGGCTCTTTGTCCTTACTGCCCGGTCGATGCAGTGATTGGAAGCGCCTCCGGATACTCGATCACGAAAGAGTCTCTGGAAGAGATGCATGGTTATTGGTTCTAAACGATGGATTTCGAAATCACCCCCGAAGAACTCAAGCACAAACTTGACGCCGGCGCTGACCTCACCGTCCTCGATGTTCGCGAGCCATGGGAATTCGATGCCGCCCACATCCACGGCTCCAAGCTCATCCCCATGGATCAGATTCCTGGCCGTGTGAACCAGGAGCTCGATCCCGAAGATCACATTGTCGTCATCTGCCATCACGGCATTCGTTCGGCGAACGTCGCCGCGTGGCTCCTTCAGCAAGGATTCGAGCGGGTACAATCGTTGCGCGGCGGAATCGACCGCTGGTCGCGCACGATCGATCCCAAGGTGCCCCTCTACTAAGCGATGCTCATCACCGACTGCCACATCCACATCGAACCATTTCACATGGTCAAGCCTGCTGCGCTGACTGTGATGCGCGGCAAGCGGTCCAATTTCGCCGAACTCGAGGAGTACAGCCGCGAGCCGAAAAAGTTCCTCGCCTACCTCGATCGTTGTGGCGTCGATCGTGCCGTGCTAATCAACTATCCCTCCCAGGAAGTGCTCGGCTTTAGCAACGACGTGAACGACTGGGTGCTCGACTACTGCAAAGCCGATCCCAAGCGCCTGTTGCCGTGCGGCGGCGTGCATCCAAGGTTCTCGGACCATGTCGCCCGCGATGTCGAGACGCTTATTCGAAAAGGCATTCGGCTGCTCAAGGTTCATCCGCCACACCAGTTGCTTTATCCCAACGCATACCTAACCGACTGCAGGCCGCTGGCCGATCTCTACCGCGTTGCCGAAGCCGAGGGCATCCCGGTGATGATCCACACAGGGACATCAGTCTTCCCGGACGCACGCAGCAAGTTCGGCGACCCCATTTACCTCGACGATGTCGCCATTGACTTTCCAAAACTGAAAATTCTGATGGCCCACGGTGGCCGTCCGCTTTGGATGGATACAGCTTTCTTTCTTCTTCGCCGTCACAAAAATGTGTATCTCGACATCAGCGGCATCCCGCCAAAGTCACTCCTCGAATATTTCCCTCGCCTGGAAGAAATCGCCTACAAGACCCTCTTTGGCACCGATTGGGCGGGCCCGGGCGTGCCCGACGTGAAGCAGAACCTTGGCGACTTCAACGCCCTGCCGCTAACCGAAGAAGTGAAGCGGAAGATCTTGTCGGAAAATGCGCTTCAGATTTGGCCGGAGTAACTCCCGCTGGGAAATCGCGAAGAAACAAACCCCGCCGTTTGGTTCACGAAATCCAGCAAGTGTAAAGGCCACCAAAACAGAGGTTTGTGACGGCCGACTTGGATTTAGGTGACGGATTGGGTATAAAAGAAGACTGCTCGTCACGTCCCGGCGCAGCCTGTAAGAACTGGCCGGGTCTGTTTTTACGGGCACATCGATGGGTTCTTGCATCTTACTTTTCAGGGAAACTGCGAGGCACTTATGTCCACAACCACAGCGGCGCCCAAAGGTTTGGAAGGTATCGTCGCTGCCAATTCCAGTATTTGTTTCATCGACGGGGACGCCGGAATTCTCGCCTATCGTGGCTACGACATTCACGATCTGGCCGACCATGCCACTTTTGAAGAAGTCTGCTACCTGCTCTGGTTCGGCCGCATGCCAACGCAGCACGAACTGCAGGACCTCTCGATTAGCCTTTGGCGCGAGAGCAAGCTTGACGCCGGCATCATCAGCCTGCTGCGCCAGGCCCCGGGCCACACGCTTCCCATGGATGTGCTGCGCACGGTAGTATCGGCTTTGGCCTGGTTCGATCCGGAAGAGAAGTGCAACGATCATGGCTGCAACGTTCGCAAAGCCATTCGCCTTACCGCCCAGATTTCCATGATCGTGGCCTACTATGATCGCATCCGCAAGGGCTTGCCGCTGATTGAGCCCGATCGCTACCTCTCTCACGCCGGCAACTTCCTTTACATGCTCACCGGCCAGCGTCCGTCGAAAACCGCCGAGCGCGCGTTTGATGTTGCCCTGATTCTTCATGCCGACCACGAATTGAATGCCTCGACGTTTGCAGCGCGTGTGATCGCGGCAACTCTCTCGGATATGCACTCTGCCGTTACCGGTGCCATTGGCGCGCTCAAAGGTCCCTTGCACGGCGGCGCCAACGAAGCCGTGTTCCGCATCCTCGAGCAGATCGATCAATCCGGTGCCGATCCGGTTGAGTACGTCAAGGGCATGCTGGCGCAGAAAAAGAAAGTTCCCGGCTTCGGCCATCGCGTCTACCACACGGAAGATCCGCGTGCCACGCACCTGCGCAAAATGTCGGAAGAACTGGGCCATTCCAGCGGCACGCCGAAATGGTTTGAATACTCGAAGAAGATCGAAGAATTCATTCGTGGTGACAAAAAGCTCAACGCGAACGTGGACTTTTATTCCGCTTCTACGTACCATACCTTGGGCATCGACATCGATCTGTTCACGCCCATTTTTGCCGTATCGCGCATCTCCGGTTGGACCGCGCACATCATCGAGCAACTCGATGACAATCGCCTGATCCGCCCACGCGCGGAGTACGAAGGCGCCATTCCGCCGCAGAAGTACGTGCCAATCCAACAGCGCGGTTAACCAGAAACAAGGCAGCGCGGACGCACCGTCCGCGCTTTTCCAGCCCACTTCTTACACATCACAATGTGTGGTAGAATGTGTGAACTTGAGAGGCGCCAATGGCCACGAATCTGGCACTGGATGACAACCTGATCGAAGAAGCCCGCCGCATCGGCGGCCACAAGACCAAGAAAGAAGCCGTGACGGCGGCGCTGGATGAGTACATCCGCCGCAAGCGGCAATTGGAAGCCATCAAGCACTTCGGAACTGTGGATTTCGATCCGGCCTATGACTATAAGGCGGAGCGAAAGCGCAAGCGCGTATGAATGCGCTGGTCGATACATCGGTCTGGTCGCTTGCGTATCGCAGGAAGCACGAGAATCTCAATCCGTCAGAAAGAAAGCTACACGCTGAGATCGCAGAACTCATTCAAGAAACTCGCGTGCGGATCATCGGCCCGGTCTGCCAGGAACTTCTCTCCGGCATCCGGGATGTTAACCAGTTTGAGTTGATCTGGCGCGACATGGAATCGTTCGACGAGGAGCCGCTTTCGATTCGTGATTATCGCCGCGGCGCAGAAGTCTCGAACACTCTTCGGGCTCACGGTATCACAGGGAATCTGGTTGATTGCTTGATCTGCGCCGTAGCACTCGATCGAGGCTTATCCGTTTTTACCACCGATCAAGATTTCCAGCACTACTCCAAGTATGTTCCGATTCGACTACACATGCCCCGTTGATGATTTCAACCTACCTCGGCCTCTCCGTCTCTAGGCAGCCCAGCGTGAACTCAAAAGGAAACGGGCTGTCATCTCCTTTTCTGCGATAGATCCCGTCAAAGAAAACCAGCAACCGGTTCGGATCGCGTTCATCGTAATGCGGTGAGGGCTTCCACGGGCCTGTAACCCAGCCGCGATCCTCTGCGGTCATAATCTGCACGGGCTTGGTCCAATCGGCAAAGTTAGAAGACGGAAACTTGCATTCGCACCACCACAAACCGGTTTCAGCCGGAGCCGGTCCTTGTCCCAGCCAAACGCGCGAGAAGACGGCCTCGAATCCCGATCGGCCGGGAATTACCGCGAAGTCGAAGACCTTCTGGTCGGCCGGAACGAAAATCTGGTGCTTGCTCCAGTTGCTGCGGCCGTCTTCACTCTCGGCGTAACCTTGGACCAAATAGTCTTCCTGGTTCGATCCCGCGACGTACCACATCCTCCATTTACCGTCGTAATAAATCAGGTTCGGCTCGTAAACGCTGCCGTGTTCCCAGCCTTCGTTAGCGACGAAGGCGGGCGAGGGTTGATCGACCCACTCCGAGCCGTTCCATTCCAGGTATCCGATCGTGTAACGTCCCCAAACAAACTCAGACCCGCCAGCGTAGTAGATGCGTTCGACCCACGTTTGTCGCTGCGGATCCCAGCCTCGAACGTAGGAAGGACAATGCCGTCCGCCTTGTAAATCCCATGGCGCGCTGTTGGTTTGGCTGGCGAGCGGGACGATCTTCGTGAGAAAGTTGGAATCGGCCGTCAGCTTCCAACCTGTGGCAGACAGCGGAGCGCCTTCAGCTAAAGAGGCGCTGGAGAGTTGGATGGCTGGCAAACCGGCGATCGCGCCAGCCGTGTACATCCACCAGCGGTTCCCGCGTTTGACCACGCTGGCATCGGTGATTTCGACGACGTTGGTGAACGGAGCGAACCCGTCCGCGGGGTCGAAGATCTTGGTTATATCCACGTTAAGAGAATAACAGCAGCTTTAGATTTCCCGCTGCATCGGCAAATCGGGCGCTGCATCTACAATAGAGCGATACTATGCGACGAGCTTACTTGGACAACAACGCGACCACGCCGGTCCTGCCTGAGGTTCTGGCGGCGATGCAGCCGTTCTTTCTCGAAGAGTTCGGCAATGCGTCGTCGATCCATCATCACGGGCAGCACACGCGCGCAGCCGTGGAGCGGGCGCGTGAAAATGTCGCCGAGTTGCTGGGCGCAAGGTCGTCAGAGATCGTCTTCACCAGCGGCGGTACCGAAGCCGACAATCTGGCGCTGTTCGGACTGGCGCAGTCGGGCGATCACGTAATCACATCGACGATCGAGCATCACGCGGTACTGAACGCCTGTAAGCGCCTAGAACAGATCGGCTGCGGGGTGAGTTACGTTCCGGCTGATAGGCAGGGAATCGTCGATCCTGATGAGGTGCGGCGCGCGCTCCGGCCGAACACCAAGCTGATCTCGATCATGGCTGCCAATAACGAAACCGGAGTTGTGCAACGTATCGCCGAGATTGGGAGAATCGCGGCGGAAGCTGACGTTTACTTCCATACGGACGCGGTGCAGGCAGCAGGCAAGATTCCGATCCATGTCGCCGAATGGAAGTGCGATCTGTTGTCCATTTCGGGGCACAAGATCCATGCGCCGCAGGGAATTGGCGCGCTGTACGTGCGCAAGGGAACACTGCTGCAACCATTGTTTTATGGCGGTCGTCATGAGCGTTCGCGGCGCGCAGGAACGGAGAATGTTCCGGGAATCGTGGGGCTTGGCAAGGCGGCGGAAATCGCGCTAAACGGCTTCTCGGACGGTAGCGTAGCGAGGACGGCTGAGCTGCGGGATCGCATCGAGACGTTTGCAACGGAGACGATCGAGTGGATTGGCGTGAACAGTGGCGGCGCGCTGCGCGTTCCGAACACCACCAACATTTACTTCGAATGCGTAGAAGGCGAAGCCATGGTGATTGCGCTCGACCTGAAGGGCGTTGCCGTTTCGACCGGTGCGGCGTGTTCGTCGGGAGCGATTGAGCCTTCGCACGTGCTGACCGCGATGGGACTGAGCGGCGACCGCGCGCGGGCGAGCATTCGCTTCAGCCTGGGCAAGCAGAACACGAATGAGGAGGTCGACCTGCTGCTGGAAATCCTACCGGAAGTGGTAAACCGGCTGCGGGAGCTGAGTCCGGTTTACAATAAGAAGACAGTCGTTAGTGGTTAGTTGTTGGGTGCGTTATCGGTTTTCAGTTGTCGGTTACCGGTTGATCCTGCCTGAAAAGCGCTCTTCCTTCCGATCGCGAACATCCTAGGCTTAGCGGTATTTACCGAAAACCGAGAACTGACAAACGATAACCGAAACACTGAAGATCAGTATGACCGCAAAGCAAACCATTGCCGTTGCTATGTCGGGCGGAGTCGATTCGTCGACCGTCGCGGCGATGCTGCGCGCCGAAGGCAATGACGTCATCGGACTGACGATGCAGTTATGGAACCAGCGCCGTTTGGCCGGTTCCCATGGCATGCCGGAAGCCGTTCACGGCCGCTGCTGCTCGCTCGATGACGTGTATGACGCGAGGCGCGTTGCGGAGACGCTTGGCATTCCATACTACGTCGTAAATCAGGAGAGCCGCTTCGAGCACGACGTAGTGCGCCCGTTCGTCGAAGAGTATCTCTCGGGGCGAACGCCGATTCCGTGCAGCCTGTGCAATAACCATCTCAAGTTCGACCAACTCATTCTCACAGCGCGTCAGATCGGTGCCGACCTGCTCGCGACAGGTCATTACGCTCGCGTCGAGCATGATTTCGAGAGCGGCCGCTGGCTGCTGAAGCGGCCGGTGGATCGCGCCAAGGACCAGACGTACTTCCTCTTTGGGCTGACACAGGAGCAGCTCAGCCGCACGCTGTTTCCGCTGGGCGGGATGACCAAGCCCGAGGTCCGCGAACTGGCCAAGCAGCACAAGCTGGCGTTGGCGGAGAAGCCCGACTCGCAGGAAATTTGCTTTGTTCCCAATGGCGACTACAAGTCGTTCATCGACGCCTATCTCGGAGAGCAGGGCGAGACGCTGCCTGATACTTCCGGCGAACTGGTGACATCGTCGGGCGAGGTGATCGGCGAGCACTCCGGCATCCACAACTTCACGGTCGGCCAGCGCAAGGGGCTGGGTGTCGCCACTGGGTCGCCGCTGTACGTGATTCAGATTCGCGGAGACCGCCGCGAAGTGGTCGTCGGCTCCGGCCAAGAGCTGATGACCAAGACGCTCACGGCGAAGCGGCTGAACTGGATCGCGATTCCCGAGCTGACCGAGCCAATCCGCGTGACGGCCAAGATTCGCCATCGACACGAGCCGGCGGCGGCGATTGTTGAGCCCGTTGGCAATGACCAGGCGCTGGTGACGTTTGATGATCCACAGCGCGCAGTCACGCCGGGTCAGGCGGTAGTCTTCTACCATGACGACGTCGTGGTTGGCGGCGGCTGGATCGGGTAGAAATCATCAACTGGGAATGTGGATGACGATCTCAACCTGTGACGGGATCGGCACATCGTCGCGCGTGGCGGGTGTGTATTTGAACTCGCGCACCGCGGTGAGCAAAGTTTGCTGAATGGTGGGATCGATTTCTCCGGCCACAATGCGGGCGTCGGCGACTTTGCCCTTGGTGTCGATGATGATGTCGATCAGCACGATCTGCTCGAAATGCGGCGGGACAAGGTCGGCCGAAATGTTGGGAACGTCTCCAGATTGGCGCAGCGGAAGCTGGAACTTGTGTCCGGGATAGAAGCCGTAGATCTCCTGAAATTTCAGGCTGTTCATGATCGCTGCGGAATACATTTTGGCTTCTTTTTGCAGGGCCTCTCCCGGGCTTAACGTCAGCGCGGGATTTTTCGTAGCGGCCGAAGCCCGGGCACGAACGCCAATGTGGCCGCCATTTCCTTTTGCCGCCGTGGGCTTGGGAGCGTAGGAGACATGATGCCTGAGCGGAATCAGCTGCGCGACCTCGATGCGTACGGGCAGGATTCTTGGACCGACGTGCGATTGAATCAGCAGAAATAGCAAAACCAACAGAAATCCAGCGCAATGGATCAGCAGCGATAGTCCGAGCGCGGAGGGCGCTGGCCGCTCGCCCAAAGAGCGAATCTCAACCATACCGGGATTCACCCCACTTCTCATTCATTCTCACCCGGGTTCATTCTATGGCGAAAAACGCTTTGCTGGCAGCGGAGTTTCGCTCGTCCGAAGTGGGCAGCGGCTACGGCCGAGCAACTCAGGATGATTTGGACTCGATTTTGTGCACGGTGATTGGCTTGACCACCATCGCATCACGACCCATGGCGGGGGCGAACCGGACGGAGCCGGTTGTCGCGTCCACAAGCTTGAGGATAACCGTAATGGTGTCATCGGGGTCGCCTCCCTTGGCGGTGATCTCAAGGTCACCAGACGGAAGCACGCGGCTGGTTTTCTAGTCTGGCTTTTTCTCCGGCTCTTTCTTTTCCGGCATGGCGTCGTGGGTGCGCTCGCGGAAGCGGGCTTTCAATCCCGTGCCCAGCGAGACGGCGCCTTCGCCGAACCTGTCGCGCAGCCTATCGGCAGCGTTAAGGGCGTTCTTCCAGCGTTGTTGTTTTTCCCCATCGATGAGCGAGAGCTGGCCGGCTTCGTGCTCGAATCCGGAGACGTGGACGCCGAGCAGACGCACGGTTGCGCCACGGCGCCAGTTGCGCTGGAAGAGCAGGCGGGCAGCGCCGAAGATTTCGGTGTCGATCTGGGTGAGTTCGGGCAGCGACATGGCGCGCGTGATGGTCGAGAAGTCGCTGTAGCGCAGCTTAATCTGAACGGTGTGCGCGTGCAGTTGGTGTTCGCGCAGGCGACGCCCGACCATCTCGGAGAGGCGGGCTAGCGTAGCTTCGAGGCGCTGTTCGTCGGCGGTGTCCTCGTTGTA
>Ga0335070_10009068_pt1 | contig 11687 bp, 10 predicted proteins | sample Lox_Sample_13_FD_206722 | JGI IMG/M metagenome (GOLD analysis project Ga0335070, IMG submission 206722) | Soil microbial communities from Loxahatchee National Wildlife Refuge, Florida, United States - Lox_Sample_1.3 | ecosystem: Environmental > Terrestrial > Soil > Wetlands | place: USA...
ACGGAGGCGTGACGAAGTTCCTGTCGCAGTGGCTGCCGCGGATGGGCGTCGAGACGACTTTCGTCGATACCAACGACATTGAACAGCACGAGCGAGCGATCCGGCCGAACACCCGCATTCTGCATGTCGAATCGCCGACGAATCCTTCAGTGCGCGTGGTCGACCTGGATAAAATTGCGGCGTTGGCGCGCAAGCACAAACTGATCTCGACGATTGACGCAACGTTCTGTACGCCGATCAACTGCCGTCCGGCGGAGTGGGGCATTGACCTCATACTGCATTCGGGGACGAAATATTTTGGGGGGCACGCGGATATCATTTGCGGAATCGCCACCGGCCGTCGTGAGTTGATCGATCAAGTTCACCATCTGCGGACGACGCTTGGCTGCTGCATGGATCCGCATGCGGCGTTCTTGCTGCTGCGCGGGATCAAGACGCTGGCTGTGCGTGTCGAGCGGCAGAATGCTAGCGCACTGCGGATTGCGGAGTTTCTGAGTGGGCATCCCAAGGTGGCGCGGGTGCACTATCCGATGCTGCCGGGTCATCCGGATCACGCGCTGGCGACAAAATATTTGGCGGGCGCGGGTGGAGTTCTGACCTTTGAAGTTGCTGGCAGCGGCAACGATGCTTGTCGCGTGGCGGAGGCTTTGAGTTTATTTACCCTTGCCCCGAGTCTGGGCGGAGTCGAGTCGCTCGTGTCGATTCCGGTGCTTACTTCGCATGCCATGATCGATCCGGAACTGCGGCGGAAGATGGGCGTGACCGAACAGATGATCCGGCTGTCAGTGGGGATAGAGAGTGTCGAGGACTTGATCGCTGATTTGGAGAGGTCGCTCGAGGTCATGGGACGAAAAGACGTGGACGACTATGAGGTGAGTGTCGGTCGCTCCAGACACTAGTCTGAGCTTCCAGGAACCGGCCGCTAAAACCCTTCGGAAGCGGCAGCGATAGTGGGATGGAGGCTCACCACTTTGTCGATGTTGGTGAGCTTGAGAATCTCTTCCACGCGACCCTGGGCGCAGACGCGCAGGGCACCTCCCGCTTGCTTGAGCTGACCCGCCGACATCACGATGATGCCGATGCCGGTGCTATCGATGTGCGTGACACCACTCAGGTCAAAAACAACCTTCTTTCTATTCTCGCGCACGAGGGATTCGGTTGACCATTCGATTTGCTTGCACTCTCGCCCGAGGGTGATACGGCCGCTAATTTCGAGGACGACAACGTCGGGAGTGATAGTCCTGGTGTGAATCTCCAACATGATGCGGCTCCTAAACGGGGGCAATCAAAAGCGGGAAGCCGCCCGTAACCGCCTGAACCACGGGGAAGCAGAAGGCGTCCGGTAATAGTAGGCAGTGACGAGGAGATAGTCAACCGGGCTGTCGGCCTTAAAGCAGGGCGAACTCGTGCCGATGATTGTTCTTAGGAGCAGGCTGTGGCGGCGGCGATAGGCCCTGGATCGAGGACGGCGTGCCTTTCCGCAAGCGCAGACAACTACATGAGCAATCGATGGATTACGGTCGGGATGGCAGGGGCGTTCCTGGCACTGATTCTACTGGTGCTCGGGGTTGGAGACCTTGGCTTGCGAGCCATGCGCAGGCTGCATGATGACACCCGCAACATCGCCGAAAGCCAATGGGTAGACGTACAACTGGCAGCGCAAGCCTTACGCTATTCCGACCGGAACGTCCAGATCAACACAGAGATTTTCCTGAGCGACGATCCATCGAAGGTAGAATTTCTGCTCGCAGAGCGCGGGGAAAACAGCGCCAAGATTTCCGACCTGTTCGCCCGAATGCAAACGCGCGTCGATTCCGCTGACGAGCAGGAGCACCTCAATGCGCTGCTCAGAGCCAGAAAAGACTACACGACCAGTTATCATCGAGCCACTGGAACACTGCTGGGCGGAAGGAAGACGGAGGCGCGCAGCACTCTGACCGCAGAAACACTACCACTGCTGGTGAAATATCAATCCACTTTCAGCGATTACGCCGATTTTCAAACGGCAGAGATGAATGAGGCAGTGGCAAAGAGCGCGGAGCGATACGCCGAGGCGCGCCGACGGGCCGACTTGCTAATCGGGCTTTCCGTGCTTCTGGCTTTCGCCATTGCGGGATTCGTGGTGCCCGAGGTCGGGCACGAAATTCGGCGCCGCGAGAGTGCGGAAGGCAAATTGCGCGACTTGAACCGGGATCTAGAGATCAAAGTTGCCGAGCGCACAGCGGACCTGGAACAATCGAATCTAAAGTTAAGTGCGGAAATCGCTGAACGCAAGCGCAACGAAGACCTGGTGCGGCGGCTCTCCACGGCGGTGGAACAATGTCCCGTGTCGGTGATGATCACCGACCTGAACGGCAACATCACCTATATAAACCGCCGCTTCCTGGAATGCACGGGCTATAGTTACGAGGAAATCATCGGTCAAAATCCGCGTTTTCTGAAATCGGGGAGCACACCGCCCGAGGCGTACCGCAAGTTGTGGCGGGCCATCACAAGTGGCCAGGAGTGGAGAGGCGAGTTTCGCAATAGGAAAAAGAACGGTGAGTTGTATTCCGAATACGCGGTGATCCGGCCGATTCGCGACGAGAAAGGCGAGATCGCGCATTTCCTCGCGATCAAGGAGGACACCACGCAGCGACGCGAGATGGAGGCCCATCTGCAGCAAGCGCAGAGATTGGAGGCCATTGGCCAGCTGGCAGCCGGCATTGCTCATGAAATCAATACGCCCATGCAGTTCGTCGGGGACAACACGCGTTTCTTACAGAAGGCATGGAGTTCGCTCAATGAAGTGATCGCAATGCTCAGTTCCGTGGCAGCGTCGAGCGGGGACGGACCAGTGCTGTGCCAGGTTGTCGAAAGACTGGAAGCTTTGGACCTCAAGTTCCTGAAGGAAGAGGTGCCGCAGGCAATCTCACAGTCGCTGGACGGCATCGACCGTGTTTGCAAGATTGTCCGCGCCATAAAGGACTTTTCGCATCCCGGGTCCGACGACAAATGCCTGGCCGACATCAACAAGGCGATCGAGACCACCATCACCGTGGCACGAAACGAGTGGAAAGACTTTGCCGAGGTTGAAACATCGCTCTCGCCCATCGTGGGTTCGGTGCCCTGCTATATCGCGGAGATCAACCAAGTCATTCTCAACCTGCTGGTGAACGCGGCGCACGCCATTTCTCGTCGCGCCGAGAGTGGATGGAATGGCCAGGGGAAGATTGTCATTCGCACGACGAGAGACAAAGATTGCGCGGAAATTGCGATTCAAGACAACGGCTGCGGAATTCCTGCGGCGATGCAGTCGCGAATTTTCCAGCCCTTCTTTACCACCAAGGAGCCCGGAGCAGGTACGGGACAGGGACTGGCTCTCGCCTATGCGGCTATAGTCAAGAAACATAGCGGCAACATCTGGTTTGAAACGAAGGAAGGAGAAGGAACGACGTTCTTCATCCGCCTGCCGATGGAGTGGGCCGCGACTGCCACGGGAACCGTGGGTTAAGGAAAATTGTGGGAATCCGACAAACCCGTTAATGCGCGGGCAGGAGACACTCGAGAATTTCGGCCTCCGTCAGGGTGTGGTCGCTGGCTTTGGCGCGCTTGAAGATGCGGTCGACAATATCTTCCGACGGGGCGAGGCCACGTCGCTCCAGCCAAAATAGCACGTTGGATTTTCCGCTCATGGGGCCAACGTCGATGACTTGCTCCAGCCCGAAGACATGAGACGGAACGCCTGAGTAAACAGTATTGGCCAACTCGATATTGTTCTTTTTGTAGGCCTTGATCACCGCCGCGGCGTGAACGCCTGTGGCCGTGCGGAAGGCGTCATCGCCAACGACTGGGTAATTCGCTGGGATCGGAACACCTGTGGCTTTTGAGACAGTTTCGCAATAGTGCTTGAGCTTGGTGAGGTCCTGCTGGTCCCAGGGCGAAATCCCCATGAGCTTGAGGTTGACGAGCATCTGATCCATTTGCGTATTGCCGACGCGCTCGCCGATTCCGAGCGCGGTGGCGTGAACGCAAGTCGCACCAGCGACGAGTGCAGCCATGGCATTGGCAGTGGCAAGGCCGCGGTCGCAATGACCGTGCCAGTCAAGACGAATCCGTTCGTCCGAGGGCTCGATCACCTCTTCGACAACGAACTTCACCAAAGCGACCGTGCCCATGGGCGTGGCATGGCCGGCGGTGTCGCATAAAACGATGGCACGCGCGCCATTCCGGATGGCAGTCGTGTTAAGTTGCTTGACGGTCTCAGGATCGCAGCGAGTGGTGTCCTCGGTGACATACATGACCTCGAGGCCCTGCGACACGGCGAATTTAACAGCTCTCTCCGTTGTCTGGAGGAGGAAGTCGATGGTCCAGCCTTCGGTGAAGCGGCGCAGCGGGCTCGATCCTAAGAATGCCGCGACCTCGATGGGGAGGCCGGTTTTCTGGGTGATTTCGGCAATCGGGCGAATGTCGTTTTCATGCGTACGAGCCGCGCAGTAAGGGCGGATCTTCATCTTGTGCTTGACGATTTCGTGAGCCAGCGCAGTGACATGTTCGACGGCGCGCGGCCCGGCGCCGGGAAGGCCGAGATCCAGCGAGTTTATTCCGAGCGACTCCATGAGATGGAGGATTTCGATTTTTTGCTCGACCGACGGGTCGCGCACAGAGGGAGATTGCAGGCCGTCGCGAAGGGTTTCGTCAGCAAGGAGAACAGGCCCTGGCGGCCGCAGCGACTGCGGGTAGAGCCTGTTCCAGTCGTAGATGAGGTCGGAGATGTTCATGAAGTTGTTGTTGGTTATTCGTCCTTAGTCCTTGGCTAAGCGCAATACATCCAGGTTGCAACATTGCGAAGGACCAAAGACGAAGGACTAAGGACCAGGCGAATTATCCCCACTCTTGCCAGCACCCCACTGGCATCGCGCAAATTCAAGATGCTTTGCTGTCGCCTACGCTTTTTTCTCTTCTTTCGGCGGCACGGTCAATCCGAAGACGGAAAACTGTCCGATTCCCCCGACATTAAGTCCGCTGGGGTCGTCCGGGTTCGGGAGGTAGAGCGCCTTGCAATTCTCGCAGCGATAGACTTCGGCGTCGCCGCCCCAGGCCTTTTCGATACAGCCACACTCGCGCTCGATGACATCGTCGGTATAGAACCATCGCTTCAGATGCCCGCCGCAGATTTTTCCCTTATCGTCTTTTTCGTTACAGGCCCGCTGTCCTGGCTTTTTCATTTTGACTTTGTGATTGGGAAGCTGCGGAACGTTAGTCGGCTGCGCGATCGTGGCCAAGATTATCTCCCTCAGTAAAGCTGCACTCTATTTATTTTACCTGCGCGCGGGTTCCACCCGGAAGAGCCAAAAACGCCAAGCACGGGGGACACGGATGTCCGCAGAGCGTCAACTCAAAAGCGTAAGGACCTTGCAGGTACGTTCGAGGATCTCCTGCTGCTCCCGGGTCGGATTGACGAACTCGATGCCATGGTTGAACCCGTGGCGAGTGCGGACGATACCGCGCAGTTTCAGGGCAGTCGAAGAGTAGGGCAGCAAAAAGTCGAGTTGCACGCTGACGCCAATCGCGATTTCACGCGTCATGAAGACTGAAAGCCCGCCCCGGCTGACGTCCGTAGCTTGCGAATGAAATTTGGTCCGCTCGCCGTTCACGAGCAGTGACACGTCGACAGGTATGGTAATCGTATGACGCTCCCACCGGCGCGCCGCATGAGCTTCTGACATCTACGATCTTCCCCCATTTGAAGAAGGTAGGCTGGACTTCTGCTGCACAGAAAGGCGAAGTTTAATTGTAATGGTCATGCAACCCAGCTGTTTGTGACGTAAATCACATCGGAACTTGCAGGCAACCGGGCTACTCCTCGAAAAAAGAACAGCTTAGGCAAACGGCTTGCGCGGCGCCGCCTGATCGGCTCCAACGCGGCCCGTGGTGATCTCGGCGACAAAGTAGTTCTCGCCTCGGATCGGACAGCCAGCCTGGCGGCGTAGCATGGCGAGCTGGCCCACGTGCGTGAGAGCGTCAGCGACAGGACCCTGAAAGAGCTTTTCCACCGGCGCTTGCAAAGGCTGGTCGGAGGCGAGATAGTCATCGAACCTCTTGATGCTCGCGTGGAAGCGTTCGCATTCTTTGTCCCAAGGCAGCGGCTCCGAATCACTCCACTTGCGGGTACCATCGGCCATTGAAAGAGCCCATTCCATCAGGTCGCCAATGTGCGCGACAATCTTGGCGGGCGTTTGCTTGGACTCCTGTCCTCCGTACATGGCGAAGCCCGGGCTGGCGTCACGGATAGTTTTGCCTCCGCGATAGGCAAGCGTGGCGAGTGCGTGACGAAGTAGATTGCGATCCGTGGACATAGAGGAGTTCTCAGTTGCTAGTTGCTAGTTGCTAGTTAAATGCATAGCGCGTGCCGTGGCGCGTGCAATTCGCTGCTCGCACCTCTTACAGTTTCTTGCGCCACAGCGCTCCCATCGAGCGCAATGCCGCTTTAGCTCTCTGGCGCAGGGGTTTACGGTACAGCAAGTCGAGAAATGCTTCCATCTCGGCGGTAAAATCACGGCCATAGCCGAACCACCAGGGCTTTTTTCTACGCGGTACGCGGTCTGAATCGACATATTTGACGCGGACCATTTCTTCCACGCCCCAGCGTCCGTGGGTGCGGCCCAGACCGCTGGACTTGACGCCTCCGTGCGGGGCCTCGCTGATGCTGAAGCAGGAGACAACGTCGTTGACCATCACGGTTCCGGCATTGATTTGGGTTGCCAGACGTTCGCCACGCCGGCGGTCGCGTGTCCAGACGCTGGCGGCAAGTCCGTAGTCCGAGTCGTTGGCGAGTTGGACGGCCTCGCTGTCATTGTCGAACGGGGCGATCGGGAGCACGGGGCCGAAAGTTTCTTCGCGCATGATACGCATGCTGTGATCGACGTCGGCGAGCACCGTTGGAGCAAAGAAGGTCGGACCGAGATCGCGCAGGCGCGTGCCACCGGTTAGCACGCGCGCACCGCGGTCTTTCGCGTCTTCCACATGCGACTCGACGATGCGCACCTGGCGCTCGTGGATCATCGGTCCGATGTCGGTTGAGGGATCGAGGCCGTTGCCGACACGGAGCTTACGCGTTTTCGTGAGACAGGCATCGAGAAATGCTGGATACAAGCCGCGATGCACATAGCAGTGCTCGACCGAGAGACAGGTCTGGCCAGCGTTGACGAAAGCCCCCCAAACGGCGCCGCTGGAAGCGACATCTATGTCGGCGTCGTCGAGAACCAGCATAGGATCCTTGCCGCCGAGTTCGAGCACGACAGGAAGCAGGCGCTGGGCCGCAGCCTCGGCAATGCGCCGGCCGGTTGCCACGCTGCCCGTAAATACAATTTTGTCGATGTCGCTTTGTACGACAGCTGCGCCGGTCGGACCCTCCCCTGGGACCACCTGCAAGATATCTTCGGGAATGCCGGCAGCGCGAAACAGCTTCTCTAATTCGAGCGCGATGAGCGGCGTCAGTTCTGACGGCTTAAGCACGACTGCGTTCCCCGCGAGCAGGGCCGCCATGGTTTCTGTGGCGGGAATCGAGAACGGATAATTCCATGGCGAGATAATGCCGATGACGCCATAAGGCTCGTGCAGAATGCGCCCGGATTTTGTCTTCAGGACGAGGTTGCCATGGGGGAGGACCTCGTCTCGGAGCAGTTCGAATCCGTTGGCGATAAGGAAACGGGCCGCATCGAGAACGACGAGGACCTCGGTAGTCAGCGCTTCGGCCTGGGGCTTGCCCGCCTCCTGAGAGATTCGGCGTGCAATTTCGGATTTGCGGGCGAGCAGAATTTGCTGGAAGCGGCGGAGGGCACGAATTCGATTGCGGACGCCCCATGCATGCCAGCCGGGCTGCGCCGCGCGGGCGCGGGCAACGGCGGCGCGAACTTCGACCGGACCGGCGCTGTCGAGTTCTCCGAGCACCTCGCCCGTGGCGGGATTGATTGAGGCGATGCGGGAGACTGCCGCTTGGGCATCGAGCTGAAAGTCGGGCTGGACCGGGCTCGCCATGTCGCAAGCAGTTTACGCGGGGCAGGACGGGCGCGCCAGAGTTTCGGAGGCCATCGAATCGGGGTCCGATAGCACGGGCGGGGCGCCCGTCGCTCCATCCACTAGTACTCGACATTGACCAGAAACAAGCCCGTGGCCGGAGCCGTGGGGCCGGCGGCAGAGCGGCTGCGCGCGGCCAGGATGCGCCGAAGATCCTCGCGCGAGAGGCTCCCCTTCCCCAGCAGGACGAACGTGCCGACAAGGTTCCGCACCATGTGGTGCAGGAAGCCATTGCCCCGAACGGTGTAGACGAACTCCTCGCCCTCCCTCACCCATGAAGACGAAAAAATCGTGCGGATATTGTTTGGTGTCCCCGGCCCCGAATCTTGCTCTCCATTGCCTACCCGAGCCGCCATCCGCTCAACCCGTTCAGGGTCGACTGCGGCAAACGATGTGAAATCGTGTTCACCAGTGAGGTCCGCGGCCGCCGTAATCATCGCGGCCTCGTCCAGCGGATAGGGAAAGTGCCACACATAGCGCGCCAGAAAGGGCGGACAAACCGGTGCTCGATAGATTCGATAGCGGTATGTTTTCGCCTGCGCCGACCGGCGCGGATGAAAATCAGGCGCGACTTCCGCAACCTCCAGCGCGCGGATGGAAGCCGGAAGTATGTGATTCAGCGCGAGCACCCAGTTCTCGACGGGAATCGTAGACACGGTCTGAAAATTTGCGACCTGCGCCAGCGCGTGCACCCCGGCGTCCGTGCGGCCCGATCCCTGCGGCAGTACGTTTTCGCCGGTGAGCCGTCCAATAGCCGAGGCAAGTGTGCCCTGAATGGTGGCACGACCGGGCTGCACCTGCCAGCCGGCAAAATCCGTGCCGTCGTACGCCAGGATCAGTTTGAGATTGCGCACGGCCTGTTCCGGGTGCCGAATAAGTTAATCGTTGTCATCGTTTAACGCGGGTTTTCAAAGCCTTCAATAGCCGTCGGCACGGAAAGTTCCGCGGCGTGTCAGATATACTATTGCACTTACGAACCAATTTCTGGTTTCCGATTTCCGGTTTCCGCGGTCTTTTTCGGAACCTCAGCAAGAGCCCGCCTCGGTGTACAAAAGAAGGAACTCTTGCGCGGCGTTCTACGTAACAATCGGTGTACAAGCTGAGTGTAGACGCTACTTCCCTGTTTCTCAGGCCTGATCGATGGAGATGATGCGAATGCAATGTTCTAGTTCTGCTGGGAGAGTGATCGGTGTGTTTCGAGCCATAACGGCAATGTTGCTGGCGGCAGGAACGGTGACTACGGGATGGACGCAGGTTGCGACGTCGATGCCGGCAGCGCCGTCTGCGACGAAGGCTTTCAATGTGCAGGAATATGAGAAGCCGCAGTCGCACTTCCCGAATCCGGTCGGCCCCTACACCCCGCGCCACGTGGCGCCGCCAAATCTGGCCAATACTTCGCGCATCGACAGCCTCATGCACAATGGCAAGCTTTACATTTCCATGAATGACGCAATCGCGCTGGCACTGGAAAACAATCTCGATCTAGCCATTGCGCGCTACAACCTGAACATCGCCGATACCGACGTATGGCGGGCTAAAGCGGGCTTCAATACCATCCTCGGCGTAAACAATGGAGTGGTGCAGAACACGCCCGGCGGTGGCGTTGGAGGGCTTGGAACGCAGGTTGGGTCGGGCCAAGGTGGAACGTCGGTAGCAGCGGGAGGCGCAGGCGCAGGATCAAGTGGGTTGGTTCAATCGACGCTGGGTAGCGGCACCCTTATCAGCAGTTTCGATCCGGTTATAACCGGCACATTTCAGGTCGATCACAGCCACGTTTTGCCCTCGAGCACATTCAACCCTACCTCCCCGGTGAATACAACCACGGGCAACTTTTCTTATCAACAAGGGTTCCAGTGGGGTACCAATCTCTCATTAGGCTTTAGCAATCAACGCCAGACAGTTTCCGACGCGCCGTTTCAGGTTCTGAGTCCACAGCTTAACTCCAGCTTCACTTTCCGGCTTACGCAGCATCTCTTGCAGGGTTTTGGCTTTGCCCCTAATACGCGCTTTATCCAGATCGCGAAAAATGATCGCGAACTTTCCGATGTAGCGTTTCGCCTCCAGATCACGACCACCGTCGACCAGATCGAAAACATGTACTGGGACCTGGTGTATGCCTACGAGAATGTGCGTGTTCAACAGGAACAACTTGCATTCGCGCAGAGGACTTTCTCAGATACGAAAAAGCAAGTTGAGATCGGTACCCTCGCGCCGATTGAAATCGTCAGAGCCCAAAGTACAGTCGCTACCGATCAGCAAACATTGACCGTTGCCTTAACCAACTTACAGTTGCAACAACTGCTGATGAAGAACGCGCTCAGCAGGAGCCTGGTTGATCCAGTCCTGGCGGACGCCGAAGTGATTCCAACCTCGACCATGGAACTGCCCACGCAGGAGCCGAGTGTTCCGATTCAGGATCTGATTAATGAAGCGCTCGCCCACCGCCCCGAACTGGCGGAATCTCGTATCAACGTCTCAAATACCGCGATCAGCAACAAAGCAATCCGCAACGCTCTGCTCCCCGCGGTCGATCTGTTCGCTTACTACGGCGGGCAAGGCCTCGGAGGCGACCAAAACCCCTCCAACCTTTGCATAAATCAGAACCCTCCGCTATTTGGGTGCTCCACAAGTCCTGCGCCTTCGGTTGGCTATACCGGCACCTTGAACCAACTCATCAATTCCGCCGCTTCGGATAAGGGCGCCGGCATTTCGATCAACATTCCACTCCGCAACCGCGCAGCGCAATCGATTCAGGTCCGTGGCGAATTGGAATACCGGCAGGCCCAGTTGCTGTTGCAGCAGACCGAGAACCGGGTGCGGATCGAAGTGCGCAACGCTCAGTTTGGCGTGCAGCAAAATCGGGCCAGCGTAGCCTCGGCACAGGCGGCAGTCGATCTGGCGAAGGAATCTTTGAATGCCGAGCAGAAGAAGTATGGCCTTGGTGCTTCGACCTCCACTCTTGTGCTGCAATACCAATCGGGCCTGACAACCGCCGAGGTAACTCTCGTTTCGGCGCAGGCGGCATATGAGAAAGCGCAGCTTGAACTCGACCGCGCAACCGGGGTTCTCCTCGACCACGCTGGAGTTTTGATCAGCGATGCAGTACGTGGTCAGGTCTCGCACATGCCGAACATTCCGCATGTCGCCGAAAGGCCTCTCGATCAGGCGCTGCCGGCCAACTCGCCACAGCCACCCAAAAATTAAAAGGGCAAAAAGACAATAGCTAGCCCCCTCTCGCGGGGCTTTTCCTTTGCTCTCGAATCTTGTTCCGACTAAGATGTTGCTATCGGAGGCTGTATGTACAAGCAGGAAAAAGCGCAACGAGCACGGCTGATTGGGTGGGGCGTCGGCATCGCGCTGGTCGTGGTGGTAATCGTTGCCAAACTAGCGTTCAAGTTCTGAGCGCAAAGCGAACATCAATGCAGCCACGCGAATGCAGCGCCACTCGATCGCATGCCGCTCTGACCAGCGGTAATCCGCCTCGCGACTAGCTTGAAGCGCAGTGCGATGAGTATCCTTTCTCCGTGCTGCTTTCCATTGTCATCATCACCCACAACGAAGAAGCGAACATCGGCCGCACGCTGGCGAGTGTGCAGCCGCTGGTTGCCGATGGCCGCGGCGAGATCATC
>Ga0335070_10009069_pt1 | contig 11687 bp, 10 predicted proteins | sample Lox_Sample_13_FD_206722 | JGI IMG/M metagenome (GOLD analysis project Ga0335070, IMG submission 206722) | Soil microbial communities from Loxahatchee National Wildlife Refuge, Florida, United States - Lox_Sample_1.3 | ecosystem: Environmental > Terrestrial > Soil > Wetlands | place: USA...
AAGCGGGTCGACGACCGGGAAGAATCGACCCAGAATGCTAATAACGGCTGGCTGAACACTGACCGGACGAAAAACACGGGCTTATTCAGAGTTTCCCTAGGAAGGACGTGTCTTTTTGGTCACAGAACCAAGGGATAGGTCTTACGGTAGTGGGAGAAATTCCTAAACACCTGGGACGTCTCGTCCCGCCCTTCAGTGAAGCGTGGCAAAGTTGTGGGCCATTGCAAAACCTTCCATGCCGATGAACAGACGCATAGAGATGCGCTCGGCCTTGTGATGGTTTGTTTTGTGAAAGAGGTACGCGGTGCCCAGGCCAGCGCCAAAACTCAGAGCCGCCCCGGCGGCTGCTCCCCCGGCACCTCGGGTTACGAAAGGCCGCTCAATAGGGTTGGCTTCACGAAAGCCGCGCGCTAGGCCACGTTGAGTGGTAATGGCATCCGTAGCGACGAAGCCCGCGAGAATGCCCGTGTCGATCTTTGTCTCGAGCGTCCAAAAACGCTGATGGCTGGGTGAGTCAGGAAGCCCCGAGCCGGGCGCTACAAATTCCTGTGCCGAGGCACTAACTACCAGCAGCAGAATTGCGAGCGTGAGTTTCATAAGGCCCCCAGTTTGTGATTTCAGAGTCAAGCCCAGATTAGAACCCCGCGCCGCGGAAGTACATGGCCCGATTCTGCCGGTGCGATGGCCAACTGGTTGAATGGCATAGACCTTTGGTAACCGTTACGGAAGTCTGCAAAATCGTCCGTGCGAAAGTGCCACGCAGAGATAAGCCCGCTCCAGAAGCCAGCAGGCACGCCGGTTTGCTTCTCTCTAGGCAGGCTGCCCCGAGCAACGTGTCTGGGGAACTGCCTCGCCCGCCGGGACGGCAACTTGCCGTCATTGTCTTTACAACAAGCGTCTGAGTTTTGTGCAGTGTTTTCGATCGGATTGTCTGCTCCTCGCAACCGGCTTGCACGTAGCTCACGCTCGGAGCTGGGGTGCAACCTCAGCGGCTCGAATGCGAGTTGTCGAAACCTCCCGACCTACGGTGACTGTTCTCGCGCACGAAGAGCACCGCCATGGCGAACTGATCGCCATCGTAATCCACCGTCGCCCGGACGAAGAATTGGCTGCTTCTGTGCTCTTGCGGGAAGCAATTAAAAGTGGCAGACCAGTTCTGGTCGCAGAAGCATGGGAATGAGTTCACCGGCGGCATGGCTCCAGCGCAGCCGAAGCTGGAACGACGATCATCGACACGACCAGACTGCTACTTGGCAATTACAGGTGCAATAAACACCCTGACGGACTTGCGGAGAGGGCGATCACGTGCCAGATATGGGTCGGTGTACCGTCCCTGGAGGTAGCAAAGTCGGGGACAATAACACCGTTGGCATGTTTGCTAAGCGCTCGGGGGCGCTCGAAGTCCAGTGGGCTTGCGAAAAGACGCCGTGAGGTTGCGTTGAGACCCGCTCTCTAACCGCTCAAGGTGTTCCCGGTCCGGTTTTCGGAACTCGTAACAAAGTGTACTTGGCATGATAAACCGTCGGTTCACCGACGCAATCAAGCGCCACTCTCGAGTCTCTGGGTTAGTGCGAGGGACTTGACACCATAGTACTCGTGCATCGCTGCCCTGTTCCGGATAGATTGTGTTTCTGCGATATCAACATGGACCAGTTGAGTGATGGTTTCCGGGTGGCGGCTAAGCCACCACTCTGTAACCTGGAAACGCAAGAGCGGGAACTGTGGACGATTATCTTCCCTCACAAAAGGCGTCGGTAATGTAGGTGGGCCTAGGGCGGTGTCGCTAAGAGGGTTGTGCTCCAATGAAGAATGAAAACCCGTATGAACCCGACAGGCGGATGAGCGTCCGAGTTCGCGAGATTGAGAGCCGGGAGTGGTGGCTCTGGGCGTTTGCGGTTACGGTCACGCTTGCTCTAGCCGCAGGGATCATTGCATTGAGCTTTCCCGGCTATCACCTCGGAGGGGACAGGTGGTTCTGGTCTGACCTCAAGGAGCGTGTTCGCGGCTTGGCAGCTCTTGTGTTGCTCTTCGATATCTACACCGTTTATCAGCATTTTCAGTTGCAGCGGCTGCGGAGGCAACTCGCCGAAAGAAATGAACTGTTTGAACTGATCACGGAAAATGCTGCGGACATGATCGCAGTCGTCGATAACCAGGGGAATCGACTTTACAACAGCCCCGCTTATCAGAAAGTTCTTGGATACTCCCCGGCTGATCTGCAGACGCAGTCATCCGCTGACCAGATTCATCCGGCAGACAGAGCTCGTGTGTATCAAACAGCCGAAAAAGCCCGCCTCACCGGTCGAAGCCAAAGGCTGGAGTATCGAATGCGCCACAAGGACGGGTCGTGGCGTGTGTTGGAATCGACCGCGAGCGCCATTTACAGCGGCGATGGAAGGATCGAGAAATTGGTGATCGTCAATCGCGACATCACCGAGCGGAAACACGCCGAAGAGATGTTGGCGCATAACGCTTTCCACGATCACCTAACCAACCTGCCCAACCGTGCCCTGTTCTTGGATCGGCTGCAGCATGCAATCGTGCGTGCCCGGCGTCACTCGGATTACAGGTTTGCCGTGCTATTCATTGACATTGATCAATTTAAGGTTTTCAACGACAGCCTAGGACACTCCGCAGGAGATCAACTCCTAATCCAAATTGGCAGACGATTGGCGGGTTGCTTTCGGGAAGGCGACACAGTTTCTCATTCGGGCATTGACGATCCTGTGACTGTGGCAGACAACAGTTTGGCTAGGTTGGGCGGCGACGAGTTCGCAGTTCTTCTGGAAGACATTTTCAACGCCGGCGATGCGGTCCGGGTCGCCCAGAGGATTCAGGACAAGTGGACGATTCCTTTTGTGATCAACGGGCAAGAGGTAGTGATCTCCGCCAGCATAGGGATCGCCTTGAATAGCACGGCATGTGCCGAAGCGGAGAATCTGGTTCGTGACGCGGAACTGGCTATGTATCGCGCCAAGCAGGAGGGAAAAGCGCGGTGTCAAGTCTTTGATCCTGCCATGCATGAAAGCGCAGTGCGTCGCCTAAGGCTGGAGACCGAGCTCCGCAGAGCAATTGAGTTGAGGGAGCTCAAGGTTTACTATCAGCCAATCGTCGCCCTGAAGACTGGTAGGATCACTGGATTTGAGGCCCTCAGTCGCTGGCAACGGCCTGCAGGTCTCGTATTGCCAAGCGAATTCATACCTGTTGCTGACGAGACGGGGCTCATCCTTCCCATTAACCGTTTGTTGCTTCTGGATGCGTGCGAGCAATTGCGATCATGGCAGTCCCGCTTTCCCTCCGAACCACCTCTCATGATGAGCGTGAACATCGCGCCCAGGCAATTCGCCCAATCAGAGTTGGCCGCGGACGTCCACTCGGTCATTGAGCAGACCGGAGTCGCGCCAGACACGGTGCAACTTGAAATCGTTGAGACGATTGCCATGGGCGAAGCGGGTAGAGCAGCCCAAGTGTTAGCAGAGTTGAAATCCGTCGGTGTTCGCGTGAGCATTGATGACTTTGGGACCGGTTACTCATCATTGAGCCGCCTACAGCGCTTGCCCGTCGATAGCCTCAAAGTCGACCGGACGTTCATTTCCACGATGGCTGACGACTCAGACAGTCAGGAGATCGTACGTCTTATCATCACCATGGCTCATACCCTCAATCTCCAGGTCGTTGCGGAAGGTGTGGAGACCGAAAGGCAAACTAGCATTCTCAAGCGGCTGAACTGTGAAATGGCACAAGGCTACTTCTTCTCTCGGCCAGCTCCCGCCGAAGCGATGGTCGAGCTTCTCCTAAGCAACTACGAGAGTACCGCTACTTCTATTGGTAGGTGATGCCTGGCGAGGTCTCTTCACCCTGCGAGGCCAATTGTGTTCCTTGCCTGTTGTCGACCAGCTGCGTTCCCCTTGGGTCATTGCGCCTTCTGAAAGAGCCGGGCGACAGGCTCCGGAAGGGCCTGTTCGATTCTGTGGGAGAGCCAGCCCTGTAAGCGCAGCTTCTGGTCAGCCGAGACAGACCGGAACTGCAGCCCAGCGCGACCCTTGTTGTCGCACCAGCAGATCTCGGCGTCGATGTCGAATGGAGCAGGCTCGTCTGGAAGCGCAAACTGCGCTTTCACTGGCGCACCGGGTTTGAAAGTGACCAGAGTATTGACCGCCAGGCCGCCTTCGCTGATATTCATCATCTCGCAGGGGATCTGCGCCTTGCCGCCAATCTGGATGACGACGGGCACTGCTATGGGGCAGCGAAAATATCGCCGGTAATCGCGAATGATGAGCCCCAGCGCGGCCTTTAACGTGCTTCCGACTAGACTGTCCGTCAATGGTTTCTGCATGACGAAGTTCGGCTGAACCGGAGACCCCGCGTGCGCGCCAGAATCCACGAGGGCAAACGTCACAGAATTCTGGTTCGATGGGGAGAGGCGGACACGTTCGAGCACACGAGCTACCTGGTCACCCAATGCAAGATCCACGACTATCGCCTCGAATTTTCGTGTGTTAATGAGGCTGGCGGCCGTGGCCAAGTCGGGGCAGACGTCCGCAGTAATCGCGAATTGCTGCATGCCAGTGGCAAGTTGCTCGACGACGATCGAATCATTCGACACGAGCAGTGCACGCCCGACGATTGGAGGAGGGAGGGGAACGCCTTGGCTGCTCATGGGTTGTTTGACAAGACCTCACCTAATTCTGTAGTTCGGCTGGGCACTTCAGAACGTCAGTCTGCCTTGTGACAACATTCTCCCCAAATTTCCCAGGCAGCGATCTACTTTTGCTTGTCGTCGGAAAACCGACGGCACCGCACAATCGAAGATGCCCGAACAATTGCCCCGGTTCTCAGGATTGTCGGGTATGCTGGGACAGACTCGAACTCACGAGTCTGGGAAACAGGATGCCAAACCGACTCTGCGGTAGGGTGCTGAGGAGGTCAACAGCTTCGAACCATTCCGATTCTGTTCCCTCCATCCGGCAGATGGAAGGAACAGGGTCGGATGACTCGGAGGTCGTGGAAAAGTGCGCCCGAGAGGCGGGCCTGGATGCATTTCCAAATGACCTGACAAGGATGCTGTATTTGGCTTCTCTGAGGGATTGCAACAGCGGCCGCTATCTTCATCCGGGACTCTCCCCTAGGCTCGGGGTGAAAGAAGCGGATCGCGCATTACGCACCTGCCATGATCAGGTTTTTCGGCGCTTGCTGATGATGCCGACATCGGAATACGTGGTCCAAGTGGAGGAGTACATTCGTTACACTAGGGCCGAGAAGGGCACGGTTCTGACGACTTGGCAGTCCCTGCAAGCATATCGCGCGACCGTCCCGGTGGAGGCGCTGCCGATCTACTGTGAACTCTTCTGTCTGAAGATTGAATTGGCACTGACGATTTTGAGAGCCCAAGGACATCCTGTTGACACAGGACCTCAAGAAACAGCCTCTCGTTGGAGCTGAACCGACTCAAAGGGAAGCCAAGCATATGTCACTCTGCCCACCACGGTCGCTTCGCGGGGCATCTTGAAGCGGCGAACCGGCTGCCGGGACGCGGGGTGTGGCACCAGGGTGAGTTCCCTGCCATCAACTTGACACCAGCGACAGGTATGCCCTCGGCTGTGCCAAACAAGGTAGACGGGGCGATCTCGGAGTGTCCGCCAGGCGAAAACCTGTACCGTGTTCTGTGCTGTGTCGATCTCAACCAGTGATCGGGGAGGAAGCAGGTCCGCCATGCCGTCATCTTTCGACCCGATTACTGCATAACGGTAGCGCACAGGATCAGCCCGACCCTGGAAAAACGGCGGCAATTTCTCCAGGTCCTGAGGCTGGAGTCTCAATAGGGTCGTTTCCTCCGTGCCGAAGTTCGTGTCGAAGTTAAGCTGAAACCGGAAGGCTGGCTCGCGGGCTGGCGGAGCCAGAAGGGTGAGAGCGTCCGGCCCCGATGTGGACTCGTAAGCTACGATTTCCTCCGCGTCGATGCCAAACAGCAACAACAGTTCATTCAATGGCACCCTGAGACAAATCGCCAGGCTGAAGAGTTTGTGAATGCTTGGAACTGAGCCTGCTTCGACGTCGGCCAAGGTCGAGTGGGAAACATAAAAGTCGGCGTTCCCTTTGGCGTCCGCGACGGTCCGCGTGATACGTTCGACGTCGCTCGGCTTGATCATTCGCTCTTCGCGCAACGTCCGAATCCATTTGCCGGCTTCCATTTTGTCTGCCTCGATGCCCCCAGCCATCGTTTCTCGAGGGTCCATCAGCCTCCTGACCCGCCGCATCTTGGTCACCGGCAGGGCCAAAGCCCACGCCCAAACCGGGCCTTGTCCTCAAATTATCACGCCGCAGATGCGAATTGTAGTCTATCCAGAACAATACATCACAGAAAACGGAAAGTTGGTCCGAGGCAAGAAAGAATTGCGAAAGATATTATCTATCTAAAAGTCAGGTTTGCCAGTCACGCTGCTGGAACCAAGCCAGAGAATCCAACAGGTGCTGATACCGCACTTCAAGAGTGGGCAAGGACACCGCCCAAGACGGGAAGATCCACTTTAGGCACAGGCAGAGTCTCGCCCAGAGCAGATTCAATCGGACCCGGATTGCAATGGCGGCCAATTCATCAGCCTTCTGCGTGAGTGCTGGATCGCCTTTCATTTTCGCAAGTTGGCCCAGTCTCATCAGCATGGCAGCATTCTCATCGACCAACCGCAGCATGCGGAGCGCCAAGCGGATTCGCCTCCTCTGGAAGGCTTCAAATTGATTGCGCAAGAGAGTGCTACGAAGGTAGCGCTCCTCATCACGATCAAGAAGGGCACGGAAAATCCGGACGTCAATCTCGTGCTTCTTTTCTTCCCAATCCTGCCCACCGCATATTTCCGGATGCCCACTGCGAAGAAGCGACCATGCGAGAACTAGGGCCGATAAGGCCACGCCTAGGATTATTAGCGTCGATACCATTGGTCAACGTAATCAGTCACCGCCTCGTTCCACTCCGCCAAATTGGTTTCGGGCAAACGTTCCACCCGCGCCTTTCGCCAAGATCTCAAGAAGTAGAAAGCCCAAATGCCGACGGCAACATTATATGCTGCGGAGTTGAAGAGCACTAGCGTAGCGTCACTTAGGAAATGCAGGTGAGCGCGAAATTCGAGCACCACAAGCGCGACTGCCGAGTAGATCCCAAAGCCTGCGACGATGCCAACTGAGTAGTAGTGCCAGGTCAATCCGAGGCGCGACATTAGTGCGATCACTACAATGAGCAGACAAGCCTGCAGGAATCGGGCAGAGCGTTCCGCCAGGATAATGAATTCAAGAACCCGATCTGCTCCTTGACTGCCGTTTGTGAGCACCAACATCAGGAGAGCTGTGACCCCAGCAATGGCGCCCAGTATCCACGCTGACTTCAGAAGAACCCTCAGAAATGGATAAGGCGGGAAAACGTGCCTTAATGTCTCAAAGATCACTCCCAAGCTGAGCAAAACCGCGAGCGCTTCTCCGCACCAGTAAACGAGAGAGTAGAGGTTTCTTGGGTACGGAAGCAGGAGCAGGGCAATGTCCCGGGAGAACACCACGGCGGTGTACCCAAAAAAGACAGGAAATATTCTTACGAGTTTGCGCCGCAGCATTACAGCTGCGATGGCAGCCTGGAGCACAAGTGGGATAACCCACAGGGTCTTTGTTAAGAGGTGCGAGAAGTTCATGGGCCGCACTGGGAGACTACTCGCAAACCAGTCGGCCCACAAGGACTAATCGAGAGTCATCTTGGCGGCCCGTGCAGTGACTCACTTGTCGGGGGGAGGACAGTGCCCCGGCGAGCACAAAGGCATCGGTGCCCCACCGTCAGCCAAAGAAGCAGTAGACATCGCAAACGTCAACAGCACGACCGCGACAAGCAAACGCGCAATCGTCTTCATGAGGTGTCTCCTTCGTGGGTAGTGGTATCGGACTGGTACTCGAAGACACCTTATGTGCATTTTGGGGAGGATGGGCCACATGTTCGAAAATCGCGCGATTCGCCACCGAATGGTTGCCGCAGCACTGAACCTGCCGACTGAACCCTAATGCCTGCGAAAAGAAACTCGGCTCTCAGCTTCGTTCGCCTTCACCGTCGGTATACCGACGAAAAAGGAGCGGACTCTTGCACATCGACCCCAACCGGTACTCAAACTGATCAACGTCTCACAACCGGTAAGTACCGGCCCTTGCAGGACAGGGAGTAAGAATAGTCTCCTTCGTCGGAGAACCAACGAACATCTGCCATTCTCCTAGCCTTGCGGCCCGAGGAGTATTTTTTTAGTTAGTCGTCCACAGTTCTTAGATCGCGGTACTCATTGCGCGGAAGAGCTGGGAGAGATGGGCTTTCATAAAGCACCGCGTGATATCTATGCCCCGAACCGCCGCGCTGTCATGGGTTAGTTTTGATGGATGAACGCATCCGCAGAGGTGCGTCATCTGGCCCACGCGCCCCTTCAGAAATCTGCGTTTCATTGGGCAGAGAGCTCAGCAGACGCAGTACTGAAAGGGGACGCGAGGGACTGCGCGTTGCGAGTCAAACAGGTCCTGAGGCAAGCGGGATTGACGATGGCTCAGGTTTCGGCTCTGACGAGTATGCGTTATGGGAAGAAGACTCCCTATTTCGTTCCGCCAACCTTCCTTTACAAACAAAGGAGCGGGATCGCCCCGCACATCTGTCAGATCGTCGCGCTTAGCCAGGTCACCGGTTTCCGATTCGCCGACTGGATGAAGGTGTGTGGATTTGATCTGAAGCTGATTCTCGCCCTCCAGCTCCAGATTCACACCGAACGCACTGCTATTGTCACACCAGGTCATAGCTTTCCCGCGTGCGATTCTTATCCTGTCCCGTGGAGCTCGAGGCTCCAGGAATCGAGCAGGCGCTTTCTCTACGCCAAGATCGGTAGCCGTGATGCCGTCGTCTACCCAACACTTGTCCCGGGCAGCATAGTGCGAGCTGACCGATGTTATTCACCGCATGTTCTCGATGGCGTGTCTGCTGATGACCGCCTGTGGCTCGTAGAACACCCCGGTGGCCTTGCATGCTGTTACGTGAGGCGTGTCGACAGTGAGCACGTAGTCCTGCTGCCGAACCGTCCTCCGTTGTCAGCTTGGCCGCTACGCTTGTCGAGAGAAGCACGAATCTTGGGACTGGTGGATCTTCAGCTCCGCCCTAGGGAAGCGGTCCAGTTCGAACCGATGTGCGGCCCTACAGGATCCGAGTCCTTCTCAATGGCGCCGCATGGCGACCGCAGGATCAGTTTTTCAAAGCTGCTTCGTGTCTCACGCTCGCGTATCGGCTTGACGCTTCGCGCCGCTCACAAAATGACATTGCGAGTAGCACAACTGCGCCGAGATCGCGACTATCGTATCGCGTTGGGTCTGTTGTCAGACTACGAAGCAATGGACAGACTGCCCAGACACGTTGCGAAGATCATGACTCTCTGCGTTGTCTATGGCATCGATCCCTGGGAGTTGATGGAGGCTGGCGGGGTCCATATAGATGATTCCGACAAAGCGCCGCTCTTTCTGCATGAAAGGAAAAGCGACTCGCGCCAGAGCGCATGACTGGCGTGTCGAGACAAGCGAGACCGATCTCGGCATCTCGGACGCAGGCGCTGCCAAAGTGGAGAAGAAAGAAGAGCGATCGAGTTCGTCTACTTTTCGATTGGAGCATGTACGCAGATCATGCGAGAGGGCACGATTGCGTCGTGGCGACCATTTGTCGCAGCGTTTGGAGGCGTAAACGATGTCATCAGTAGAGTCTTCAGAATCCCCCCACTTCCGTTCGACGCCATCGTTTGAGCTCGAAGTGAACGAAGACCTGAAGATCTCCGAGAAGCAGTATCGCCTGCTGTTTGAAGACAATCCCGTACCGATGTGGGTGTTTGATCGGGACACCCTCAAGTTTCTTGCGGTAAACGAAGCGGCAATCCGGCACTACGGGTATTCCCGCGAGGAATTCCTCTCGATGACCATCGCGGATATTAGGCCCGAGGAAGATATTCCCCGGTTGATGGACTTCGTTCGCACGCGAAGGCCCGGCCTCAGTGAAGCGGGCTTCTGGAGGCACCGAAAGAAGGATGGCACGGTCATTCAGGTTGCGATCACTAGCCATCCCATCAGCTGGCACGGAAAGGATGCTGAACTCAGCCTTTGTCACGATGTCACGGAGCAGAGAAGGAATGAGGAGAGTCTTCGGCAATCGGAGGAGAAGTTCGCGAAGGCGTTCCAGTCCAGCCCACTCGCGATCACCATCAGCACGGAGAAGGAGGGGCGATACCTTGATGTCAATGATGCCTTCCTTAAGATGATGGGATATCAACGCGAAGAAGTGCTGGGCAAGACCTCGCAGGAGCTGAGGGTCTGGGCTGATCCTCAGGAGCGTGGCGAAATGCTAAGGCGGCTGGATCAGGGAGGGCGAAAGGAGGCTCTGGAAACTCGCTTCCGTACGAAATCCGGCGAGGAGCGCCGCGTCCAAGTTTCGGCAGAGAGGGCCGTTCTGGATGGAATACCGTGTGTGCTGGCCAACACGCTGGATGTCACCGAATCCCGCCGGCTGGAAGACCAATTCCGTCAGGCCCAGAAGATGGAAGCTGTGGGGCGGCTAGCGGGTGGCGTGGCACATGATTTCAACAACCTGCTGTCGGTGATCATGGGTTACAGCGAGCTCGCTCAGAGCATGACAGCTCCAGGTGACGCAGTCCGCAGGCATGTGGATCAGATTAAGCTAGCGGTAGACCGGGCAGCTTCCCTTACCCATCAACTTCTCGCTTTCAGCCGACAGCAGGTACTGGAGCCCCGAGTTCTAAACCTCAACGCGGTCGTGCTCAACATCAGCAAAATGTTGATGAGAGTCATCGGAGAGGATATCTCACTGAGCCTGAGACCTGGAGAACCTTTAGGTAGCGTGAAGGCGGACCTCGGCCAAATCGAGCAAGTGTTGATGAACCTAGTCGTGAATGCTCGCGATGCCATGCCCGATGGGGGAAAGATCGTCATTGAAACCGCAAATGTCGAGCTGGACGAGACGTACGCGAGGCAGCACCCCAGCATGCGGCCTGGTTCGTACGTCATGCTTTCGCTAAGCGATACGGGCTGCGGAATGGACGCCAAGACTCTGGCAAGGATCTTCGAACCGTTCTTCACGACCAAGGAACTTGGCAAAGGGACCGGACTGGGCCTGTGCACGGTCTATGGAATTGTCAAGCAGAGTGGCGGCTACATATGGGCCTACAGTGAGCCTATGCGGGGCACCACGTTCAAGATCTATCTTCCTCGGGTTGACAGCCCCGCGGAAACGCTCATTACGCAGAGGTCTGATTTCGTGTTCGATCGCGGAACCGAAACCATTCTGCTGGTCGAGGACGATGATTCCTTAAGGGCCCTCACCGCTGAACTGCTGCGGACTGCCGGCTACAAGGTCATCGAAGCTGGCGATGGGAAAACTGCAATCGAAATCGCGCGAAACCGTGATGGTACTATCGATCTCGTCCTAACGGATGTGATCATGCCCGGCATGAGCGGAGGAGACTTGATCGCCTATCTGCGTCCGCTTCAACCCAACCTAGCGACATTGTTCATGTCGGGGTACGCTGGCGACCTCATCGCTCGCGCTGGCGTGCCGGAACAGGAAAGATTTGTGCTACACAAACCGTTCACCAGGAAGAGCCTACTGTCCAAGGTGCGCTCCATTCTGGACG
>Ga0335070_10009070_pt1 | contig 11686 bp, 11 predicted proteins | sample Lox_Sample_13_FD_206722 | JGI IMG/M metagenome (GOLD analysis project Ga0335070, IMG submission 206722) | Soil microbial communities from Loxahatchee National Wildlife Refuge, Florida, United States - Lox_Sample_1.3 | ecosystem: Environmental > Terrestrial > Soil > Wetlands | place: USA...
TGTAGCCGTCGGCGATCCGCGCGTGTGATGCTGGGATCCGATGGTTGAGCCCGATGTGGCGAGAGAATGAGCAACACCTACGATCACCGCGAAATCGATGCGAAGTGGCAGGCGTACTGGGAGGAGCAGCGCCCGTTTCGGGCGATGGACGACCCGTCCAAGCCCAAGTTCTATTGCCTCGACATGTTTCCCTACCCCTCCGGATCCGGACTCCACGTCGGTCACCTTGAGGGGTATACGGCAACCGACATCGTGTCCCGCTATAAACGGATGCAAGGTTTCAATGTCTTGCACCCGATGGGCTGGGATGCGTTCGGCTTGCCAGCTGAACAGTACGCGGTCAAGACCGGTATTCACCCTGCGACCACGACCGCACAAAATATCGCCACGTTCAAGCGCCAAATGAAGCGGGTGGGGCTGTCCTACGACTGGGACCGGGAGCTCAGCACCACGGACCCGGACTATTATCGCTGGACCCAATGGATTTTCTTGAAACTGTTCGAGCGGGGCCTGGCCTATGTGGCCGAGGTGCCGGTGAACTGGTGCCCGGCGCTCGGGACAGTGCTGGCGAATGAAGAAATCATCGACGGCAAGAGCGAAGTGGGAGGCTTCGACGTCGTCCGCAAACCGATGCGGCAATGGGTGCTCAAGATTACCGCCTATGCTGATCGGTTGCTCGAAGACTTGAAGTTGGTCGAGTGGCCGACGAGCACGCTTGAGATGCAAAAGAATTGGATCGGGCGTTCCATCGGGGCAGAGGTGGACTTCGCGCTAGCTGACCGGAAGGGGGCGATCCGCGTGTTTACCACCAGACCGGACACGCTGTTCGGCGCCACCTATATGGTACTCGCGCCAGAGCATCCGCTGGTCGATGTCGTGACCACCGCGGAACAGAAACCCGCCGTCTCCGCCTATCGTGAGGCGGCGGCCAAGAAGAGTGACCTCCAACGGCAAGAGCTGGACAAGGCCAAAACCGGGGTGTTTACCGGCGGCCATGCTGTTAATCCTGTGAATGGCGAACAGTTGCCAATCTGGATCGCCGATTATGTACTGATGAGCTACGGCACCGGCGCAATCATGGCGGTGCCGGCGCACGACGAACGGGACTGGGCATTTGCCCGTCACTATCGGCTGCCGGTCCGCGAAGTGATTGGCGGCGGGACCGTCACGGAGGCGGCCTTTACCCAAACGGATCGAGGTACCGTCATCAATTCGGCGACGGCGGACGGCAGCTTCTCGATCAACGGAATGACGCCTAGTGAGGCCATTCCCAAGATAACGGCGTGGTTGGACACGAAGGGGAAGGGGACGAAGGCGGTCAACTACAAGTTGCGAGATTGGCTGTTCGCCCGCCAACGGTACTGGGGTGAACCGTTTCCGATCATCTGGGTGGAAGGGGAGGCACGAGCGATTCCTGAAGAGCAACTGCCGCTGAGGTTGCCAGAGACAAGTAATTTCAAACCGTCGGGGACCGGCGAAAGTCCGTTAGCCAATCTCACCGACTGGCTGGTGGCGACGGATCCAGCGACCAGCAAACCGGCCCGACGTGAAACGAACACCATGCCGCAATGGGCCGGCTCCTGCTGGTACTATCTGCGGTTCATCGACTCCAAAAATCCCGTGCAACTCGTTGATCCTGCGAAAGAACGGTATTGGATGCCGGTCGATCTGTATATTGGCGGCAGCGAGCATGCCGTATTGCATCTGCTGTATGCCCGCTTCTGGCATAAGGTGCTCTTCGACATCGGCGTCGTGAGCACGCCGGAGCCGTTCAAAAAGCTTGTGCATCAAGGCATCGTGCTCGGCGAAGACAATCAGAAAATGTCCAAATCGCGGGGGAATGTGGTGAACCCCGACGACATGATAGACCGGTTCGGTGCCGATGCTGTGAGGCTGTACGAGATGTTCATGGGCCCGCTTGAAGCGACGAAGCCTTGGAGCACCAGAGGGGTTGAAGGCATTACTCGGTTCTTGGAACGGGTGTGGCGTCTCATAGTGAATGACGAGGGAACACTGTCCAATGCCGTTGTCGAGTCGGCGCCAACTTCCGACCAACAGCGCCTGCTTCATCAGACGATCAAAAAGGTGACGGAAGACATCGAAGGTCTCCGATTCAACACAGCGATTTCCCAGATGATGGTCTTTACCAACGAGATGACCAAGGCTGAGCGAAGGTCGCGGGGCGTCATTGAGCCGTTTGTGCTGCTCCTGGCTCCCTTTGCGCCGCATCTGGCCGAAGAGCTGTGGGACAGATTGGGGCATCAGCCGAGCGTCTCGCAGCAGCCGTGGCCCCGATTCGATCCGGCCCTGACGGTCAACGACCGGCTGACGATTCCGATTCAGATCAATGGCAAGCTACGCGGAAAAATCGAAGTCGGTGTCGAGGCGGTACGCGACCAGGTGGAAGCCTTGGCCAAGGCCGAGGCGGTCGAATGGCTTCAGGGCAAAGAGCTGAAGAAGATCGTCTACGTCGAGAAGAAGTTGATCAACTTCGTGATATGAATGACGCAGCCAGCGATCAGCTGACAGCTGAATACTGATTGCCAAAAGCCCCAATAGCGAACTCTGTGCTGATCGAGACGCGAGACATGCTGGCACAAACTCTGGTGGTAGGAATAGCGGCTTTCGTGCTCGCCGGGTGCGGTTACCAATTTCGAGTGGAGGGAGTGGGTCCGACCATTGGCGGCGCGCAGCCGACAGCTTCGCAGGAGCCGCCGCCGCGTCTGATCGTTCAGACCTTGGTCAACAGGAGTTTCGAACCGAATCTGGAGACCCGCTACACCAACTATATACGCTATGAATTTACGTCCGGCAGTGGGGCGCAAGTCGTGCCGGACTCCGAGGCTGCCGATCTCATCTTAACCGGAGAAATTCTGTCGGTGACGGCGCCGACGTTGAGTTTCAGTCAGACGAGGACATTGGAAAGCCGGGCTGAAATTGTGGTCCGAGTCCAGGTTGAGGAGACGAGAACGAACAAAGTCGTCTGGACGCAACTGGCGAGAGGCGCATCCGAGTACTATGTCACCTCCGATCTTCAATTCAATCGTGCCCTGCAGAATCGCGCTCTCGAACAGGCCGGCCGTTTGGCGGCTGCAGATTTGGCGGCGCGGTTCTTGTTGCACGTCGAATCGGGCAGATTGGCCAAGCCGGAAATGGCGCCTTCCCCGTAACTCTCTCGTGGACTTGCGGTGGCATCGATGATGACTCCGTTCCAACTTGAAGCGGCGTTGACGCGCGAGGCGCCCAGCCCCCTCTATCTGGTCGTCGGCGAAGAAGACTTGCTGAGGGACCACGCGCTGGCGGTCCTCAAGACGAAGATTCTTGGGGACGGCGGGGAGTTTAATTACGATCTGTTTTATGGGGACGAAGCCGAGGGGTCGGATATCCGAAGCTGCGCGGCTGCAATACCGGTGTTCGCCGAGCGGAGGCTGGTGGTGGTAAAGGCGGCGGATAAACTGCCGGTGCGAGAAAGTGAGGCGCTGCTCGACTATGTCAAAAATCCGGTGGAGACGACTACACTGGTGTTTGCGGGCCCAAAGCTGGACGGCCGGATGAAGTTTTCCCAAGCCCTGGGTCGCGCGGCGGTTACGGTTGATTGCGCTCCCCTACGCGAGGCGCAGCTGCTTCCCTGGATCGTGCACGAGGCCGAGCGGCTGGATCTACGGCTGGATGAGCCGGCGCGACACATCCTGAAAGAATCCGGCGGCAGCTCTCTCTATGGATTACGCCGCGAACTGGAGAAGCTGGCGTCCTACGTGCCGGTTGGCCGGGACGCCACTGCCGCCGATGTGCAGGCGATCCGGGGTATCGAGCCTGACGCGTCGGTGTTCGATTTGACGGTTGCCATTGCCGCTGCTGATCGCGGGAGAACCCTGGCTATTCTGGCGCGCAATCTAGAGGCGGGGGAAGCCCCGCTGAGGATCCTAGGCTCGCTGGCCTGGCAGTACCGCCGCCTGTGGAAGCTCAAAGACTCGCTGGCGGCCGGCGGGCGTGACGGTGAGGCGGCTCGAACGTTGCGGATGGATCCGATGAAAGTGAGGCCATTCTTGGGGCGATTTTCTGACGAACATCTGAGCACGGCGGCCCGTCTATTCCTCAATGCCGATGGGGCGCTCAAAGGTGGCAGCAACAGCCGTCCGAAGATCGTGATGGAGCGTCTGCTGCTGCGGTTGTGCGATTGCGTGAAGAAGCCGTCTGCCGAGCCACCGCCCACGCCTTCCATGTCGGCAAGGAGGGTTGCGGCTCGCCCGGTGTCGAATGTGCGTACGATCAGGAGCGGGAGCCGGACAGAGCGTTGACACGCAGCGTCAAGCGAGACACACGGCGGGACGCGGTGTTGCGTTTGAGGGCCCCTTTGGACACCGCTTTTCCGATTGCGGCAACGGCTTCGCGCAAGGAGGTCTTCGCGTCCTCGACTTTTTTATCGGCCAGGGCCGATTGGACCTTCTTGACGACCGTCTTCACAGCGTTCATAGTGGCCCGGTTCCGTTCATGCCGGCGCTCGGCTTGGCGTGCTCGGCGGATGGTGGACTTATGAATCACAGGCATCGTCTTTTCCTCCAGAGAAGAGGCTGACTTCTATCATAGGGTGTCGCGAGTCGTCAAGGATCGGAGGAAGGAGGAGCCCCAATGTCGAAAATCGTGGCACGTGACCGGTTGATCTTTGCGCTGGATGTGCCGTCTGCCGCCGAGGCGGAACGGCTGCTGGACCGGCTCCAGGGCCATCTGTCCTTCGTCAAGGTCGGGCTGGAGCTGTATACAGCCGCGGGGCCGGACATGGTGAAGCGGATTGTCGAGCGAGGGATACGGGTATTCCTTGACCTGAAATTTCTCGACATCGAAGAAACTGTCCGCCGTGCCACGGCGCGGGTGGCATTAATGGGTGTTGACTTTCTGACGGTCCATGCCAATCGCAAGGCCCTCACGGCGGCCGTACAGGGCCGGGAAGGTTCGGCGCTCAAGTTGCTGGCTGTCACGGTGCTCACGAATTTTGACGGCAACGATTTGCGCGACATGGGCATCCAACGGACCGTGCAGGATCTGGTGACCGCCCGGGCGCTGCTTGCGTCCGAAGTCGGCTGCGACGGCGTCGTCGCATCCGGAGAAGAGGCGGCCGCTATTCGGCAGAAAGTCGGGCCTCGGTTCACGCTCGTGACGCCGGGCGTCCGTCCAGCTGGCAAGGGCGTGGACGACCATGCCCGGGCAACTACGCCGACACAAACCATTACCGCCGGCGCCGACTATCTCGTGATCGGCCGGCCCATCCGGGACGCAGTCGATCCGGCTGCGACTGTGGCGGAGATTATCGCCGAAATGCAGGCGGCATTCGACGCTCGAGGGTAAAGCCGTTCAATAGTCACTGGTCAACAGTCAGTACGGGAATCCCCTCTTCCCTTCCAATGACGAATGCCCCATGACTCATGACTTCTCGGTCAGAAGCCGCCGGTTGCAGCAGCGATTCTTCCTTTGCTAAGATCCTCCTTCTTCGGTCACCCCTGCACGGTGGATGTAGCTCAGTTGGTTAGAGCGCCGGATTGTGGATCCGGAGGTCGCGGGTTCGACACCCGTCATCCACCCCATCTACTTCCTGCGGTCTTGTGCTACTTTCTCGATCCTCACCATTCGCTTCAGCCCGGTGGCAGCCGTTGTAGCGGACTGGTTTACTCAGCAGGCTGTGACTTATCCCGATGAGAATCGATAAATCGTGCAGCGCCATGGCTCTATCGTCTTTTGTCATCGATGAGCCCTCGACATCCCGGCCCTGCACGCACTATAAGAGAGGCCCATGCAATACGTCCATCTCGGCCGTTCAGGCGTCAAGGTCAGCCGGCTCTGTCTCGGCACCATGAACTTCGGGCCGGAGACCAATGAACCCGACAGTTTCGCGATCATGGATCGGGCCTTGGATCTCGGCATCAACTTCTTCGATACGGCCAATGTCTATGGCTGGAAGCTGGGGGAAGGGTGGACCGAACAGATCATCGGACGCTGGCTGAAGCAGGGCGGGCGGCGTGACAAGGTCGTGCTGGCGACAAAAGTCTTCGGCCGCATGGGCGATTGGCCGAATCAGTCGCGGCTCTCGGCCTTGCACATCCGGCGTGCGTGCGATGAGAGCCTGCGACGCTTGGGCACCGACTACATCGATCTCTACCAGATGCACCATGTCGATCGGGAGTCGCCCTGGGAAGAAATCTGGCAGGCAATGGAGCAGTTGGTCCGTGAAGGAAAGATTCTGTACGCCGGCAGCAGCAACTTTGCCGGCTGGCATCTGGCGCAAGCGCAAGAGCTGGCGCGGAGTCGCCACTTTCTTGGGCTGGTCTCCGAACAGAGTCTCTACAATCTGGCTGAACGGACGGTTGAGCTGGAAGTGATTCCCGCCTGCACGGCATACGGTATCGGCCTGATTCCCTGGAGCCCGCTGGCGCGCGGTTTGCTGGCGGGGGCATTAACGCCGATGTCGGTCGGGCGGCGTGCAGACAAAGACCTGAAAAAGGAGATCGAAGAACAGCGGCACAAGTTGGAGGCCTACGAGGCATTATGCCGGAACATGGGCGAACAGCCTGCCGACGTGGCGTTGGCGTGGCTGCTTCACCAGCAGGCCGTCACGGCGCCGATCATTGGGCCGCGCACGATAGACCAGCTCAACGGCTCGATGCGGGCCCTGGCGTTGACGTTGAGCAGCGACCAGCTTAAGCGGCTGGACACGATTTTCCCAGGGCCGGGGGGTCCGGCACCGGAAGCCTACGCCTGGTAGCTTGCGAATCAAGGGGGACCAACACGCTTATGAAGGACGATCAGCCGGTCGTCCCGGCCACGGTCACGCTCCCTGAAATTACCTTCAAAGCAGTTGTCCTGTCGATCCTGCTCGCCGCGGTACTCGCCGCCGCCAACGCGTATCTGGGCCTCTTCGCCGGAATGACCGTGTCCGCGTCGATCCCGGCTGCAGTGGCGTCCATGGCGATCCTTCGCTTATTCCGCCGGTCGAACATTCTCGAAAACAACATCGTACAAACTGCTGCGTCCTCGGGAGAAGCCTTGGCCGCCGGGGTGATCTTCACGATTCCCGCCCTGCTGCTGGTCGGCTATTGGTCGGCGTTCGACTACTGGCAGACCACGATGATTGCGATGGTCGGCGGATTGCTCGGGGTGCTCTTTACCATTCCCCTGCGGCGGGCGCTGATCGTGACGGCGCGGCTGCGGTTCCCGGAAGGTGTGGCGACGGCGGAGGTGTTGAAGGTGGCTGTGTCAGATCGACCCGGTGCCAACCAGACTGAGACCGGTCGGGATTTCCTAGCGCTTTTCTCGGCGGCGTTCGTGGGCGGGGCCGTGAAATTCGGCGAGAGTGGGCTTCGATTGTGGTCGGAGTCCTTGGAAGGTGCAACACAGGTTGGACGCACGGTGCTTTATGCGGGGCTCAATCTGTCGCCGGCGTTGCTCGCGGTCGGGTTCATCATCGGCCTGCACACAGCGGTGGTGGTGTTTCTCGGCGGGGTTCTTGGCTGGATGATTCTGATGCCGGCGTACGGACTGCTCAATGGATTACCCCCTGATAGCACCGGACTGGCGGCGGCGACCGCGGTATGGAGCGGGCATATCCGTTACGTCGGCATCGGCGCGATGTTGACCGGCGGATTATGGACCCTGATGCGCTTGCGCGAGCCGGTGTGGCGGGCGGTGCAGACGCTTCGCGCGGCGGTGCAGGATCAAGGACCGGCCCAATCCACCGAAGCGACGGCTCGGACCGAACGGGATGCGCCGTTCTACTGGATCATCGTACCGTTTATCCTGTCCTTGCTGCCCATGGCCTGGCTCTATACCGGGGTGGTGAGCAGCCCGGCGATCGGTCTGCTCATGACGATCGTGATGGCAGTGGCGGCGTTTCTATTTTCGTCGGTCGCGGCATATATGGCGGGGTTGGTCGGGAGTTCCAGCAATCCCGTGTCAGGCGTGACGATTGCCACGATCATGCTGGCGTCGCTGTTGCTTGTGCTGTTCATGGGAGCGGGCCATCCGGCAGGACCGGCGGCGGCTTTGGTGATCGGGGCGGTCGTCTGCTGTGCCGCCGCCATGGGCGGGGATAACATGCAGGATCTCAAAACCGGCCATTTGGTCGGCGCGACCCCGTGGAAGCAACAAGTCATGCAGGTAGTAGGAGTAGTCACCGGGGCCATGGTGCTGGCGCCGGTTCTATCGCTGCTTCAGGCCAAGTACGGGATTGGGGAGCCGACGACAACTCATCCGCATCCGTTGAGCGCGCCACAGGCGACGTTGATGGCGGGTTTGACCCGAAGTCTCTTCGGTGCGGGATTGCCGTGGCCCCTCGTGGGATTGGGCGCAGCCATCGGAGTTGTCATCATTTTGGTCGATCAGCGGCTGGAACGCCGCGGAAACGAGTTTCGATTGCCGGTGCTCGCGGTGGCGTTGGGCATCTACTTGCCGCTGAAACTCTCAGCGGCGATATGTGCGGGCGGTGTCATTGCGGCACTCGCCAAGAATACAGTTGGGCAGGGTCATGAACCGTCGCGGCGTGGACTCTTGTTCGCTGCGGGACTGATCACTGGTGAAGCCTTGATGGGTATCCTGCTAGCACTGCCGATCGCGCTGGCTGCGCTGTGGCCCGAGTTCAGCGCCGACCCGTTTACCCTCTTCGAGCGGCCTCCACTGGGCGGCTGGCCCGGTCTTGTAATTGTGACGATGGTAGGAGCGGCTCTTTACCGGCTCTCAGCCAGTTCTTTAACGGCCAGCAACAGCTCGTCCCGCTAGAAATCCCGTGGCCCAGGCCCACTGGAAGTTAAAGCCCCCGATACGCCCGTCGCAGTCGAGGATTTCTCCAATCAAATACAGGTCGGGCACCAACTTTGATTCCATCGTCCGGTAGTCGATCTCTTCCAGTGGGACGCCGCCCGCCGTCACTTCCGCGTAGTTCCAGCCACGATCGCGCCCGATCGGCAGCGCCAATTTTGTGAGCGCAGGAATCAGCCGTTCTCGCTCCTCTCGGCAGACCTGCGCGACCGCCAGTTGCGAGTTGCACGCAACATGTCGGCAAAGTGCCTGGGCGAATCGTTCCGGGACGCGCGAGGCCAGCGCGTTGGCGACCGATCGACGAGGGTGATGGGCCGCCTCATGTACGAACCAGACGCGTGCCTGTTCTTGTGTCAGGCCCGGTAGGAAGTTCGCGTAGACGATGGCCTTTCCTCCTCGTTGCTGCTCTAGAGTCCAGAATCGGCTGGCGTCCATCACCACTGGCCCGCTGACCCCGAAGTGAGTCCAGAGCAAGTTGCCGGTCCGTGTATCGACGGTGTTCCCATCGACTGACGTCGTCAGTACGGCCTCCTGTGAGAGGCCGGAGAGCTGTCGGTGAAACATTCGGTCATGGAGCACCAGCGGCACAAGCGCCGGGGCGATTGGCGTGACGGAATGACCGATTTGGAGGGCCAGATTGTAGCCAAATCCATCGCTCCCTGATTTTGGAACCGACCGGCCGCCTGTTGCCAAGACGACGTGCTTCGCGTGGAGCACTCCATGGTTGTGTTGAAGGACAAATCCAGCGTCGGTGCAACGTTCAATTCCTGTCACGCGATGGCCGGTTTGGATGGTGATGCCCAGGTCGCGGCATCGTGTCATCAGTGCGGTGAGCACCGTCTTGGCTGTGTCGGTGGCGGGAAACAGCTTCCCGGTGTCTTCCCGTTTGAGTGCGACGCCCATTGAAGCAAACCACTCGACGGTGTCTTCCACGGAGAAGGCCGCCAGCACATTCTTGATGATGCGGCGATTCCCGAAATAGTCGTTCTGCGTGACGGTGTCATGTGTGACGTTGCAGCGGCCGCCGCCCGAGATGAGGATTTTTGCGCCGATGCGGTTCGCTCCGTCCAGCAGCACGATACTGCGGTCAGACCCATCCCCAGTACGTTCTCCTGCGGTAATCGCGGCGGCTAGCCCCGCCGCGCCGGCGCCGACGATGGCGACGTGACAAGATCCAAAGGCATCCACATTAGACACTTTTAACTGCCTGTTAACACGGGTTTAATCTCACGATGTTACCCTGCCTCCCGTATTTAGCCGGTTTCAAAATCGCGGTTCATAGGAACAGGAGGTAATCCATGACCTGTCAAAAGTGCAAGGGCCTCATGATCGAAGAGCGGCAGCCGGAACTGTCGTCCGATTCGATCATTCATCGTTGCATCAATTGCGGATTGATTCTCGATCCGTTGTTGATGCAGAACCGTCTCAACCATTTGAAGGAAAAACGGCAGCTGCTCCACGCCGCATAAGGCACAAGGCTTGTGTCGGTCCCATTCGACCACAGCTGTGGTTAAGCGTGTGAGTCGGATGGGGCGGGGGTGGGCGTCGCGTGCGTGGTCAGATCGAAAACTCTGCCCAGAGAAAAGTATGATCTGAGGGGTCTTTCGCTCGCCGCGGCTCGACGTCCACATCAGCCCGCACACATTTCTCCGCCAGCGGCTTCGTCGAGAGGATATGGTCGATCCTCCACCCCTTGTTGGCCTCTAGCGAATTCGGCGCCCGATAGTCCCAGAACGTATATTGCTGCCTCGTCGGATACAATCTCACGTACACGTCTTGGAATCCCCACGCGACCGTCTGTTCATAGGCCTTGCGGGCCGCTTCATGGTAGCAGACGTGGGTCAGATGTTTTTCCGGGCTGTGCACGTCCATCGGTCGAGGCGCCACGTTCATATCTCCGCACCAAATCGCCGGCGTCTGCGGCGAGAGGTGCTTGTCGAAATACTTCCGCAGCCGCTCGTACCATTCCAATTTGTAGGCGTACTTCGGCGAGTCGATTTCGAAGCCCTGCGGCACGTAGGTGTTAACGATGGGAATTCCGTCGATCACGATTCTGAGCAAGCGCGCGTCCTCCGGTTCTCCTCCGTCGTCGAATCCATAAAACGCCGCGTCGGGGTTTTTGCGGCTGAGAATGGCCACACCGTTGTACGCCTTCATGCCACGGTAGGTGATGTGGTAGCCGGACGGCGCCAAGGCCAACAGCGGGAACTCGCTGTCCTGCACTTTCGTTTCCTGGAGGCAGAGAACATCGGGCTTCTGGCGATTCAGCCACTCCAGCACGATGGGGAGGCGTTTGCGGAGCGAATTGACGTTGAACGTGGCGATCTTCATATGACGTCAGGCGGGCGCATCCTAGCAAAAGCTGGAGAGGGCAACAAGCGGGCGTGCTTCAGTGCATCACCGTCGACAAGCCGGGTATCTTGAGCGCGTGAACCGCGTCACGAATGACCTCGATGACGCGGGGACGTGTGAAGCCGCGCCTCCACGCCAAGCCGATCCGGCGGCCCGGTACCGGCTTCGCCAGTTCGATCGCGATCAACCGTTTGCTGTCGTATTTCGGAGTCAGCGCACTGGAGGGCAGCACGGTGATACCCAGCCCTGAGGCGACCATCTGTCTGATGGTTTCCAGGGAGTTCCCTTGCCAACCTTCGGCGTCCGATCGGCTGAGTTCGGGACAGGCGTCCAAGACCTGCTGCCGAAAACAGTGGCCGGCGTGCGGCAGGAGCACCTTTTCTGATCCCAGTTGCCGTGAATCGATCAACTTCTTTTTCTGCCAGGGATGACCGGATGGCACCAGCACCTTGAATGGCTCGTCATACAACGCTTGAGTCATGATCCCCGGCTCGTCAAATGGCAGGGCGAGCATAATGACGTCCAATTTTCC
>Ga0335070_10009072_pt1 | contig 11685 bp, 9 predicted proteins | sample Lox_Sample_13_FD_206722 | JGI IMG/M metagenome (GOLD analysis project Ga0335070, IMG submission 206722) | Soil microbial communities from Loxahatchee National Wildlife Refuge, Florida, United States - Lox_Sample_1.3 | ecosystem: Environmental > Terrestrial > Soil > Wetlands | place: USA: Florida...
TGTTAGCAAAAATAGCGATGGGCACCGACGCCAGCGCCAAGCCTACTCTCATGCCCACAGAGGTTTCCATCAAGTAGCCATAAATGATGGTTAGGGTCGTTAGCGATAAGAGGGAACGAATACCGCTGCAGGCCTCTGCCACTTCTAGCGCCATCGCGGGGATTTGAATAACATTCCCATCGCGTAAAGCCGGGATGCCGATTAGCTGCAGAGTTGCAGTCGCCGCTTTTGAGGCGATCAGCTGAAGAGGAAACGTGATTTGATTGAAAATGATAGCCGGGATGGGAATCATGAGAAGCAAAATCATCCAGGGAAACAAGATCCGCCGCTGAAACGACCAGCCCAGAAAAGAGATGACCAATCCCGCGCTGACGAGCAGGATAGAAAAACGGGAGAGAAAGAGCTCGGCCCCCAGGCTCCCCAATATGAGTAGCGATAAACCGGCGAGCAGAATCACCACACCATACCAGGAAGGGGATGAGGGCAAGTTACGCAGATTGCGACGGTTGAGCCAAAGCACGTACCCGGAAAAGATCGGAACAAAGAAGCCGTGGGAAAAATTGGGATCGTGCCACCACTGCAACACGAGCCGAACCACAACGGGGTAGTACAGCCACAGCAGTAGCCCCCCAACCAGGGTTGCTTTCCAGGCACTAACCCTTGGCACCATCGAGGAGCTGTGGGCAGCAGAAACTTCCTCGAATTGGGCTATTGGACTCACCACGTCGAGAAGACAGGCCGGATAGGGGGGATGTCTAAACAGAATACAAGGACCGTAACCGAATATCAAACCCTAATTAGACACGCAAAAGTGCAGCTCAATTGTCGCAATCCCCGTAACCGCTTGCGATGAACCTGCGCGAATACGCTGCCGAATGAGTCCGCTGAATTGCGGATAGCTGCTAACTCGCTGATTTTGCAATGCCGGTCCTTGAAAGCACTGCGACCGTGGGAAAAAGAATGCCATGACTTCTCGGCTGATGTGGGTAAACATTTTCCTTTTTGTGCGCAATCGCGTACGCTGCATTTGCACCGGCTCGAGCAGAAACCGGCGCAAGTCACAGATACATAACGGTCGGAGATCTATCCCAGCCATATGAGGGACGACACCAGGTTGGCGAAGGCCGTGCTCTGGACAGGAGAGCTTCCCTGGGCCGTGGAGTGCTTCGTAGAACCGTGGCCCAACCGATGGAAAGAACCTATCGCTATGCGTACAGACACAGAGATGGGCATGCCCGGCACCGGCGAAGCGTCCACTTTTGTCGTCGGCCCAAGCCGTTCCATGCAGGGTCTGGAGCGCTTGATCACGGAATTGGCCGACAGCCCCATGCCCGTACTGCTGATATCGGAGCCGGGTTGCGGTAAACGGGCGACCGCCGAACACATTCACAGGCTGTCCGCACGCGCTAAAGAGAGTTTTGTGGTGATGACGGCAGCAGAGCTTTCCAATGGCTCGGAGGGGCAAGAGATTGCGGAGAAGTTCTTTAGGTCAGGGTCCTTGTACCTGGAAGAGGTGGGGAACCTTACACTTGAGGGACAAAAAGCACTTCTCTCTCTCATCGTGGGAGGGGGAGACGACGATCATCAACCGCAACGTGCGCGTCTGCTCTGCGGAACTGAGCGTGACCTGGAGCTGGAAGTGCGGGAAGCGCGTTTCCGAGAAGATTTGCACTATTCCATCAGTGGATTGAGTCTTCGCCTACCTCCATTGCGGCAGCGCAAAGAAGATCTCCTGCATCTACTCAGTTTTTTTCTGAGACGCTATGCGGCCGAGTTTCATTGTGCGATTCCCACCCTGAGCAGGGAGACGCAGCAGTTGTTTGTCGAATATTCGTGGCCAGGCAATCTGCGGGAATTGGAGGAGGCTGCGCGATTGATTGCCATGGTAGGAGACGAAGCTTTGGCGATGGGTGGGTTGCGCTCGCTGTTCTCGAGGGGCGAACGGACCAACGGTCATCGCGTTTCGCTCAAAGAGGCAGCTAAAGCGGCATCCCGCGAAGCAGAAAAACAACTGATTCTGCAGGTTTTGACGCGCACCCGCTGGAACCGCCGCCGAGCCGCCGAGGAACTGAAAATAAGTTATAAGGCGCTGCTGTATAAGCTGAAGCAGATAGGCTACGGAGAGCTTGGGGGGGCTTCCTGAAGGTGGAGAAGAGGATTATGAAGATTGGCGCGATGAATGGGGCGCTGCTGCTGGTCAGCGTACTGGCGTTTGCCGCACAGGCGCAAACGGCACCAAATAGCTCCCAAAATAGCGGCGCTGGTAACAACAGCAGTTCGATATCTGCTGCAAATAACTCGACCTATGTTATCGGTCCGGAGGATACCCTGCACATCGCCGTGTGGAAAGAGCCGGATTTGACGGCGACGTTACCGGTTCGATCGGATGGAAAAATCTCCATGCCGCTGCTCAACGACGTTCAAGCTGCTGGACTGACCCCGATGCAGCTGGGTGATTCGATCACAGAAAAGTTGAAGAAGTACGTAACTGATCCGCGCGTAACCGTCGTTGTCACTGGGATGAATAGCCAGCGAATTTACGTGTTGGGGGAGGTACTGCACAGTGGAGCAATGACCCTCACTCCAAATATGACGGTGCTGCAGGCGCTGGCCACTGCCGGGTTCACACAATTTGCCAATACCAAGGGCATCTACGTGCTTCGTAACGACAACGGTAAGCAGAACAAGATTCCAGTGAATTACAAGCAGCTGATCAAGGGAAATGCACAGAACGTTTCGCTTAAACCTGGAGATACGATTGTTGTCCCCTAGTCGGTTAAGGATTGAATAATGCGCAATTTTTCATCTTTACACATACTGCTCATGTTCGCGCTGACACTGCCTTATGTCAAAGCCCAGAGCAGCAACGATGAACTGCACGCGAATCAGAGTCCGACAGGAGCATCCGGGGCGCCACCCGCCATGGGAGAAGAGCCGGCCCCCCCACAATCATCACAGTTTCCGCCTTTGTCAGGTTTGGACGAACCTTCTCTTGAGCCGAATGTGGCGGCACGTAGTTTCCTAACCTATGGGGCGCAAGCCAGCGAAATTGCGGATTCGAATGCCGCGAACAGTCTGAACGGCAAGCGGCCTGCAATCACCGGCGTGACTCACTTGCTGGGAAGCGCAGGCCTGCAGAGGTTATGGGAGAGATATCAACTGGGGTTGGACTACGTAGGGGGTGGGGCGTTCTATGCCGGGAGAGTCCGGGACAACGCGCAGATGCATGAGCTTAAGTTCGACGCCAGAACAGCGTGGCGAACCGGTGCTTTGACACTTCGGGACACGGCAAGCTATTTGCCTGACGGCACCTTCGTCGGGAGTTTCAGCGGTGCGGGAAGTGGCGCCGGTATCGGAAACACTGGAGCCGGTGGTTTGGGAGGCGCAACCGGGGAGCGTTTCACGTTCTTCGGGGCGAACGGGTTCGGTTCACTGGGGGCGTATCCCAGGCTGATCAATCTGTCCGTACTCGACCTGCAGCAAGCCCTTTCCCCTCGTTCGGCGTTCACCCTAGCAGGCGGTTACAACTATATTCATTTTACACAGGCGACCGGGGGCTTGCTTATTGATAGCCGAGAGGCTTCTGCGCAGGCGGGCTTTGATCACTCCTTTGATCGTCGCAACAAGATGGCATTGATTTACGGTTTTCAGCACTTCCAATTTCCTACCGCCAGTGGTCTCAGTTTCGTCACCCATGTTGGGCAGCTCTTGTATGGGCATCAGATTACCGGACGCATGGATCTGCTGGTGGGGGCAGGTCCGCAGTTTACCCGTCTCAGCAGCCCCGCCGCAGGAAGTACTCTGAAAGTGTCTGTCAGTGCTCGAGTTTCTTTGCGGTACAAATTTCCCCGGACCAGCCTGAGGATTTCGTACGATCGCTTCAACAGTGTAGCGTCGGGCTTTTTTGCCGGGGCATTAACCGATCGGGTGCGTTTTAGTGTGCACCGACCCATTCAGCGGCATTGGCTCGCCTCCGTGGAAGTCGGCTACAACCACCAAAAGCGTCTGCAAATTGCAGACGTGGGGGTGAATGCGGCCTCCTATCAGGCGGGGTTCGCTGGTTTCCGTATGTCACGGACACTAAGTCGCAGTCTGAGCGGGTTCTTTTTCTACGAATTCAACGATCTTGCGATAGATCGCTCTTTCTGCGCAGGTGGTGGCGCGTGCGATCGGACCTCAATTCGCCACATTGTGGGTGCGGGCTTGCTCTGGCACCCACGCGCGATCCGACTGGACTAGCAGGTTGCTGAAGGCAACCAGATGGAACGGACATGATTACGAATCGAGAATTGACGATCGAGGATTACATAGCAGTACTGCGGCGCCGTTTGTGGATCATCCTGGTACCCTTAGTGATTGCTCCCATCATCGGCTTCGCGGTTTCCTATGCCTTTGCACCGAAATATACGTCCACGGCTACCGTGCTGGTGGAACAGCCGAAGGTACCTGGAAGTTTGGTAGAGCCGATAATTACCGAAGATGCTCTTCGCCGTATATCCGGATTGGAACAACAGGTCCTGAGCCGCAGTAGGCTTACACCGGTTGTCCAAAGTTTAGGTTTGGCAAAGAGCAGCGATGAAGTGGACAGCATGATCGCTGACATCCGATCGGGCATCACCATCGCAGCCGTTCCACTTACAACCGAGGCGACCACCTCAGCGAGCAGCGGTAAGACAAAGGGCACGAAAAAGTCCAGCAATTCCGATGTCCCTGGTTTTACTGTGAGCTTCATGTATTCCAAGCCTCGCGTCGCGCAACAGGTCTGTAACCAAATCACTTCTATGCTGATCGAGGAAAACCTGAAATCGCGCGAGCAGGTAGCTCAGGGTACCACCGATTTTCTGAATCGACAGGTGGATGAAGCCAAGCGTGACCTCGATGACCAGGACACCAAGCTTGCTGCCTTCAAAAGACACTACGTTGGGCAATTGCCCGAAGACGCTGATAACAACCTAAAAGTACTCATGGGACTGAACTCGCAACTGGACGCCAGCACACAGACAATTAACCGCGCACAACAGGATAGAACCTACGCGGAATCTGTGCTGACGCAACAATTGGCTGCGTGGAAAGCGGGTGCCTCAACTACCAGCCCCCAGGCTTTGCAGCAGCAGCTGACAGCTCTGCAAGGGCAATTGATTCAGCTACAGGCCCGCTATACGGACGATTATCCCGACGTGATCAAGACCAAAGCCGACATTGCCGAGGTGCAGAAACAATTGAATACGGTCACTGCCGCCAAGCCCGATCCTGGGAACAGCAAAGTGAGCTTAGCCGAACCGCCGGAAATTCAGCAGTTGCGAGTGCAGATTCACCAATACGAGCAGGCCATCCAGCAGGGTACAGCACAGCAGAAGCGGATTCAGGACGAAATCAAGGTTTATCAGGGGCGAGTGGCCTTAAGTCCAGCGGTGGAAGAAGAATACAAAAAGCTTACCCGTGATTACGATTCCGCGCAAAAGTTTTACGATGACCTGCTGGCTAAAAGGAGCCAGTCCGAAATGGCGACCAGCATGGAACAGCAGCAGCAAGGTGAGCAATTCCATCTGCTGAATCCTGCCGCTCTGCCAAGCGATCCGAGCTTTCCGAACCGCTTGCTGTTCGCCGGTGGTGGTGCGGGCGCGGGCCTGGCGTTAGGTCTGGGGCTGACCATCTTGCTTGAGTTCAAAGACAAAGCGATTCGCAACGAGCTCGATGTCGAAGCAGTCCTGGAGTTACCCACGCTGATTTGCGTGCCGTGGGTAACCGGAGAGATAGGCAATGACTCGAACAACAAGCCAGCTAGTCGGGAAGCGATAGAGGTGTAGGTAAGCCGCCATGTACAAAGAATTCTTCGGCCTGCGGGCGAACCCGTTCAATGTGAATCCTGATCCGCGTTATCTGTTTTTGACTCGGCATACGGAGGAGGCTCTGGCTTGTCTTACGTACGGTATACAGAGCCGCAAGGGCTTTGTTCTGCTCACAGGCGAAGTGGGGACGGGGAAAACGACCCTGATCAACAAGCTGTTGGAGTGGCTGCGCCTGCAGCAGGTCGCCACGGCGTTCGTTTTCAACTCCCGCTTGAACGTGCCTCAGTTCCTGGATTACATGATTACCGACTTTGGCATCAATGGCGATTCCAAGTCGAAGAGCCAGATCCTGCTGCGGTTGTACAACTGGCTCTTAGATCGTTACCGTGCCGGCGAGACCGCGGTGCTAATCGTCGACGAGGCCCAGAACCTTTCCGATGAGGTCTTGGAGGAGATTCGTTTACTAACCAACCTGGAGACTTTCACGGAGAAACTTCTGCAGATAATCCTGGTCGGCCAACCGGAATTGGAAGTGCGACTGCGCCAACCCCACTTGCGGCAGCTGCGGCAGCGATTGACGCTTCGGGCCAAAACCCACCCGCTGACCCTCGACGAGACCCAGGCCTATGTCGCGCAGCGCTTGCGCATTGCCGGCAACAACGGCCGGACAATTTTTGATCCGGAAGCAGTAGCACTGATTCACCGCTGTGCGGCGGGCATTCCCCGAGTCATCAATCTCTTGTGTGAGCACGCTCTGGTGAGTGCTTTTGTGGATCAGCAGCCCGTCATTTTGCCCGCAGTCGTGGAAGCGGTCGCGCGGGATTTCGATATGGGCGACAACTCTGTAATTGCACGGAAGGCGGAGGCCGCGCCCGCCAACGGCGACAAATTCGATTTGCTGGAAGCGCTGAAAACGCTGGCTACTCTAGCTGACCGTCTCAAGGAAGCAGACCAGGATGTTTCTAAGGAAAGGAAGATATGAGCCGAATTCACGAAGCCCTGAAAAAGGCCGAGCAAGAACGGGCAGCTGCACAGGGGATGGGCTTGGACTCGCCTGCGGGCGGAGCCGGTGCGGACACACATTTTGCGGCGGTCTCGACAGGGGAGACAGACATGCCGGCCGCGGCGGCGCCGGCGTTTTCACAACAACTTACCGTCGATGCCTTGCTGACGCGGTCGCAAAGCGCCAACTGGCATCCGGATCCGCAGACAATGTTGTTCTTCGGCGCTCAAGACAATGCCCCAGGTATGGAGGAGTTCCGCACCTTGCGTTCGCGGCTCTACCAGTTGCGCGAGAAGATGCCACTCAAGAAGTTGCTGGTGAGCAGCCCACTGCCGCGCGAAGGGAAATCTTTTGTGGCGGCGAATCTGGCGCAGGTTCTGGTAAAGCAGCATGGCCGGCGGGTGCTGCTGATCGACGGCGACCTGCGCGGACCCAAATTACACCGCGTCCTCGGTGCCTCAGAGGGACCCGGACTTTCTGACTACCTCACGGGTGAGGTGGACGAGTTCACGGTGATGCAGCGCGGTTCCATGGATAATCTCTTCTTTCTGTCGGCCGGAAAACGCGTTTCCAGCCCGGCGGAGTTAGTCGCCAATGGGCGCTTGAAATTCCTCATGAACCGCGTAAGCGCCCTTTTCGATTGGATTGTGGTTGACTCGCCGCCTGCCGTAACTGTTTCCGATGCAAGTCTACTGGCTAATTTCTGTGATGGAGTGCTGCTGGTCGTGAGATCAACGATGACACCTTGCGACACGGCACGCAGGGCGCGAATGGAGTTTGGCGACAAGCAACTGCTCGGTGTTGTGCTGAATGGCGTGGAAGCCGGTGCTTCGACGTACTCGCATTACTATTACAGTTACGGGCAGGAGGAGAGCCGGCAATAGACGAGCGAAGCGGATATGTTCTGGTTCTACCATCCCATGCACATGCGGCAGCTACCCCGGTTGCGGGCATTCGGATGGCAAGCAAAAAAGGGTTTACAAACGCGCTCGTAATTTGTGCGCAGTGACGTGACGAGCGAGATAACAACAAAGGATAACCAAAGTGTTCGTCCGTATCTTCAATGCGTACTTCTCTACGCGCACATTACTGTTGATGGTCTTCGAAGCATTCGGGATCGCGATGGCTTTCACGGTCTCGTGTTTCGTTTGGCTGGGGCAGGACGCGGACCTTTTTCTTAATTACGAAGGGGGCTTGGCCAAAATTGCGCTCATCACGTGTGTATTCGTGCTGTGCATGTATTACCTTGACTTATATGACTCTTTAGTACTGACCAATCGGCGCGAGATCGTTATTCGTCTGATGCTTGTCGCCGGCTTCTCCACGCTGCTGATGGCCATTCTTTACTCCAGGTATCCCAACGCTAGGCTCGGATTAAAAACCTTTACCTTGGGAGTAGTGTTCGTATTTCCCTTTGTTCTCTTCTGGCGAGAGCTTTTCTTCTGGTTATCTCGTTCCAAACGCCTGGTCGAGCGGGCCATTCTGTTGGGAGAGGGACCGCTGGCGGATGAACTGGTTGAGCTGATTAAGAATCGGCCGGAGTTCGGCCTGGATCTCGTGGGCTGCGTGAGCGCCTTCCCGGCACAGTTGGAGGGCAACGCGCGTTATCTGGGCACGCCGGACCGGCTACCCGATCTAGTACGAAAACAGGGGGTGCACCGGGTCATTGTCACCATGCCGGATCGTCGAGGAAAGCTTCCGGTACAAGAGTTGTTGTCCATTAAATCCCAATATGCACGTGTCCAGGATGGCACGGAACTCTACGAAGCCATGTCCGGAAAACTGCCCGTTGCATCGCTTCGTCTAAGCTGGTTGTTGTTCTCGCCCGGGTTTCATGTCTCGCAGAAATTATTGCTCTACAAACGTCTGGTCTCGTTGGCATTCGCACTGATGCTCCTTATTCTTGCCTCACCTGTAATGCTTTTAGTCGCTTTAGCTATACGGCTGGATTCACCGGGACCCATCATCTTCCGGCAAAAGCGCGTCGGTAAATTGGGAACAATCTTTACGCTTTATAAGTTCCGTTCGATGTTCAATGTCTGCGAGGCAGGAGACAATCATAGGCCAGCTATGGCCAATGATGATCGAGTGACAAGAGTAGGTCGATGGCTGCGTCGAACGCGATTGGACGAACTGCCGCAGTTATATAACATCCTGCGCGGCGACATGTATTTCGTGGGGCCACGCCCCTTTGTGCCCAGCCAAGAAGAGGAACTGGCCAAGGCGATCCCCTTCTACAGTCAGCGGTGGAGCGTCAAACCGGGAGCTACGGGATGGGCACAGGTCAATCGCGGCTACAACGCAACTGTCGAGGATAACATTGAGAAGCTGGCTTACGATCTGTTCTACATCAAGAACATGTCAGTTACGCTCGACCTCTTTATTTTGTTTAAGACAATTAAGATTCTGATTCTGAGCCGGGGCGGTCGGTGAATTCGGAAGGTGGCTGGTCGTGAGAATCATCTTTTGGGTGTGTCTCGCTCTTATTACCTATCCGTATGTCATTTATCCAATTGTGCTGTTCCTGGTCTATTCGGTCACACAGACCTGTCGAGACTTACAGTATCTGGCTTCTAGCCGCAACAGACGCATACCTACGCCATCCTCTTCTGAGCTGCCTGCTATCAGCATTATCGTCCCGGCTTACAATGAAGAGAAGGTTCTGCCGGCGAAAATCGAGAACTTAGGGAAGCTGGATTTTCCGAATGACCGGTTGCAGGTTATTTTTGTATCGGATGGATCGACCGACAAGACCAACCAGATACTTCAAGGGGTGCACGCGGAAAACTTCGACTGCATTCTTCTGAACCAGCGGAAAGGTAAGGCTAATGCCCTGAACCATGCGGTAGCGCGGGCAAAATACCCGATCCTGGTTTTTTGTGACGCGAGCACACTGTTCGAAGGAGATGTGATACAGAAACTTGTACGTCATTTTGCTGACCCGAACGTAGGCGTTGTCTGTGGTGCTGTGGTGTACCGGGCCACGCCAGACGCACAGCAAACGGAAGGTGCGTATTGGAAGTACGAGAGTGCATTGCGCATGATGGAGTCCCGTCTGGGCGCGATTCTCAATGCCAGTGGCTGTATGTATGCGCTTCGGCACGATTGCTATTCCCCGATTCCCGAAAGTACGATCCTCGAAGATTTCGTCATTCCCATGCGCGCGCGTAGATTAGGTTTCTCAGTATTGTACGATCCAGAGGCGGTGGCCGTGGAGTTCCCGGCCAGCAGTGTTTCTGGAGAATTTGCCCGCCGGGTTCGACTGGCCGTGGGTAGCTTTGGCGCGCTAGGAGACATCGTTCGCGTGCCCTGGCGTGGCTTTACTCCATTCGCTCTGATTTCTCATAAGTTGCTGCGCTGGCTGGTTCCATTCTTTGCGCTCGGGTTGCTGGCGAGCAGCATGGCTTTGATGGAAAACCGCCTTTACGGACTGGCCTTAGCGGCTCAGATTGTGTTCTATGTTTGGGCTGGATTGGGGTTCTTTCTTTATAGGCAAATGAAGCGAATACGATATGGCTTAATGCCGTACTTTGTTTTCGCTATGCACTTAGCTTTTGTAGTGGGTTTCATCCGTTGCTTAGTAGGTTCGGAAAAAACTGTCTGGCAGAAAGTCAGCTGACCACCAAGACTTTGGTGTGGACATTCAGCAGACTGCCACTAACACATGCCTATGAAGGCTGGAAGACTTACAAGTCGCTAGACTGAATTCGAGAACAGCATGAGTGCGTGAGCTCAGTCCGCTAGACACCGGGTGCGGTCCAAACGGAGCGGAGCACCTGCAACGGACCTGGGTTGTTGTCGTACCGCTACGTATGGGAGGAGGCACCCGGCCACGCGATGATTTCCACGTCCATCGGAGCAGAAGGCTTAATTTCACCATGGGAAAGACATTATTCTCCCGGACGAGAACCAGGCGTTTGCGGAAGCCATCAGCACTCTTTTGCAAGAACCAAAGTTACGAAAATGCTACGAACGAACAGCAGCTGAATTGATGACTCGGTTCGACTGCTCCTTGGGGGGAAGGACGGTGTGCACGTCAATGCGCTTACAGAATGAATCTTTTCAATCTCGGGGAGGGAACTTGACTGTGGATCCGAAGACGCGACTGGGAAGATTAGAGAAGACGCAAGAAGGACCCAAGCCAGGCATGAAGAGCATCTTCAGCGTAGATGTTGAAGACTGGTTCCATATTCTGGACGTGCCATCGGCCCCTAAGCTCGAGGAATGGAATGCGCTGCCTTCGTGCGTAGAGCGAAATTTTAGAAGGCTGCTCGACATCTTCCACGAAAACGGTGTGCGAACAACATGTTTTTTCCTGGGTTATGTGGCGGAAAGGTATCCGCAGCTCGTCAGAGAAGCGCACGAGGCTGGACATGAGATTGCGTCTCATGGTTGTGGTCATCAGTTGATCTATTCTATGAAACCGCAGGAATTTCTGGAGGACGTCAAAAGAAGCAAAGCCATTTTAGAAGACATCATCGGGCGTCCCATACTCGGGTATCGGGCTCCAGGTTTTTCTATCACAGATGACAGTCCTTGGTTTGTCCACAAGCTGCTGGAAGCCGGCTATCATTATGATTCTTCGGTTTTCCCGGCGGCGCGTGCCCATGGTGGCTTGAACAACGGACAGTACTGCCCGCACCTAACTCCAGAAGGGCTTATCGAGTTTCCGATTACGGTGAGTAAAGTGATGGGAAAAAGTCTGTGCTTTTTTGGGGGCGGCTACCTGCGACTTTTCCCCTACGGGGTCATCCGGCGCATGAGCCACAAAGTCCTTGCCGAGAATCGACCGGTTATTTTTTACATTCATCCCCGCGAGATCGATCCTAATCAACCCCGCCTAAGTTTAAGTTGGAGTCGCAGATTCAAGTCGTACGTCAATCTTCGATCGAC
>Ga0335070_10009074_pt1 | contig 11684 bp, 10 predicted proteins | sample Lox_Sample_13_FD_206722 | JGI IMG/M metagenome (GOLD analysis project Ga0335070, IMG submission 206722) | Soil microbial communities from Loxahatchee National Wildlife Refuge, Florida, United States - Lox_Sample_1.3 | ecosystem: Environmental > Terrestrial > Soil > Wetlands | place: USA...
GTGCTGGTCGCCTGCACCGCGGTCGCGCTGCTGACCGCGTGCGGATTCCATCTGCAGGGCCGCACAGCTCTGCCCGAATCCCTGCGCGAGCCCTACGTGCAGGCCGCCGACCGGCAGAGCGACTTCGTGCAGAGCCTGCGCAAGGCCATGCTGATCTCCGGGGCCCATCCTTCGACCGACAAGGACAAGGCTTCCGCGGTTGTCAACATTATCAAGGACGAAGTGGTGAGGCGCGTGCTGTCGGTGACGGCCACGAACCAGCCGAGCGAGTACGAGGTGACCTACACCGTGCGGTTCTCCGTCAGCGCGGGTGACAAGGAGCTGCTGGCGCCGCAGGATGTATCCTCGACACGCAGTTACAGTTTCGACGAGCGCCTGCTGCTCGCAAAAGAACACGAAGAGGCCATTCTGCGCCAGGCCATGGCTCACGACCTGGCCGCGGTGGTGATGAGGCAGTTGTCGAGTCTCTAGACTTGCTGCGCCTGAATGCCGTCGATCGGGTTGGAATGGCGCTGCTTCTCGGCCGCTATGGCCTGCAGCTGACGCTCGTCGCGCCCGAGCAGGTGATTCCCGGTTCCTACTGGGGAGAGAGCGAGGCGGGTCTGCAGGCGGATCGCCTGTACGCGCGGCTGGACACGCCCGTGCACTCGATCCTTCACGAGGCGAGCCACTACATCTGCATGACCCCAGAGCGGCGCGCGGGCCTCGATCGTGATGCCGGCGGAGATGACGCCGAAGAATCAGCCGTCTGCTACCTGCAGGTGTTGCTGGCCGGCGAGCTGCCCGGCGTGGGCTGCGACCGGCTCTGCTCCGACATGGACGAGTGGGGTTACAGTTTCCGTCTCGGCAGTACGCGTGCCTGGATCCAACGCGATGCGGACGATGCGCGGCAGTGGCTCATCGCTCAAGGAGTGACGGACAGCGGCGGGCGCCTGACCGGACGCTTGCGTTGAGCGATACCGGCCTCCGCCAACGAGCGGCCGCGCGATGAACCCGCGAGCTAGCGAGCAAAGCGATCGGTTGCGCTGATCAGCTCGTGCAGATTTCCCGGCTCGAAAGCCGAGTGTCCGGCGTCGGGCACGATCCGCAGGTCCGCCTCGGGCCAGGCACGATGCAACTCCCACGCGTTCTTCACCGGGCACACTACATCGTAGCGACCGTGGACAATGACGGCCGGGATGTTGCGAATGGCGGCGACTTCCTCGATGAGCTGATTGTCGGTGCGCAGAAATCCGCCGTTGACGAAGTAGTGGCACTCGATGCGCGCGAACGCGGCGGCGTAATCATCCTCGTCGAACCTGGCGACGTACTCCGGGTTCTGGCGCAGGAAGCTGGTGGCTCCCTCCCAGACCGACCACGCGCGCGCAGCGGTGCGCAGCACCTGCGGATCGTTGCTGGTGAGCCGCTGGTAGTAGGCCTTCATCATGTCGCCGCGTTCGGCAACGGGGATGGGTGCGACGTACTGCTCCCACAGGTCCGGAAACAGCGCGGCTGCTCCGCCCGGGTTCTGGTAGAACCATTCGAGCTCCCAGCGGCGCAGCAGGAAGATGCCTCGCAACACCAGTTCGGTGACTCGCTGCGGATGCGTCTCGGCATAGGCCAGTGCCAGAGTCGAGCCCCACGAGCCGCCGAAGACCTGCCAGCGGGGAATGCGCAGGTGCTCGCGCAGCCTCTCCATGTCCTCCACGAGATGCCAGGTGGTGTTGTCCTGAAGGCTGGCGTTCGGTCGGCTCTTGCCGCTGCCGCGCTGATCGAACAGCACGATCCGGTAGCGCTTCGGATCGAAGAAGGTGCGCATCTTCGCGTCGGTTCCGCCGCCGGGTCCGCCATGCAGGAAGACAGCCGGTTTGCCGTGCGGGTTGCCGCACTCCTCGTAGTAAAGCTCGTGCACATCCGACACACGCAGATATCCGGAGCGGAACGGGTCAATTGGCGGGTAAGGACGGCGCAGCGGAGGCGTCGCCGTGTCGCCGGCGCCCTTGCGGCTCGCGGCGCTCTTGCGGCTCGCGGTCGGCGGCCGTTTGCGGGCTGGGGTGCTCACTCGCTTCTTCGTGCGCCGGCTCTGGCGCTGCGATGTCTTCTTCATGGGCGTGATGCTCAGTATTTGTAGACTTCGACCTTGTCCGCGATCAGCTCGTAGGCCGCCGAACCCAGGCGGGTGTGGCGCGTCTGCACGTGCAGCCGGCCCGTGATCCAGTACGCATCGTAGATGGATTCGATGTTCACGCGACCACTGGTGCGCACGTACACGAGCTGGTTGGGCGGCGGCGGCGGTACATGGATGCAGGAGCCGAAATACGGCACGAGCAGGAATTCCCGCAAGTTGCCGCTGCCAACCGCTTCCAGCGGCACGATGAAGCCGGGCAGACGGACCAGCGAGCCTTCCAGCGACTTGTTGATATTGAAGTCCTGGGCCTGCACCGCGGGCGGACCGCCCTCACCGCGGGAATCGTGCATGGGTGGCGGGGCCACGCCCGTGAAACCGGCGCGCTCGTTTTCCGGCAGCAGTTCCCGCCAGTCGAGATCGACGAGCGTGTCCTTGTGCGCATCGCCGTGTGCGACTTTGGGCGCGGCCTTGGGTGCAGGCCGGCTCGCCAGCGGTGCCGCGACGGCGCCTGTCGCGGTGGCAGTAGTCGCGGTGGCAGTAGTCGCGGTCGCGGCGGCGGCGGTCGCGGCTACGGCGGTCGCGGCTACGGCCATCGCGGGTGACTGCGCGGTGCTCGGGGTCTGCGCATGGCCGCCCGGCCCGGCCGCGATCGCCAGGAGCGCGACGAACGGTGCGGGGCGCCATCCCATGGTGTGGCCGATCCTAGCGCGAGCGCCCCTGCGACGAAAATGTCCGCGATTGGCGATATGCTGCGCGGTGTGCGTACCTCGCGACATCACTCCCGCGCATGAAGCTCACGGCTGATACCCTGGCTGCGCATCTGGGCCAGCGCCTGCTGGGCGCCTATCTGATCTCCGGCGACGATCCGCTGCTCACGGCAGAGGCCGCCGATGCGGTGCGCGCCCGCGCGCGGGCCGCTGGATTCACGGAACGCGAGGTCCATTTCCTAGAGCGGGGCTCCGACTGGGACGATGTGCGCGCCTCGGCCAGCACTCTGTCGCTGTTCGGCTCCCGCCGGGTGCTGGAGATTCGCCTGCCCTCGGGCAAGCCGGGGGTGGCTGGCGCCGCCGCGCTGGTGGCGCTGCTGGAGGGAAGCGATGCCGACACCGTCTATCTCATCCTCACGCCCCGCCTGGACCGGGACGCGCAGAACTCGAGCTGGGTGAAGGCCGTCGAAGCACAGGGCGCCTGGGTCCAGGTCTGGCCCGTCGACGCCGGCAAACTCGTCGGCTGGCTGCGCGCGCGCGCGCGCGCCCTGGAGCTCGACATCAGCGCAGAGGGGCTCGAACTGCTCGCTGAACGCACCGAAGGCAACCTGCTGGCCGCCCATCAGGAGCTGCAGAAATTGAGGTTGATGGCACCCGACGGGCCGATCGCCACCGAGACGATCCTGACGAGCGTCGCCGACAGTGCACGCTTCGATGTATTTCAACTCGGGGAGTCTGTCCTGGCTGGCGACACAGAGCGTGCGCAGCGGATGTTGGGTGGTTTGCGCGCTGAAGGAGTGGAGGCCACGTTGGTGTTGTGGGCGTTGACCAAGGCGATACGCGACCTCTGGAATGCCGTTAAATCTCCTGACGGTGCACGCGGAAGGTCCTGGCAACGTCAGGCGGCAGCCTTGGAAAAGGGCGTTCGTCGAGCCTCGCGACTGTCCTTCTCGGCTCTGACGCTGCGAGCCAGCCGTGCCGATCGCATGGTGAAGGGCCGGATGAACGGGGATCCCTGGGATGAAATGGCACTGCTGGCGGCGGAACTGTGCGGTCGGCCGGCGCTCCGGGCACCGGCGCATCTGTTGAAATAGCCTCATGCAACCCATCGGCCTGTTCGGCGGAACTTTCGATCCCATCCATTACGGTCACCTGCGCACCGCGTTCGAACTGTGGCAGCAGCTGAAGCTGGCCGAAGTGCGCTTCATGCCGACCGGCAGTCCGCCACATCGTGAGCAGCCGTACGCCACTCCCGAGCTGAGACTGGCGATGGTGCAGGCCGCGGTTGCGGGCCAAGCCGCGTTCGTGGTGGACGATCGCGAGATCCGCCGTGCCGGTGTGTCCTACTCGGTGGACACGCTGACGGAAGTCCGCCGGGAATTTCCCGAGCGCTCGCTGTGTCTGCTGCTGGGCATGGACGCCTTCCTCGGCCTGCCCCACTGGCATCGGTGGCGCGAGCTGCTGGACCTGGCGCATATCGTGGTGGCGCACCGGCCAGGCTGGAAGGCGCCCACCATGGGCCCGCTGGGAGAGGTCATGGTGGATCACGGCACGGGCACCATCCGCGATCTGCACGAGCGGCCGAGCGGCCGCGTCTACGTCCATGCCGTGACCCAGCTCGAGATTTCCTCCACCGAACTGCGCCAGCTCATCATCGCGGGGCGCGATCCGCGCTACCTCGTGCCCGACCCCGTGCGGCAGATCATCCGCGAGACTAGGTGCTATGCTCCCCGCTGACAGGCGGCCCCGCAGCGCTTGCGGGCGGGCCGTTGGCGACAGCCGGGTCGTTTGCCTCAGCCAGACCGGATATTCAGGAGATATCGCGTAAACACATGATCACCCGTACACGTCCGCGCCGCTCCCCGGGGACCGGGCGCGCCTCGCCGTTGCAGACAGTCGTCACGGCCGCGCTCGATGACATGAAAGCCGTCAACGTCAGGGTGCTGGATGTACGAGGTCTGACCGATATTGCGGACATCATGGTCATTGCCTCGGGCAACTCCGACCGGCACGTCCGCTCCATCGCCGATCGCGTGGTCGAGAAAGCCAAGGCCGCCGGCTTCCGGGCACTGGGCACGGAGGGCGAGCGCGATGGCGAGTGGGTCCTGGTGGATCTGCAGGATATCGTCGTGCACGTGATGCTGCCGCGCGTGCGCGAGTTCTATGGCCTGGAGCGCTTGTGGGACAACGGAGCCGCCGTTCCGGTCCCCCAGGCGCAAACGCCCCGGTCGGGGACCAGGCGGCGTCGGACCCTGTCCTGAGCTGCGCGGGGGTGCGCGCATGCGCGTGCGCCTGATCGCGGTCAGTTCCCGCATGCCGAAGTGGGTCAGGGAGGCCTACGAGGAGTACGTCACCCGGCTCGGTCCGGCGCTGCGGCTGTCACTCACCGAAATCGCGCCTGGACCGCGCGCGGCGCGTCAGCCCGCTCAGAAGGCCATGGAGGCGGAGGCGGGGCGCGTGTTGGCCGCGGTGCGCAGGGACGAGTACCTGGTGGCTCTCGATGAGAAGGGTAAGGAGTTGACCACCCGGGAGCTGGCCAGCTGGCTGTCCGAGCGAATGCAGGATGGCCGGGATCTTGCGTTCGCCATCGGCGGCCCGGACGGGTTCGCTCCTCAGGTGTACGAGCGCTGCGACTTCAGGTGGTCGCTGTCGCGACTGACCTTTCCTCACGCGCTGGTTCGTGTCGTACTGGCCGAACAACTGTATCGGGCGCATGGCGTACTGACGAATCATCCGTATCATCGCGACTGATGCCACCCAGCCGCTCACCTTCGCTCTGCCTGGCCTCCGTGTCGCCGCGGCGCCGCGAGCTGCTCTCACAGATCGGGGTGACCTACACGGTCGCGGCGGCCGACATCGACGAGTCGGTCAGGGGTGGCGAGACACCCAGGCAGTATGTGACACGCCTCGCCCGGGAGAAGGCGATGGCCGTGCGCCGCACGGGCCAGCTCCTGCCGGTCCTGGCCGCCGACACGACCGTGGTGCTCGATGGCGTGATCTTTGGCAAACCGCGGGACCGCGCGGACGCCATCGGCATGTTGGGACAGCTCTCGGGCCGTACGCATGAAGTGCTCACCGCCGTGGCACTGGCCGATGCGCATGCGGTCAAGGAAAGACTGAGTGTCAGCAGTGTGCGCTTCCGGCAGCTGGCGAACGAGGAGTGCGCAGCGTACTGGGACACCGGTGAGCCCCGCGACAAGGCTGGCGGATATGCCATCCAGGGGCTCGGCGCCGTCTTCATCGAATCGCTGCAGGGGAGTTATTCCGCCGTGATGGGTCTGCCGCTGTTCGAGACCGCCGAGCTGCTGCGCGAAGCCGGCATCCCCTGGTGGGATCACCCGTGAGCATCGAGATTTTCGTCAACGTGGCGCCGCGCGAGACGCGCGCCGCCATCGTCGAAACCGGGGTGCTGCAGGAAGTCTACCTGGAGCGCACCAGCCGCCGCGGCCTCGTCAGCAATCTCTACAAGGGGCGCGTGTCCCGGGTTCTGCCGGGCATGCAGGCCGCCTTCATCGACATCGGCCTGGAGCGGACCGCCTTCCTGCACGTAGCGGACATCGCCAGCTCGCAGAGCGCCGACGACACGGTCGTGCTGCCGGCGGTGGATGACATCCGCCGGCTGGTGAGTCCCGGCGATGACATCCTGGTGCAGGTGATCAAGGATCCGCTGGGAACGAAGGGCGCGCGCCTCACCACTTTCGTCACGCTGCCATCGCGTTATCTCGTGTACATGCCGCGTGGCGAGGGTATCGGCGTGTCGGCGCGCATCGAAGACGAGACGGAGCGCCAGCGGCTCAAGTCGATCGTTTCCGAATACATCAGCAAAAATCCCTCCGCTGGGGGCGGCTACATCCTGCGCACCGCATCGCAGGGCGTGTCGGCCGACAACCTGCGCGAGGACATGATGTACCTGGACAAGTTGTGGCGGCACGTGCGCACACGGGCGAACGAGACGAGCTCCGGTTCGATCGTGCACGAGGACCTGCCGCTGGCGCTGCGGGTGCTGCGGGATGAGCTGTCGCGCGGCGTGAGCCGGGTGCTGGTGGATTCGGCGCGCGAGCATGCGGAGATGATCGCCTTCGCCACCAACTTCATGCCGGATGCCGCCACGCGCATCGAGCTGTATCCGGGCCCGCGGCCGATCTTCGATCTGCATGGCATCGAGGAGGAGATCGGCAAGGCGCTCGAGCGCAAGGTCACGCTCAAGTCCGGCGGCCACCTGGTCATCGACCAGACCGAGGCCATGACCACGATCGACGTCAACACCGGCGCCTACGTGGGCCACCGCAATCTCGAGGAAACCATCTTCCGCACCAACCTCGAGGCCGCGGTGGCCATCGCGCGCCAGCTGCGCCTGCGCAATCTCGGCGGCATCATCATCATCGACTTCATCGACATGCGCGATGAGGCGCACCGGCGCCAGGTCCTGGCCGCGATGGAGCGCGCGCTTGCCGGCGACCGCGCGCAGACGCATATCGTCAGTCTCTCGCCGCTGGGACTGGTCGAGATGACGCGCAAGCGCACGCGCGAGAGCCTGGAACATCTGCTGTGCGGGCCCTGTCCAACCTGCGAAGGCCGCGGCTTCGTCAAGTCGCCGGAGACGGTGTGCAACGAGATCTTTCGCGAGATAGTGCGACAGAGCAGGCAGTTCGCCAGCCGCGAGCTGCTGATACTGGCCCATCAGGACGTCGTGGATCGGCTGCTCGATGAGGAATCCCCCACGCTCGCTGAGCTCGAGGCCCAGATCGGCCGTCCCATCCGCATGCAGGTCGAGGCGCTGTATGGCGTGGATCACTTCGATGTCGTTCTGGTGTAGGCAGCCCCGGTGACTGCCGCCACCGGCGTGCCGCCGCCGGCGGGAGCGCCGCAAGTGGGAGCGCCGCAAGTGGGAGCGCCGCAAGTGGGAGCGCCGGGCGCTCCACGCTGGCTGCGACGGGCGGCGCTCGGCGTGGCCGCCGCCGCGGCCCTGCTGGTCTTCACTGTGCTGGTTTACGAACTGGCGCGGGCGCGAGTGCCGCAACATCGCGCGGCGCTCGAGCGGCTGGTGCGCGCGCAGACCGGACTCGACGTCCGCTTTGCCGAACTCGGGCTGCGCTGGGGCTGGTATGGCCCCGAGGTCGCGTTCCGCCGCGTCGAACTCGGCGAACCCGCTAAGGGTGGCGCGGCCAGGACGCTGCTGCGCGCGCCGGAACTGATTGTGGGCTTCGATGCGTGGCGCACCCTGCGCAGCGGCCATCCCGAAGCGGGGCGGATCCGGCTCGTCGCCGCCGACATCGATTTTGCCGCGCTGGCTCCCGCGTCGACGCGGACTCCGCCAGGCCGGGAACCGGGCGTCGCGCCCGGCAGCGCACGGGTCGCCGTTCCTGCGAATGCTGGCGTGGCTCCGCTGACGGTGTTGCAGCGTTGGCGTGGCGGACGGATCGATCTCGAGGGCGGCACACTGCGATTGCCCGCCCCTGTCGGTCCGGCCGGCGCCGTGACACTGCAGATCCGCCGCGCTTCGCTGCACCGCTCGGCCGACGAATGGACACTCTCCGGCCTGGTGTTCCTGCCCGACCGTCTCGGTCGATCGGCACGCCTCGCGCTGCGTGTCAGCGGCGATCTGGATCAGCCTGAACGACTGGCCGGGACACTGCGGATCGAGGGGCGCCGAGTGCTGCTCCGCGGCTGGCGCGATCTGCTCGCCGGCCAGCCAGCGCTTGCAGGGTCTCTGCCTGGCAGCGCGGACGGTGACTGGACGACGGAGCTGGCATTCACCGCGGCAGAGGTACGCTTCGACTGGGATGCCGCGCGGCCGACCGCCCGGCGGCTGCAGACTTCGGCTGACATCGAGGATCTGGCTTTCGTGCCGCGCTCGCACGATTTCGTGCTCAGTGGACTGCTCGCCCGAGTGACGGGCAGCGAAGCCGGATTCAGCGCCAGTGTGTACTCGCGCGCGGCGCGGCTCGAGCTGGCCCAGTCACTGCGGACCCTCGCTGACCTGCAGGTCAGATCGACACTGAAGTGGAGCCGGACGGCGGCGGGCTGGCGAATCTCCACCGATGAGTTCCTGCTGCAGCACGCGCAGGCGCGCCTGGTGCTGGATGGCTCGATCTCCGGGAGAGCCGGCGCGCCCGATGAGATCGATGCGCGCGGCGCCCTCACCGGCGCCGATATCCCGTTCGTGAAAGATCTGGTCGGTGGCGCCACCGCGCAGGTATTCGGCGCGGCCGCTTCACAGCTCGTGGCCGGAGAGATTCACGATGCGCGGTTCACACTGCGCGGACCACTGGATGCGTTGCCGCTCGGCACGGGGGGTGCCGGACTATCCGGTTCACTCGTGCTGCGGGATGCGGTGCTGTCGGGAGGTGACCTGTGGCCCGACATGGTGGGCGTCATGGCGCGCGTGCAGTGGCAGGGCACGAAGATCCAGGCATCACTCGATGCGGGTCGCGCGGGCCCGTTTCAGATCAAGGCGGCGCGGGCGCAGTGGGATGCCCGCGGCGCTGGCGGGACCCGGTTGACCGGCCGGATCGGCGGCCGCCTGGAGGATGCCGTGACCTGGGTGAGGGAACATCCGCCGCTCCAGGCGTATGCACCGGGCGTCAGGGATCTTGCCGCGAGCGGCTCCGCACGGTTCGATCTCGATGTCGACATTCCCGCTGTTCGATCCGACGGGCACGCGCGCGTGGCCATCTCGTTCGACGCTGCCAGTCTGCAGGCGCTCGATGGCCTGCCGCCCCTGCACGACCTCAGCGGCGCACTGGTGTTCAACAGCGGTCACCTGGAGCAATCGGTGCTGGAGGGCTCGTGGCTGGGCGGACCCCTCACGTTGCGGATCGCCGAACAGCGCGACCACGGCAACGCTCGGATCCGCGTCCAGGCGCACGGCACTGCGACAGCCGCGGAGCTGATGGAAGCCACCGATTCCGGCGCGGGTCTGCAGGGCAGCACGGATTGGAGCGGCACGTTCGACTACCTGACTCCGGCGCAGGGCCGGGCCCCCCGCTGGCGGCTGCGCGCCGACTCGAGCCTGCTCGGACTCGTGAGCACGCTGCCCGAGCCCTTCGCCAAACGCGCCGCAATGGCTGTCCCGGCGCAGATCGAACTGTCCGGCGGCGATTCGGCGGCGCTTGCCCGCGTGTCGCTGGGTGACAGGGCACGCGGCGTGGTGGCTCTCAAGCGCGCGCAGGAGCGCGGCTGGCGCATCGATCGCGGTGCCTTGCATCTGGGTGGCGCGGCGCAGGGGGACACTGCGGCTGCCTCGGAGCCTTTGTCGCTCGGCGCGGCGGCGGTGGCCGCGAAGATGACGCCACCCAGGTTGCCCATGGAATCGGTCGTGCTGGTGGAGGGCAGACTGGGCAAGCTCGATCTGCCGGCCTACGCGATCGGACTGCGCAGCCTGCGTGCGGACCTGCTGCCGCCGGTGCGAGCACGCATCGATGCTGCGCAACTCGTGGCAGGGGGCCGAACGTACGACTCGGCCTCGATGCAAGCCGAGCGCACCGCGCAGGGCACCGACCTGCTGATCGAATCCGAGGGGCTGGCGGGCACGGCACACTGGCCCGCCCTCTCGCCCGCCAGCGAGATGCCGGATGGCACCGCACTCTGGGCCGGGCTCCGTACCGCACGGCGCACCGCCACGATCCACCTCGCGCGACTGGACCTCGCCGATCCACTCACCTCCGGCGGAGCCGCGCTCCTGGCCGCCCTGGCGCCACTGGCGCGGGTCAGCGTGGATGAGCTGAACTGGCACGGACGCGCGCTCGGGCGAATGAGCGCTGAAGTGTCTGTGCAGGACGACAGAGTCACACTCGACGATATGCTTCTGACCGCCGGCAGACAGCAGGCGCGCGGAGCGTTGCGCTGTCAGAAGGAGCCCGCGGCCTGCCACCTGACATTCGACGCGGCCAGCAGCGACGCGGCGGCGACTCTCGAGGACTTTGGTTTCCGTCGCGAAGTCAGCGCGCGCGAGGGGACCTTCAGTGGCGACCTGCAGTGGCCCTGGGCGGCCCCGAACTGGCTGGCGGCCGTGCGGGGTACCGTCAGCCTGAGGCTGGCCGATGGCAGCGTGGCCGGTCCCTCCGCCGGCCTCACCGGGCGGCGCTTCCCCCTGCTGGCGATTCCGGCGCTGCTCGGGGGACTCGAGGCAGGCGTGGCGGCCGACATGGATCTGCCGTTCACGCGCCTGGCGGCCGATTTCGATCTGGCGGAGGGCCAGGCCGCAACGAGCAACCTGCACCTGGATGGCGATGCGGAGATCCTGATGCGCGGCCGGATCGGGCTGGTGGCGCGCGATTACGACCAGCAGGTGTGGGTGCTGCGGGGCGAGGAGCGCCTGCCGGCGGCCATCCGCCGCTTCGGCGCCACGCCGGGCGTGGCGGCCGCCTGGCTCGGATTGCGCGAATTCCTGGCCGGCGGCTCCGAGCCGCCCCGCTCGCACGCCGCGCTGCGCTTGCAAGGATCGTGGGATGACCCGATTGTAGCGGCAGCGAACTGAAGATCATGAGCCAGGTTGCCGCCATCCAGATGACCTCCGGCCCCGAAGTGGCCGGCAACCTCGAGCAGGCCCGCCCGCTGCTCGAGGAAGCGGCTGCGCGTGGCGCGCAGCTCGCGGTCCTGCCCGAGAACTTCGCCTTCCTGGGTCTGCGGGACGCGGACAAGCGCGAGATCGCCGAGCACGATGGCGATGGCCCGATCCAGGACTTCCTGGCGGCTACGGCACAGAGACTGAAGATGTGGCTGGTCGGCGGGACCATTCCGCTGCGCGGCTCCGCCGATGGACGGGTTGCCGCGGCTTCCGTCGTCTACGACGCGGAGGGCAGGCGGGTGGCGCGTTACGACAAGATCCATCTGTTCGACGTGGACATCCCGGGTCGTGCCGAGAGTTA
>Ga0335070_10009075_pt1 | contig 11683 bp, 9 predicted proteins | sample Lox_Sample_13_FD_206722 | JGI IMG/M metagenome (GOLD analysis project Ga0335070, IMG submission 206722) | Soil microbial communities from Loxahatchee National Wildlife Refuge, Florida, United States - Lox_Sample_1.3 | ecosystem: Environmental > Terrestrial > Soil > Wetlands | place: USA: Florida...
CGTTCTCCCGGCGGGAGAACGCGCGCGGCGTAGAATACTCAGAAATCCGGGGTTCCCTAGTTCCATTTCCAGAGGGTTGTCTTGTTGTAGGTGCAGTCTTCCGTATCCGTTGTATTATCCTTCGTCATGTAGAAGCCAATGTTTCCGCTGGTGAGGGTCGAATCAGAGACATCGAAGACCTTCTGACCATTGAGGTACATGACCACATTCCCATCACTGTTGATCAACGTGACGCGGTTGGTGGCCGTTGTGCCTGTTTTGAGGGCTGGACTTGACCCGGAGACAATAAACGTGTTTGCCCAGTTGCTGTTCTGGCGCACCTGGAGCGAATAGAACTGGTCACTGTAGACGGTCATCACCACCATATCCGGATGACGGCCCTGATCGTCGACATGACCGTTATAAAACACGCCGCATCCGGTCTTACTGCTGGACGTATTCATGACCAGGTCGGTCGACATGGCAAAGTTCGTGTACGTGTCCGTTACGAAATCTTGCGCCACGAACTTCGACGCCTCGCTCAGTGACACCTGCGTTTGATCATCCTGCTGCCCGATTTTGGCAGTCTGGGGCACCAGCCCGGTCGCAACCAGAGCGGTGAATACGGCGTCAGGGCTGCTGGCGACTAGGCCCGCCGTTCCGCCCGATGCCTGTGATCCCGCCTTGAGTCCATACACGAACATGTTCTTGTACTGGCAGGTCAGCTTGGAACTCTGGCTGCCCCGTGACGCGAACATCCCCACAGAACCCGATTTGTAGTTCTTCTCGTTGAAGGAGAGCACCTGGGTATCGTTTACGTATATCGTGAACTTGTCCCCGATGCCGACGACCACGACGTGATTGGTCGATCCGCTGGCCGTCTCGATGGCCGATGAAGGCGCTTCCTTGTAGGCCACGTTGTTGCGATAGCCGCTCTTGTCATGCACGTAGGTCTTGACGCTGCCGTCGCGGTATACAAGCAGCGCATAGAAGGTGCGCGTATTAGCATCGATCGGCGTATAGCGAGCCAGGATGCCGCAGCCGCTGTCTTCACCGGGGGTATCAAAAATCACGTCCGCCGAGGCGACAAAATCGATCACCTTATCGGTATTGTCAATCGGCTGCCAGTAATCGAACCCGGCCTGGGCCGCGTTTTGAGTGAAACTGTAATTCTGGACGATCATCGTCCCCTCGGTCGATGCCAATACCCCATCCGACTGTAACGACGCGAGCAGATCCTGTACGTCACTGCTTGTCGTCGGTACAGGCGGTAGGGTGGCTGTAACAGCGCGTTTGGTCGGCGTGTCCGTCGGGACAGCAGCCAGCGTGAGCGCCTTCAGGGCGGTGGCTGTCTGGCGGGCCATCTGGCGCTGAGCGGTGGCGGTCATCACACTCGCGGTACTGCTGGCAGCGGCTCGCGCCGTGGAAGTAACCGCGGCGGTTTCGGTGCTCTGGACAATCAGAAGCTGGGCCTGCAAGGCGGTCGCCGTACTGAACGCCAGAGCCAGGGCGGTCGAGCTGGCCCGGACCTGAGCCGTCTGCGTATTCTGGGCCGCCACGAGCTGGGCCTGCAAGGCGGTCGAGGTCATGAACGATTGAGCCAGAGCCGTTGAACTGGCCTCGATCTGGGCTGTTTGCGTGGCATTCGGCGTGTTGGTCGGCGTGTTTGTGGCGGTGAAGGTGGCTGTTGGCGTCGGTGTCTTGGTGAACAGCGTGGCCGTGTTGGTCTGATTCGCGACAAACGCGACCTGGGTTTGCGAGGCACCGACGATCGCCTGCGCAGTGGCGGTCGCATTGTTATTGTTGGTTGTCATCAGCATCAAGAATCCACCGCCGCCGAGAAGCACGATCGCCACCACCACCCCGATGATCAACGGCACTGGAGAACGACGCTCGGGCGCACTCGAAACGCCTTGCGCAGGCACCTCGCCAGGCGGCGGAGGAACCGCCGTGGGCGTTCGTCTGGGGCCAGTAACAATCGGACCGGCAGCGGGCGAGACCGGACGGGCGGCACCGGGTGTCTTCCGGACCGGCTCAATCACGGGCTGGATTGGCCCCCCGACGATTGTCCCCATCGAATCCGCCGGCGGTGCACTGACTCGACCGTGAGTGGCATCGGCAAACGCAGATGCCAACTCGCCCGCGGACTGGTATCGATCATCGGGATTCTTGGCCAGTGCTCGTTCGAGGACATCAGAGACGGCATCCGGCAGGGCAGGGTTGATCTGTTTGGGAGGAGTCGGGCGCTCATAGACGTGCTGGAAAATCAGGGCTGCCGACGTGTCGGCCTTGAATGGGAGCTGGTTCAAAACCATCTCATACAGCACGACACCGAGGGTATAAATATCTGATCGCGCATCGACCGGGCGCCCCATCCCCTGTTCGGGGGACATATAAGCCGGCGTGCCCATGACACTCCCGGTTGCCGTGAGCTTGTGATCGCTCTGCACGATGCGGGCGATGCCGAAATCCGTCAGATAGGCATTCCCTTCCCCGTCCAGCATGATATTGTTGGGCTTGATGTCACGATGGACCACGCCGCGCCGATGCGCGTAGTCCAGGGCGGAGGCCACCTGGTTCAGGAGCGTGGCACACTCGTCAAGCGACAGGGCCTGACGCCGCATTCGCTGATCGAGCGACCCACCGTCCAGGTAACGCATCACAAGGTAGTGAATATCCTCTACAGTGCCATAATCGATGATCGGCAGAATGTGGGGATGCTCCAGGGCCGCGATCACCTGGGCTTCACGCTCAAAGCGTTCCACGAAGCCAGGATCGCCGGCAATATCGGCGGACATCACCTTGATCGCGACATAGCGTTTCACACTGGCCTGAAACGCGCGATATACGGAAGCCATACCGCCCTGACCAAGCTGCGCTTCCAGCTTGTAAGGGCCAAGCGTTTTTCCAATGAAATCACGGTTTGTCATGGAACTCTCTGTTGTGCCATTCCCTTCGGCGATATGCCAATACTACTCATTTTCGTCGCAACGCGCCAGTGGACCCGAGCCACCAAAAGCATGTATACCACGGCACACGAAAGTCCACGGGTAGCCGTCAGTCGGAACGCTGCTATAATGGGAACGCTTATATCCTGCTAACCGGATGTGACTTTCGTGGATGACACCGCGCTAATTCAGAAAGCGCAACGTGGCGATGTGGACTCCTTCAACGCGCTGGTAATCCAATATCAGGCCAACGTCTATAACTTCGTGTATCGCCTTCTGGGGGATGCTGAGATCGCGGCTGACGCCACCCAGGACGCTTTCATTTCTGCCTGGTCGCATCTGGTGCAGTTTCGGGGCGGGTCTTTTAAGGCGTGGCTGATGCGCATCGCCGCCAATACATGCTACGACGAAATGCGACGGCGGCGACGACGGCCTTCCGTCTCGCTGGACGAGCCGGAATCGGAGGGTAATCTGCGGCTGGTCAGCGACAGTGAAAGCCCTGAAAGTGCCGCCCAGCGAAGTGCGCTCAGTCGTTTGATCCAGGAATGTCTCGATGCGCTGACGCCGGACCAACGATTGGTCGCCGTACTGTGCGACGTTCAGGGCTACAACTATGCCGAAATCGCCGAAATCAGGCGTCTATCGCTTGGCACGGTGAAGTCGCGACTCAGCCGCGCGCGCCAGAATCTGCGTGACTGTTTGCGGGGCGCGGGGGAACTTTTGCCCGATGCCTACCGTCTTGATCAGCGAGAGGATTGACGGTAGACATGGCATACTCGGTACCCGGCGAACGCGACGAACTTTCGGCCTATCTGGACGGTGAACTGTCGTCCGGACAGCGCGCGGCGCTTGAAAAACGCCTGGCACTCGACCCTGCGCTGCGTGTTGAACTGGACCACCTGCGCGAGACCAAGCAGATTCTGCACGCTACCCCGACGCTTGATATTCCTCGCAATTTTACGCTCGATCCCGTCAGGTACCGGCGCCCGCTGGTGTGGTGGGCCGACTACCGGGCCATCGAGCGCCTGGGCGCGCTGGGAGCGGTGGCAGCGGTGCTGCTGATCACCTTCGGTTTGCTGCTGTCAAGCGCGACTCCGAACGCGTCTGCACCACAGATGGATAAATCCCACGGAACCGGGAATGTCGCCATCCTGCCGACGGTGGCTTCCAGAGTGGCGACGGCCACGGCGTCGACCCGGGCGTCCGGCGAGGCACAGAGCAACCTACTCGCGCCATCGGTCACGACCCCGACATCACTCGCGACTGCCACCACCGAGAAACAGCGGTCAACAAGCAGCCCGTCTCCTTCGGGTCTGACGGCTCCGAGGCTGGCAGCGACGAGCGTGGTCAGTGATAATGTCGGCGGTGCTGCCCCTGCTCCCGCTGTGAGGCCCTCCGAGGGCGTCCCGTATGCGGCGGCAGGTGCTCCGATCCAGTCCTCACCCCCTCCGGCAGCCGCAGCGCAAAGCGGTGCAGTGGCTTCGGCGCCGACCAATAGCCCCGTTCAGAAGTCGGTGCTGCCAGCCTTGACACCAACCGCGCTCGCCGTGCCGACCCTGGTCCCGCCATCCGCGACGGCGCCCGCCGCAGCGGCAGGGTCAGCGGCCACGACAGCCACCGCTAAAACAGCAGCAGGGGCCGCTGGAACGGCAGTCGCAACGCTCGTGGCCGCCGAGGCGATGGCTACGACCACGCCACTTGCTACAGCCACGCTGCCGCCGACGGCTACAGAAATACCGCGAAGTGCAACGCCGTCAACGCCGCTGCCGCTCGCGCGGCTGATTACCGCGCTGGGAATTGCCCTGCTCGTTCTCGGTATAATGGTCTTGGGCATTGGATGGCTGCGATCAAGGCTGTGATGTGAAACGGATCAATTTCTGCCCACGCTGCGGACATGCACTTGAAGATCAGCTTCGTTTTGGAAAAACGCATCAGACCTGCCCGGCGTGCGACTATATCTACTTCGCGAATCCGAGGGTAGCCGTGGCGCTGTTCATCGAACAGGGGGATCGCATTCTGCTTGTCAAGCGCGGCGTCGATCCGAAACGGGGTAAATGGGCCCTGGTCGCCGGATTCGTGGACTACGGAGAAGCCCCGGAAGAAGCCGCGATCCGGGAAGCGGGGGAGGAAACCGGCCTTGAGGTCACGATCGACCGGTTGATGGACGTGAGCTATGATGCCGACAACAGCACCATCGTGATCATGTATGCAGCCAAAATTGTGGGAGGAACGCTCATCGCGGCTGACGATGTCGATGAAGTCGCCTGGTTCGGTGTGGACAACCTCCCTGAACTCGCTTTTGAGAGTACCCAGCGGCTCGTCAGCGCCTGGATCGCCCGTCAGCGCGGCTCACCGGCACAGGAGTCCCGATCGTGAAATCGTTCCAACTCTCGAATCTTGTATCGCTCAATTTACTGCTGGTCTTTTTTCCGCTCGCGCTGTTAGCGCGGCTCACCGGCATAAACGACGTCATCGTCTTCGCGGCGTCCGGGCTGGCGATCATCCCGCTGGCGGGCCTGATGGGCAACGCCACCGAATCCATCTCCGAGCGGCTGGGTCAGCATATCGGAGGGTTAGTCAACGCAACTCTCGGCAACGCTGCCGAACTGATCATCACCTTTTTTGCCCTGCGTCAGGGGCTGGTCGAGCTTGTTCGGGCGTCCATCGTCGGGTCGATCCTGGGGAATCTGCTGCTGGTGCTCGGCATGAGTGTGCTGCTCGGCGGATTGAGGCATGGACTCCAGAACTTCAACCGCCGCACAGCCTCGATGAACGCCACCCTGGTGATCCTCGCCTTTCTGGTGCTGGCGCTGCCGTCGGGCTTCGATTCCGCGATCCTGGGCCGCTATCCCGATCTCGTCGATGCGCGGACGCGCGAACTGGTCTTCAGTGTGGGGATCGCCGCGGTGATGATCACGTTGTACGCCCTGTCACTCATTTACGCGATGCGCAACCCGGAAGCCAGCGTCGGACATACCGCCAAAGCCCGAACGCAGGAGATCATCGTCAGGCCCGTTATCCATATTCGGAATGCCCTGCTGATCCTGGCGGCGGCGACCATCGGCACAGTGATCATGAGCGAGATCCTGGTCAGTGCGGTCGAACCGATGGTCAAACAGCTCGGCCTGTCTGAATTCTTCGTCGGGATCATCCTGATCCCGCTGATCGGCAACGTCGCGGAGCATGTGGTCTCGGTACAGGTGGCCCGCAAAAACCGGATGGACTTGGCGCTGACCATTTCCCTGGGATCGAGTCTTCAGGTGGCGCTGTTCGTCGCGCCGGCGCTGGTGTTCATCAGCCTGCTGTTCGACAAACATCTGCTGCTGCTCTTCAATCCTTACGAACTGGCCGCCCTGGCGGTGGGGTCGATCGTGGCAGCACTGGTGTCGCAGGACGGCGAATCGAACTGGCTGGAAGGGGTCGAACTACTGGCCGTCTACCTGATCCTGGCGCTGGCCTTTTTTTTGGTACCCGCCGCGCTATGACCTTCAATCGCATCCTCGCGATCAATCTCGCCGATATCGGCGATCTGGTCACGACCACGCCCGCGCTCGACGCGCTGCGCCAGAGCTTCCCCGCCGCGCGGATCGATCTGCTGACCACACCTCATGCCGCGCCGATCGTGGATCATACCGGGCTGGTGGATAACGTCATCATATCGGGGAAGTTCGATAGTCTGCGTGAGTGGCGTAAGCTTTCAACGTGGCGCGACTTTGGGCGGCTGCTGCTGAAACTCCGATCCGGACACTACGACGTGGTCTTTCTGTTCCGCCACCTGACCACGCGCTTCGGGACGCTCAAGCACGCGCTCCTGATGCTGGCGACGGGCGCGCCGCGCCGGATTGGGCTGGACAACGGGCGCGGTTGGTTCCTGACGGACAAAGCGGAGGATTACGGATTCGGGGGAGAAATCGTTAATGAGATCGAATACTGGACCGGCCTGGTCGTAAAACTTGGAATCCGGCTTGTCGATTTCCCTGAAGACCCACGACCGCACGTCGGCTTCAGCCAGGAAGATGAGGAGTGGGCGAAGTCTCAGCTACCGCCAACGGCTCAACATTTTGGTGTAATCCATCCCGGCAGCGGCGGCTACAGCCTTGCCCGACGCTGGGAGCCTGAGAAATTCGCGGCTGTGGCGGATCGCCTGATCGAAGATGGACAAACGATCGTGCTGGTCGGCGGTCCAGTTGATGAGGCTGACAAGGTTATCCAGCACATGAAACACACCCCGATCAATCTCGTCGGAAAGACGACCCTCAACCAACTGGCGGCGTTGCTGTGGACCAGTGATTTCTTCATCGGGGCGGACTCCGGTGTTTTCCACATCGCCAAAGCAGCTAAGCGCTGCGAATGGACGGTCCTGTTCGGACCAAGCAATGATCTGGCGTGGGGGCGCTCAGATCATGACCAGTCTGCCGGTTATACTGTCCGAAGTGAAGCGTTGTGCAGCCCCTGCAGCTACGTGGGGCATACTGTCGGGCTGCGGAACGGCTGCGAGGCCCGCACCTGCATGAAGATGATCGAGGCGGAAGACGTACTTGAACCAGGGAGATACACTCCGCCAACGGCGCATCCCCGCGTGCCGCCCGCCCTGCATATCCTCGGCATCCCGGTCAACGCGCTGACCTTCTCCGATCTGCTGGAGATGCTCAAGACGTGGGTCGATGATAATACCGGGATGCCGCGCCAGATCTGCACCGTCAACCCGGAATTCATTATGGCGGCCCAGCGCGATGTAAACTTCTACAATATCCTGAATCGCTGCCACCTGTGCATTCCTGACGGCCAGGGACTGCTGTTCGCGGCACGCTGGCTCGAACATCCGCTGCCGGAGCGCGTGACCGGCTCAGATGGCATTTACCTGATCGCGGAACGAGCGGCTCGCGAAGGCTGGCGCTTGTTCCTGCTCGGCGCGGCGCCGGGAATCGCGGACAAGGCGGCGCAAATCCTGACGCAGCGCTACCCCGGATTGCAGGTCGCCGGAACGTACGCGGGCAGCCCTGCCGCCCGGGAGGAAGACGCGATCGTGGAGCGGATCAACGCCAGCCGCGCGGACATTCTGTTTGTGGCTTACGGCGCACCGAACCAGGACAAGTGGATCGCGCGAAACCTGCCGCGCCTGAAGGTGCGAGTCGCTATTGGCATCGGCGGGGCATTCGATTTTGTCGCGGGCGTGATTCCGCGTGCTCCGGTTTGGATGCGCCGCCTGGGAATCGAATGGCTGTACCGCCTGCTCCGTCAGCCATCGCGCTGGCGCCGCATCCTGCGCGCGGTGCCGCTGTTCATGTTTACCGTCCTGAGACGCGGATCGCGTGGGCCAGGGCATATGGTCGGCTATAAACGGCGTTGAGTGATGGACTATTCACACCTTATTCCCCTGATCGATAAATTCACCGGCCTGCGAATTCTGGTCGTCGGGGACGTGATCCTGGACGAATACCTGACCGGGCGCGCCGAACGCCTGAGCCGCGAGGCGCCGATCCCCGTGCTCGAATTCGAGCGATGCGATCTGATCCCCGGCGGGGCGGCGAACCCGACGGTCAATCTGGCGGCACTGGGTGCGGCAGCGATTCAGATCGGCGTCGTGGGCGACGACGCCAACGCGGGCCAGTTGAGCAATCTGCTGGCGAAGCGAGGGATCGAAACGGCGGGCCTGGTGCGCGATCCCGACCGCCCGACCACGACCAAGACTCGCCTCATGGCCCAGATGGGACTGCGCTTTCCGCAGCAGATCGCCCGCCTGGACCGGATCAACCGGCAGCCGATCAGCGGTCCGATCGAACACGCGATCAACGGGCAGATCAAGCGCTGGGCGACCGGGGTCAGCGCGATCATGGTATCGGACTATGGGAGTGGGCTGCTCACCGACGCCGTGATCGATACGATCCGCGATCTGCGGCGCGATGGTCCACTGCTCATCACCGCCGACGCGCAGGGCGAGATTGATAAGTACGGCGCGTTCGATCTGGTTAAATGTAATGTCGATGAGGCGATGCGTTTTCTGGGCCGTCCGCTCCGGCACGACAGCGATTTCGAGGAGTCCAGCGACTTACTGCTGAGCCGCTTACACCTGCGTGGCGCTATACTCATCACACGCGGGGCGGAGGGGATCACCCTCATCAAGCGCGATAAGGACGTGGCGCATATCCCGGCCATTCGCGTGGAAGATGTCTACGACACCGTGGGGGCGGGCGATACGGTGCTGGCGGCCGTGACGCTGGCACTGGCGGCGGGTGCTTCGGTCGAAGATGCCGCGACTCTGGCGAACATCGCCGCCGGAATCGTGATTCGTAAGGTCGGCAACTACGCGCCGTCGCCAGACGAACTCAAGGCGGCGGTGAGGGCTTACTCCTGACCGTTCCAGGCGCGCTAATTCAATTCGGTGGTATCGCCAGTCCGGGCGAAGATGATCCGTTCGCAGATATTGGTGAGGCAATCCCCAACGCGTTCGAGGTTATGCCCGATCCACAGCAGATACGTCCCGCGCGTGGTCATGGCAGGCTCCTGGATCATCATGGTCAAGACCTTCTCGAAGAGATACTTATACATGTGATCGATGTCGTCGTCGCGCAGGGCGATCCGTCGCGCCTCCACGATGTCGAGGCTGGTCAGCGCGTCCATGCTGAGACCGAGCAGTTCATGGCAAATTGCCGCCATTTCTGGGATATTTAGCAGCGGCTTGAGCGGCAACTCATCGGTCCAGCGGACGAGAATCTTGCTGATCCCGACAGCGTGGTCCCCGATCCGTTCGAGATCGGTGGCGATATTCATCAGCGCCACCAGGACGCGGAGATCGCCGGCATTGGGCTGCTGGGTAGCGATGGTGCGTATGGACAGCTCTTCAACCTCAAAGCGGTGCCGGTTGATCACCTCGTCGTCTTCGATCACGTGGCGTGCCACATCGACATTCCAGGAGCCCAGCGCGGCGATCGCCCGCACCAGCGCCGAATCCACCAGACTGCCTGTCAACAGGACTTTATCCCGTATCGCCGCGATTTCCCGATCAAGCACGACGCGAATCGTCACTGACCTTTTCCTTCTCGGGCTCCGCCAACGCCATCGTGAAGCACAGGCATGCCCCCTGCGGAATCGCCGCTTCTGCCCAGATGCGTCCGCCCTGCGCCTCGACGATGTGTCTGGCGATCGACAGTCCCAATCCCGATCCACCGCCCGTCGATTGGCCGGTACGCGAATTATCGACCTGATAAAAGCGTTCGAAAATGCGCGCCCGATCCTGAGGTGGAATACCAGGACCGGTATCGCGCACGCAGATGGTGACCATCTGCGGGTCACAGGTCGCGCTGAGTTGAATCGTCCCTCCATTCGGGGTGAACTTCACGGCGTTGTGGATAATGTTGGTCAGAACGCGCTTGGTGGCTTCCGGGTCCGCCAGGACGCGCAGGCTGCCGGGAATCTCGTTGGTGACTGTGAGGTGTTTCTCATCAAGCTGGGTACTCATCACACTCAGTGCCAACGCCACGATTTCGGGGAACTCGACGGGCACCATACGTACAATCGCCTGACCCGATTCGATCATGGAAAGATCGATCAGTTCACGGGTCATATGAGTCAGATTATCGGCCTGGCTGGCTAGTTTGCCGATCGTCTCCAGGTCGCGCTGCGGATTCTTTCCATAGCGCATCATCAGCGATTCAACGAGCAGGCGAATGCTGCTGATCGGCGTGCGCAGATCGTGCGAGAAGTTGGCGACCATATCGCGGCGCGCTCGCGTAGCGCGAATAAGCTCGGTGATGTCTTGCATCGCCAGAACCACCAGCGATTTTTCGTTCGGTCGGCTGATGATCGCGCTGCGGACGCGAAAGGTGTGGTCCTTAACCTCGATCTGGCTTTCGAGCGATTCCCCGCTTTTCAGAACGTCGTCCAGCATCTCGTCCAATTCATGCTGCCGCGTGACCGTCATCAGGGTTAGCGAGTGGTCCGGAGAAGCATGGAATAATTCCTGGGCCGTCCTGTTAATCTTCAGCACGCGCTTATCCGCGTCCACGACCATCAGCGCATCAAAGGTAGTGTCGGCCAGCGTGTTGAGCCAGGTTTCGTTGATCCGGGTCGAGTCAAGAGCCTGCTGAAGATTACGCCGTTCAGTCCATAGGTCATTGGATCGATTCCGGAGAAATCGGTTATCGCCTATCAGAATGGCGATAGCCAATCCCGCCAGCACGAGCAGCATCAGCAAGATTATTTCGACGGCACTCACGGGCAGATTATCCTTCGAACCGGTAGCCAACGCCGCGCACGGTGACGATGCGCAGGGGGTTCGATGGATCTTCCTCGATCTTTTCGCGCAGCCACCGAATGTGGACATCAACCGTGCGTTTATCGCCGAAATACTCGTATCCCCACACTTTTGTGAGGATCAGGTCGCGCGACAGAACAGCGCCCTGGTTGCGCATCAGCTCAGAGAGCAGGTCGAACTCCTTATGGCTGAGATGGAGTTCATCACTGCCACGAAATACCCGCCGCCCCGTGAGATCGATCCGCAGGTCGGACGCAATCAGTTCATCCTGCACCGCCGGACGACCCGGGGATCGGCGCATCACTGCCCGTACACGCGCCAGAAACTCACCCAGGCCGAAGGGTTTGGTAATGTAATCATCGGCGCCGGTTTCCAATCCGACAATCTTATCAACTTCCGTGCCCCGCGCTGTGAGGATAATAATGGGAACATGCTGGGTGGCCGGATCCTTGCGAACGATGCGGCATACACTCAGCCCATCCAGCCTGGGCAGCATAATATC
>Ga0335070_10009076_pt1 | contig 11681 bp, 8 predicted proteins | sample Lox_Sample_13_FD_206722 | JGI IMG/M metagenome (GOLD analysis project Ga0335070, IMG submission 206722) | Soil microbial communities from Loxahatchee National Wildlife Refuge, Florida, United States - Lox_Sample_1.3 | ecosystem: Environmental > Terrestrial > Soil > Wetlands | place: USA: Florida...
AGCCGTGGTGTGCGACTCCCGTGCGCGGATTCGTGACGTTGTGCACGGGCGACCGCGCGTCGAGGTTGTCCTCGCCCACCTCGACCACGACCCCGGTTTTGACGGTGGGATCGACCGCCTTGATTCGTGCGATGTAGTCCCGGGCGACCGTCGCATAGGTCACCGGGTCCCACTGGGCGCCGTGATAGAACGAATCCCAGGCGCTGCCGTGATAGTCGGTCTCCCATGAGCCGTAGCATTCGTTGCCGATTTCCCAATACCGGATGCCGATGGGGCTGGCGCGGTTCACGCGGAGGAAATTGCGACCGTCGTCGGTCGCGAGCGGCGTGGCGGCGCGGAGGGCGGACCAATAGCCGGCGGTCTTCCAATCGACGCCGGTGAAATCGACGCCGAGACTCACGTCGCCGGCGGTGCCGAGCAGGGAGGAACTCGCGTTGGCATAGGCCACCCAGGCCGCCGCCTGTTGGGGCGTGCCGGAGCCGTAGTTGGCGGTTGCAAACGCCTGGGTGCCGGCGCCGAGGATGAGCTGGGAGAATTTGTCGAAGCCGGAAGACCAGGTCCAGGTATTGAGCACGCCGGCGCTCGCGTAGCTCTTGTTCGTGCTCCAGTCGTAGTTGTCCGACAGCGAGCCTCCGGGGATGCGCAGCACGCGCAAGCCGGCGGCCTGCAGCAGGCTGATGGTTTGCGCCGAGGCCGCCTGCGGATCCCAGATCACCGCGTTGACGCCGAAGACCCGCTCGTCCACGACGCGGACGGTCTGCGTGGCGTCGACGTTCAGGCTCACGCTCTGGGCCCGCCCGACTCCGGGAACGCCGAAGCCGAGGAGCAGGACCAGTCCGGGCAGGACCGCGGCTCGCGCGGTTGCGCGTGACAATTTCATGGGAAACGGTGGCGCTCGAAACGCCATGGCTTTGGACACGGACGGCACCGTAAGGTGCGGCGGCAGGATACTGGCGCCGCGGGGTGCGTGCGGTCAACGCCGCGGTGGCGCCGGCGACCGCGAAGAACCCGGCGGCCGGTCGCGACGTTTCCCCTCGATCGGGGCGCCGGCGGTCAGATCGTCAGCAGCTCCTTCTCCTTGGTGGCGAGGTGGGTATCGACGTCCTTGATGAAGCGATCCGTCGTAATCTGGAGCTCCTTTTCGATCCGCCGGGCGTCGTCCTCGGAGAGCTGGCCCTCCTTCTGCTGTTTTCTAACCGCTTCCAGGACGGCGTGGCGGGCGTTGCGCATGGAGACGCGGCCCTCCTCCGCGAGCCGATGCGCGATCTTGGCAAACTCCTGCCGGCGCTCGCGGCTCAATTCGGGCAGGGGCATGCGGATGACGCCGCCGTCCACGATCGGGTTGATGCCGAGATTGGCCGTTTGCAGCGCCTTCTCGACGTTGCGGATGATCGATTTGTCCCACGGGGTGATCTGGATCAGGCGGGGATCAGGCGTGGTGATGGCGGCGCAGTCCCGCAGGCGCATGGTGGTGCCGTACGCTTCCACCATGACGCCTTCCACCATCGCGGGCGAGGCCTTGCCCGTGTGAATCGTGCCGAACTCGTGGAGGGTGTGATCGAGGGCCTTCTTCATCCGGCCCTGCAAGTCGGTGAGAATCGGATGGGTCATGGGTGGGTGAGGTTGAACTTCGATTCGGGTGAACGGGCCTGCTCCGCCTCCGCCGCGCACCGGCGGCAGATCAGCTGCGCACCAGCGTGCCGACCCGCTCGCCCAGGACGGCGCGCTTGATGATGTGGGGTTCGGCGAGATTGAAAACAAGAATGGGCACGTTGTTGTCGAGGCAGAGCGAGAATGCGGTCGAATCCATGACGGTGAGCCGCTGGCGCAGCGCGTCGATGAAGGTGATCTCGTCGTATTTCACCGCGTCGGCATGCTTCTTGGGATCCTTGTCGTAGATGCCGTCGACCTTCGTCGCCTTCATGATGATGTCGGCGTGCATCTCGCTGGCGCGCAGCGCGGCGGTGGTGTCGGTGGAGAAATAGGGGTTGCCGGTGCCGGCGACGAAGATGACCACGCGGCGCTTTTCGAGGTGGCGGATGGCGCGGCGCAGTATGAATGGCTCGGCGATCTCGTTCATCGGAATGGCGCTCTGCACGCGCACGGTGACGCCCATCTTCTCCAGGCAATCCATGAGGGCGAGGCCGTTGATGACCGTGGCCAGCATGCCCATGTAGTCGCCGGTCGTCCGGTCGACGCCGCGGCCCTCGCCCGGCAGGCCGCGGAAGATATTGCCGCCGCCGATGACGAGCCCGATCTGCACGCCGAGCGCATGCACCTCCTTCACCTGCTGGCAGACCTTTTCCAGGGTGGCCGCGTCGATGGGATCGCCCGATTTCCCCCCGCGGATGACCTCGCCGCTCAGCTTCAGCACGATGCGTTTGTATTTGGTCGCCGGCTGCCCGGCAGGCTGATCCTGCATGACGCCGGATGTAATGGCGGGGCGAAAGGCAGGTCAATGGCGGAGATGCCACGCGCGGGCGGGCGCCGTGCCCGCCGCGGCCTCGCCGCCCGCCGCCGGCGCGAAAAGGCGCTGGACCCGCTCTGGTTACTGGAGTTTGTTGGTCCGAGCACAAACCTGCGCTTCCCTCATGAAACCAAGATTCGCGATTCTGGCCGCCTCCTCCCTCCTCCTTACCATGAGCAAACTGGCCGCCTCGGACCTCACCACTGCCGTTTACGGCACGATGACTGACGGACGTGAAGTGAAAATCTTCACCCTCACCAACACCCAGGGCCTGACCGCCCGGGTGACGGAGTACGGTGCCATCCTCGTCGGGCTCGAAGTGCCCGACAAGGCGGGGCACAAGGCCGACGTGACACTGGGCTACGACACGCTCGCCGGCTGGCTCGGCAGCACCAGCTATTTCGGCGCCACCGTCGGCCGCTTCGGCAACCGTATCGCGCACGGCAAATTCACCCTCGACGGCAAGGAATACACCCTCGCCACGAACGACCACCCCGGCGACATCCCCTGCCACCTGCATGGCGGCGTCAAGGGCTTCGACAAGGTGCTCTGGCACGGCGAACCCGTCCGCAAGGCCGGGGCTCGCGGCGTCGCCTTCACCTACACGAGCAAGGACGGTGAAGAGGGCTATCCCGGCGCGCTGCACGTCACGGTCACGTACTGGCTGACGGATGCGAACGAGCTGGTGTGGGCCGCGGAGGCGACCACGGACAAGGCTACCGTCATCAATCTGGCGCACCACACCTATTGGAATCTCACCGGCGATCCCACGAAGGCTATCACTGACCACGAACTCATGCTCGCCGCCGACAGCTATCTGCCCACCGACAAGGGCCTGATCCCCACCGGCGTGCTGGCGCCGGTCGCCGGCACCCCGATGGATTTCCGCACCTCCACGCCGGTCGGGGCGCGGATCAACGCCGATTTCGAGGCGCTGAAGCTGGGCGGCGGCTACGACCACTGCTGGGTGCTGCGCCCGGGCCAGGGCGTGCGGCTGGCGGCGGTGCTGAAGGATCCCGCCAGCGGCCGGATAATGGAGGTGCTGACCGACCAGCCGGGCATCCAATTCTACAGCGGCAATTTCCTCAACGGCTCGGCGGTTGGCAAGGGCGGGGTGAAGTACCAGCTCCGCACAGGGCTGTGCCTGGAGACGGAAGATTTTCCGGATGCGCCGAACCGGGCCGATTTTCCGAGCGCGGTATTGCGGCCCGGCCAGACCTACCACCATACGATGATCTGCCGGTTCACGCCCTGATCTCCCGGATCCGGGCCGGCACGGCGGCCCGCCGCGTCCGCCCGGCTCCCGCGGGGCAGAGGTGCGGCCCGGAGCGGCCCTCGGCACCGTGCAGGGGCGTTCTCGGGCGATCACTCCGGTTCCATGGGTCCATTGATGCGCAGCGCAGCAGAGCCGGGGTCGGCTCCGCCCGCCCCGGGGATCGAACCGCCGTGGCTGCGTCGGCTGACCGGTCCGGGAGCGGCGGGCGTCGTGCTGGCGGGTTTCTGGGTCCTCCTGCTCGCCAGCCTGTGGCACAAGGGGCCCACATTTGACGAACCCGGCGGCGCGACCGCCGGTTACACCTACTGGCGATTCCACGACTACCGCCTCGATCCGGAGAACGGGAATCTGCCGCAGCGGCTGATGGCCGCTCCGCTGCTGATCGGCCACTATCAGTTCCCGCCGCTCGACGGAAGCGACTGGCAGAATTCCGAGGTGTGGCGCCTGGGCTACCGCTGGTTTTTCCAGCTGGGTAATGACGTGGCGGGCATGCTGATTCGCGGCCGGGCGGCGAGCGGCCTGCTGGCCGTGGTGCTGGGCGCGCTCGTGTGGAGGTGGTCCCGCCAGCTCTTCGGGCCGCCCGGCGGCATGCTCTCGCTGCTGTTGTTCGTGCTCAATCCCACGGTTCTGGCCAACGGCGCCTTGATGACCACGGACACGGCGGCGGCGCTCTTCTTCCTCGCGGCGCTCGCCGCGCTCTGGGCGATGCTGCAGCGCCTCACCGCCGTCCGGGTGCTGCTGAGCGCATTCGTCATGGGTGGCCTGTTCGTCTCAAAGATGTCGGCTCCGCTCATCGGGCCGATGGCCCTGGTGCTGGTGGCCGCGCGGTGGCTTGTCGGCGGACCTTTGCCCGTGGCGATCGGACCCTGGCGCGGGGAGGTCGTCCGCCGCAGTCGTCAGGCGCTGGTTTTTGCCGCCGCGGGCGTCGTGCACGTGGTGGTGGTCACGGCCGTGATTTGGAGCTGCTACGGATTTCGTTATGCCGCCATGGCCAACGCCCGCGAGGGCCGTGACCATCTGGGGGTCCGGTGGGAATTGCTGCTGGGCAAGCCGGACCCGCTCACGCTGCTCGGCGAGCTGGGCCTGAGCGCCGACCAGGAGGCGGTGGTGAAGGAAGTTTCGCGGACCTTCGCGTATCAACTGGGGCTGTGGACGCCCGAGCGCCTGGAGGTGTTGGGCATCATCAGGGAGAAGGTGTTGACGCCCGCCCAGAGTCAGATGCTGGACGAGAAGATGGCGGCCCCGCCGCCGACGCGGGCCGCGCGGTTCGTGGAGTTCCTGCGGCGGCATCGGGCCTTGCCCGAGGCGTACCTGTACGGTCAATGCTACGTGCTGACGTTTCAAAACCTGCGCAACGCCTTTCTGAACGGCGAAGTCAGCGTAAATGGCTGGAGGTCCTTCTTCCCCTACACCTTCCTCGTCAAGACGCCGCTGCCCGCGTTCGGAGTGATCCTGCTGGCGCTCGCCGCGGTCGCGGTGCGCTGGCGGCAGCCGGCGGCGGTGCCGGCCGGGGCGCGAGGCACCGGCGACCGATCGCCGGGCTATCACACGCTGCCTTTGTGGGCCCTGCTGGGCTGCTACTGGCCGGTGGCCATCTTCGGACACCTGAACATCGGACACCGGCACATCCTGCCGACCTATGCTCCGTTGTTCATACTCTGCGGAGCCGCCGCGCATTGGCTCCGCGCGGGGTGGGGCGCGGGTCGCGCCGATCAGGTCGCGGCGGGCCCGCGGGGGCGGCGCGCCGCCGGCCTGATCCTCGGCGGCCTCGTGGTTGCGAGTGCCGCGGAAGTTGCCGGGCAGTTCCCCAACTACCTCGCGTATTTCAACCCGATCGCCGGCGGCCCCGCCCATGGCTACCGGCACCTGGTGGATAGTTCCCTTGACTGGGGCCAGGACCTGCCGGACGTGCAGCGCTATCTGGAGCGGCGCAAACCCGCCGGGCCGCTTTACCTGGCCTATTTTGGCGTGGGCAGTCCCAACTATTATCTGAAACCGGCGGATCACGTCCGCTACCTGTACTCGAACCCGGGACATGACGTCGCGCCGGCGTTGCTGGTGCTGGAACTGGCCGCCGACAAAGCCGGGGCGGCGGTGGCCGAGCTGCTGCGCCAGCTCCCGGATCACGAGATGATCAGTCGGGTGCCCACCGACGGCAATCAGGTGCAGGTGGTGCTGCTCAAGCGGGCCGCGGCGCTGCGGCTGACCGGCGGCACCTACTTCATCAGCGCCTCGATGCTGCAGCCGGTGGCGTATGTGCTGAACGGCCCCGTGGGGCCGTGGAACGAACGGTACGAGTCGATCTATCAGGAACTCGGCCGCCGCGTGCACCCGCTGCTGACCGAGGACCCCGCGGACCGCGCCGCCGCGCTGCGCCAGCATGAACCCTCGGAGTGGTTGATGACCCTGAATCTTTTCGAAATGTACCGGTTCGCCCGCCTGACCGCCGACCTGCGCAAGCGCGAGCCGGACGACCACATCGACCACACCATCCTCGTCTACCGGCTCCGCGACGCCGATCTTGCGCGCGCGTTGGAAGGTCCGCCGCCCGAGCTGGGGCCGGATGTCACCAAGGGATTCCTCGACAGGGCGAAGTAGGTCTTGCGTTGGGTTGGGGGTCTGGGGTTCGCTGCAGGGCTGACGCTGCGGCGCCTTGTCCGGACGGTGTCTCCACCCATGAAATCGCTGATCCTCGCCTGCTCCGTTTGTGCCCTGGCGGCCGTGGCGACCGCCCGCGCCGGCAATGTCCCCCCGCCCCCGCCGCCACCGGTGCGGGTCATCTTCGACACGGACGTCGGCAACGACGTGGACGACGTGCTCGCCCTCTCGGTGCTCCACGCCCTCCAGTCACGCGGAGCGTGCGAGCTGCTCGCCGTCACGATCACCAAGCCCGACGAGCTGGCCGGTCCGTTCATCGATGCGGTGAACACTTTCTACGGCCGGCCCGGCATTCCCATCGGATTCACGCATGCCGTCTTGAAGGACACGCCGAGCCGATTCCTGTCCCTCGCCGAGGCGAAAGACCGGGGCGAACCCCGCTTCCCGCATCGCCTCCCGCGCAGCTCAGACGCGCCGGAGGCCACGCGGCTGCTGCGCTCAATCCTGGCCCGGCAGCCCGACCAGGGCGTGGTTCTCATCCAGGTCGGCTACTTCTCGAACTTCGCCGCGCTCCTCGATACGCCGCCGGACGGCGATTCGCCGCTGAACGGCCGGGAGCTGGCGCGGCGGAAAGTGAAGTTCCTGTCCGTCATGGCCGGCGTGTTCAACACGCCCGGGCGCGATTTCGAATTCAACGTCATGCAGGACCTGCCGGCGGCCAGGAAGGTCGCGGACAACTGGCCCACGCCGGTGGTCTGGAGCGGCAAGGAAATCGGCCTGGCCGTGCGGTTTCCCGCCGCGAGCATCGAGCGCGATTTCGGCTATGTCGCCCATCATCCCGCGGCGGAGGCCTATTACCTCTACGAGCCGCCGCCGCATGAGCGCCCCGCCTGGGATCTCACGAGCGCGCTCTACGCCGTGCTTCCCGACCGCGGCTATTTCGGGCTCTCGGAGCCGGGGAAGGTGACGGTGGAGGCCGACGGCTTCACGCGCTTCACGCCCGCGCTTGACGGGCGCGACCGCTACCTGACACTCACGGATGCCCAGAACGTCCGGCTGCGCGAGGCCTTCGTCCAGCTGGCCTCACAGCCCCCCGACCACCTGCCGCGCTGAGAGATCGCGCCCGCCGCCATGAAGACCACCGCCCTGCTCGCCACCGCCATCGATCGCGTCGAACTCGTTGAGGCCATCGTGCCCGATCCCGGGCCCGGCCAGGTCATGGTCGAAGCTCTCTTCACGGCGGTAAGTCCCGGCACGGAAATGCGGTGCCTCGGGGGCCGGCAGCCCAACCTCGGGTTCCCGTTCATTCCGGGATACTCGATGGTCGGCCGCATCGCCGCCCGGGGAGCCGGCGTGGCCCTGCCCGAAGGCGCCCTGGTGTTCTGCCAGGGGACGGAGAAGGCCGACCGCCCCCTGGCGTGGGGCGGGCACATTGGCCACGCCCTGCGCGGTGAGGACAGCGCCTTTCCGCTGCCTGCCGGGCTGGATCCGCTCGAGGCCGCGCTCGCCAAGCTGGGGGCCATCGCCTACCGCGGGGTGCGCGCGGCGGGCACGCGCCCGCACGAGGAGGTCGCCGTGGTCGGGCTCGGGGCCATCGGCCAACTCGCCGCGCGGCTGCATCGCCTGACGGGCGCCCGCGTCGTCGCGGCCGACCTGAGCCCGGACCGGGTGGCGCTGGCCCGGGCCGGCGGCATCGAGGCCGTGGTGCCGGCGGAGGGACTCGTGGCGGCGTTTCGAGTCTTGCAGCCGGCCGGTGCCGACGTCGTGGTGGACTCCACGGGGGCGCCGCCGGTGCTGCCGCAGGCGGTCCTCCTGGCGAAAACGAAGCCGTGGGACAATTCCCTCACCGAGCCGACGCGGCTGGTGATTCAAGGGAGCTATCCGGCGGACGTGGCCTTCGACTATCACCAGGCTTTCTACCGCGAGCTCGCCGTGCATTTTCCGCGCGACAACCAGACGAGGGACCTGCTGGCCATCCTGCGTTTCCTCGGCAGCGGCCGGCTGAAGACCCGCGATCTCGTCAGCGAGGTGTGCGCCCCGGGCGACGCGCAGCGCATCTACTCCGGCCTGCGCGCCGCGAAACCGGGCCTGTTGACCGCGGTGTTCCAGTGGAGGTGAGCGCCGCCGCGAATTTGAACGCCGCGGCGGGACTGGGTAGCACCCGGACACCGATCAGGTGCGCGATGCGGGTTTCCCCCGGCCGCCCGCGGTCAATCTCGCGCGATCACGGGCACCGCCCGGCGAGCCGCCTGCGTCAGGTGGCAGGTCCCGAGGAGCACCAGCGCAATGGCCAGGAGAAGAAGCGTCGAGGTCGAATCGGGCACTGACGTCGCGGGCGGCGCAGGGGTATAGTCGTACTCGATCAGGCCGCTGCCCGCGAACGATACGGAGGTGATCACTCCCGGAACCGCGCCCCCGAGGAATTGCGCGCCCAGCGTGACCAACTCCTGCGGCGCGCCATACGGATTGGCGATGAAGTCGCTCAGGCGGGCCTTTTCCGCATCACCCAGAGTACCGAGTGCAAAGCCGATGAGATCCGTCGTCGCATTGAAAGTGAAGCTGTCCGAATACAAGGGGATCACGACCTGATAGGGGGCCATCGTTCCGTCGGAAAGCCCCAATCCCACCGTGGGAGCCGCATCGATGACCGTCGAGAAACCGCCCAGCAAACTCTGGCTCAGGGCCGTGAAACTCAGACCGGCGCTCACTTGGGCGGGATAGGGGCCAACGTCGCCAAACCCATCGACAACATTCGGCGCTTCCGGAATCACTTGGATCGAAAGCGTGCCAGTGATGCTGACAGAGACGCGGTTCAAAGTGCCAAGCGAAGGATCGAACGGCGAAAAGGAAAACAGCGGGGCGGGGCCCGAGATGCTGAAGCTCGTCAGCGAAATCGCGTCGGCTCTGGCCCCACCTTCCACAGCGCAGACGATCGCCGTCGCCGCGAGTGTCAGTAGTCCCTTCTTCATAGGGCCGCAGAGATAGCAAGTGTCGCACCAAAATGGAGTTAGGGCATCGACGCGCGCAGGGCAATGTTATAACAGATTGGTTGATAATTAAATAGCTAGCTTGATCACCGCTAATACAATATTGGGGACGAAAGCGTCGACGATCGGCGGCCGGGAAGTGTAAGGCACACCGACGGCAATGTTGGTGAAATTGCCATCGGGGGCGCGGCAATCTCGCGCACGCGAAGAAATTTCTCCGGACAATCGACAGCACCCCCGGTCATCCGTGCGGGGAGTTCCGGTGACGAGAGGGCGCGCGGTGCCGTCGGCTCGCCGCCGTCAATCCGCCGGGAAGGCGACGAGCGTGCCGTCGTAGCCGGCGCCGATGATCTTTCCGTCGGCCAGCACGAGCGAGCCGAGATACCCGGCGCGATCCGTCCCGGCCGCGAGCGGAACGGCGTATCGCCATTTCACCGCGCCGGTGAGGCGGTCCAGCGCCGTGATCCCGCCCTCATGCTGGATGGCGGCCGGACTCTGCGCCGAGGTGCCGGCAAAGACGGTGGTGGCCGTGACCACGGGCGTTCCCCAGGTCAAGCCACCGACGTCCGTCACCCAGCGCGCCGCGCCCGTCACCGGGTCGAGCGCGCTGATGCGCCGGTAGTCCGAGCCACCGATGTAGGCGAGGCCATCCACCACCCGCGGCACCGACTCGACCCACGAGAACCAATACGAATCCCGCCAGGCGACGGAAAGGTCGGCGCGCCGCAGGCCGTAGAGCAGATAATCCCGGCAGCCCACGAGCACGGTGTCGCCCGCGAGGGCGGGGGCCGACGCGAGCGGACCGCCCAGCTTCACGCGGGCGACCTCGGCCTGCGAGCGGCGGTCGAGCACGAACACAGTGCCGTCGAAGCCCGCCGCGAGAAGCCGGTCGCCGTCGAGGGCGACGGCGGCGTACACGGGTGCGCCCAGTTCGTGCCGCCACAGGATCTTCCCGCCCGATGCCTCGAGGGCATAAAGCCCGCCGTCGGCGGAGCCGACGTAGAGCGTGCCGCCGTCGATCACGGGCACCGCGGTGCGGTGATTGAACGTCGGATTCTGCGTCGCGGGTTTGCCGGCGTGCAGGGCGGTGCGCCAGCGCAGCCGCCCCTCCCCGCGCGCGAGGCTGATGCAGTCGCCCGCCTCGTCGAGGAAACACACGCTGTCGGTCGTCACCAGCGCCTCGCCATAGAGCGGTTTCGGTCCGCTCCACGCCCACGCCTCGCCGCCATCCGCGGCGCGGATCGCGTGCATCCGGCCATCGACGCTGCCGACATAGATCACACCGTCGCGCACCGCCGGCGACGCCCAGACTTGCGCGCCGAGCGCGCGACTCCACACCGGCGGCGGACCGGGCGGCGCAGCCGGCAGGGCGACGATCGTCGGCAGCTCGCCGCGGCGGAGCTCGACGCGCAGGAGCGGGTTGGCGAAAGTGCCGGCGAGCACGTCGCCGGCGCGGACGAGTTTGATGCCCAGCGCGGGCATGGCATAGGTGTCATCGGCGATTTTTGCTGGACCGAGATTCAGGCCCGCGACGAACATCGCCGGCATCGTGAACGTCGCGCCGAGGCCTTGAGCGCCGCGCGTGAACGTGAAGCCGATCTCGGTGCTCGCATTCGGCGCCGTCACGCGGCCGACCCACGTGCCCTCGAAGGCGGCGTCCGCCGACGCCGCGGTCTGCGGCCGGGCCGTCGCGATGACCAGCACCGCGACGGGAAGCAACCAGGGGGTCCGCATGCCACCCACTTTGGCATCGCCGTGGCGCGGCTCAAGTGCCGGGTGACGAATGTCCGCCCCTCCGGGGCGCCTGCCGCGATCGGCTAGCGAAGGTAGCCGTTCGTCAGGCCGGCGACGGCGGCGCGGTCGGCCGCGCTCTGCAGTTCCAGCCAGTTCGTCGCCGACCAGACACTGGCCGGCTGGAGGTCCTCGTCGTCGATTACCAGGACGGCGCGGCTGTCCGGTGACTCACCGGCCGGCCCGGGAACGGCCGCCGCGGGACCAGCCGGCGCGGGCGCCGGTGGACCCGGGGCGATCTTCTCTGGCGGGGACGGAGGTGCCGCCGCGCCGCCGCTCCGGCGCCGGCTCAGAGCGGCACGCCTCAACCGGGCGTCGACACAGCTCAGGAGCGCGGCGAGCGAAAAGGGTTTGAGGAGAAAATCATCCGCGAGCAGATCCATGGCCGCGCGCTGATTCCCATACTTGGGCTTGCCGGTCATGAGCACGAACGGGGTGTCGGCCAGCGCCGCGTCGTCGCGGATGTCCTGCAGCAGACGCAGGCCGTCCTTGCCGGGCATGTCGATGTCGCAAAGAATCAGCGCCGGCAGATGGGCGTGCGCCAGATCCCGGCCGGCCGCTG
>Ga0335070_10009077_pt1 | contig 11680 bp, 11 predicted proteins | sample Lox_Sample_13_FD_206722 | JGI IMG/M metagenome (GOLD analysis project Ga0335070, IMG submission 206722) | Soil microbial communities from Loxahatchee National Wildlife Refuge, Florida, United States - Lox_Sample_1.3 | ecosystem: Environmental > Terrestrial > Soil > Wetlands | place: USA...
CGATAACGAACGGCTCCCGATCCGACAAAAAGCGTTGATTCCCTTATCCTGTCCAGAAAAACGCCGGGAGTCGTCACGCAATCCTCAACAGACACCCTGGGGAGTTCATCGCAATTGTAGATTGCCGTGTAAACCTCATTTTTCCTGGCATCAAGCATCGGGCAGACGGGATATGCCGAATACGGCAGATTCAGTGCAAGCATTGCAAGTGTCGAGAATCCGAAGACAGGCTTGTTTGCTGCCAGGGCCAATCCTTTCGCCGTCGCGGCGCCGACGCGCAAACCGGTAAACGACCCGGGACCCAGAGCCACGCCAATCCCGTCCAGGCCGTCAACATCGAGCCCTGCGTCCCGCATGAGATCACAAATGCTTGTCAGAAGATGAACGGAGCTTGTTTTGTCTCCGTCGAGAAAAGATTCACCCCTGATCTTTCCGTCGACGCTCAGGGCGGCGCTGCAGGCTGTGGTGGATGTATCTATTGTCAATAACTTCAGTTCTTTTCTTCCATTCATATCAATATGACCATGCACCATGCGCCGCCGCCCTTGCGGCCCGCGCCTTTATCCCTGGCCGACGAAATAGCGGATAAAATCATTATAAAATGCCAGGATCATCAATCCTATCAACAATACCAGGCCGACCTGCTGCAGCACCTCGCGGGTCTTCAGGCTTACCGGCCTCCTGAACAGGCACTCCCACACGTAAAATATAAGGTGGCCTCCGTCCAGAATAGGTATTGGAAGCAGGTTCAGGACTCCCAGGTTTACGCTCAGAAGAGCCATGAATGCAATGAAATTGACGATTCCGGCCTGAGCCTGCTGTCCCGCCATCTTGGCAATCATGATGGGCCCGCCGATTGTATCCAGCGGGATCGCCCGGCTGATGATCTTTACCAGCGAAATGTATGTCAGCTTGATGACGTTCCAGGTCTGCCCGCTTCCTTTGCTGAACGCTTCAGCGGTGCCGTATCGCTCAACGACAAAATCATCGGAGACTACAATTCCGATCATTGGAGATGTTACGGTTTCGCCCAGTAGGTTTTTGTGGGTGGACATTTCGGGGACAACGCGAAAAGAGAAAGTACCGCCGTCCCGTTTAACCTTCAGATCCATTGGCTTGCCGCCGCTGTCGATAATCGATTTCGAAAGTTCGCTCCATCTCGACACGGGCACGTTATTCACGGCGACTACAACGTCATTGGCTTTTATGCCGGCCAGCGCGGCCGGTTTATTCTTGACCACTTCGCCTATCTTGGAGGTGGGCAAAGGCACTCCCATAAGAAATACCACGATAAACATAACATAGGCAAAAGCCAGGTTGAATACCGGTCCGGCAACGACTATGATAATTCTTTTCAATGGATGCTTTGCTACAAAAGATCTTGAAAGCTCATGCTCAGGAAGTTCCTCGTTGCCGCCTTCGCCCACCATTTTGACGTAACCGCCAAGGGGGAAGGCGGAGATCATGTATTCGGTTTCCCCCATTTTTCTGCCTATCAGCTTCGGACCGAAACCGAGGGAAAATTTCTCGACTCCGACCCCGAATATTTTGGCGAAAATAAAGTGACCCAGTTCATGAACAAAGATCAGGATTCCGAGAACGACAATAAATGATAGAAGACTTGTCATAATATTCCTTTATCCGATTGTGTCACCTTCTACACTGACGGCAGAATTTAAGGGACATGCCGTAGATTGCCGCCTAAACCTGCTTCCCGCCTGCCAGTAGTTCCATTGCTTTTCCACGGCCCCATTTATCCGCCAGAAGTACCTCTTCTATGGAATTCAGATTGTGAGCCCGGTGAAGGTCCATTGTTCTTTCGATGAGCTCGACAATCTCAGTAAACCTGATTTTACCGGAAAGGAAAGCATCAACCGCCACTTCATTGGCGGCATTCATAACGGCAGGCATGCTTTCTCCATCCGAAAGAGAGCGATATGCGAGCTGCAATGACGGAAAGCGGTGGAGATCGGGCTTGAAAAACGTAAGGGAGCCCGCTTCGCCCAAGTCAAGGGGCTTGACTCCGGTCGTCACTCTTTCCGGAAAAGTCAGGGCATAGGCGATCGGGGCCTTCATATCAGGGACTCCGAGCTGGGCCATTACGCATCCGTCTATGTACTCCACCATGGAATGTATGATGCTCTGGGGATGAATTAAAACGTCGATTCGGTCGGAAGGCATGTCGAACAGCCACCTTGCTTCGATTATTTCCAGTCCCTTATTCATCATTGTAGCTGAATCTATGGTAATTTTCTTCCCCATGCTCCAGTTCGGATGGTTAAGGGCATCGCTTATGGAAACTTCGGACAATTTCCCCAGAGGATAATTGAGAAAGGGCCCCCCCGAAGCGGTAAGGATGATCCGCCTGACATTGTCGTTTTTGTGTCCCTGAAGTGACTGGAACACCGCGCTGTGCTCGCTGTCAACAGGATAAAGCCTTACGTTATACTCCTTTACAAGATTCATGATAAGGTGACCGGCGGCGACAAGCGTTTCCTTGTTTGCCAGGGCTATGTCTTTCCCGGCCTTTATGGCGGCGACGGTCGGGACAAGCCCTGCGGATCCCACAATCGCAGTGACAACCATCGAGGCGTCAGCAGCGGAAGCAGCAGCGATAAGGCCCGGCACGCCGTGCAGGATCTCCGTTTTCTTCCCGCCCAGCATTTTACGTAATTTTTTTGCCGATTCCTCCGTTATGACGGCGGCGACCTGCGGCGAGAATTGTTCTATCTGCCTTTTCAACAGTTCCAGTTTGTTGCCGCCGGTAAGGGCGACTACTTCGAATTTATCCGGATGCGATGCGACAATTTCGAGAGTGCTGACCCCGATGGAACCGGTTGAGCCCAGTATTGAAAGTTTTTTCATGTCTTATGCATTTCCTTCTTTGAACCTTCTGATCACTGTTTATGATTTAAAAAAGTAATGTGCGTAGAAAAAAGCTGCGGGAGCGGCGAAAAGGATGCTGTCGAGCCGATCAAGCAGCCCTCCGTGACCTGGAATGATCTTTCCCGAATCCTTCACGCCAAAGCTTCGCTTCAGCATTGACTCGAAAAGGTCCCCCAGTTGTCCCAGCATTCCCAGCAGCAGTGCCGTGGCAATGCAGTCGATCGTGGACAGCTCTGGGAAAAATGTCGCCCTGGCAACGAAAGTACCGGCCAGACTGCCTGCCAGCCCGCCCATGGAACCCTCGATGCTTTTTTTGGGACTGACCAGCGGATACAGCTTTCTCCTGCCGATGGCGCTCCCTGTGTAAAAGGCAGCCGTGTCGCCGGACATAACGATAACAAGCAGCAGAAATACCCACTGGATTCCGTGAGTCAGTTCCCGGATCAGTCCGAGATGACTCAGCAGGACAGGAACGTAGAGGATACCCAGGAAAAGAAGTGCTACATTACCGGCCGACTTGTTTATATTTTCGATTCTGAATAGAAAAAGCAGGGAGAATAACAGTACCAGCGAAGTTACGGCGAGAAGAAACCATGTGAAGTTTCCCGACCATACGGCAAGGCAAACGGGAATCCCGGATAAAACGGCAAGTGCTGTTTCCAGCCTTTTTCCGGGCAGGGCCATCTGATAGAACTCGTACAGTCCTATCAGCGAAAGGATTGCAACCAGTGAAAAAAACTGGGGAACGGTCCCTTTAAGGATGAAAAGTATGAGAAGCGGAAGGGCGACCACTCCCGTTATTAACCTTTTGATTTTTATCTCCTGTTCTGCAACTGGCCGCTCGTCAGGCCAAATCGTCTTTCTCTGGCCTGATAATTGCCCAGCGCCTTGTAAAACTCTTCGATACCAAAATCGGGCCAGTTAACTTCGGTAAAATAAAGCTCCGCGTAAGCAATCTGCCACAAGAGAAAATTGCTTATCCGCATTTCACCGCTTGTTCTTATGAGAAAGTCAGGTTCGGGAAGTTCCGCGGTGAACAGATACCTTGAAAAGAATTTCTCATCGAGTTTTTCCACATCCGTTTTTCCCGATGCAATTTCGTCCGCAATTATTTTCACCGCCCGCAGGATTTCCTGCCTGGCTCCGTAAGAAAGAGCCAGGGTAAGCACCATTCCGGTATTTTCGGATGTCTTGCTTAAAGCACATTCAACGGCGCTTTTCACATCGCCGGGGAGGTCTTCGAGTTCTCCGATGACGTTAAACCGTATGTTGTTCTTCATCATGCGGGGCGTTTCCGCGTTGATGTACTTCTTCAGCAGCGACATCAGGGACCTCACCTCGCTTTTCGGTCTCAGCCAGTTTTCCGAGGAAAAAGCAAAAAGCGTGAGAAATTGAATACCCAGCGTCGAACTCTCTTCGACTATGCTGCGAACGGTCTCCACGCCCTTCTGGTGGCCGATTATCCTCTTCAGCATCCGCTCCTGGGCCCACCGGCCGTTGCCGTCCATGATAATGGCGAGATGCCTCGGAAGCTTATCCCTGTCTAACGGTATCATGTTTATCCTGAAACAAAAAATCCCCTTCTAGAGGGGTGAAGGCGGATTTAATCACATATCCACGAATATCGCAAGCCCAAAAAGGCACTGCCGGAAGGGCCTTTTCAGACTTCCATCACTTCCTTTTCCTTTGCCGCAACCACCTCATCGATTTTGGCGACAAAGTTGTTGGTCACGTCCTGTACTTCCTTTTCCGCCCTCTTCAGATCGTCTTCGGTTATTTTTTTATCCTTTTCCGATTTTTTAAGATCATCGATAGCGTCACGACGGATATTGCGCACGGCTATCTTGGCGTCTTCCGCCATCTTCCTGAGCGACTTTACAATCTCCTTCCTTCTCTCTTCTGTCAGAGGAGGCATCGCGAGACGAATGACCTTACCGTCGTTTGTGGGAGTAAGCCCGATGTTTGCGTTCAGGATGGCTTTTTCAATAACCGAGATCATTTTCGCTTCCCATGGTTGTATGACAATAACTCTCGCCTCCGGCACGTTAAGAGAAGCAACCTGGTTAATCGGCGTAGGAGAGTCGTAATAGCTGACCTTTATGTCATCCAGAAGCGCGGTGGTTGCGCGTCCGGTGCGGACTTTCTGATATTCCTTGCGTAGAGAGTCAACTGACTTTTCCATCTGGGATTTCATGGCGGCTATTACGTCTTTAGTCATTTTTTTCTCCTTTGACAATGGTGCCGATTTCCTCGCCTAGCACCACCTTTATAACATTACCGGCCGTCTTTATATTAAAAATTATTATCGGCAGATTATTGTCCATGCAAAGGGATGTAGCCGTTGCGTCCATGACCTGCAGACCCTTTTTCAGCACGTCGATGTAACTCAACTGTGAATATTTGAACGCATTGGGATCCTTCATGGGGTCAGCGGAATAGACGCCGTCGACCTTGGTACCCTTCATGATTACTTCGGCGCCTATCTCCATCGCCCGCAGGCTGGCGGCCGTATCCGTAGTAAAATACGGATTGCCGGTGCCCGCGCCGAGTATCACAACCCTTCCTTTTTCCAGATGCCTTATGGCCCGCCGCCGGATATAAGGTTCCGCTACTTCCCTCATTTCTATCGCCGACTGGACGCGCGTATCGACACCCGCCTTTTCAAGCGCATCCTGCATCGCCAGCGAATTTATCATCGTGGCAAGCATCCCCATGTAATCGGCGCTTGCCCTGTCCATACCCTTTGAAGAGGCGGCCAGCCCCCGGAAAATATTCCCGCCGCCGATAACCAGAGCCACTTGCGTCCCGAGGGCTACAACCTCCCTGATCTCCGAAGCGATCGTGTTTATCGTCTGCGGATCGATTCCGTATTTTTGTTCACCCGCAAGAGCCTCGCCGGAAAGTTTCAGAAGTATTCTTTTATACAAAGGTTTGCCCATAATTTGCCACCTACTCAAAGCATTAAGATTTAAAGACGGGTCAACGCGGTACCGCCACACAAGTTAGGGTTCTAAATTAAAGAAACCTTTTTACCTTGACCGGTCTTAGAATTATTTAAGCCGGAAAAAACATAAAAAAAAGCCGACCATTCACATGGCCGGCTTTCTTTGATTAATTTCCGGCCGCGGCAGCAACTTCAGCCGCGAAATCGCTTTCCCTTTTCGCAAGGCCTTCGCCCAGAGCAAACCTGGCAAAGCGGCGAATAGACATGTTTTCACCTATGGAAGCAATGGTCTCGTTCAGGTATTCCTGAATCGTCTTGTCCGTATCCTTCACATATTGTTGCTCCAGAAGGCATATTTCCGCGTAAAACTTGCCTATCTGGCCATCGACTATTTTTTCGATAATGTTATCGGGCTTCCCGGTTTCCTTCGCCTTGGCCCGATAAATTTCCTTCTCGCGCTCAAGCAGCTCACTGGGAACTTCCTCACGACGCACGAACTGCGGTGACGCCGCGGCGATATGCATGGCAATATCCTTCACAAAAACCTGGAACATGTCGTTCTTGGCGACAAAATCCGTCTCGCAGTTGATTTCAACGAGTACGCCGATTTTTCCGCCCGCATGGATATAGGAACCGATGGCACCCTCGGAAGCAATCCTGCCTGCTTTTTTAGCGGCCGCGGCCAATCCTTTCTTTCTCAGGTAGTCGACCGCCTTATCCTGGTCACCGCCAGTTTCCATAAGGGCCTTTTTGCAGTCCATGAGGCCGGCGCCCGTTACTTTCCTCAGCTCATTTACCTGTGCGGCTGTAATACTCACGGTATCCTCCAAATGCCCGCCGCAATAATCCGGCGGCTAATTTATTTGTGTGTTTGAAATTGTTTGGAAAATGAAGCATTCACCACTTACGAACAGCAAAAACAAATACTATTCGTCTTCAGCTTCGGGGGCTTCCACGACTTCCGGCTGCTCCGGCACTTCGGTTTCGACACCGGCCTCGACCGGCCCGGCCTCGACGCTTTCCCCTTCGCTTTCAGCGAGAAGATCCGACTCCCTGGCCTGGGCTCCCTCGGCAACCGCATCAGCCACCTTGCTCGCCAGCAGACGTATGGCGCGAATGGCGTCATCATTCCCCGGGATTACGTAATCAATGGGATCCGGGTCACAGTTCGTGTCAACAACCGCCACAACCGGAATGCCGAGTTTTTTTGCCTCGGAGACCGCAATCGCTTCATTTTTCGGATCTATTACAAACAAGACGCCTGGAAGCTTGTTCATCCCCTTGATGCCGCCCAGGGTTTTCTGGAGTTTCTCGCGTTGTTTCTCCAGGCTCAGAATTTCTTTCTTCGTATAGGCTTCGACGGAACCGTCCTCAAACATCGCATCCAGCCGCTTCAACCTGTCAATGCTCTGTTTTACAGTGGAAAAGTTGGTCAACATACCGCCAAGCCAGCGCTGGTTTACGTAAAACATATTGCACTTCTGGGCCTCTTCGGCCACGGAATCCTGGGCCTGCTTCTTCGTGCCGACGAAAAGCACTGTTTCGCCGCCCTGTACGGCGTCCCTGACGAAACTGTACGCATTTTTGAAAAGCCGGACGGTTTTCTGCAGGTCGATTATGTAGATCCCGTTTCTTGCTCCGAAAATGTACGGCTTCATTTTCGGATTCCATCTCTTGGTCTGGTGGCCGAAGTGCACACCGGCCTCCAGCAGTTCCTTCATCGTAATGTTCGACATCTTTTTCTCCTTTGGTTTTCCCTCCGCCACCCAAACCCGTTCCGCAATCCCGGGTCAAACCGACCCTCTGAAACCGGACCACCACCGGAAAGGAAAAATGGCGTGTGAATTTTAAACAGCGTTTCTATATAACACGGGCCGCGCATTTCCGCAAGGAGATTTTACGGCCCGGACCCGTTAGGGAGAGTCGTCAAACCGGACCAAACCAACATGTTGACCATGGCTATTTACTTACCGCTTCCGGTCATGTATCATTACCAGGAATTATGAAAAAAATTCTTTATTTCTATATCTTCAAGGAAATTACCGTACCGTTTGTGCTGGGTTTTTCGGTTTTCACTTTTGTCCTCCTGATGGGGAAGTTGCTGCAGCTGGCGGAAATGGTCGTTGCCAAGGGGATGCCGTTCTCCGATATTCTGCGCCTGGTTGCATACATGCTTCCCTCCTTCTGCGTGGTCACCATTCCCATGTCCTTCCTGCTTGCCGTACTGCTGGCCTTCGGAAGGCTGTCATCCGATTCCGAAATTACAGCCATGAAGGCATGCAAAATAAGTCTTTACGGTTTACTCCCGCCAGTGGCGGCTTTCGGGTTGATCGCTTTTGCCATATCCATGTTCGTAACCATATATGCCCTCCCATGGGGAAACAGCTCTTTTAAGATTTTCCTGTATGACGTAATAAAGGCCCGGATTTCCCTAAATATCAAGGAAAAAGTTTTTAACGACAACTTTCCCGGCATGGTCCTGTATGTGGACAAGTATGATCAGAAAAGGCATTTCATTTCAGACATTCTGATATACGATGACAGAAAACCCAACGAACCGTCCACCATATTTGCCAAGAGCGGCGCCATAGCCACGGACGCCGACAAGAAAGAAATCAGGCTGAGCCTCAGAGACGGCAGCATCCATCGGAATCCGGGCAAAATTAACTATCATCTGGTCGAATTCGCCAATTACGACCTGAGCATCAACATGAGCCAGGCATCACCCGGAGTGAAAACCGACGAACAGGACATGTCCTTTTCGGAGCTCCGGCAAAACATCAATAACCCTTCGACAGACGCAAAAAGCAGAACCGATCTGCTGCTCGAGCTTCACAAGAGATTGGCGTTCCCTTTCGCGTGCTTCATCTTTGTCGTGATAGGCATTCCTCTGGGAATGCAGAACCAGCGCTCGGGCAAAGCCGCGGGCTTTTCGATGAGCATCTGCGTCATCATCTTCAATTACATCCTGTTTTCAATGGGAAAAACCCTGGGACAAAAGGGGTTGCTGTACCCCGCCATTGCCATGTGGCTGCCTAATCTGACATTGCTGGCCATCGGATTTTATTTGTTCAAGAAAACAGCCGAAGAACGGAAAATTCCCATCCTTGAAATCAGGCCGGCTGTCGCTGCATTGGCACGGAGGATCGCCCTGAAGCATTCAAGACCGTCATGAAGATACTGAACCGTCACATAACATCGACCTATTTCAAAATACTGGGGCTCTGCGTCTCATCCTTTCTCACGATTTATCTGGTGATCGATTTTCTCGAAAAGATCAACCGTTTCACCCGAGGCCATGGAAAACCCCAGTACATAGTATTGTACTTTTTGTGCAAGATCCCGGAAATCATTTCCCAGGTCATGCCGCTGGCGGCCTTGATGGCAACTCTCCTTTCCCTCGGAACCTTGTCGAGGCACAACGAAATAATCGCCATGCGGGGCTGCGGCATAAGCCTTCGGAAAATAACGGTGCCGATACTGGGCATTTCATTTCTGCTGAGCCTTTTCACCTTTTTTTCGAACGAAGTTATCGTAACGGAAACATCACAGGAGATGAAATACATCGACGACGTGCTCATCGAGGGCAGGAACCCGAATGCCTATTTCCGCCAGAACAACATCTGGTATCGAGAAAAGGACCTCGTCCTGCAGGCGAAGCTGTTCGAGCCGTCAATGCAAGCTCTTGAAGGCGTCACACTCTGGCGGATCAACAAAGCCATGCAGCCGGTCAATCGCATCGAAGCCGATAAATGTGTATGGAGCGGCAATTCCTGGGTGCTGGAAAATGTCGTTAACAGGTCCATTGCCGAAGGAAGCATCGCGAAAACCTCCAGCGAGGCATTTTCCCCGATTACGCTGGACCTGCGCTTGAGCGATCTCAAGGTTCTTGACAAACACGCCGATACCATCGGCTTTTTCAAGCTGAAGCGATATTGTGAAAACCTGAGAAACAGCGGCTATGACCCGACCAGGTTTGAAGCCCTGATGCATTCCAAGATTTCACTTCCTTTTGCCTGCCTGGTAATGACTTTTCTCGGCATTCCGTTTGCCGTCAAAAGCGGGCGGTCCAGTGGCATGGGCCTGGGAATCGGGCTGAGCCTCATTCTCGGATTTGCCTATTACGTGATCAACGCGGTGCTTTTTTCCTTCGGTCAGGCTGGCATTCTGCCGCCCCTGGTCTCCGCGTGGTCGGCCAATTTACTGTTTTCATTATCCGCGATATGGCTGACAATGACCGTCAACCATTGACAAGGGCCATGGCGGTGCTTTAATAAACTTGGGCCGCTTGATACGAAATTAATCCCGGTATTGCGGCGTCCCGCCGGAAGCCGGCAACTCCAGGGGAGGCACTATGGTTCTCCGAATCGCAGCTTTGTTGATGACATTCACGACTGTTCTCACAAATCCGGCTTTCGGCGCCACCCAGGCAAAAACCACCCAAAACCACCAGCCGCCGATCAATATTCTCAGCATAATCCCCGCCCAGGGGGAGCCGGGCATCAGCGTAACACTCTACGGCAGCGGTTTCAGCGAAGGGATAACCGCATTCCTCGGAAATACGCAAATACCGGCCCAGGTATACGGGCAGAAACAGCTCTCATTCGAAATTCCCAGCCTGGACCCCGGTCTGTACGCCCTGTATCTCAAGAGAAAGGACGGCAGCGCCAGCAAGATTTATAACTTTACCATTTTGCCGCTGAAACCGGTGGTGATGTCTCTTCTGCCGGACAAGATTTCCTCATGCGACTACGGAGGAGCGCGTGAAGTGCAGGTCAACGGAAAGAATTTCCAGCCGGGGTCAATGATAATGTTTGACGGGGCGGCAATCGGCAGCCGCTTCATCTCGCCCGAAGCCATATCGTTCACGGCGCCGGGAGTACAGGCGGGGCTCCACCAGGTCCAGGTGAAGAATCCGGGAGACGCGCTTTCAACGGTCATGGCATTGTTCATTGACGCAAAACCGGAGATACTGGGCATTTCCCAGGGCAGCGAGTCCGTCAACTCGTACAATCTGGTTATAAACGGGAGGAATTTTCTGCCGAATTCTTCTCTGATTGTTGACGGGACAAGGCTTTCCGGGCTCAGTTCAACCCCGGCTGGCAGGGAAAAAATGATCTATGTCGACTGCAACCAGATCATTTACGAACGTTATCCATATGACACTACGCCCAAAAATATCAGGCTGCAGGTATTAAACCCCGGTGGGGAGGCAAGCTCCGTTGTTCAAATAACGGCGCCGTAGGGCATCCGTTCATAAATCCGGCAACGAAAAAATTATTAAATATGTTCTGAGTAATACAATAATCCCGCAACAAATATTCCTCCCCCTTCAAGGGGGAGGCCAGGAGGGGGATGGGGGGATGCATTGGTGCCGAGAGACCCATCCCCACCCCGACCCTCCCCTTGAAGGGGCGGGAGATTTTGATGGAGGCGGGAGATTTATTCCAATCAGGAAAAATGTTGTCATTTCGAACGAAGAGAGAAATCATGGGAGTTTCGCGACATCCAGTGAAAATCTCTCCCCCTGGTCGGGATGACGACAAATTAATTTGCCGAACAAATTTAACAGGAAATTCCACCATGAAAATTCTGCTTGTTCTTTCGATGCTCCTTCTGTCCGCCTGTTCGGCTTTTGTCACAAAGCCTGAGATAACGCTCAAGGACATAAAACTGGCAGGACTCAACCAGAAAGGACTGGACATCGATATATATCTTTCAGTATACAACCCAAATTCTTTTGATCTGCATCTGAAAGACTACAGTTATGATTTGAAAATCATGTCTCTGCCGCTGGCAAAGGGGAATTCCAGGACCACTTGCGATTTCGGCTCAAAATCCGCCTCCGAC